>Ga0208330_1000581_pt1 | contig 15695 bp, 19 predicted proteins | sample DeeseametaMP1896_FD_184180 | JGI IMG/M metagenome (GOLD analysis project Ga0208330, IMG submission 184180) | Marine microbial communities from the Deep Pacific Ocean - MP1896 (SPAdes) | ecosystem: Environmental > Aquatic > Marine > Oceanic | place: East of Hawaii, North Pacific Ocean | collected...
GTCTTTCACCGCCGTGGTGGGCCTGCCGCTGGCCGAGACGGCGAATCTGCTTCAAGCGGCGGGCTATCCGCTTTACAGGGACGCGTCATGAAGGGCAGCACAATCGTATTGGACCAGTGGAAAGGCCGCGAGGCGGCTGCTCTGCTGGTGGACGGGCAACTGGAAGATCTGCTGATCGACGCGGATCTGCCGCGTCCCGGGTCGATCTATCGCGGCGTCGTCGAACGTCCGATGAAGGGGCAGGGCGGGCTGTTCCTGCGCACGCCGGACGGCAATGCCTTTCTGCGCCAGGTCAAGGGGCTGAGCCCCGGCGACCGGCTGCTGGTGCAGGTGACGGGCTATGCCGAGCCGGGCAAGGCGATCCCGGTGACCAACCGGCTGCTGTTCAAGTCGCGTTATGCCATCGTCACGCCGGGGGCGCCGGGGATCAATGTCTCGCGCCAGATCCGCGACGATGAGCTGCGGGACGCTCTGCTGGAGATTGCGCATGACGTGGCTGCCGAGAGCCCGCTGCCCGAGGGGGCGGGGGTGATCCTGCGATCCTCTGCGCATCCGGACCTGGCGGATGAGGTCATGGACGATCTGCTGGCCATGTCGGACCTGGCCCGGGCGGTCCTGGCGGATACCGAGGGCGAGGCGGAACTGCTGGTCGAGGGGGACGGCCCGCATACGCTGGCCTGGCGCGAATGGGGCGGCCCTGCGGATGTGGACGACGCCGAGGGCGCTTTTGACCGGCATGAACTGGGCGAGGTCATCGAGGGGCTGCGCCGGCCCCGGGTGGCGCTGCCCTCTGGCGCCTCGATGCTGATCGAGCCGACCTCTGCGCTGGTGGCGGTGGACATCAATACCGGTGGCGATACCTCTCCGGCGGCGGGGTTGAAGGCGAATATCGCCGCCATGCGGGATCTGCCGCGCCAGTTGCGTTTGCGCGGGCTTGGCGGTCAGATCGTGGTCGACCCGGCGCCGATGGTGAAAAAGGACCGCCGCCAGGTCGAAAGCGTGCTGAAGGCGGCGCTGAAGGCCGAGACCACGGAGACCGTGGTAGCGGGCTGGACGACGCTGGGCCTGCTGGAACTGCAGCGCAAGCGCGACCGCGTGGCGTTGAGAGAGGTGATATGAGCTGTCCGATCTGTTCGAAGACCACTGACCCCGAGTACCGGCCCTTCTGCTCGAAACGCTGCGCCGATGTGGACCTAGCGAAGTGGCTGGGCGGCAGTTACGCAATCCCCTCGGAGGATCCCGAGGACATGGAAGAGGCGGCGCAGGCCGTGGAACGGGAAGAACGGAAACCACACTGATGTTCGAAGATGCCTTGTTGAGCGAGATTCGCGGGCGTTTTGCCCATGTCGAGGACTGCCCCTTTACCGGCAAGCGCGTGTTCTTCGAGAACGCGGGCGGGGCACTGACCCTGAATGCGGTGGTCGAGACATCGACGCGGTTCGCGGCGATCCCCGACAACCAGGGGCGCGACAACCCGGCCTCCAGGGCGCTGGTCGAGGTGATCGACAGGGCGCGGGCGGATGTGCGCGAATTCCTGGGCGCCGAGGGCGGTGCGGTGATCTTTGGCGAAAGCGGCACCGAACTGCTGTTCCGGCTGATCCGGGATGCCTGCCTGGGCGCGGGGCCGGGGAGCGCGCTGGGGTCGACCGTGGAACACCCTGCATCGCGCAGCGCGATGGCGCGCTGGGCCGGGGTATCCTCGCGGCGGCATGTCCTGATCCCGCATGACGACGCCACGGGGCGGGTGACGCCTGATGCCTATGCGGCGCATGTGACGCCGGACACGGCGGTGGCCACGATCCTGCACACGTCGCCGGTGACAGGGATCGGGATGGATCTACCGGGGATCGCCGATGCGATCCGCGCCGTGGCGCCCGAGTGTTTCATCATCGTCGACGGCATCCAGCACGCCTGCCACGGCCATATCGACGTGGCGGGTGCGGGTGTCGACGGCTACGTGATCTCTCCGTACAAGGTCTTTTCGCGGCATGGTTACGGCGTGGCCTGGGCCTCGGACCGGCTGACGGCGCTGGCGCATGATGCGCTGATCGGCGGGCCGGAGGGCAACTGGGAACTGGGGACACGCGATACCGGCGCCTATGCGACCTTTTCGGACGTCGTGTCCTATTTCGACTGGCTGGGCGCCCAAGTGTCCGAGGCCGCGACGCGGGCCGGCCGGCTGGCAGAGGCGCGGCGGGCGATCCACGGACATGAGGCGGCGTTGTGCCAGGCGATGATCCAGGGCACCGGCAACCTCGCCGGGCTGGCGGACCTGCCGGGCGTGACCGTGGTTGGCGGCACCGATAACCCGGGACGCGAGGGGCTGGTGAGTTTCTGGGCCGAGGGGCACCCCTCGGCCCAGATCGTCGCGGCGCTGAACGAGGCCGGCATCCGCACGCATATCCGTAAGGCAGATCACTATTCCGGCAACGTGCTGGACCCCCTGGGGCAGGCGGATTGCATCCGGGTGTCGATGGCGCATTACAACGCGATGGACGAGGTGCGGGCCTTCCTTACGGCGATGCGGGGCATTCTGGGCTAGTCTAGGCGGATAGGGCAGTGGGGGTCGTCGTGCCTCCGGCATGACCCCCGTCTCCCTCCGGTCGACTCCCCCGGGAGTATTTTTACAGAGAAGAAGCCAGGGGGACGGCGCCTTTGCCCGAGGGCGGGAAGCGGTGGACAAGGGGGGCGGCGCGTGGTGGTCTGTGCGCCAAGGAGCCTTTGGACGTGACAGCAGAGCCTTGTACTGACTTTCCCCGGATTGCGCCCATCGGGCTGGATGGTGTGATCGTGCAGTTTGGCCCGGCGCTGTCGGAAGTGGCGAACCGCGCGGCGCTGGCCTTTTGCGCGGCGGTCGAGCGCGATCCGCCGGAGGGGGTGGAGGAGGTGTCGACCTCGCTTGTGTCCACCTACCTGAGGTTTGATCCGCTGTTCCTGTCACTGGAGGCGCTGCGCGCCGACCTGGACGCGCGGCTGACGCATGAGGATTGGTACGCAGCGCCGCTGCCCGAGGGGCGGCGTCTGTTGCGCATTCCCACGGTCTATGGCGGCGATTTTGGTCCGCAGCTGGGTGAGGCGGCGGAGGCCGCGGGTCTGAGTGCGGAGGCGGCGCAGCGGGAATTGTCGCAGGCACAGGTGCGGGTGAACGCAATCGGTTTCGCGCCGGGCCAGCCCTACCTGGGCACGCTGCCCGAGGCCTGGGACATCCCGCGCCAGGCCGGGTTGACGCCAAAGGTGCCCGAGGGGGCGCTGGTGGTGGCGATCCGGCAATTCGTGCTGTTCTCGGTCTCTGCCCCGACGGGCTGGCGGCAGGTGGGGCGCACGGCGGCGCCCCTGTTCCGGCCAGAAAGCGAGACGCCGTTTCTGTTGCGGCCCGGCGACGAGGTGATCTTTGACTCGGTTCCGGCGGAGGCCTGGGATCGCCTGTCGGACGATCCCAAGGGCGGCGTGACCGTGGAGCCATTTGCATGAGCGCGCTGGAGGTCCTTCAGGCCGGGCCGGGCGTGACGGTACAGGATGGCGGGCGGCCGGGCTACATGGCGCTGGGCCTGTCACGCGGCGGGGCGGCGGACCGGTTGGCGCTGGCAGAGGGGGCGGCGCTCTTGCGTCAGCCCCCGGGCACGGCGCTGGAGCTGGCGGGTTACGGTGGGAGGTTCCGGGCGGATGTGGCCTGTCGCATCGCGCTGACCGGGGCGCCGATGCGCGCCACGCTGGAGGGTGCGCCTCTGACCTGGAACGCGAGCCACGTCCTGCCTGCCGGGGCTGTGTTGGAGATCGGCGGCGCGCTGTCGGGTGTCTATGGCTACCTGACGCCGGGCGGCGGGTTTGACCTGCCCGAGGAACTGGGCGCGCGGTCGGCGCATCTGAACGCCGGATTGGGGCGTCTGCTGGAGGCGGGGGATCGCCTGCCGCTGGCGGCGGACAAGGGGCGCGAGACGGGGCTGACGCTGGACCCGGTGGATCGGTTCGGCGGCGGTCTGTTGCGGGTGCTCCCCTCTTTGCAAACCGGGATGTTTCCCGAAGAGATGCGGGCACGGTTTGTCGAAGAGCGGTTCGCGCGCGACAGCCGGGGCAACCGCATGGGGATCCGGGTGACGCCCGAGGGCGAGGGCTATGGGCTGACCGAGGGGCAAAGCATCGTGTCCGAGGTCATCACGCCGGGCGACATCCAGATCCCCGGTGACGGCGCGCCCTATGTCCTGCTGTACGAATGCCAGACCACCGGGGGCTATCCGCGCATCGGCACGGTGATCCCGGCGGATCTGCCGCGCGTGGCGCAGGCGGCGCCGGGGGTGGAGCTGCGGTTCCGGTTCGTGTCGCGCGCTGAGGCGCTGGAGGCGGAGGCCGGGTATCGCCGGGCGCTGGGGGCGATCGCGGTGCGTCCGCTTGTGCGCGATCCGGCGGATATGCCGGATCTCCTGTCCCATTCTTTGATCAGCGGCGTGACCGCCGGGGAGGAGCATTCATGACATCTGTCGATCTGAACGCCGACATGGGCGAGAGCTTTGGCCCCTGGGTGATGGGGCAGGACGCCGCCCTGCTGGAGGTCGTGACCAGCGCCAATGTCGCTTGCGGATTTCATGCCGGGGACTGGGACGTGATGGCCGAGACCATGACAACCGCACAGGCGCGGGGCGTCGGCATCGGCGCGCATCCGGGTTTTGCCGATCTTCAGGGGTTTGGCCGGCGGCGGATGCACCTGCCAGAGCGGTCGTTGCGGCATATGGTGCAGTACCAACTGGGCGCGGCATTGGGCATGGCGCGGGCGGTGGGCGCCGAGGTGCGGCACCTGAAGCTGCATGGCGCGCTGTCCAACATGACCTCCGAGGACGAGGGCCTCGCCGAGGCCTGTTACGGCGCGGCGCTGGAAGTGGCGCCGGAGATCATCATCATGGTTCTGGCCGCGACGGCGCAACAGCGCGTGGTGGAACGGCTGGGCTGTCTCTGGGCGGGCGAGATATTCGCCGACCGGGCTTATAATGCGGATGCGACCCTGGTGGATCGCAGCCTGCCCGGCGCGGTGCTGCATGATCCCGAGGAGGCCGCGCCACGCATCGTGAAGATGGTGCAGGCGGGCGCGATCCTGCCGGAAGAGGGCGATCCGATCCCGGCGGGGATCGACACGATCTGTTTGCATGGGGACGGGGCGACGGCCCTGCCAATGGCGCGCGCTGTACGGTCTGCGCTGGAGGTGGCAGGGATCGAGGTCAAACCCTTCGAGGGACGGCGCGGGGCCTTGTGAGGGCCCCGACCGGGGTCAGTTCCCGGCGCAGGTGGCAATCCGGGTCGCGGTTTCCAGGATCAGTGCGGGATAAAGCGTGGCGCCCTGCGGCAGGTCCGTTCCCAGCGGGTCAAGCTGCACCGAGGGGAGGCCGCTGGCCTTGACCGCCTCGATCAGGCGCGGGTCGGTGGTGATCTCGGTCAGGATGCAGGCCGCCCCCTGTTCGGCGAGGCCGTCACGCAGCGCAGCCAGCCGGGCCGGGCCGGGGGTGTTTGCATCCGCATCCGAGATGGCCCCGATGACACTGAGACCAAAGAACTCTTCGTAGTACTGGTAGGCGTCATGGGCCAGGGCAAGCGGACGGTCCTTGACCGGGGCGAGCGCGGAGCGCGCCTGGTCAACGGCTTCTGCGATGGCCCGGGTGCCGGCCTCGGCATTGGCGGCATAGGTGGCGGCGTTCTCGGGGTCGGCCTCGGACAGGGCCTTGGCGATCAGGGGCAGCCAGAGGGTCGCGTTTTCCGGGGACAGCCAGACGTGCGGGTCATGAACGGCGTGGCCGTCGTGGGCATTGTGCGCGTCGTCTTGGACGTCGTGACCATCTTCATGCTCGTCGTGTTCGTCGTGCTCATGCGGAAAGAGGCCGGTGTCCCGGCTGGGCAAGAGGTGCGTTCCCGGTGCTTCGGCAAGGGCCAGAGACAGGGCGGACCCGGCCAGCGCGTCGATCTGCTCTTGCAGTTGCGGGGTCATGTCCGGTCCGATCCAGACCACCACATCCGCCTCGGACAGAGCGCGCCCCTGGCTGGGGCGCAACGCCATATGGTGCGGTGAGGCGCCGGGGGGCAACAGCCGCTCTGGCGCGCCGAGGTCGCCCAGGACCGTCGCGACAAGGCTTTCGACCGGGCCAATGTCGGTGACAACGCGAGGCACCTCTGCAAGGGCAATCTGGGGCAGGGCAAGGCAGGCGGACAGGAGAAGGGGGCGGAACATGGAACCTCGATCGCGTGTGTTATGGTATAACGTTCCCGGGCTTGTACGGCACAACGTTATACCATATCAACCCCAAACCCGAAGGAGAGTCGCGACATGGAAACCAAGGGGTTCGAACATCACGACCACCACCACTGCATCGCCACGGCGCTGAGCACGGCCGAAGAGGCCTGCAAGGCGCAGGGGTTGCAGTTCACACCCGTGCGCCGTCGGGTGCTGGAAATCCTGCTGGACGAACACCGGGCGATGGGCGCCTACGACGTGCTGGATATCCTGCGCAAGGAGGGGCTGGGGTCGCAGCCGCCGGTGGCTTACAGGGCGCTGGATTTCCTTGTGGCCAACGGGTTTGCGCACCGGATCGAACGGCTGAACGCCTTTGTCGCCTGCGCGGCGCCGGGCGAACGTCACGCGCCCTGTTTCCTGATCTGCCGGGCCTGTTCGGCGGTGGCGGAAACCCCGGGGCGGCGGGCCTCTGACGCGCTGCGGGCCGCGGCCGGGGAACTGGGGTTCCAGGTCGAACGGGTGGCGATCGAGGCCGAGGGCCTGTGCCCCGCCTGCGTGGAGGCCGGCGCGTGAGCGGGTTGATCGAGGCGCGGGGGCTGACCCTGCGGCACGGCAGGCGCGAGGTCCTGCGCGACGTGGATTTCTCGATCGAGCCGGGTGAGATCGTCACCGTGGTGGGGCCGAACGGATCGGGTAAATCGACGTTGCTGCGCGCGCTGATCGGGGCGCTGAAGCCCTCGCGGGGCAAGGTGACGCGCCAGCGTGGGCTGCGGCTGGGCTATGTGCCGCAGGGGCTGCGGCTGGACGGGTCGATGCCGATGACCGTTGCGCGGTTCCTGAACCTGCCGTCTCGGGTCGAGGCGGCGGCCTGTGCCAAGGTGCTGGACGAGGCCGGGGCAGGCGATCTGGCGGGGCGGCAGATGGCCGACCTGTCGGGCGGTCAGTTTCAGCGGGTCCTGCTGGCGCGGGCGCTGCTGAACGATCCGCAGATCCTGATCCTGGACGAGCCGACGACCGGGCTGGACCAGCCCGGGCAGGCCAGTTTCTATCGCCAGATCGAGGCGCTGCGCGACCGCATGGGCTGTGCCGTCCTGATGGTCAGTCACGAATTGCATGTCGTCATGAGCGCAAGCGACCGGGTGATCTGCCTCAACGGTCATGTCTGCTGCGAGGGCCACCCCGAGGTCGTGGCCCAGGCCGAAGAATACCGCGCCCTGTTCGGCACCGGCACGCAGGGCGCGCTGGCGCTGTACCGGCATGAACACACGCACCGCCACGATCACGCGCCGGGAGAGACCTGCGATGCTGGATGATTTCCTTGTCCGCGCGGCCCTGGCGGCGGTGGGTGCGGCCCTGGCGGCGGCCCCCTTGGGGGTTTTTGTGGTCTGGCGGCGCATGGCCTATTTCGGCGATGCGACTTCGCATGCGGCCATCCTGGGGGTGGCGCTGGCGCTGGCCCTGTCGATCCCGGTCTTTGCCGGGACACTGGTGGTGGCGCTGCTGGTGGCCTTTGGCGTCGCACGCTTGACGGGGCGCGGCTATGCCGCCGACATGGTGCTGGGCGTGGCCGCCCACGCGGCCCTGGCGACGGGTCTGGTGGCGGCCAGCTTCCTGTCCGGCCCGCGCCTGAACCTCGAAGCCTATCTTTTCGGAGACATCCTTGCGGTCAGCAAGATGGACCTGGCGGTGATCTGGGGCGGGGGCGCCTCGGTGGCGGCGCTGATCGGCTGGCGCTGGCAGGCCCTGCTCTTGTCGACCCTCTCGCCAGACCTGGCTGCCGCCTCCGGTGTAAAGCCGGAACGCGAGCGCGTGACCCTGATGCTGGCGCTGGCGGTGGTGGTGGCGGTGGCGCTGAAGGTGGTAGGCGCGCTGCTGATCGCGGCGCTGCTGATCATCCCGGCGGCGGCGGCACGGCCCCTGTCCCGCACGCCCGAGGGGATGTTGGCGGGCGCGGCCACGGTGGGCGTGATCGCCGCTCTGGGCGGGCTCTGGGCCGCGTGGAGTTTCGACACACCGGCGGGTCCGAGCATCGTCTGCGCCGCCGCCATCACCTTTGGCATAAGCGCCCTTGCCGGGCGTCTGGTGGGCGGGCGCAACGGTTGATCCCCGTGCCAAGGCGGATTGCGGCTGTCCCCCTGGGGATGCAGGGGGTAGGAAAGAGGCAAACAAGGGCCTGACAACCGGGAGAGCTTCGATTCCTGCGCGGAAGACAGACAAGGTGGATGCGGCCACCGGCGCGTTGCTGGTGCTGGTCGCCATCGTCGTCACCCTGGACGAATGGGACCTCCATGGCGCCTTTGTCCTGATCCCCTTCCTTGTTGTGGCGCTGGTGGCCCTTCTGGCAATCAGAGTCGCGCGGTCTCGGCAGGCCTTTGTTCTTGCGGCCCTCGTGCTGACCGGAGTCGCGATGGCGGTGCTGCCCGACTGGCAACAGACCGTGCTGCGCGGATTGGGGTCCGCCGCCTTCATCGCCGCCTTTTTCGCGGCGTTGACCACGCTGCGCAACGTGGCCGAAAGCTCTCCGGCGATCCGTGCGGCGGGCACCTTTCTGGCCGAACAGCCGCCCGGGCGACGCTATGCCGCGCTGACCGTGGGCAGCCACCTGTTCGCACTCTTGCTGAACTACGGGGCGATCTCGCTTCTGGGCAACCTGGCGACGACAAGCGCCGCGCAGGAGCCGAATGCCGAGATCCGCCGGCACCGCATCCGCCGGATGCTGTTGGCGATCCAGCGCGGGTTCGTCTCGTCGTTGCCCTGGTCGCCGCTGGGGTTTTCGATGGCGATCACCAATGCGCTGATCCCCGGCGCCCGCTGGGCGGACTCGGTGTCCGCGGGTTTCGTGAGCGCGGGGATCATCCTGGTGGCCGGCTGGGCGCTGGACACGATCTTCAAGCCAAGACTCTCGGTTCCGCCACCGCCGCGCGGCCCGGTCGAGGGCTCCTGGGGGCTGTTGCGGCCTCTGCTGGTGCTGCTTGTGTTGCTGGGTGTCACGGTCTCGGTGCTGCACAACCAGACTGGCGTGCGGATCGTCGGCGTCGTGATGCTGGTGGTGCCGCTTCTGTCGCTGGGGTGGGCGCTGGTTCAGCATCGCGGCGGTGCCTTGGCGTTCTCGAAGCGTGACCGGCTGGTGCGCTATGTCACGCGCGAATTGCCGGGCACGCGTGGCGAGGTCACCTTGCTGATGATGGCAGGCTATATCGGGACAGTCGGCGGTCCGCTGCTGGGTCCGGTGGTGGCCGGTGCGGGGATCGACCTTGCCGCGCTGCCGACCTGGGCAGTGCTGATCCTGCTGGTCTGGCTCGTGCCGTTGCTGGGGCAACTGGGCATGAACCCGATCCTGGCGGTGACGCTGTTCGCTTCGATCATCCCGGCGCCCGAGGTGCTGGGGGTCAGCCCCTCTGCCGTGGTGGCCGCCATCGCGGCGGGCTGGGCCATCAGCGGCATCTGCTCTCCCTTCACGGCCACGACGCTGCTAGTTGGATCCTTTGCCAGGGTCAGCGCGCTGCACGTAGGGCTGCGCTGGAACGGGGTCTTCGTCGGCGTGCTGGGGGGGCTCCTGTCGATCTGGGTGCTGATCTATGCCTTCGTGATCGGTTGAACGCCGCGCGGTTTGACCGGGGTCAAGGCGGTCAGGCGGACGCTTGTGTTCCCTTGAGACAAAACAACCTGTCTTGGGAGGTCGGAATGAGAAGTGGTCTGCGGTTCACCGCTCTGCAAATGCGTACCGCGATTGCCGCGGCGATGCTCCTGTTCGCCTTGTGGAGCGGGGGGGCAGGACATGCTCAGGAACAAGTCTTCACGATTGATGACTTTGACACCGCCAAGGAAAACCTGACGCTGCGCCACAAACAGGCTTGGCGGCTGTACGAATACTATCGGATCCAACGCGAAAACTCCGAAACTGCTCAAAAGAACTTCGAATTCTGGCAACAGGACTTCAAAGACATCGCGCCAGGCGGGACTTTTGCCGGGATGGCCGTGAACGACGAAGGCCTCGGCAAGAAGCTGCAGAAATACCGCGCTGAAAGGCAGGCTGCCGAAGACAAGATGAAAACTGTCAAGACATTTTGGGACAGGAATAATTTCGACATTGCCGTCGGGGTCTTGCCGGATGATTTCGAACGCATGATCACCGTCAAGTATGAGGATCCGCCGAAGTCGGGGCGCTTTGTCACGAAAAAGATGAACCGGATCGAATACCGGCTGTACAACGGCAAGCGTTTGAAGATCTTCAAGGACCCGGGTGGGACGGCAGGCACCTATGTGGGCGACCCGAAGTCGGATCCGCAGCCCTTGCCAATGCCGGGCGATATCGCCGCCGATTGCGGAACCTGTCCGGCCGGTAAGGCCTTGGTCGATTGCCGCGATGGCAAGCCGATATGCCTGGAGCCGGGGACGCCCTACATCTACCCGACCGAGGACGAGGCTTGCGTGGGGCCGGATTGCCCCGGCTCGAAACCGGACGGCGGCTTGGGCGCGGGCGGAATCAATTCCCTGCTGCGCGGCGACTGACGCAAGTACTGACGCGGGTCAGGCACAGGTCGCTGCAGGTGTCTGTGGAGTGTGAAAATGGTGGGCGACCTTGGAATCGAACCAAGCGTGCGTCTCCGCGAGGGAGTTACAGTCCCCTGCCACACCTTGCGGCCTGTCGCCCACCGAGCGCCGGTCGCTGCCGGCGTGGGGGGCTGATTACATCCGGCCAAAATCCGCGTCAACAGGAAATTCCCTTGGCAAAGACCCTTCTTGGATGCAAAGCCTGTCACCTCAGGAAACGGGGGCATCGGCGATGGCGAAGAAACCGAAATGGGTGGTCGAGAAGGAGCAGGCGAAACGCGCTTCGGCGGCGGAAACCGTCTGGCTATTCGGGCTGCACGCCGTGCGTGACGCGCTGATGAACCCTCGGCGGGACAAGCTTCGGCTGATCCTGACGCCCAACGCTGCCGAGAAATTGACCGAAGCGGTCGATGTCTCTGGCATGACGCCAGAAATCCACGATCCGCGCAAGTTCGGCGCGCCGCTGGACCCCGGGTCGGTGCACCAGGGCGCCGCGCTGGAGGTCAAGCCGTTGGACTGGGGGCGGCTGGAGGACGTGGTGCTTTCGGGCGAGGGGGCTTTGCGGCTGGTTCTGCTGGACCGTGTGACGGACCCGCACAACGTGGGGGCGATTCTGCGCTCGGCCGAGGTGTTCGGGGCGCAGGCGGTCATCGGCACCCGGCACCACGCGGCGCCGGAAACCGGCGCGCTGGCCAAGACCGCAAGCGGTGCGCTGGAACGCCAACCCTACCTGCGCGAGCGCAACCTGTCGGACACGATCATCGCGCTCCAGAAGATGGGATATCTGGTGCTTGGTCTGGACGGCGAGGCCGAACAGACCATCGAGGAGGCCTTGGAGGGGCGCCGGGATGTGCCTGTCGCGCTGGTGCTGGGGGCGGAGGGACCGGGGCTGCGGCCCAAGACAAAAGAGACCGTCGATGCGCTGGTGCGGATCGAGTTCGCGCGCGATTTCGGCTCTCTCAACGTCTCGAACGCGGCGGCGGTTGCGCTTTATGCGGCGCGTGCCTAACTGCGCTAAATGCCGACCACAAAGATTGCCACCTGTTGTTACTGCGGCACCCGCGCTGCGCTGCGCCTGGAAGGGATGCAGCGGCACGAACTGGCCTGTTCCGGCTGCGGGGCGCCGCTGCATGACTTGAAATCGCTGCGCGCCGATGCCGTCGATGCAGATGCGCATCGCCCACCGCGAAAGGGAAAGCGCAAACGCGCGACCGAGGTTCCCGCCACACGCCGGGAAACCTGGGAGCCGCCGCTGCGGAAACCAAAGAAAAAGAAGAAGAAACAGCGGCGCAAGAGCCCGTCCTACAAGCTCTTGAGCGAGGCCTTCGACCTGATTGAGGACATCTTCGACTGAGACCGCGCATCCGTGGTCGCCCGGAATGCCGCGACGGACCCGGGAAATGGCGTTTCGTTCAAGTCCGCTTGCCTCTGGCATTTGCCCCGGGTCTCAAGTATCCCGCCTGAGACTGGCAGGAGGGAGGCCCTATGCCCGATTTCGAAAACCCCGGACCGGTGGAACAGGACTGGTCCAACGCAATCTCCTCGATCGAGGAAATCATCGACGATGCCCGCAACGGGCGCATGTTCGTCCTGGTCGACCACGAAGACCGTGAGAACGAGGGCGACCTGGTGATTCCCGCGCAATGGGCAACGCCCGATGCGGTCAACTTCATGGCGCTTTATGGCCGGGGGCTGATCTGCCTGTCCATGACCTCGGACCGGATCGAGGAACTGGGCCTGTCGCTGATGTCGACGAACAATTCGTCCCGGCACGAAACCGCCTTCACCACCTCCATCGAGGCGCGCGAAGGGGTCACGACGGGCATTTCCGCCGCCGACCGCGCACGGACCATCGCGGTGGCTGTCGATGCCTCGAAAGGGGCGGCGGATATCGCCACGCCGGGCCATGTCTTTCCGCTGCGTGCCCGCAAGGGCGGCGTGCTGGTCCGCGCGGGCCACACAGAGGCGGCGGTCGACATCTCCCGCCTGGCGGGTCTGAACCCGGCGGGCGTGATCTGCGAGATCATGAACGAGGACGGCACGATGGCGCGCCTGCCCGAGCTGGTCGCCTTTGCGCAGCGTCACGGGTTGAAGATCGGCACCATCAGCGACCTGATCGCCTACCGGCGCCGCAACGACAACCTGGTCAAGGTGCGTACCGAAACGCCGATCACCTCCGAGTTCGGTGGCGAATGGATGATGCGGGTCTATACCGACGAGACCCACGGCGACGAGCATATCGTGCTGGTAAAGGGCGACATCTCGACCCCCGATCCGGTGCTGGTGCGCATGCACGCGATGGATCCGATGCTGGACGTGATCGGCACCGGGCCGAAGGGCCGGGCGCATGAGTTCCAGCACGCGATGGAGGAAGTTTCGCGCGAGGGCCGCGGCGTCGTCGTGCTGCTGCGCGACACCTCCCAGCAGCTGGATGTCAGCGACGAGGTCTCTCCCCGGACACTTCGGCAATACGGGCTCGGGGCGCAGATCCTGTCCTCGCTGGGCCTGTCCAAGTTGATCCTGCTGACCAATTCGCCCACGCCCAAGGTGGTCGGGCTCGAGGCCTATGGCCTTGAAATCACGGGCACCCGCAAGATCTCGGAGCTGGGCTGATGGCATCGAACGAAACCCACCACACGCTTGACCGGCCGACATTCGACAAGCCGGTCAAGGTGCTGATCGTCGTGGCGCCTTACTACAAGGACATCGCCGATCAGCTGGTCGCCGGGGCCGAGGCCGAGATCGAGGCGGCAGGTGGCTGGCACGAGACGATCGAAGTGCCCGGCGCGCTGGAAGTGCCGAGTGCCATCGGCATCGCCGAACGGTTGTCCAATTTCGACGCTTATGTCGCGCTGGGCTGCGTGATCCGGGGTGAGACGACGCATTACGAGACCGTGTGCAACGACAGCTCTCGAGCGCTGACATTGCTGGGCCTGCAGGGGCTGTGCATCGGCAACGGTATCCTGACCGTCGAAACCTATGAACAGGCCCGCGTGCGGGCCGAGGCCAAGGGCCAGAACAAGGGCGGCGGCGCGGCGGCTGCGGCCTTGCATCTGCTGGCGCTGGAACGTAAGTGGGGCGGCTCGCGCAAGGGGGTGGGATTCGTCCCCTTCGGCGAGGAAATCCAGATCGCAGGCACCAGCAAGGACCCCGACATCGCATGACCAAGCTTTCGGGCAACCAGAAACGCAAGATGCGCAGTGCCTCGCGGCTCTACGCGGTTCAGGCCCTGTTCCAGATGGAACAGTCGGACGCAGGGCTGGACAAGGTGCGGCGCGAGTTTCTGGAGTACCGGTTCGGCGCCGAACAGGTCGACGGTGAAGAGATGATCGACGGGGATGTCGATTTCTTTGCCCGGCTGCTGGAGCAGGCGGTCAACTGGCAGGTGAAGATCGACCAGATGACCGACCGGGCGCTGGTGGCGAAATGGCCCATCGCGCGGATCGACCCCACGCTGCGGGCGCTGTTCCGCGTGGCGGGGGGCGAGCTGCTGGAGTTCGACACTCCGCCGAAGGTGGCGATCGTGGAATATATGGATGTGGCCTCGGCCTTTTTCCCGGAAGGCAAGGAAGCGCGTTTCGTGAACGCGGTGCTGGACCACATGGCCCGAGAGGCGCGGCCCGAGGCCTTCTGAGCCGGGAAATTGCCCGGCTTCGCCTCTGCGCTGGCTGCCATCTGACCGCCCCTGTCTTGCGGAGGATACATTCCGGGACCACGTTGTTCCTAAAAAGGAGTAACGCGTGACTGATTCCGATCCCAAGATCCCCGTCGACCTGAAACAAGCCATCCGCGAGAACGAGTCCAGCTTTCGCTGGCTTGGCATCGTGTTGATCGTTCTGGGCGTTCTGGCCATCCTCTTTCCCCTCGTCGCCTCTATCGCCGCCAAGGTGATGCTGGGCTGGTTCCTGTTGATCACCGGGGCGGTGATGCTCTGGCATGCCTTCCAGGCGCGCAGCTGGCGACCGGCGCTCTGGCTGGGGCTGATCGGCGCCCTGCAATTGGCCGTGGGCGTCTACCTTGCCTTCTTTCCGCTGACGGGGCTGATCGGGCTGACCGTCCTGCTTGCCATGCTGTTCCTGGTGCAGGGGGGAATCGAGCTGGCGTTGGCATGGCAGCATCGCCCGGGCCACGGAATGGACGACAACAGCTGGATCTGGCTGGGGCTGTCGGGGGCGATCACCATCCTGCTTGCCCTCCTGCTGATGGCAGGCCTGCCGGGCACGGCGCTCTGGGCGCTGGGCCTGCTGATCGGGCTCAATTTCCTCAGTTCCGGCATCTCTTTTGTCATGCTCGCCGGGGCGGCACGGACCCTCTGAGCCGCAGGGGCGCCGTCTGCCCGCCGGAGGTCATCCTTGTTTCCTGTCCCGGATGATATATATTGAAAGGCGAATGCGAAGGAGTCGCCCATGCCCAAGCTCATCCGTCTCTACATCCTGCAGGTCCTGGCCGGTTTCGGCCTGTCGGCGGTCTTTGTCGGCGCGCTCTTGTGGTTCAACGTGGCCAACCTCTGGCACCTGGTCTCTGGCAGCGACATGGGTCTTGTTGCGGTGCTGATGCTGTTCATGTTCAACGGCATCGTCTTTGCCGGGGTACAATTCGCCATCTCGATCATGCGAATGGGCCACGAGGACGACACATCGGGTGGCAAGCGCCAGCGCGTCCGTCCGCAGGAACCGGCCCGCGTGCGGGTGGCGGCCGAAGCGCCGCAGAACCGGGCGCTGCGGGGATTGCTGCGCCGCTGAAAAAGTAACGGCATATCGTACCCGGAGCTTGCCGGGTGCGCCGCGCGCCATACCCTTGTCCGGGGAAAGGAGGCGCGAATGCCCCGGATCATCCGGCTCTACATCACGCAGAGCCTAGGGTCAGGACTCGTTCTCACTCAAAGCCAGAAGATGACGGTTGCGGCGAGTGCGATCGCTGAGAAGAAGGT
>Ga0208330_1000582_pt1 | contig 15674 bp, 14 predicted proteins | sample DeeseametaMP1896_FD_184180 | JGI IMG/M metagenome (GOLD analysis project Ga0208330, IMG submission 184180) | Marine microbial communities from the Deep Pacific Ocean - MP1896 (SPAdes) | ecosystem: Environmental > Aquatic > Marine > Oceanic | place: East of Hawaii, North Pacific Ocean | collected...
GCCCGCCAGCCACATCCGATCTGCCCCGTCCCCCGGCGCAGCGCATTGCGCTGGCGCGCGACGCCGCGTTTTCCTTTACCTATCCGCATCTTCTGGAAGGCTGGCGGGCGGCAGGGGCGGAGATTCTGCCGTTTTCGCCGCTTGCGGACGAGGCCCCGGACGACAGCGCGGATCTTGTCTGGCTGCCCGGAGGCTATCCCGAGTTGCACGCGGGGCGGCTGGCCGCGGCGGACCGGTTCCGGGCCGGCCTGCGCGCCTTTGCCGAGACGCGGCCGGTGCATGGTGAATGCGGCGGATATATGGCGCTTGGCGCGGCATTGGTGGACAAGGAGGGCGTTTCGCATCAGATGGCGGGCCTTCTGGGGCTGGTGACCTCCTACGAGAAGCGCAAGTTTCACCTTGGGTACCGCCGCGCGGTGCTGGAGGCGGGGATGCCGGCGATGGCACCGGGGACTGCGCTGCGTGGGCATGAATTCCACTATTCCACCATCCTCGACCAGCCCGACGCGCCGCTGGCGGCGGTCGCGGATGCGGATGGCAATCCGGTGCCCGAGACCGGCTCTTGCAAGGGGCATGTCACCGGCACCTTCTTTCACCTCATCACGGCGGAGGCCCCGGCATGAGCGGTTTCGTCAGTTTCGTGGGCAGCGGCCCGGGCGATCCCGAGCTTCTGACGCTCAAGGCCGTGGACCGGCTCAAGCGCGCCGACGCGGTGCTGTTCGACGATCTGTCGTCGGGGCCGATCCTGAGCCATGTGCGCCCCGGTGCCGACCTGATCGGTGTGGGCAAACGCGCCGGGCGGCCCTCACCCAAGCAGAACCACGTCAGCCAGTTGCTGGTCGACTATGCCCAGGAGGGCGGGCGGATTGTCCGTTTGAAATCAGGGGATTCCGGGTTGTTCGGGCGGCTGGAGGAGGAACAGGTGGCGCTGCGCGCGGCGGGGATCGACTATGAGATCATCCCCGGTATTCCCTCTGCCGTGGCGGCGGCGGCGGCCTGTGGCATTCCCCTGACCCGGCGGCTGACGGCGCGGCGGGTGCAGTTCGTCACGGGGCATGATGCCAGCGGCGAGTTGCCGCCGGACCTGGACCTGCGGGCGCTGGCCGATCCTGGCGCGATGACCGTGGTCTTCATGGGCAAGCGGACCTTTCCGAAACTGGCCGAGGCGCTGATTGGCGCAGGGCTGCCCGGGACGACCCCGGCCATTCTGGCCGAGGCGGTCTGCACCGCCGAGCAGAGCCTGCACCGGGACACGGTGGCAGGGCTGTCGGCGCGGCTGGCGGGCGAGGTCGGGACCAAGCCCGCGCTGATCCTGTATGGGCCGATGGCCGAATTGGGGGTGGGATTTGACTGAGCTCTGGCTTGTCGGGATCGGGACCGGCAACCCGGACCATCTGACCCTGCAGGGCCAGCGTGCGCTGCGCGAGGCGGCAACGGTTCTGATCCCGAGAAAGGGCGCGGCGAAAGAGGATCTGGCCGAGGTCCGCCACGAGATCTTGCGGCGGGCGGGCGCAGAGGCACAGGTTGTGCCCTTTGAAATGCCGGTCAGGGACGAGAGCCTGCCCTACCAGGAGCGGGTGGCGCGCTGGCACGATGCCATTGCCGACCGCTGGCTTGCGGCGCTGGAGGGCGCGGCAGAGGGCCCCGTGGCGTTGTTGGTCTGGGGCGATCCGGGGCTGTACGACAGCACGTTGCGGATCGCGGAGCGGCTGGACGGTGAGAAAAAAATCACGGTTTTTCCGGGGGTTACGGCGCTTCAGGCGCTGACGGCCGCACATGCCATCCCGTTCAACACGGTGAATGGCGCCGTGGTTGTCACCACCGGGCGGCGGCTGCGCGATCACGGCTGGCCCGCAGGGGCAGAGACGATCATCGTCATGCTGGACGGGGAATGCTCGTTCCAATCCCTTGATCCAAAAGGGGTTTCGATCTGGTGGGGCGGGTTCCTCGGGATGCCGGAACAGGTGCTGGAGGCCGGGCCGCTGGACGAAACCGGCCCCCGGATCGTGGCCACGCGGGCCGAGGCGCGCGCCCGGCATGGCTGGATCATGGACACCTACCTGATGCGCAAAGAGGGCGTATAGGCGGCGCGGCCCCTTGGACGTTTTGTACAAAACGTACGTCGAAATCAGCATTTTGTACAAAGCGACAAGGGATCGTTAACCTTTTTCTCCGGCTGGCCGGGGAACGGGCAGGAAATCCGGACTCGGCGAACGCAGTTTCGTTGCTAGACTGGCACGCGAATCCTGTTGCCCGGAACCCGATTTCAAATGTCCATTGCCCGTTTGACCGCCGCCTCTATCCTTGCTTTTGCTGACCCGCTTCACGCGCAGGACCTGATGCTTTTCCCGCCCGAAACCTTTGGCCAGGTCGTCGCGCCCCGGAACGAGTCGATGCTGGACGTGCAGCTCGAGGCGCAGGTGGGGGCTTACAACAACGAGTTCGTGTCCAACTACGGCGACAGGTCGATCTTTGCCCGCACGGGGCGCGCCGTGGGGATGCTGCAGATCCTGACCAATGTCGGCCACGCGCCCTGCACCGGCTTTCTTGTCGATGGCAACATGCTGGTGACCAACCACCACTGCGTTCCGGGCATCCTCGACCACCCGCGCATGAAGGAGAAAGGCGCGACCAGCATCGCGGCGGTGCAGTTCCATGCCGGGTTCCTGCGCGATGGTCTGACCGAAGGGGTCAAGAGCTTTCACGTCAACCCGGTGCCCTTGGAGACCAGCGAGGCTCTGGACTACACGGTGCTTCAGGTTCTGGGCGACGCCAATGCCGAGTTCGGCGCGCTGGAGTTGACAGCGGCACTGCCCAACGACCGCGATCCGTTCTGGGTGATCGGCCACCCGATGGGCGAGGCGCAGCGCATCAGCCGCGAGAAATGCCAGGCCGACAGCCCGGCGGTGGCCTCGCACAGGCTGCGGCACACCTGCGATACCTTGCCGGGCAACTCGGGCTCGCCGGTGATCGACGCGGGCAGCCAGAAGGTGATCGGGCTGCACCATGCGGGGAGCCGGGCGGGCGAGGTGAATTACGCGGTGCCCATGGCGGAGATTCTGGCGCAGAGCAAGGTGTTGAAGGCCAGTGTCGGGGGCGGGGATGCCGACCTGTCAGCGCTGCAGGCGGAACTGGCGCGACTGCGGGCCGAGCGCAAGGCGGAGCGGGCGAAGGCAGAGGCAGAACGCAAGCGGTTGGCCGAGGAGGCCGAGCGGCTTGCCTTGGGCAAAGCAGAGGCGGAACGGCTGGCGCGTGTTGCGGCCGAGGAGGAGAAACGGAAACTGGCGGAGGCCGAAGCGGAACGCGAAAGGCTGGTCAAGGAGGCGGCAGCCCGACAGACGCTGAAAGATCAGGAACGGACATCTGCCGAACGGGAGCGCAAGGCGAACTCGGCGCTTTTGGCGGCCTTGAAAGTGATGGAGGTGGCCGCGCGACGGGAGGCCTTGCTGGCCGTGACCAAGGACCACGCTGCGACGATGGCGGCACAAGCTGCGGACCTGGCCTTGGCGCGACTGTCCAGCCTTGACCCTCCGGCCCCGACGCCCGGAGCGCCAAAAACCGTGACAGCAGACCCTGCAGGTGCGACGCGCTTGGCCGCTTTGGCGGTACCGGCCCCCGAGGTGAAACCACTGTCGGACGCAGAGGCCGAGGCGGGGCTTGACCTGGGCGCGGACGACTACCTGGAAATCCAGCGCCAACTTGACGCCTTGGGTTTTGGCCTTGGTACCCCGGACGGCGTTTTTGGTCCCGCCTCACGGCGCGCGACGCGCGCCTTTCAAAAGGACCGGGGTCTAGAAGAAACCGGCTATTTGAACGCCGGTCTCGTGGCCTTGATCGCCGAGCGATACGAGGCGGCGCCAGCCGACCTGGACGGGGAATACATGATCTATTTCAAGCGCAGGTGGGACGACGATTGGTTCACCAAAAATCCTGCTCGCGATTATTCTCCGGGCCGGACAGAGACCTTGGCCAAGCTGCTCGTCAAGCGTGAGAATGGCCGTTTGACCGTCCTGAGAGTGACCGACCAGACACTTCTGACGCGCAACCACGCGTACGAGGACATCCGGCTATCGTTGTCGGATGACGGTGATTTCAGCGTGCAAACCACTGTCAATTACCTGTTCCGAAAATCGCGGACGCGGCAAGTTTCGGTCAGTGCGGACTTGCCTGAACGCTGGACGGTCAACCGGGCGGTCACCTTCGAGGGCGGCATGTATGATCCCGCCTTTCGTGTTCATATCTGGATGCAGCGTCTGAAGTGACGGGTCCGGCGGCCGTGGAATGTCCTAGACCGGCACCAGCCTGCCTTCCGTCAGTTCCAGCGCACAGGGCGCGATCCTTTCGCGGAACGCCGGATCGTGGCTGACCAGCAGGATCGGCAGGGGCAGGGCGTCGATGATCTCTGTCAGGCGGGCGGCATTTTTGGGGTCGAGCGCATTGGTCGGCTCGTCCAGCAGCAGCACCTCGGGCGACATGGCAAGGACCGTGGCCAGCGTCACCAGGCGCTTTTCGCCGCCCGACAGTTTATGCGTGACGCGGTCGCGCAGGTGCAGCAGGTCGAGCACCGTCAGCGTCTGTTCGACCACGGCCAGCGCCTCGTCCCGGGTCTTGCCCAGGTTCAGCGGGCCAAAGGCCACGTCCTCGGCCACCGTGGGGCAGAAAAGCTGGTCGTCGGGGTCCTGGAAGACAAGGCCGATGCGGCGGCGGACCTCGTGGAAATCCTTTTCGCGGCTTCGGGCCTGATCAAAGATGGTCACGGTGCCCGAGGTGGGCCGTTGCAGCCCGAGGATCATCCGCAGAAGCGTCGACTTGCCCGCGCCGTTGGGGCCGGTGAGGGACAGGCGCTCGCCGGGGCCGAGGCGCATCGAGGCGCCCGCAAGCACCGGGGGCTGGCCGGGATAGGCAAAGTGCAGATCGTCCAGTTCGATCATCGCAGCGTCAGTTCCAATGTCAGCAGCGCCGCGAAGGCGCCAGTGAGGACAAGCGCAAAGAGCGCGTCGGCCCGGGTGGTCCGGAAGTCCTGCAAAAGCACGATCCGGCCCGAGAATCCACGGCATTTCATGGCGCCCAGCAGCCGTTCGGAGCGTTCGATGGCGCGCACCATCATCATGCCGACCAGGTAGCCGAAGCTGCGGTAGCTGTGCCAGGAGGTCGAGGGGCGAAAGCCGCGCACCTTCATGGCGGCGCGCAGGCGCAGGTATTCCTGCCGCAGCACCTCGACGTAGCGGATGGTGAACATCAGCAGGTGCACCAGGGTCTCGGGGGTGCGCAGGCGGTAAAGCGCATGGCCCAGCGTCACCGGCTCCATCGTGCCGACAAGGGTGATGAGCGCGAGGACCACCGCATTGGCGGTCAGGCCGATCTGCACCGCGCGGGCCAGGCCCTGCCAGGAGGCGGGATAGCCCCAGAGGGTGAAGATCGGGTCGCCGGGCACGGTGAAGGGCAAGAGCGCCAGCATGAAGAGGATGAAACCGTCGACCATCGCGACACGTTTCAGCGTCCTGCCCGGGGGCAGGCGCGACAGGGCCAGGAGCGTGAGCGAGAGTGCCAGCGCGGCGGTCAGCGCGACAAGGTTGTCGAGCGCCACGACGAAGATGCCGTAGGCCACGGAGGACACGACGCGCACGCGCGGGTCCAGCGCGGCGATGGGGCCGGGGCCGCGCCGGGTGCCGTCGCCGGGCAGGGCGGCGGTGGTGTTCGACAGGATATGCGTCACGCGCTGCCCTGCGTCTTCAGCTGGCGGCGGGCCGCGATGTAGAAGCCCAGCCCGAAGAGCCCGAGGATATACCCCATGCCGCCCAGGATCGTCTGCAGGTCGTTCTTTTCTCGGTAGGCGGCGATTTCACGGCGCAGGGGGCGCATCTCGTCGCGGACGATGCGGGCGATCTCGGCGCGGTCGGCGTCGGACAGCGCGACTCCCGGAGCGGCGGCAGTGGTGGCAGCCGGGGCGACGGGTTCGGGCGCAGCGACGCCCAGGATCCTGGCCACGTCGGCGGCGGACATGGTGACATCGGCCACATGGCCCGCGCCCAGGTCGGCGCGGAAGGTATGGGCGACGGGTTCGGTCGGCTCGAAAAGAAAGAAGCCGTCTTCGTCGGTCACGGTCTCGCCCAGTAGCGCGCCGTCGGGTCCGAAGACCTGGACCGGCTGGTCGGTGGCCATGTCGCCGTTGGAAAAGCCGACTTCGCCCTCGATGGCGCTGCCCGAGGGGAAGACGGCGGCGATAACCTTGTGTGCCAGCGCCGGGACGGGCAGGGCCAGCAGGGTCAGGACCAGAGCAAGCCGGATCATGCCTCGGCCTCCTTCATCGAGAGGAAGAGATCGGGTTTGACCTTGCGCGCCAGCAGCACGGCAAAACCCGTCAGCAGGCCCTCGATCACCATGATCGGCAGATGGGCGACAAAGACCAGATGCGCGACGGCAAGGAATTCGTCGCCGGAGAACATCAGCGACAGGGCGACGAAAAGCGTCGTCAACGCGGTTGCGCAGGCCCCGCCGATGCCGCCCCAGATCGCCGCCCAGACCGGGCCGCCGCGCAGGATCAGCGGACGGAAGACCAGCCCGACGATCACCGCCGCAAGGGCGATGTTGACGGTGTTCACGCCCAGCACGGTCAGCCCGCCAAAACCGAAGAAGACCGCCTGCAGCACTAGCCCGACAAAGAGCGCCGGAAAGGCGGCCCAGCCGAGGATCAGCCCGGCCAGACCGTTGAGGATAAGGTGCACCGACGACGGCCCCACGGGCACGTGGATCAGCGAGGTCACGAAGAAACTGGCCGAGAGCACGCCGGCCGCCGGGATACGGTCCAGCGGCAGGGCGCGCAGGCCGAGGGCAATGCCACCCACCGCCGCCACGGCGCCGCCGATGACGACCGGGTTCGAAAGCGCTCCGTCGACGATGTGCATCTTGGCTTACTCCAGGTCCCAGGCGCGGATCCAGATCACGGCGTCCTGGCTCAGTTCCTTGCCCTCATGTTCGGTGACGGGGCCGGCGCCAAGGGCGGCAAAGCCCCAGTACCCCGCCTTGGGCACGCCGAAGGTGAAATAGCCGTTTGCGTCGGAAATCGCCACGACGGCGCCGCCGGGGGGCGGGGTTGTGACGGGATCGGTGGCACGGGCGCTGTCCATGTCGGGCTCGGCGGCCATGTACTCGATCTCGATCTCGGCACCGGCAACGGGTTCACCGTTGGCCAGCACCTGCCCGGTGAAGGTGGAGCCGGCGATGATGTTGTAGGGCTTGTTCAGCGGCAGGATTTCCACCGGCAGGCCCACGGGTTTGTCCCAGTCGGTCGGCAGCGTGCTGCGGTTGAGGAAGGTCTTGGTGATCTGCTGGATGTAGATGTCCTCGGATTCCTCGTAGTAGGGCGTGGGCACCGTCACCAGCACGTAATCGCCCGAGCGTTTCACCGGGACCGAGCCCAGGAGGGCGGCGGCGGAGTTGCTTGCGCCGGTAAAGGTGATCGGCTCCAGCCTGTCGATCAGATCGGTCTTTTCGCCGCGGTGGATCATGAAGAATTCCAGCGGGCGCTGCATGTCCATGACATGGCCGTTCTCGAAGGGGTGCCAGAAGATCAGCTTGACCGGCACGTCCCCCGGGCGCTGGATCAGCGTGTCGGTGGTGTATTCCAGCAGGAAATGCGCGGGCGCCGCCGTGGGCAGCGCCATGATGGCCGCAGCAAGGACCTGTTTTCCAAGGGTAAAAAGAGTCACTGTCAACGTCCTTGTCCAGTTTGCGCCATCCCCGGCGCAATGCGGTGGAAACGTGGGAAAAGGTGGCCGGGGTCCGGACAGGACACAGGCCAGACGCTCACCCCGACGTCCGGTGGAACCGCGGCCTTCTGGGCCACGGGTGTCCGGCAGGTCTCCTGACTCGCGGGTCGGTGCCTGGGCCTGCCTTCCCGGATTGCTCCAGTGGCGTATTGGCCCGGCTCTCCGCTTACAGTTGCGGGGGCAGTTGCCGGATTGGCGCGGATGCGCCGCACGGCATTCCCTCTTTCCCCCGGACAGTCGCCTGTCCGGGACCGGTCACGGGAACGTGTGTGACAGATGCACGGGGAGGGGGCAATGGGCAATGTGATCGGGGCGCGGGCTGGCTCGGTTTGACGGTTGACGGGGCCGGGCGGGAGGCGGATAGCTGTAGCAACACCGCTATCGCTAACGGAGGGCAGGGCATGAAACGCTCGCGCATCAACGCCATCATGACGGAGGCGGACGAGATGATCCGCCGTCACGGGTTCACCCTGCCACCCTTTGCGCAGTGGTCGCCAGAGGCCTTTGTCGCCCAGGCGGGTGCGGCGCGGCATGTGATCGACTCGCGCTGTGGCTGGGACATCACCGACTACGGCGCCGGGCGCTATGACGAGATGGGGCTGTTCCTGTTCACCCTGCGCAACGGGCTGCTGGATGACCTGACCTCGGGGCGGGGGATGTGTTACGCGGAAAAGCTGTTGATCTCGAAACAGGATCAGCTGTCGCCCATGCACACCCATATCATCAAGGCCGAGGACATCATCAACCGGGGCGGTGCAACGCTGGTGGTGGAGCTTTACGGGTCTGACGACCAGGGCAATTTCGCCGAGGATCGCGGCGGGCGCGTCATGTGCGACGGGATCGTGCATGACTATGCCCCGGGCGAAAAGCTGCAACTGGCGCCGGGCGAGAGCGTCACCCTGCGGCCGGGCGACTGGCACGCCTTCTGGGGCGAGGGCGGCGACGTTCTGATCGGCGAGGTCAGCACGGTGAACGACGACGAGACCGACAACATCTTTCGCGAGCCGATCGGGCGGTTTTCCGAGGTCGAGGAGGACGAGGCGCCGCTGCACCTGCTGGTCAGCGACTACACGGCCTGGCTGGAGGCCTGAGCAGGGCTTGCCAAGGCGCAAGGCGGACGCCACTCTCCGCCTGTCAGTCGAGGGGAGCAGGACATGCTGAGACGTGCACTTGGACCGGGCGGGCCGGAGGTGTCGGCGCTGGGCATCGGGGCGATGTCCTTTGCGGGCTTTTACGGCGCGGTGAGCAAGGAAGAGAGCCATGCGGTCCTGGACACGGCACTGGACGCCGGGGTCGATCACATCGACACCTCCAACGTCTACGGCATGGGCACCTCCGAAGAGATCATCGGCGCCTTTCTGAAACGCTACGCGGGCAAGGGGGGCAGCCCCTTTCGCATTGCCACCAAGGCCGGGATCACCCGTGACCCGGACACGGGCGCGCGCTGTTTCGACAATTCCGCCGCCCACTTGGAGGCAGAGCTGGACAAGAGCCTGAAACGGCTGGGGCTGGAACAGGTCGACCTGTTCTATGTCCACCGCCGCGATCCCCGGATCGAGATCGAGGAGGTGACGGACTCGTTGGCGGCGCTGATCCGCAAGGGCAAGATCGCCTCTTTCGGCTACTCCGAGATCGCCCCCACCAGCCTGCGGCGCGCCGCCGCCGTGCATCCGGTGGCCGCCGTGCAGTCGGAATACTCGTTACAGACGCGCCTGCCGGAACTGGGGCTGTTGCAGGCCTGCGAGGAGCTGGGCACCGCGCTGGTCGCCTTTTCGCCGGTGGGGCGGGCGCTCTTGTCCGACACGCCGCCAACGCCGGAACGGGTCGCGGCGGCGGCGTTTCTCAAGGTCAATCCGCGCTTTATCGGCGGCAACCTGGAACGTAACATCGCCGCCAGCCAGCCGTTCCGCGATCTTGCCGCCGAGGCGGGCTATGCCACGGCGACGCTGGCGATCGCCTGGGTGCTGTCGCAGGGCCGCACCGTGCACGCGATTCCCGGCACCCGCAGCCCGGGGCACCTGCATGAACTGGTGCGCGGCGCCTCGATGATGCTGGGCGACGAGCTCAAGGCCGAGATCGAGCGCCGCCTGCCGCTTGGCTGGGCGCATGGGTCGCGCTATTCGGCGGACCAGTGGATCGGCCCGGAATCCTACGGTTGAGCCCGGCCCACACAATCACAAGGACAGTTGACATGGATTACGTTTTCCCGCCCGCACCGCAGGCCAGCACCGCCGTCGAAGGCAGCGCGGCGCGGTTCCCGGTGCGCCGGATCTTTTGCGTCGGGCGCAACTATGCCGCCCATGCGCGCGAGATGGGCAAGGACCCGGATCGCGATCCGCCCTTCTTCTTCACCAAACATGCAGGTGCGGTGGTCGCCGCCGGGGCAGAGGTGGCCTATCCGCCTGAGACCGAGAATTTGCACCACGAAGCGGAACTGGTGGTGGCCATCGGCGCGGGCGGGCGCGACATCGCCGAGAAGGACGCGCTGTCCCATGTCTGGGGCTATGCCGTCGGTAACGACCTGACCCGGCGCGACCTGCAGGCCGAGGCCAAGGAGCACGGGCGCCCCTGGGACTGGGCCAAGGATTTCGACGCGTCGGCCGTTGTCGGCCCGGTGCATCCCGTGGCCTCGGTCGGCCATCCGGACAAGGGGTTCATCCGGCTGTCGGTCAACGGTGAGACGCGCCAGAACGGCGACCTGGCCGAGATGATCTGGACCGTGCCAGAGGTGATCTCGATCCTGTCCCATTCGATGAAGCTGGAACCGGGCGACCTGATCATGACGGGCACGCCGGCGGGCGTGGGCGCGCTGGTCCCCGGCGATACCTGCGCGGTCGAGATCGAGGGGCTGGGCCGGATCGAGACGGTGATCGGCCCGCGCGGCTAGTGGGAGGCCCGGTTTCAGGGCTCTCAGGGTGACGTAACGACACCGCGCGCCAAAGAGCCGACCAGGGGAGCTGCCCTGTTGGCTGGCCGGTCCAGAAGGCGCATGGCCTCTCCCGGAAACAGCCGTCCCGGAGAGGGCCATCCGCCGCGGGTTTCACGCGCCGTCGAAAGATGTGCCGGGTCCGGCGGCCCGTGACGGGCCACCGGGCGCCGGGGTCAGGACGCCTGGCTGTAGCGGGCGCCCTCGGGCGTGTAGCCGTCGAAGAGCCGGGCCACCATCCGGGTCAGGGCGCGGCCCTCAGGGTGGATGGCAAGGGCGGTGTCGCCAAGCTCGACGAGATCGCCGAACCGCTCGGCGGCCAGGGCCATTTCGGTCCGCAGGCTGTCGGCATCGGGGCCGAACTCGGCTCGCAGCGCGTCCAGGTCCAGCCGGAAATCGCACATGACCATCTCGATCGCGCGGGCGCGCAGCAGGTCGTCGCCCGTCATGACGTGGCCGCGCGCGCCTGCGAGTTCCCCGGCCTCGATCCGCTGGACATAGGCGGGCGTGGCGGGGGCATTCTGGACATAGCCCGTGGGCAGGCGCGAGATAGACGAGGCGCCGAGGCCGATCAGCGTGGCACAGCTGTCGTCGACATAGCCTTGGAAATTGCGCCGCAGGTGGCCGGTGCGCGCGGCGACGGCCAGCCCGTCATCCGGGCGGGCGAAATGGTCGATGCCGATGCTGTCGAAGCCTGCCTCGGCAAAGCGGCGCGCGGCCAGTTCTGCCAGCTGGAAGCGTTCCACCTCATGCGGCAGCACCGCCTCGTCGATCAGTTTTTGCCGCTTGGACATCCAGGGCACATGGGCATAGCCGAACAGCGCGATACGATCCGGCGCCAGATCCAGCACCTTGGCCACGGTGTCGTTCAGGCGCGCCGCGTCCTGGTGGGGCAGGCCATAGACCAGGTCGGCGTTCAGGGACCGGATGCCCGCCGCGCGCAGATCGTCGACACAGGCGCGGGTCACGTCGAAGGGTTGCAGCCGCCCGATGGCCTCTTGCACCACGGGGTCAAAGTCCTGGATGCCGATGCTGGCGCGATTCATGCCCTCGGCGGCCAGCGCGGCGATCTTGGCGCGGTCCACCATCGTCGGGTCGATCTCGACCGAGAATTCGCAATCCTCGGTGGGCGGGATCACCGCCTTGACCGCCTGCGCCAGCCTGTGAATCAGGGCCGGGGGCAGGATGGTGGGCGTGCCGCCGCCCCAGTGCATGCGGCCCATGCGCAGCCCCTTGGGCAGGGTGTCCTGCACCAGCGCCAGTTCCTGTTCCAGCGTGCCGATGTAGCTTTCGACCGGGGCCAGCGTCTGCGTGCCCTGCGTGCGGCAGGCACAGAACCAGCACAGCCGCTCGCAAAAGGGGATGTGGATGTAGACAGAGACCGGCACGGCAGGATCCAGCGCGGCCAGCGCCTGCGCCTGGTCCAAAGCGCCGACCTGCGGCGTAAAGACCGGGGCGGTGGGATAGGAAGTGTAGCGGGGCACCCGGGCGTCGAAGAGGCCGAGGGATCTGAGGCGGTCGATCTGTATCATGCCTTTCCCTTGCGCCTTTTGCGGCCCGCGCACTTTGCGCAAGATCAAGGTTCACGCAGGAAAGGGCGAGACGCCGCTCAAGAGGCTGTGCAAGTGCAGGCTGCCCAGCCAGAGCGCCAGTCCGACCAGCGCCCGCAGGCCCATGCGGCGGCCATCGGCGCGCAGCCAGTCGCGGCGCAGCAGCGGGGCGGGCGAGAGAATCGCGGTGGCCGCGACAGGTGCCACGGCCTATGACCTGAGGCGACGGAAGGCCAACCCCAGGCGCGGCCTTGCCGTTCGGATCTGGCCCGGGCGGGCGCGACAGGATACCCCGTGCGGGCCGCGGATTCGCGTGGCGGGATGGGGCTGAAAACCCTTTCGGAAGCTGCTAGGGAAAAGCGGTCATCGCGGATGAGCCGCGCGGGGCACAAGGATGCACAGGGCCAGAGGAGCAGGTGGAGAGATGAGAGCAGAGGTTGTTTCGGCCGCCCGCCTGTCCGTGGCGCCGATGATGGATGGTGGCGATTTAGATATGTTTTCAATAGGTTGAAGGGCGTCGTGTGCAGCACGTGTTCACGTTTCGATCGCACGATTGCGCGCTACGTCGCGTTTTCTTCGGTCCGTCATGCTCGATGCGGCGAATTTCAGTGTTCGCATCTCATCTGCCGAAATGTAAGCGAAATGAGCCGCTTTTGTTGGGACTTATGGCCTTGGACAAGGTCAGTCGTTCTGGCCAAGATGGCATAAGGCCATTGATGGTGGGCTTCACCTTTGATTTCCAAAAGGCTGTCAGGCAAAAGCAGAAAGCTCACGTTTCTGAGAAATTTCTTCGAGGCAAAGGCATAACACATGCTAAGAGAAAGCATCAGAGATGCTATCGTTCCCCAAAGCATAGTTCGCAGTGGATATGTGCAGAGATGCCCTGTCCGGCGTTTTTTATTCGTTGACGATGACCTGATCCTGAACGGCTTGAAAATGGCTTTCAGACCCGCGATGCCCCCAGGCAAGACGTGTTCGAGTACGTCGAGCTGTTCTATAACCCGAAGCACATGCACAAGCGCACAAACAACGGCATGCTGTAGCCCGTTGATTTCAGGAACAGACAGTAGAAACTCGACGAGACGGGTGTCTAGGAAACCAGGGCACTATCATGCTTATGGAGAAACAATACAGTGAGTGATCTGATTTTTGCGGCCACATGTGATCTGTCGGGCAAAGTTCGTGGTAAGGCCTTCCCTGAAAATCAATTGGAAAAAAGGCTTGAAAGAGGCGTAAGTTGGATCCCGAGTAATGTGCAGATTAACTGTTTTGATGGCATCGCTGAAGGCCCGTTTGATGCCTTAGGAGACTTGCTCCTCATTCCCGACAGAGATGCGGGCGTGACAGCTGAATTCGGCGCGCGTACCGAACGTTTCATATTAGGCGACATCGTCACACTTGAACGGGAACCTTGGGACTTCTGCACTCGCTCGCTGCTGAAAACCTCTTTGAAACGCCTTGACGATGTTGCTGGGGTTCAGTTGCTGGCGGCATTTGAGCATGAATTCCAGCTAAAGGGTGAGCGTTATCTTATTGGCGAAGCCTACGGTCGCGCCGGATTTGAGGTGCAAAGGGATCTCTGCGAGATGCTGATAAGGCAGATTGGCTACGCAGGTCTGACCCCCGACAGCATCATGAAGGAATTCGGCCCCAATCAATACGAAGTCGTCATCGGCCCAGAAACGGGTGTGCGAGCGGCAGATGCTGCTGTGTTTGTGCGGGAGTTAACCCGGTCAACCGCATGGCATTATGGAGAGCGGGCGACATTTTGCCCTATCCTCGACCCGGCAAGCGTTGGAAATGGCGTCCATATTCACATGAGTTTTCTACATCCTAACGGCAGTCCGGCGACCTACGATGCAAATGAACCAAGCGGCATGTCCAGTACTACATCCGCTTTTGCGGCTGGGGTGCTTAAGTACCTTGACAGCATCATCGCGCTCACAGCGCCTTCCGTGATTTCGTACCAGCGCCTGACCCCGAATCGTTGGTCTGCAGCATATAACAATCTCGGATTTCAGGACCGGGAGGCGAGCCTGCGGATTTGCCCGGTAACGGCAAAAGACGAAGTGGATATAGAGCGGCAGTTCAATATTGAATATCGTGCTGCCGATGCCGCGGCCTGTCCGCATCTTGCGCTGGCCGCCGTGGTACACGCCGGTTGTCAGGGGATCGAAGAGGGCTTGACCGCGCCAGCGCCTACGCAAGAGGATCTGTCGGTGCTTTCGTCTAAAGATCTGGAAGAACGCGGCTTCATGCGACTGCCCGAAACGCTTGAGGCAGCGCTTGAGCACTTTGCGGGCAATACGACTGTCCGAGGCTGGTTCCCTGACGTTTTCGCTGATGTCTACTTGCAGCACAAGGCATCGGAGATTGCGCACTTGGCGGACATGGATGTGCTGGCTCGGTGCGCGGCCTATGCCGAAACGTATTGAGACGCCAACGATCGTTGTTCGCCCGTGTCAGGATTGGCTTCCCTCTTTTTTTAAGGAAAGTGTGAACAACGCCTTCTGCTGTGCCGACGCGCCGATGTGAGGGCTATGCCGGGCATCAGGCAGCTTGTTTCCAACGGCATTCGGGCTGCTTCGGTCGCTCGGTTGGCGGACAGGCCAATTCCGGACGGACTCGTCCTCATGCCATCAACCTCCGTCGCACCAGAAACAGGTTACCGAGCGCGAACAGCGTGAAGAGCTGGGCGCGGTTCTTGGCGAGACCCCGGTAGCGGGTCTTCGTGTAGCCGAACTGGCGCTTCACCACCCGGAAGGGATGCTCGACCCTGGCCCTGACCATCGCGATGATGCGGTTGATCCGCGCGTCGATCGGGTGCAGGTCGCTGCCCTTCGGGGCCTTTCGCATCACACCCCAGACCTTGCCCGATCCCGTGAACGCGGCCTCGCGCCCGGCGCTGACATAGCCCTTGTCGGCCCAGACCGACGTCTCATCGCCGTGGAGCAGTTCATCCCACACACGACTGTCATGCACCTTCGCTGTCGTGGCCTCGAGGCTGTGAACCGTGCCGCTTTCCGCGTCGACCCCGACATGGGCCTTCATGCCGAAATACCAGTCGTTGCCCTTCTTCGTCGATGACATCTCGGGATCGCGCGCCCTGGCCTTGTTCTTTGTCGACGACGGCGCATCGATGATGGTCGCATCCACCAGGGTCCCCGAGCGCAAGGTGATCCCCTTGTCGGCCAGATGCGCGCTCACCTCCGTGAAGATCGCCTCGGTCAGCCGATACCGTTCCAGCAGGTGGCGGAAGTTGAGGATCGTGGTCTCGTCAGGGATACGGTCATCGCCCAACTCGACCCCGGCGAACCGCCGCATCGCCTCGCTGTCGTAAAGCGTCTCCTCGGCCATCGGATCGCTCAGCGCATACCAGTTCTGCAGGAAGTAGACCCGCAGCATCGTCTCGAGCGGCATCGGCGGGGG
>Ga0208330_1000589_pt1 | contig 15446 bp, 10 predicted proteins | sample DeeseametaMP1896_FD_184180 | JGI IMG/M metagenome (GOLD analysis project Ga0208330, IMG submission 184180) | Marine microbial communities from the Deep Pacific Ocean - MP1896 (SPAdes) | ecosystem: Environmental > Aquatic > Marine > Oceanic | place: East of Hawaii, North Pacific Ocean | collected...
CGAGCTGGGCGTGGGTGGGACGGGGTCGGACCGGCAGTCGACGCAGCCACAGCCAGATCCCGTGCATCCGGATCAGCGCCGAGCCTCGCAGGGCTGCCGAGGTCGAACGCAACGTCCCTGTGTCGGTCCGGTGTCCCGCCAGCGACGCACTGAAACTCGTCCCCTCGGCGTGCAGGGTGACCGCGACGTGCAGCCGTTCGCCGGGCAGCGGCACGGCCAGCTCGTAGTGGCCGTCGGTGCCGTGGAACGGGGAGACGTACATCGCCTTGTCGGTGCTGGCCCGGCCCTGCTCGTCGGGGGCGACGAGGTAGGCGTGCCGGTCGCCGTAGGTGTTGTGTACCTCCACGACGGTCGCCTCGAGGCGACCGAGGTGGTCCAGGCACCACCAGACGCTGATCGGGTTGAAGCAGTAGCCGAACGCGCGGGGCTGGGTGGCCAGCAGGATGCGTCCGGCCGGGTCGAGGGTGACGCCCTGGGTCGCCAGGAACGCCTCGAGGTTCTGCCGCAGCGTGCGCTCGGGCGAGCCGAGGTGGTCGCGGGCCTCGAAGGTGCCGCGGGCGAAGGCCAGCGGACGGTGGTCGGGCAGCTCGTCGACGTCGACCAGCCAGGTGTGGGAGCGGTGGGTGAACGTGCGCGTCCAGGGCTCGCGCCGGGTGTGGCTGATGGTGGTGCGGTAGAGCGCGGGCGTCTCGACCCGCGCCGCTGCCTCGCCGGGCGCGGGCCAGGTGAGCCCCAGTCGCTCGACGGCGGCCAGGCCCGAGCGCGCACCGTCCTCGTGGAAGCCCCAGCCGTGGTAGGCGCCGGCGAAGGCGACCCGGTCGGTGTCGAGCTCGGGGAGCCGACGCTGCGCGGCGACCGACTCGGGGGTGTAGAGCGGGTGCTCGTACTCCATCCGGTCGATGACCGTGCTCGGGTCGACGAGGTGCTCGCCGCCGAGCGTCACGAGGTAGTGGGTGTCGGTGGAAAGGCGCTGCAGGCGGGTCAGGTCGTAGGTGACGACCACGCCGTCGCCGCCGTCGGGCCGCTCCTGGGCCGCGCTGGGCCGCATGAAGTTCCAGCTGGCCCACGTCTGCGTCAGCTGGGGCATCAGCGAGGTGTCGGTGTGCAGCAGGGCGGTGTTGGGGGCGTAGGGCATCGCGCCGAGCACCTCGCGGTGGGCCGAGGTGGGCTCGGCGAGCAGCGCCAGGGCCTGGTGGGGGTGCGTGGCGACCACGACGGCGTCGTACGTCGAGACCTCGCCGTTGCCGTCGGTGACCTCGACGCCGCTCGGCGTCTCGAGCAGCGAGGTGACCTTGGCGCCGAGGCGGATCGTGCCACCGGAGGTCTCCAGCGCGGCGGCGACCTTCTCGACGTAGCGGTGCGAGCCGCCGGAGACGGTGCGCCAGGTCGGCGACCCGAAGACGCTGAGCATGCCGTGGTGGGAGAGGAAGGAGAAGAGGTAGCGCGCGGGGTAGTCCAGCGCTACCTCGGGGTCGCACGACCACACGGCCGCCACGAGCGGCTCCATGAAGTGCCGCACGAAGTAGGGCGTGAAGCGGTGCTCGGCCAGGAAGTCGCGCAGCGTCTGGTCGGCGCCGTCCGTGGCGAGCACGGCCTTGGCACGGCGGTGGAACCGCGGGATCTCCGTCAGCATCCGCAGGTACGCCGGTCGGCGCAGGTGCCCGCGGGTCGGGATCACTCCCTGGCGACCCAGGGCGCCGGCCCACTCCAGGTCGGAGTCGTCGTCGCGGATCGACATCGACATCTCCGACTCCTGCGTGGCCACGCCGAGCTCGGCGAAGACCCGCAGCAGCGTCGGGTAGGTGCGTCGGTTGTGGACGATGAAACCGGTGTCGATGCCCAGCCGGGTGCCGGTGGGGTCGACGACGTCGTGGGTGTCGGCGTGCCCGCCCAGGCGGTCGTCGGCCTCGTAGACGGTGACCGTCGCGGTGCGGGAGGCGACGTAGGCGGCCACCAGGCCGGCCACGCCGGAGCCCACGACCGCGACGGTGCGCGGCGGGTACGGGGACGCCATCAGGCGTCGAAGACGAAGACGACGGCGGTGTCGAGGTTGGGCTCGTCGGAGCCGCCCTCGGGCTCGACGGTGATGCCGACGCCCTCGGCGGCCGCGGCGTCACCGGAGAGGAGCACGGTGTTGTCGGGGCCCTTGGGCATGAACCCGGCGGCGACCATCTCGCCGTCGTGGTCGAGCCAGAGCTCGTAGACCTTGCCCTCGCCGGGGTCGGCCATGCCCTCGGTCACCAGGACCGCCTGACCGAGCTCCTTGGAGCGGTAGACGGTGGCCTTGGAGCCGTCGTCGAACTTCTGGACGTAGCGCTCGGCGTCGTCGGCCCGGAGCACGGCCTCGGTGGCGCTGATGTTGATGCTCGGCTCGTCGGACCACGGCTGGGTGGCGACCAGGGTGCCGCCGGCACCGAGGGCTACCACGGCAGCTGCAGCGGCGACCAGGGCTGGAAATCGACGGCGCCTGGGGCGCACCTCCACCACCTGCGGCGGCAGCGGGCGCACGGTGGCGACCTCCGCCAGGATCCGGTCGCGCAGCGCCGGGGGCGGCGCGACGGGGGAGATGTCGGCGAGCATCGCGGCGCCGGCGCGCAGCGAGTCGACCTCGCCCCGGCACTCGGCGCACTCGACGAGGTGTCGTTCGAACTGAGCGCGCTCGATGTCGTCGAGCGCGTCGACCGCGTAGGCGCCACTCAGGGCGTGCACGTCGTTCACTGGCCTACCCCCATGGCGTCTCGGAGTCGGATGAGTCCGTCGCGGATGCGTGTCTTCGCAGTCCCGACGGGGAGTTCGAGCATGGTGGCGACCTCGGTGTGGGTGTAGCCCCCGAAGTACGCCAGCTCGACGGCCTCCCGCTGGACGGCGGTGAGGCTGGCGAGCGCCCCGCGCACCCGACGCGCCTCGAGCGAGGCGTTGGCCTGCTCGGCGGTGACGTCGTGGTCGACGGGCTGGTTCTGGTGGTGGTACGTGGTGTCGCGGCGCGAGGCCGCCTCGGCCGACCGGACCCGGTCGACCGCCTTACGGTGGGTCAGCGTGAGCAGCCAGCTCAGCGCGCTGCCCCGGGAGGGGTCGAACCTGGCGGCGGTCCGCCAGATCTCGAGGTAGGCCTCCTGGGTGACCTCCTCGGCCTGCGCCGGGTCGCGCACGACCCGGAGGGCCAGCCCGTGCACCCGCGACGCGGTCGCGTCGTACAGCTGCGCGAAGGCTGCCTGGTCCCCGCGCGCACTGGCGCGGAGCAGCTCGGAGAGGTCCGGCCCGACCGGGGCCCCCGTGACGGGGGCCCCGGTGGGCAGGGACGTCGGGTCACTCATGGTGTCGATTGTCCCTGTCAGTCGTACTGGTCCGGAAGGGTGGGATCAGGACGGCATGAGCACGGTGTCGATGACGTACACCGTGGCGTTGGCGGTCGGGATGTTGCCGCACAGGACGTTGGCGCCGTTGACGGTCATGCCGTCGGTGTCGCCGTCGACCTCGACGGTGCCACCCTGCAGGGTCTCCTGCTCACCGGTCACGTCGTCCGGGCCCATCTGGCCGGGGAGGACGTGGTAGGTCAGGATCGAGGTGAGGGTGTCCTTGTCGGCGAGGACCGCGTTGAGGTCCTCCTCCGGGATGGCGCCGAAGGCGTCGTCGGTGGGCGCGAAGACCGTGAGGGCCTCGGCGTCGTTCAGGGTGTCGACCAGGCCGGCCTCGCCCACGGCGGTCACCAGGGTGCCGAGCAGCGGGTTGTTGGACGCGGCGGTGGCGACGGGGTCCTGGACCATGCCGTCGAAGGAGCCGGAACCCGAGGTCGGGACGGCGTCACAGGCGGGGCCGAAGACCTGGTCGCCCGCGGACGCCTCGGTCTCGGTGTCGGCGCTGGCGGAGGCCGAGGTCTCGGCGCCGGTGTCCTCGGCGGAGTCGTCCTCGGAGGAGCAGGCGGCCATGCCCACGGAGAGGGCGAGGGCGGCGAGACCGGCGCCGGTGCGGCGGAGAGCAGTGCGCTTCATGAGAAGTGCCTTTCTGTTCGGTGTTGCTGGGGGCTTGGCTTACATGAGTCATTCGGGGCAGTGGGGGGACCGGATTGGTCGATCTCGGTGAGCCGGGTCACATCGGTCCATCCGCTGCGCCCGCCAGGGGGGTCCTGAGCGCGGGACGAGCCCGGATCCAGGGCGGATCCGGGCTCGTCGCGGGGCACTGTCGTGGTGCAGGAGGCTGCCCAGGACTGCTCAGGAGCTCACTCGACGGTCACCATCAGCGACTGGATGCCCGAGGCGCCGTCGGGGAACGGCTGGGCGCGCACCGCGGTCTGGGTGGTCCCGTCGCCGCTGATCGCGCGGGCGGCGATCGCGTGGGAGCCGGGCTCGGCGTCCCAGCGGAAGAACCACTGGCGCCAGTAGTCGTTGTTCACGTCCGGGCCCATCTCGGCGTCGCGCCAGGGGCCACCGTCCACCTGGACCTGGACCTGGTCGACGCCACCACGCTGCTGCGCCCACGCCACGCCACCGATCACGACCTCGCCCGCGGGCAGGCGGTCCAGCGCGTTGGGCGTGTCGATCCGGGTCGAGATCTTGATGGGGGCGTCGGTGGCCCAGTCACGGTCGGTCCAGTAGGCCGACGCCTCGTCGTACGTCGTGAGGGTGAGGCGGGTGACCCACTTGGTGGCGCTGACGAAGCCGTACAGGCCGGGGATGACCATCCGGGCCGGGAAGCCGTGGGCGCGGGGCAGTGCCTCGCCGTTCATGCCGATCGCGATCATCGCGTCGCGGCCGTCGGTGGCCAGGTCGAGCGGGGTCGAGATGGTCATCCCGTCGAAGTCGGTCGAGAGGATCTGGTCGGCCGTGCTGCCCACGCCGGCCATGTCCAGGACGTCGGTGAGCCGCACGCCGAGCCAGCGGGCGCCGCCGACGAACTCGCCGCCCACCGAGTTGGAGACGCAGGTCAGCGTGATGTCGCGCTCGATGATCTCCATCTCGAGCAGGTCGTCGAAGGTCAGCGTGACCTCCCGGTCGACATCGCCGTCGATGGTCAGCGTCCAGCTCTCCAGGTCCACGACGGGCGTGTCCAGGCGGGTGTCGACGCGGTAGAAGTCCTCGTTGGGCACGCGCAGCGGGCTGATGCCGTCGACCTGGCCGTCCAGGCCGTCGGGGAACGCACCGGCCGGGTCGTCGGGGGTGGGGAGCGTGACGTCCTCGGGACGAGCGCGGAGGTTGCGGATCAGCTGCCCGGCGCCGGCCATCACCGTGGCGGCCAGGGCGACGACGCCGGCGGCGATCAGCACGCCGCGGCGGCTGCTGCCGGAGGTGGACTCAGCGGCGCCCTCCGTGGCGGGACCGTGCTGGGAGGCCTTCCTGGCGAGCAGGGTGAGCGTGCCGAGGCCGACGACCGCGGTGACGACGCCGGGGACGGCGTCGCCGATGGTCGCGCCGGAGTTGGTGAGGGCCGCGGCGGTGGCGACCGCGACCAGCAGTCCCTCGAGCGCGAGGCCCAGGGCGAGGCGGCGCCGCGCCAGCAGCCCGGCCACCGCGGCGAGCACGAGCACGCCGGCCATCACGCTGCCGATGAGGATCGGCTTGTCCGCGGTGCCGAAGTTCCGGATCGCCCACTCCTTCACCGGGGTGGGCGTGGCGTCGATGACGGTCGAGCCGACGGCCAGCACCGGGGAGGAGTCGATCCTGTCCAGGCTGGCCACGAGATGTCCGGCAGCGGTGCCTGCGAGGGTGGAGAGCAGGCCGAAGCCCGCCCAGGTCAGTCGTCCGCGCATGGGGGTGCTCATGGGGGTGGTTCGGAGCGGACCCGGATTCCGGCTGGTGTGACCTCGAACCGGCGTGTCCTCACGGAAGATCGCGCCGGCTCGGCGTCAGCGCTTGCGGGAGAGGAAGGCGGTCATGGCTTCCTTCGCCTCCTCGCTGCCGAAGAGCCGGGCCGACAGGGCGGCGACGTCGCGGCCGTGGGCGTCGAGGTGCTCCACCAGCGGGGCGTTGAGCAGCTTCTTGGTCTCGCGCAGGCCCTGCAGGGCGCCGGTGGCGAGCGAGGCGGTGACCCGGTCGACGGCCTCGTCGAGCTCCTCGGCGGGCACGACCTCGGTCACCAGGCCGTCGGCCTGCGCCTGGGCCGCGGTGAAGACCTCACCGCCGAGCGCGCGCAGTGCCGCCGCGCGCGAGGTCATCCGGGGGAACACCGTCAGCGAGATGGCCGCGGGCGCCAGGCCCAGCTTCACCTCGGTCAGCGCGAAGGTCGCGCCCTCCGCGGCGACCACCACGTCGGCGGCGGCCACGATGCCGGTCCCGCCTGCGCGGACCGGGCCCTGGAGACGGCACACGACGGGCTTGGGGTGCAGCAGGATCACCCGCTGCAGCCGCACGATCTCCAGCGCCCCCTGCTCCATGGAGCCCGAGGCCGCCTCGGACAGGTCCGCGCCCGAGCAGAAGACCGAGCCGGTCGCGGCGACCACCACGACGCGGGCGGCGTCGTCCTCGGCCGCCCGCTCGAGGGCCTCGAACAGCCCGCCGACCAGCGCCCGGGACAGCGCGTTGCGGTTGTGCGGGGAGTCGAGGGTGATCGTGGCGACACCGTCGCTGACGGCGTACGTGACCTGGACCTGGGGCTGCTCGCTCATGCGGGCATCCTGCCGGATCACCGAGGTACGCCGGCGGCACCCCGTCCCGGGGTCAGCGACCGAGGTGCGGCAGCGGCCCGAAGGTGCGGTTGCAGGGCTTGGGGCCGGCGCAGTCCTGGAGCAGGCGGGTGCGGCGGGCCAGCTCGGCCTGGAGCGCGCGGTAGCGGGGCTGGCCGGCGACCGAGCGCAGCTGGTGGGGGTCGTTGGCGCGGTCGTAGAGCTCGACGAAGCCGTCGTGGTAGCGGACGAAGGTGTAGCGGGCGGTCCGCACGCCGCGGTACAGCCAGCCACGGGGCCCGGTCTCCGGCTTGTAGGCGCCGCCCTGGATCAGCACGCCGCCGGGGTGCAGGGCCTCGTCGGTCTCCCCGCGCCAGGTCGAGAGCAGCGAGACGCCGTCGAGGAGACGGCCGGGCTCGGCATCGGCGATCTCGAGGAAGGTGGGCACCAGGTCGACGATCGTGGCGATCGAGTCGGTGGTGGTGCCCGGCTCGATGCCGGGGCCGCGCACCAGCATGGGGGTGCGGAGGTTCTCCTCGTAGGGCAGCGTCTTGCCGAACCAGCGGTGCTCGCCGAGCTGGTAACCGTTGTCGGTGATGAAGACGATGTAGGTGTTGTCGAGCTCGCCGTCCTCCTCGAGCTGCTCGACCAGCTGCGCCAGCGCGTCGTCGACCGAGGCCAGCGCACCGGCCCGCGCCTGCTGCGTGCGCACGACCTTGCGGGCGGCGGCGGGCGTCTGCCTGCGGATGAGGTGGGGCTTGTCGGAGACGTCCCGCTCGTTGAAGGACGGGCCCGAGATGATGTCGCGCGCCAGCGCCTGGGCCTCGGCCTCGTGGGGGCGCTGCCCGGTGAGACGGGTCATCGCGCGGTAGCCCGGCGACATCTTGGGCGGGCCGTTCTTGCAGGACTCGTCGTGGCACCCCTCGCGGCCCTTGGCCGGGTGGGGGCCGAAGTGGCTGACCCACATGAAGAACGGCGCGTCGTAGCTGCTGAGCTGGTGGGCGTACTCGACGGCCTTCTCCGACAGGTAGTCGGTGTAGTAGCCGGGCACCCGGGTCAGCTCGCCGTTGTCGTACTGCACGAACTTGTAGTAGTCGGCGTACCCGTGGCTGGTGGCGTTGAACAGCGTCCATCCCGGGTCGCGGCCGTAGCTGTGGTGGTAGCCGTTGAGCGGCTTGCCGAGGAACGCGGTGTTGTAGCCGGCGGCGGAGAGGTCGGTGCCGATGGTCGAGGTCGGGTCGAAGGCCTCGTAGCCGCCCTCGGGCGGGAAGTTCGTGCGCACGCCGTTGTTCTGGGCCAGCTGGCCGGTCATCAGCTCGGCGCGGGCCGGGCAGCACAGCGGGTGCGGGGTGAGCGCCTCGGTGAAGGTGAGGCCCGCGGCACCGATCAGCTCGTTGGTCTTCGGCAGGAAGACCATCTCGTCGAGCCGCTGGTCGTCGGTGGAGAACAAGATGATGTTGGGTCGCTCGTCGCCGGGGGTCTCCACCGGCGCCTGGGCCGTCGCGCTCACCGAGAGCGGGTCCTCCGCGGGGGCCGGGCTGCTCATCGTCGAGGCGGCCAGCGCCAACGTCGCGACGATCGCCAGCAGGACGGCCACCACGGGCAGGGTCCGGTGCAGACGGGCGGGCGTGCTGGGCTGGCTCACGTCGGTCCTGGGTCCTCGCGGGGAAGCGTGTCGTGCGGGCTGTGCAGGGGGGCTCGGGCCCGACGCACGGAGGACGTCCTCGTCGACGTCGGCTCCGGGGGGCCGGTGGCCGATGGTAGCGAGGAGGACCACGGAGTACCGCTTCGTGGAGCCGGTCCACGGCGTCGCCGCGCGGGCGTGCCGGTGGGTGAGAAGCCCCACACCCGTGGAGGCCGTCCCAGGGCCCCCGTCCGGTCACGGTCCGGGCCCCGGGACCGGTAAAGTCGGGTGCTTGCTGCCCGCGCCCCCGCAGGCGTCGCAGCAGGAGGAGCAGCAGGCGTGCCGTCGCCCCCGTGGCGGCCCGGTGGACAGGGAGCAGGACGCGGTGACCGAGGACCTCGCAGCAGCCGAGATCGCGCGTGAGCAGGAGTACGTCGACGGCGTCTACGTCCAGCTCGCGGCCTCCTCCCAGGCGGCCCAGCGACTGGCCCGCGAGGGCCACGACCGCGGACGCCTGGGCCACGAGGGCGGGCTGGTCGAGCGCGACGCCATGGTCTTCCAGGCCGCCCGGCGCATCGCCCAGCTCGACGCCGCCCACGAGGGCCTGGTCTTCGGCCGCCTCGACATGGACCCCGACGTCGACCCCGAGCCGCGCTACGTCGGCCGCATCGGGCTGCGCAACGCCGAGCGCGACAGCCTGCTGATCGACTGGCGCGCCCCGGCCGCCGCGGTGTTCTACCAGGCGACCGCGGCCACGCCGCACGACGTCGTACGCCGCCGGGTGCTGCGCTGCGCGGGCGCGAAGGTCGTCGGGGTCGAGGACGAGCTGCTCGACGGCGAGGCGATGGAGGCCCACGGCCTCGACCTGCCGATCGTCGGCGAGGGTGCGCTGATGGCGCAGCTCTCCCGCGCCCGTGACCGCACCATGCACTCCATCGTCGCCACCATCCAGGCCGAGCAGGACCAGGCGATCCGCGCGCCCGCCAAGGGCGTCGTCGCGATCTCCGGCGGCCCCGGGGTCGGCAAGACGGTGGTGGCGCTGCACCGCGCGGCGTACCTGCTCTACACCGACCGCCGCCGCTACGAGACCGGTGGCGTGCTCGTCGTCGGTCCCTCCGGCGTGTTCATGCGCTACATCGAGCGGGTGCTGCCCTCCCTGGGCGAGACCGCGGTGGCGCTGCGCTCGCTCGGCGAGGTCGTCGACGGCGTGCGCACCACGCGCCAGGACGAGCCGACCGTCGCCGAGGTCAAGGGGTCGGCCCGGATGGCCGAGGTGCTGCGCCGGGCCGCGCGCCAGCAGGCGCCCGGCAGTCCGACCGACTTCCGGATCTTCTGGTACGACGACGTCCTGACCCTGGACCGCGGCAGCCTCGGCCGGGTCCGGCGCAGCCTGATGTCGCAGGGCCGCCGCAACCGGCAGCTGCCGCGGGTGCCGCAGGCGCTGCTCGACGTGATGTGGCGGCAGGTCCGCAGCGAGCGCGGCCGCGAGCGCGGCAAGGAGAAGATGGTCGACGACCTGCTCGACGACCCGCGCTTCCTGCAGTTCGTGGCCGACTGGTGGCCGCCGCTGGACGCGCGCGACGTGCTCGGCTGGCTGCGCGAGCCCGACTTCCTGGCGCGGGTCTCCGACGGGCTGCTGAGCCCGGAGGAGCAGCGGGTTCTGGTGAAGTCGTGGGCAGGCGCGACCGACCTGTCGATCCAGGACGTGCCGCTGCTCGACGAGCTGCGCTACGCCGTCGGCGACGTCCCGCAGCGCACCGACGACGAGGCCTCCCTCGACGACACCGGCCTGCTCGAGGGCGGGCACGACGTGGCCGAGCTGATGACGGCCGCCGACCGCGAGTTCGCCCCGTCGGGCCGCGCGTGGCAGCCGCCGACCCACAGGATCGAGGACGACCCCTACGCCCACGTGCTGGTCGACGAGGCCCAGGACCTCACGCCGATGCAGTGGCGGATGGTCGGTCGCCGCGGCCGCACCGCGACCTGGACGATCGTCGGCGACCCCGCGCAGTCGTCGTGGCCGGTGCCGGCGGAGTCCGCGCAGGCGCGGGCCGAGGCGCTGGAGGGCAAGCCGGTCCACGAGTTCCACCTCTCGACCAACTACCGCAACTCCTCGGAGATCTACGCCTTCGCAGCCGACTACGCCCGCCGGGTCGGCCTGGACGCCGACCTGCCCACGGCCGTGCGGTCGACAGGGGTCGAGCCGGTGGTCCGCGAGGGCGTCGCCGACCTCGAGTCGGCCACCCGTGAGGCGGTCGGCGAGATCGTCGGCCAGGTCGCCGGCACGGTCGGCATCGTCGTGCCCGCCGCCCGCCGCTCGGAGGTCAATGCCTGGCTGGCGTCGTGGCCCGAGCACGCCGAGCACGCCTCCGGTGCACGTGCCGCGGTCGACTCCTCGGTGACGCCGTCGGGCGACGACCGCGTCGTGGTGTTGACCGGCCTCGACACCAAGGGCCTGGAGTTCGACGGCATCGTCGTGGTGCGGCCCCAGGAGATCGAGGACGAGTCGGCCACCGGCCGGGCCACGCTCTACGTCGTGCTCACGCGTGCCACGCAGCTGCTGACCACGGTGAGCTGAGCGACCCGTCACGAGGCGGCCCTGGCGGTAGGCCTCAGGAGACCTTGAAGGAGGTCTTGCCGGTCCGGTGGCTCTTGGGACCCTTCGCGGTGACCTTCCAGCTGCCCTTGGCGGCCTTCTTGAGCTTGACCGCCTTCTTGATCGCTCCGTTGCCGTCGGCCGTGGCGGTGGTCTTGTAGGAGGTCGTGCCCTTGGCCTTGCCCTTGCGCTTGAGGGTCAGCTTGACCTTGTCGCCGGGCTTGAAGCCGTCGCCGGTGATGGTGGTCTTCTTGCCGGACTTGGCGTTCTTGGCCGACAGCCTCGCCTTCTTCGCCTTGACCGCGAGCGCTGCCTCGGCGGACTCGCCCGCGGCCACCGCGCGGATCGGGACGGCCTTGCCGGTCTTGGCGAACTGCGGCACCTGCACGACACCGGTGAACGAGCCGATCTCGTCGACGTCGAAGGAGGCAGCGAGGTCGTCGCCGACGTAGACGTCCACGTCGGTGTCGGGGTCCTCGGTGGCCTCCCGCGGGAAGTCCTCGCCGGTGACCACGAAGGTGTCGCCCTGGGTGGCGGTGAACGCGTCCAGCACGATGGCGGCCGGGGCGTTCGGGTCGTAGACCCCGACGTCGAAGAGCGCGGTGGGCGTGGAGTCGGAGTCGCACTCGTAGGTGTAGGTGACCAGCTCGTCGTCGCTGGTGCGGTAGGCGAAGAGCACGATCTCGACGCCGATGACCGACCACGCGTAGCGACCCGAGTCGAGGTACGCCGAGTCCTCGTCCTCCTCGAACTCACCCATCGTGAGCGGCGCGCTCGCGTCGAAGGTGTCGAAGGTGCGCCGGGCGTCGAGCTGGCGGGTGTGGCCGTTCTCGTCGGCGAAGTAGAGGTAGAGCGCGAACCCGCCCTCGTAGAGGTCCTCGGGGAAGACGTCGGCGGCCAGGTCGGGTACGTCGACCTCGACCGTCACCGGAGCATTGACCGCGACCGGCGACGGGTGGTCGACGGTCAGGTCGACGTCCCAGTCGGGGGCGGAGGACACCCGGTTGCCGTCGAGGAGGATGTCGCAGTCGTCGAGCAGCACGGGGCCCTGGACGGGCACGGCGTGGGCGCTGCCGGTGGGGCCGACCAGCGCGAGGCCGGCAGCCAGGCCGGTGGCGACGCCGGTCGCCAGCAGCGTGCGCAGGGCGGGCACGGAACGGGACGAGGTCATGGGGGACTCCTGTCGAAGAGGGACGGCGGGAGGCTAAGACAGTGCTCAGTGGAGGGACTGAGTAGGAACTGCTCTGGGGTGCTCGCGGCATGGGGTGCTGACCCGGCCCCTTCCGGCGCCGAGGGGCCGAGGGGCCGAGGGGAGCCGGGCGAGGGTCAGGAGAGGTCGGCCAGGGCCTCGGCCAGCTCGTCGCGCCCCGCGATGCCGAGCTTGCGGTAGACCCGCGCGAGGTGGTTGTCGACGGTACGCACCGACAGGCCCACCTGCTCGGCGATCTCCTTCGAGCGCAGCCGGGAGGCCGCCAGTCGCGCCACGTCGAACTCCCGGGCCGACAGCACCGGCGGCGGGCTGGGCAGCGGCCAGGCGGCTCCCCGGGTCTCGGTCATCAGCAGGACCGCTCGCCGGTGGGCCCGCGCCGAGCCGTCCCGGCGACCCGACTCCTGCAGCAGGTCGCTGGCGGCGGTGAAGGCATGGGCGGCGCGGCCGACGAGCCCGAGGTCGAGCAGCTGCTCGGCGCACGACACCAGCCGGTCGGCGTCCCGCGCGAGCAGGGCACGTGCCCGCTCGGTCAGCAGGTGCAGCACGGGAGTCAGGTCCTCGGCGGAGGCGAGCACCTCCAGCCGGGCAGGCGCCCGGGGGTGGCCCGGGGAGAGGATGAGACTCTCGTCCAGGGCCAGCAGCCCCAGGTGGCGGTGGGACTCCGCGATGGCGCGCATCGCCACCTCCGCGAGCCGGTCGGCGCCTGCCGTGGCGTCGCCGGTACGGGCCAGCTGCTCGGCCTCGACCCTCGCGACGTGCAGGGCGACCTTCACGTCGGCCGTCGCGTCCGGTGGCAGCTCCTCGAGCAGGGCGGCAGCACGTGACGGACGCCCCTGTCGGGCCACCGCAGCGGCCAGGAGCGCCGTCGCGCTGGGGCGCAGACCGGTGAAGTCGCGCCAGGCCAGGTGGCGCACCGCGCGGGAGGCCAGCACGCGGGCCCGGCGGAACTGCCCCGCGTGCAGGCTCATCTCCGCCACGGCGTACTCCCACATGCCCAGCGAGGGGTGGGCGGTGCGCGCGGCTCGTCGTCGCAGTGCCTGGGCCCGGCGCTCGGCGTCGGTCAGCCGGCCGTCGAAGGAGTCCGCGAGGTAGGCCGAGAGCCGGAGCAGGTCGCCCGTGTGCGGCGGCACCGCGTCGGTCGCCGCGGCGGCCAAGAGGCCGATCGCCACCTCGCGGCGGGCCACCTCGGGCTCCCCGTCCAGGGCGGCCACCATCGCACCGAGCAGCGCCGAGTTGGCGCGCGCCACGTGGTCGGAGGGGTCGGGGACGTCCGGCAGGGCGGCGGGAGGCTGGCCGGCCATCAGCCGCCACTTCACCAGGTCGACCTCGAGCGGCAGTCGTGCCTCGGGGTCCGGCACCGTGTCGGCCACCTTCTCGACGCGCACGACTGCGGCGGCGGGGTCCATCCGGCGTACGGCGTGGAGCAGGCCCAGCTCCTGCCCCGCGCGCACCCGCGTCGGCACCTCTGGCCCTGCCGCCGCCCGCTCCAACAGCGGCTCGGCCTCGTCGGTGTGCTCCAGCGCCGAGAGCGCGCTGCCGAGCATCAGGTCCACGTGGGGAGACACGACCTCGTCGACCACGGGACGCAGCAGCTCGACGACGTCCTCGGGCCGATGAGCGGCTGCGGCGCGTTCCGCGGCCTGCAGGCGTCGAGCGGCGTCGACCGGGAGCCCTGCGCGCTGGCGCATCAGGCACTCGACGTGGGACCACTCACGACGGGAGGCCATCGCCTCCGCGACGTCTCGGGCGGCGGCTCGGCGGGCCCGCGGCGTCAGTCGCGCCCTGCGCACCCGGGCGACCAGCAGGTCCGCAGGACGCACGGTGGTGTCGTCGACCTCGACCAGCCCGGCCTCCGCGAGCTCGTCGACCGCCGCGCTCCCCCCGAGGTCCCGGGGCGCCCGCCCGGCGGTGGCCAGCAGGTCCAGCGCGCGCCTGGCCTCGTCCCCGACCTGCTCGAGACGCGCGTCGACCAGCTCGTCGAGGACCGGTGAGACCTCCAGGTCCCCCAGCTCCGCGCCGTACGACGTCAGGCGCACCTCGCAGCCGCGGACCAGCTCTGTGGCGACCCGGGGGTTGCCCTCGGCGTGCGTCACGACGAACGCACCCGCGGGGGCCGCCAGCTCGTCCCCGGCCTCCTCGGCGGCCAGGGCGAGCACGGAGTCGTCGGTCAGCGACTCCAGCGCCAGGATGCTCCACCGGCGACCGGTCGCCCCGTCGACCTCGTCACGCAGCGCCGACGGCAGCGTGCCTCGGCCCGGCGCGCTGGCGACCAGCGTGAGACCGGCGCGCGCCAGGTGCGCGACGAGGATCTGCGAGGCCGTGTCGAGCAGGTGCAGGTCGTCGATGACGAGCACGTGGCCCGTCGCGACGAGCCGCCCCGGCAGACGCCCGAACACCTCGAGGTCGGGCACCTGCTGCCCTGCGGGGTGGGGCAGGTGCTCGACGACCAGGGGCGCGAAGGGGGCGAAGGGCACGGCCGAGGCTCCATCGCCTCCGCTGATCCGCCCCACCGGGGCACCGGCCCGGGCCAGCTGCTCGGCCAGGGCGCCGAGGAGATGGGTGCGGCCCACCCCGGCCGCACCCGTGACGAGCACGGCACGACCCTCGAGCGCGTGGGTGCGGAGCCACTGCAGCTCCTCGTCGCGTCCGAAGGTCGGCATGCCTGGGAAAGGTAGTGAGCCCCGGCGGGCTGCGCCGGATCGGTCTGGACCGGTCCGGAAACCGGTCCGGCGCTCAGATCTCGCAGACGATGTCGCCGTCGGGGAAAGCGAGCACGAGCATGGTGTCCTCGCCGACGCCCAGGGCGGAGGCGGCCCCTCCGGCGATGCTGCAGGACGTCTCGCCGTCGGCGTCCACGCTGCCCTCCATGGTGATCGTGAGCGTGGAGCCGGCCACGGCGTAGGAGCCGGCGCCGGGCAGCACGCCGCTGATGCCCTGGCCCAGGGCGCCGAGCAGGGTGGAGTCGTCGACGGAGTCGAGCATGCCCTCCACGTCGACCTCGGTGCTGGCATTGGCAGCGACGGAGGCGGCCACGTCGGCGGGTGCGTCGTCCGCGTCGCTGGCGGCGTCGTCCCCGCACGCGGTGAGTGCGAGCAGGAGGCCGGAGACGGCGAGGGGGGTGAGGAGGGAGCGTTTCATGGCCACACTTTCGCGCGCGCCGGTGCTTCCGGGTTGAGTAGGAACTACCTGTCCCCGGGAGTCGTGCCCGCCAGCGGGCGCCATGGCGCCCGCTCAGGGGCACGACTCGGGATCGTGGCCGTCTCGCGCCCGCGGAACCGGGAGGCGAGGTGGGGACGGCGCCTCCTAGGCTTCAGCCATGAACGAGCCCCGCCCCGATGCCCGTGCCGCGATCGACGCGCTGCAGGGGCACGAGGCCTGGGCCCTGATCCGGCGCTCGACCCGCGTGGGCGGCAAGGACACC
>Ga0208330_1000591_pt1 | contig 15352 bp, 12 predicted proteins | sample DeeseametaMP1896_FD_184180 | JGI IMG/M metagenome (GOLD analysis project Ga0208330, IMG submission 184180) | Marine microbial communities from the Deep Pacific Ocean - MP1896 (SPAdes) | ecosystem: Environmental > Aquatic > Marine > Oceanic | place: East of Hawaii, North Pacific Ocean | collected...
GCCGGCCAAGCTCGCCGGTGATCGAGCCAAACAGTTCGGGGTCGCGGGACGCGAGGGACTCGGTGAAAAAACCGTCGTCGCGATGGGGGGCGTTCATGGGTGGTGCTCCTTGTCCTGTCAGCCGGTCCATCCAAGGCCGGCGGATATGCAGTTCATGCTTTGCATCAACTGGATGCGATGGCGGTTGCCGTCCTCTTGGCGCATCAGCCGCAGCAGATGCACCTGCGCCTCATGGGCCGAGCGCAATGCGGCCTCGTGTCGGGTGATCCGCGACACCGCATTGGGGAACCGCGATCCCAGCGGCGTGCCGGTCAGACGTTCGATCGCTGCCACGGACCGTTCATGTTCCGCCTCGATCAAGCCAAAGACCGCCTCTGCCTCGATCCGGTCCTCGACCAGTCCGGCATAGATCTCGGCGATGTCCAGGCGGACCATCAGCAGCGATTTCTCGACCTCATCGATGCAGAGCCGGAACAGCGGCAGATCCCGCATCGCGCGTGCCAGCGCCTTTTCACCCCCTGCCCCGCGAATGGCCTGGAAGTCCTGAAGCGCCTGGCCGAACCCGTACCAGCTGCTGATCATGTGGCGGTTCTGGCTCCAGGCAAAAACCCAGGGGATCGCGCGCAGGTCGGACAGGGTTGATGCCCCGAAACGGCGCGCGGGGCGTGAGCCGATCTTCAGCAGGGCCAATTCGTTCACCGGGCTGGCCTGGTTGAAATAGGACAGGAAGGACGGATGCTGCAGCAAGGTCTGATAGGTGGTCTGGCTGAGGCTAGAGAGTGTCTCCATCACGTCCTCGGCTTCGGGGTCGACGGTCTCGAAGGCGGGTCCGGTACTATGACGCAAGACGGATGAGGCCAGCAGTTCCAGTTGCGCAGCGGCGGTGCCGGTGTTGGCATATTTCGCCGTCACCACCTCGCCCTGCTCGGTCAGGCGCAGGGTTCCGTTCAGCGTGCCGCGAGGCTGGGCCGCGATGGCCCGGTCGGTCGGCGCACCGCCCCGGCTGACAGAGCCGCCACGCCCGTGAAAGAACACCGGCCGCGCGCCCTGCCCGGCAATCGCCCGCGTGATGGCGCGCTGCGCCCGGTCGAGCGACCAACTGGAACAGAGAAATCCGCCGTCCTTGTTGCTGTCGGAATAACCCAGCATGATTTCCAGCCGACCATCCCGGTCCTTCATGCTGCGCGCGGCCAGCGGGATCGACAGCACGTCGCGCAGGATCGCGGGCGCCGCGCGCAGGTCCTCGATGGTCTCGAACAACGGCACGACCTTGAGCGACAGACGCTCGGCCCCGAACCCCGCGTAGCGCGCCAGGAGCAACACCGCCAGCAGATCGTCCGCAGAGCGCGTCATGGACAGAATGAATGGCCCGATGGCGTCGGGTTCCGGCCCGTCGTGGACCTCGCGGATCAACCGCAACAGCGACATCAGCTCGGCGGCCTCGTCACCCAGACGCGCATGATCGACAAAGGGCAGGCCCGCCTGCCCCACCTCGCGCCGCAGCCGCGCGGACCAATCGGCAGACAGGGCCTCAGGCGCGGTATCGACGGCATTCCAGACCGCTTCCAACGTCCGTGTCACGACGTCAGAGTTCTGGCGAATGTCCAGCGTATGCGCGCGGAAGCCGAAGGTGCTGGCCTGCCAGCGCAGCGGACGAATGAGCTGTTGCGCAAGCCGGGTCGCGTCGATTGCATCCAGCGCCGCTTCGACGCTGTGCAGGTCGGCGAGGAAGGCAGAGACATCCCTGTACCCGCCCGCCGCCAGGCATTGGCGGATGGCCGACCCCGTCTGGCGAAAGATCTCGTTCGGATTCCGCTGCGCACAAAGGCCCGGATCGGTACTGCGCGTTTCGACGATCTGGACCAGCGCATCGCGGTGCGGACGCGGAACGGCAACGATCTTTTCAGAGACGCTGAGCCGTGGAATGATCCGGTCGAGGGCCATGACGTATTCCTCGAGGATCATCTCTCGCGACCGTCCGATCGCCTCGCGTGTCACCTCGGCGGTCACGTTGGGGTTGCCGTCACGGTCACCCCCGATCCACGAATGGAACCGGATGCAGCAGTGATCCCGCCCCATCGGGCCGAAGACCTCACTTACCGCGTCATGGTAGCGTTCGAACAGGCGCGGCACGGCCTCGAACAGGCTGGTGCGGTAGAATTGCAGGCCCCAGTCGATCTCCGAGGCGAGACTTGGCCGCTCCATCCGCAGCTCGCCGGTCAGCCAGAGCAGGTCGATTTCCATCTCCAGCGTCTCTTCGAGCTTCGCGATCTCGCGCGGGCTCCAGCGCATGGTCTCGAACAGGACCAGCGTCCGGTAGATGCGGCGATGGATTTCCATGACCGAGACGCGCTTGGCCTCTGTCGGATGGGCCGTGATCGTCGGACCGACGGACAGCTGCCCTTCGGACAGCAGGCGTTGCATGGCCGGTCGCTGGTCCTCGGGGCAGTCGGCAAGCGCCTTGTGAAAGCCGCCCTCGCCCGGGTCGCCGTCCTGTTCGGCCAGACGCCCGGTGCGGATCGTCAGGTTTTCGTCCATGATCTGCTGCAGGTGAAACCAGATCGTACTGGCCTGCAGATGATCGGCGTAATCGCCTTCGTCCCAATGGGTGACGCCATCCTGGATGGATTGCGCCACATGCGGCGCGCGACGGTGGAGAACCTTCAGCCACGCCCCGCGCAGGCGGCGGTACACGTCTTCCGCATATTGATCGGGGGACTCAAAGCCCGCAGGTTCTGCCACCATCTGCATCATGCCACCTGGTCGCCGGGGGTCCGGCCCTCGAAGAAATCGACAAGGTTGTCGAGCACGCGCATGCCCATTGCGGTGCGGGTTTCCTCTGTCGCGCTGCCGAGGTGGGGCAACATCACCAGGTTGTCGCAATCCAGCAGGATCGGGGCCACCTTCGGTTCCCCGTCAAAGACATCCAGTGCCGCGCCGCCGATACAGTCGAACATCAGCGCCTGCGCCAGCGCGTGCTCGTCGATCACCTCGCCGCGGGCGGTGTTGATCAGGTAGGCGCCCGGCTTCATCAGGTCCAGCCTGTGCGAATTGATCAGGTGCCGATTGGCCGCGCCCCCGGGACAATGCAAAGAGACGAAGTCACATTGCGGCAGGAGGCCCTCGATCGTGTCGACCTGCACCGCGTTGTAGCGGTCCAGCACATGCTGCGCGATGCGCGAGCGGTTCTGCACGAGGATCTTCATCCCAAACCCGAAATGCGCGCGGTGTGCCATCGCCTGGCCGATCCGGCCGAACCCCACGATGCCCAGCACCTTGCCCGAGACCTTGGCCCCGACGAGATGCGTCGGTCGCCATCCGGTCCACTGCCCGGCACGCAACTCGCGCTCGCCCTCACCCGCGCGGCGGGCCACCATGAGCATCAGCGTCATGGCCAGATCCGCGGTACATTCGGACAGCACGTCCGGCGTGTTGGTGACAGCGATCCCCAGCTTTTTCGCCGCATCGGTGTCGATGTGGCTGAAGCCGACACCGTAGTTGGCCAGGATGCGGGTGCGGGCCTCGGACACGTCCATCGCCTCGCTGCCCAGCCCATCGGTGACGGTCGGCAGGATGGCATCGAACTGGCTCAGCGCCTCGCGGAAGTCCTCGGCGCTCATGGGGCGGTCCTTGACGTTGAAGACCGTGTCGAACCGTTCGGCCAGCTCGGCCTCGACCGTTTGGGGCCAGCGGCGCGTGACAAGCACGCGCGGCCGGTTGTTCAGGATGGCGGGGGCGTTCATCATGCGGCCTCCTTCTGCATCACCTTCGCGATTGTGTCGCCGATCTCGGCCGGATGCGGGGCGACGGTGACGCCCGCGGCGGTCAGGATCTCGACCTTCTCGCTGGCGCTTTCGCCAAAGGCAGAGATGATCGCGCCCGCATGGCCCATCGTGCGGCCCTTGGGGGCGGTCAGGCCCGCCACATAAGCGACCACCGGCTTGGTGACATGATCACGGATATAGGCCGCGGCCTCTGCCTCTTGCGGGCCGCCGATCTCACCGATCATGCAGATCACATGGGTTTCGTCATCGGCCTCGAAATGTTCGAGGATATCCTTGAAGGACGACCCGTTGATCGGGTCGCCACCGATGCCCACCGAGGTCGAGATGCCGATGCCATGCTCCTTGAGCTGCGCAGCGGCCTCGTACCCCAGAGTCCCCGAGCGGCCGATGATGCCTACGTGGCCCGGCAGGTAGATATGGCCAGGCATGATCCCTAGCAGCGCCTTGCCCGGGCTGATGGTGCCGGCACAGTTCGGGCCGGTCAGCACCATGCGGCGATCCTTGGGATAGCGGTACATGTAGCGCTTCACGCGGATCATGTCCTGGGCCGGGATGCCGTCGGTGATGCAGACGCAATACTTGATGCCCGCATCGGCCGCTTCCATGATGCTGTCGGCGGCAAAGGGCGGCGGCACGAAAACCAGGCTGGCCTCGGCGCCGGTGGCGGCCACCGCGTCCTCGACCGTGTCGAAGACCGGGACGCCTTCGACGGTCTGGCCGCCCTTGCCCGGGACCACGCCGCCGACGACATTGGTGCCGTAGGCGATCATGTCCGCAGTGTGAAAGCGCGCCATCTTGCCGGTGATCCCCTGAACGATGACGGGGGTGGCTCTGTCGATGAAGATGCTCATTGGACTGCCCTCATGTTGGAGCCCTGGGAAAGGTCGTTCTGCCAGGCGCCGACGGCGCGCTGTGCCGCTTCGATCAGCGTGGTGGCGCGGATGATCGGAAGGCCGGACTTGGCCAGGATCTTCTGCCCCTCCTCGACATTGGTGCCGGCAAGACGGACCACCACGGGCACGTCGACCTGCACCTCTTTCAGCGCCTGGACCACGCCCTCGGCGACCCAGTCGCAGCGGTTGATACCGGCGAAGATGTTGACCAGCACGGCCTGGACGTTGTCGTCGGACATCACCAGGCGAAAGGCCTTGGCCACGCGTTCCGGCGTGGCACCGCCGCCGATGTCCAGGAAGTTGGCGGGTTCGCCCCCGGCCAGCTTGATCGTGTCCATCGTGGCCATCGCCAGGCCCGCACCGTTCACGATGCAGCCGATGTTCCCTTCCAGCCCGACATAGGACAGGCCCCGGTCCGCAGCGCGGCTTTCGCGCGGGTCTTCCTGGCTCTTGTCGCGCAGCTCGCTGATCTGCGGGTGGCGGAACAGCGCGTTGTCGTCGAAGGTCATCTTGGCGTCGAGCGCTAGGATGCGGCTGTCGCCCGTCACTACCAGCGGGTTGATCTCGACCATCGTGGCGTCATGCTCGCGGAAGGCGCGGTAGCAGCCCTGCAGCGTGCGCACCATCGGCGCGGTCAGCGCCGGGTCCATGCCCAGCTTGAAGGCGATCTGGCGGCACTGGAAGTCCTGCAGACCCACGGCGGGTTCGACGGTCGCGCGGACGATGCTGTCGGGACGGTCGGCAGAGATCTCTTCGATCTCCATCCCGCCTTCGGCGGAGGCCACGATCATCACCCGCTGCGAGGTCCGGTCGAGGACGAACCCAAGGTAGATCTCGCGTTCGATCGGCACCGCGGCCTCGACGTAGACCCGGTAGATGCCCTTGCCCTCGGGGCCGGTCTGATGCGTGACCAGCTTGCGGCCAAAGAGCGACTCGCAGGTGGCCTGGATCTCGGCGTCGCTGTCGCAGACCTTGACGCCGCCGGCCTTGCCACGGCCACCGGCATGAACCTGCGCCTTGACCACCCAGCGCTCACCGCCCAGTTCACGGGCACGGTAGGCGGCCTGTTCGGGGCTGTAGGCCAGCGCCCCCGGAGGGCTGTGCACTCCGAAATTGGCCAGGATTTCCTTGGCCTGGTACTCATGAATGTCCATGATCTTTCCTCCTCCGAAAGATAGGCACGTTGTTCTGATTATTCGGCCGCAACCGCGCGGTCGTAGACGCCTTCCAGCGCCTCGGTCACGCGGGCATCGTCCACCTCGCCGCCAAGCGCGCGGATCGCATCGGCGAACCGGGTGACGATGTCGGTGATCGCCTCGCGGCTCAGCAGGTTGAGAATGCCGATACGGATCTGCACAGGCTCGGACAGGGTCGGCCAGATGCCGAAGTTCTGGGCCCGACAGGACTGCACCAGTTCCATCTCGCGGCCTGCCAGCGCCTTGGGCAGGTTCAGCACGACCAGCGAGGTCATGTTCGACGTCACCTCGCAACCCATCGCCTGCACCGCGCGGCGCAGGGCCGTTTCGTGGTGGGCATAGTCCTTGGCCCGCTCCGCGATGCCCTGTTGCAGGGTGATGCGCAGCGCCTCGTGGAAGGCGGCAACAGCATAGGCGGAATGCGTGCGGTGATAGGTGCCCTTCTCGACGTCCTTGCCGTCGATGATGCCCCAGTGGCGGGCTTCCATTATCGGATGATGCACGAAGGTCCGGGTCCCGGTCTTTTTCAGGGTCTCGATGTAGCGGTCGGTGAAAGACACCGGGGCGTAGGTCAGCGGCAAGCAGCAGATGCCCTTTTGCGGGCAGGAGGCCCAGCCGTGCACACCCGGGTAGTCGTCAATCCGGAAGTTCTCGACCCCCAGCGACGACACCGCGTCGACCAGGCCCATGACGTCGTGCTTTTCACAGGCGGCGCTGAAGCCCGCGATGTCGTTGATCCGGCCCGATCCGGTTTCCCAATGTGCCATTGCGGCCCACTTGGGCTTGTGCTCGGCCAGTGCGGCCTCGACCATGCCGCCGGTCACGGACATGCCGTGCGGCACATCGACGATGATGACAGAGGCCGGTTTCGGGTCCAGCGGGTTGAGCGCCAGTTCGGCGGCAGTGGCGGCCTTCATACGCACGGTCAGCCCGTCGATGCCCGAGAAGGTCCCGTTGGTGAAGACCACGACCTTGTCGCCCGGCATCACGGCACTGAACATCACGTCCAGGCCGCTCCACCCGGTTCCGGCGACGCCAAAGGTGTGCACGTTCTCCGTGCCCCAGACCTGGCGCAGCATGTGCTTGCACTCGACCATGCCACGCAGGACGTCGCCATGCATGTGGTCGGCAAGACCCGCCCCGGCATAAGCCGCCAGCACCCGCGCGTCGGTGTTGCCGGGCCCGGGGCCCGCGGCGATGGTTTCGGGGATTTCGAGCTTGGGGAATAGCTGTGCGACGGTCATGATCGCTCCGTTCGTTCACTTGAGGGGTCTGGTTGTTTCCCCTCGGTTATAAAATTGCTTGCTCACAGGAAAAACGTTCCTTAATCCTGCTTTTGGGCATCTAAATGGGTGGGGAAATTACCACCCAAATTGGCAAGTATCCCGTTGTATGCTGTTTTCGACCCCACCCAAACGGGTGGTTTATTGCGAAAATGTAAAGAAAATCAGGGGGCTAAAATGCAGAAAGACCGGATCGACATCATGCTGGGCGACGGCAATCCGCTGGTCCTGTCGGCCATGTCCGAAGTGTTCGAACGCGATCCCCGATTCTCGCTGGTGGCCACCAGCGCCACCGCCGAAGGGTTCCTGGGGATGATCATGCGGGTCCCCGTCAAGGTCTGCGTGATCGACTGGAACATCCCGGCACTGGGGGCGGAAAAGCTGATAGAGGTGCTGCGCGCACAGGAAAACGCGCCGCGCATCGTCGTCTATGGCCACGACACCGACGCGGCCGTGCCGCGCCAGGCGATGGCCTCGGGCGCGGCGGCCTTCGTGTCGCGGGCGGCGCCGACCGACGCGCTGGTGCAGACCTGCATCGACGTGGCCGCGGGCAAGATGGTCTTCCCCTATCTCGACATCCGCGAGCTCAAGACCGACCCCATCAGCACCCTGTCCCGCAAGGAGCGTGCGATTCTGGATGCCCTGGCCGAGGGCCTGACCAACAAGCAGCTTGCGGCGCGGCTGGAAATATCGACCAATACGGTCAAGTTCCATTTGTCGAACATCTTTGACAAGCTCTCGGTCAAGAATCGCGCTCAGGCCATCGCGCATTTTTACGCGTCAAAGGCGAAAAGCGGCGGATGACACAGTGCTCTGTGTGCACTGGTATGCAAAAAAATTTATTGACAGGAATACCGATTTACCAAATGCAAATAGGGGTCCGACCCAATTTTCCTGTCAGAAAGGACCCTGACCATGTCTTTCCACGCCATCGACCAGGCGCCCGCACGGCTCAATCGCTCTGAACTTGCCGTGCCCGGCTCGCAGCCTCAAATGTTTGAAAAAGCGGCACAATCCGATGTCGACGTAATCTTCCTCGACCTCGAGGACGCGGTCGCGCCGGACGAGAAGGCGCAAGCGCGCAAGAACATCATCAAGGCCCTGAACGAAATCGACTGGGGCACCAAGACCATGTCCATCCGCATCAACGGGCTGGACACGCATTACATGTATCGCGACGTGGTCGACGTGGTCGAACAGGCGGGCGCGCGGCTGGACCTGATCATGATTCCCAAGGTCGGCACCGCCGCCGACGTCTATGCCATCGACATGATCGTGACCCAGATCGAGGACGCGATGGGCCTGAAAAAGCGCATCGGCTTCGAGCACATCATCGAGACCGCTCTTGGCATGCAGAACGTGTCGGAGATCGCCGCCGCCTCCAAGCGCAACGAGAGCCTGCACTTCGGCGTCGCCGACTACGCCGCCTCGACCCGGGCGCGCACCACGATCATCGGCGGCGTGAACCCGGACTACTCGGTGCTGACCGATCCGGATGCCAACAACGCCCGCGAAACCCACTGGGGCGACATGTGGCACTATGCGCTGGCCCGGATGGTGGTTGCCGCGCGCGCCAACGGCTTGCGCCCGATCGACGGACCCTTCGGCGACTTCCAGGACCCCGACGGCTATCGCGCCGCCGCCAAGCGCGCCGCCGTGCTGGGCTGCGAGGGCAAATGGGCGATCCACCCCAGCCAGGTCGCACTGGCCAACGAGGTCATGAGCCCCTCCGAGGCCGAAGTGACCAAGGCCGAGCGCATCCTGGCCGCAATGGCCGAGGCCGAAGCCGCCGGCAAGGGCGCGGTGTCCCTTGACGGGCGCCTGATCGACTATGCCTCGATCCGGCAGGCAGAGGTGCTGGTCGAGAAGGCGCGTCAGATTGCAGCCGGATAAGATCCTGGCACTGAAGGCCGACGCGGCCCGGGCATTCCGGGCCGCGATCCGCCGTGCAGACCCGGCGCTGGCCATGCGCGACAGCCTGGGGCAGCATCCGCTGCCCCGCCCGGCGCATGGCTGCCGGACCATCGTCCTTGCCCTGGGCAAGGCCGCCCCGGCCATGTTGCGCGCGGTCTCGCCACGCATCAGCGGCCCGCGGGTGATGATCTGCGTCACCCATCGAGAGAACCAGGAACAGGTCCCGGGCGCCGAAATCTACCGCGCCGGCCACCCCGTGCCCGACACCGTGGGCGCGCGCGGCGCCGAACGGATGCAGGAGGTGCTGAAAACCGCCGTCGCGGGCGACGTCGTGATCGCGCTGATCTCGGGTGGCGGTTCTGCCCTGCTGCCGGCCCCGCCCGCAGGTGTCAGCCTGGAAGACAAGCAGGTGCTCAACCGCCTGCTGCTGGACAGCGGGCTGGACATCGTGGCGATGAACCTCGTCCGGCAGCAGGTCTCACAGCTGAAAGGTGGCGGCATGTTGCGGCTGGCTGCCCCGGCGCTTGTCACCGCCTATATCCTCTCGGACGTGATCGGCGATGACCTGCGCGCCATTGCCAGCGGCCCCAGCGTGGCGCCCATCGGCACGCCAGACCAGGCGCGCGACCTGCTGAACTCGGTGGGGCTGTTCAAACGCCTGCCCGAGAGCATCCAGCGTCACCTGCGCAATGCCCCGCGTGCCAGCGCTGACATCAAGGCCGACAATCACCTGATCGGCGGCAACCGTGAAAGCGTGCAGGCCGCCGCAGATGAATTGCGCCCCGATTACGAGATCCATGTCATCGAGGACCCGTTGACCGGCGACGTGAACGAGGCCGTCTGCGAGACCTACCGCGCCCTGCGCGATGCTGCCCCATCGGACAAGCCGCGCGCGATCCTCTGGGGCGGCGAAACCACGGTGCAGGTGCGCGGCGGTGGATTGGGTGGGCGCAACCAGGAACTGGCGCTGCGGATGGCCGCATTGGCCGATGCCGAACCGGTCGCCGCGCCCTGGGTCTTTCTGTCTGCGGGCACCGACGGGCGGGACGGTCCGACGGATGCGGCGGGCGCGATCGTCGACCAGAACACCCTGGCCCGCATCCGGGGCAAAGGGCAGTCGCCGACAGAGTACCTGGAGCGCAACGACAGCAATGCCGCGTTGCGCCTGTCCGACGACCTGCTGATCACCGGCGCGACCGGCACCAATGTCGCCGATGTCCAGATCCTGCTGATCGGTTGAGGCCTCAGCCTCGCCGCAACGCCCCGTGATCGCGCAGGACTTCCCGGTCCTGTGCCTCTTCGCCCTTGCGCCAGTCCGGAACATCGTTGACCAGCATATGCGCGGCCCGTTGCAGGGTCGCGCGCATCTTGTCCACTGCCGGCCCCGTCAGCCCCACGTCTGCCAGCGCCCTGTCGAAGGTCTGCAGCCACAATTCCGCATCCGCCTCGCGGATCGGGATATGGGCGTGGATTTCGCGCAGGTTCATGTGGCCGTTGCGTTCGCGGTAAAAGGGCCTGCCGCCGAGAAACCCGCTCATGAACTCGAACTGAGCCTGGCGGGTATGGGACAACCCGTGCCCCCGGAAATGCAGGCGGTGCAGCTCGTGCACCGCCGGGTCGCTTTCCATCAGGTCATAGAACCGCTCCACGAGGTCTCGCAGAGCGGTTTCACCGCCGATCTCTTGCAATGCGCTTGTCATGGCGTCGGACTATCCTACCCCGAAAATGGCGGCCTTGAGATACGTCAAGAGCGCGGCTTTTCCTTCTTGGGATCATAGGCCGCAAGGTCGGGCCGGATGGTGGCTGGCAGGCGCTTCTGATGCCCGTCCAGCTTGCCGATCTCCAGCTTTGTCCCCGGGTCCGCATGGGCCACGTCGACCCGCGCCATCGCGATGTTGCGCCCCAGTATGGGCGAGCGCATGGACGAGGTGATCTCGCCAATCTGCGCGCGACCGATGTGGACGCAATCGCCGTGCCCGACCTCGACATTGCTGTCGATATCCAGACCAACCAGCTTGCGCGCGGGCGTTTCCTTGCGGCGGATCAGCGCCTCGCGCCCGATGAAGTCATCCGGTTTGGACTTGAGCGGCACGGTGAAGCCAACGCCGGCCTCGAACGGGTCCGTCTGGTCCGAGAAATCGTAACCGGCAAAGATCAGCCCGGCCTCGACGCGCACCATGTCCAGCGCCTCCAGCCCCATCGGGCGGATGCCATGCGCCTGCCCGGCCTCCCAGACGGCGTCAAAGACCTCACCCGCGTGTTTCGGGTGGCAGAAGATCTCATAGCCCAGTTCCCCGGTATAGCCGGTGCGGCTGACCACGACCGGGATGCCCTGGTCATCCCCGATGCGGGCGGGGGCAAAGCGGAACCACGCCAGGTCTTCGAAGTTCGGCTGGTGCGGCGCGGTCCAGATGATCTTTTTCAGCAGGTCGCGGCTTTCCGGCCCCTGCACGGCGATGTTGTGCTGCATGTCGGTCGAGGAGCGGATCAGAACCTTGAGGCCCAGCTCCTCGGCCTTTTCGCGCAGCCAGTCGCCGCCGTAGTCCGATCCGCCGATCCAGCGGAAGTTGTCCTTGCCCAGACGGAACACGGTGCCGTCGTCAATCATGCCACCATGCGGATAGCACATCGCGGTATAGACAACGCCGCCCACCGGCAGGGTCTTCATGTTACGGGTAAAGACGTACTGGCACAGCGCCTCGCTGTCGGGGCCGGTGATCTCGAACTTGCGCAGCGCGCTGAGGTCGAGGACGACGCATTTCTCGCGACAGGCGTGGTATTCCTCGATCGGGCCGGCGCTGGACATGCAATTGGCCAGCCAGAAGCCGTTGTATTCGATGAAGTTGTCGGTGAACCGGTCGAACCGGTCGTGAAATCCTGTCTGTTTGGTCATCTTCGGTTCCGCATCAGGTGTGGGCCGGTACGCAACGGCGCGTTGAAAGGTTTCCTTGCCGCTGTAAGTGCGCACATGGATGTCGGTCGGGTTCCAGCCGTTCGCCGCCGAGGTATCGTCCGGGCAGGCCGAGCTGACACAGACCAGGTCGGTCAGCGCGCGCAACAGGACATAGTCACCGGGGCGCGACCAGGGCTCGTCCGAGTACATCACCCCGTGTTCGTCCAGCCCGGTGTTGAAGAAGAAGTTGATCGCCATCCAGCCCTTGCGCCCGGTCACCCCGTGCGGCGCCAGCGCGCCGTTGAAGTTGTCCGAGCAGTTGACGTGCCCGGGATAACCGATGTCGTCGTAGTACTTGGCCGAACAGGCCAGCGCGAAGGCATCGTGCCGCCCGCAGGTGTCCTGGATGACCTCGACCAGCGGCAGCATGTCCTGATCGTAGTATTTCGCGTGCAACCCCGGCATCGGGTAGGCGTGTTCCATCAGGGTTCGCGTCGTCGTCACGTCCAGCGCGTGTTCGATCCCCTTGTCCAGCTTGCGCGCGGAAAAGCACTGGAAGTCCGTGCACTGGCGCCCGTCGACGTCAAGGATCTGGATGTAGTCACCAGCCTTGACGAAATAGGCCTCGGCAGTCGCCGAATGCACGCGCACGTCCGCGACCGGATCGGCCAGCGGGTCAGGCAGCTCGAACTTGGGCAAGGATTTGATGGTCGCGCGACGAATGTAGACCGTCAGCGGCGTCGCCGTGTCCTGCGCCTCGAAATCCATGATGCCACCGGGCGCGGCGATGATGGCGATACCCTCTTGCGCGGCGGTAAAGCTTTCGTTGGTCCGGGCCGGGGTTGTGGCTTCGAACAGATGGACCGCCTCGGCCTTGGACAGGTCCAGACCGCGCGCCTCGATTCCCATGCGCAAACTGCGCAGGGACTGGTCAGACGAGGTCAGCAGCGCCTGAAGCCCGGATGCGGGTCCCTGCGCGCGCGCGCCGATCACTCCAGCATCGAAGGTCCCATCGGGGCGGGCGCAGATGAGTTCGCAGCGCTGCCCGCCTTCCGTATTTTCGATTTCCAGCCGGTCGCCGGGTTCCAGCCGGACAAGGATCGCCCCCATGCCTTCGACGACATAGCGCTCGGTCCCGGGAGGCATCGAGAAGACCCGAGGCTCGAAGATCCCGCTGGGCCGCGGCGGCCCCGGGACCACGTTGGGATATCTGGTATCAAGCACGTCCACTCCTCCCGATATTTGCCTTTACGGAAAATAATATTAATGATGAGAATATACACGGTGATGTGTTCGCGCAAGCGATACAGACAGGAATCTCTCTAATCGACAGGAGTTTCACGATATGAGTGCGCTTTTTCTGGGCCTGGTTGCGGCCGTTTGCTGGGGTCTGCATGACATCGCGATTCGATATCTCAGCCGGACCGTCCCGCTCATGGGCGCATTGTTGGTGGTCCTCCTGACGGGCCTTGTCTTTCAGGGCAGCGTGATTCTCGTCAGGGGTGAGTGGCTTTTGCCGCAGGGACCGGCGCTCTGGTATGCTTTGGCGGCGGGTTTCACCTTTCTCGCGGCAAGCCTCGGGCTTTATTTCGCCTTTGAACGTGGGCCTGTTCGGTTGGTCAGCCCGATCATCGGCGCCTTTCCGATCTTGTCCCTGATCTACGCGGCGCTTGGCGGATCGGTGATCACGCCCGATCAGATCGCAACCGTTCTGGTTGTGATAGGCGCTGTCGGCCTGGTGGCCGTCATCTCGGATTCCTCGCAGGGCGATATCCCGGCCCGGGGGCCGACAATCGCCTATTCCCTGCTCTCGGCCTTCGGCTATGCGAGCACCTTCAAACTGGGCCAGCTGGCGGCGGAAACTGGCGGCGAATGGCAAAGCACATTCGCCACGCGGCTGGTCGCGCTGTTGCTTCTGTGTGGTATCCTCTGGGCGCTGCGGCCCAACATCAGGGTGGGTCGAAAGGCGGTGGTGCCGCTGGTCGCCATGGGCCTCCTGGATGGTATCGCCCTGCTGGCGGTGATCTCGGCCGCCTCTTTGCCCCAGCCGGAATTCGCGGCGGTCGCGGCCTCGATCTTTGGCCTCTTCACCATCCTGCTGGCGCGGGTATTGTTGAACGAACAGATGCGGATCGCGCAATGGGCAGGCTGTATCGTGGCCTTCCTCGGGATCGGATACCTGACGCTTTGACCCGTTGGCGGAGCTGATCAGCTCCGCCAACCCGCCGCCTGCTGGCGCTCAAAGGCGCGGATCGCGTTGCGCATCAGGATCGCGACAGTCACGGGGCCGACACCGCCGGGCACCGGGGTGATCCAGCCAGCGACCTCCTTGACCGCGTCGGTATCCACATCGCCGACGATCTCGGTGGTCCCGTCCGGATGGACACGCTGGTTGATCCCGATGTCGATCACAGCCGCGCCGGGTTTCACCATGTCAGGACCGATCAGATGGGCCTTGCCCACGGCCACGACGATCACGTCGGCCCGGCGTGAGTGCATGGCGACGGAGCGCGTCAGGTGGTGGCAAACCGTGACCGTCGCCCCCTCGGCCATGAGCATCATGGCCGCAGGTTTGCCGACGATTTCCGAATGCCCCACCATCACGACCTCCAGCCCCTCCATGTTGAGGCCGGTCGCACGCACCAGTTCGACGGCAGCGGCAGCCGTACAGGGGGCCATCGCCACGTCGTTGTAGACGATGTTGCCGATCGAGGCCGGGTTCATGCCCTCAACGTCCTTGAGCGGGTGAATCGCCGACTGCAGCGAGCGCACATTGATGTGGCTTGGCACCGGGCGCTGCAGGATGATGCCCAGCACTTCCGGGTCATCGTTCATGTCCTGGATACGCGCCTTGCACTCTTCCTGCGTGACCTCTCCGCCCCAGAACTCCTGGTCGAAGGGAAGGTCCACCGCAGCAGCGGCCCGGGCCTGGTTGCGGACATAGACCGCAACCTCCGGAACATCCCCGATCGAGATCGACACGAGCTTGCCAATCCGCCCGGCGGAATTGGTTATGCCACGCACTTCGGCAAGGATGCGCTCCTGCACGGGCTTGCCAAGCAGCAACCGGGGATCCTGTTTCATGCCGTCAGCCCCTCCGGTTCTTCCAACCCGTTGGCGCGGCAGCAGGCGGTCAGCGTGTTGGCCAGAAGGCAGGCGATGGTCATGGGCCCCACCCCGCCGGGCACCGGCGTGATCGCCCCGGCCACTTCGGCGCAGCTCTCGTAATGCGCGTCACCCACCAGCCGGGTTTTTCCCTCACCCTTTTCCGGCGCGTCGATGCGGTTGATGCCGACGTCGATCACCGTGGCGCCCGGCTTGATCCAGTCGCCCGGCACCATCTCGGGGCGGCCCACGGCGGCGACGACGATATCGGCGCGGCGCACGA
>Ga0208330_1000592_pt1 | contig 15334 bp, 17 predicted proteins | sample DeeseametaMP1896_FD_184180 | JGI IMG/M metagenome (GOLD analysis project Ga0208330, IMG submission 184180) | Marine microbial communities from the Deep Pacific Ocean - MP1896 (SPAdes) | ecosystem: Environmental > Aquatic > Marine > Oceanic | place: East of Hawaii, North Pacific Ocean | collected...
GTGCCGAAACGGTATCTTGCCGTCGCCGGCCGCAATGAGATTCACCGCAGCCTGGAGACCGACAGCGAGCGCCGTGCGCGGGAACTGCTGCCGGACGTGAAGGCGAAGCTGCTCGCCGAGCTCGACCAGATGACCGTCATCAAGGAGCGCCCAGAGGAGGCCGATGCGTATCGCGCGGCGCAGAAGATCGCCCAGGCCCGAGGCTTTGCCTACAGGCCGCTTTCCGACCTCCTGGAGGCGCCTCTGGAAGACGTTCTGGAGCGTGTGGAGGCATCCTCTGCCGATCCCGCGACAGAGACCGCCAAGGCGCTCCTTGGTGCTGTGGAAGAGCCTGCTCTGCGGCTCTCCGGCCTCGTCGAAGAGGTCGAGCGTATCGCGGCCCACGACAACCGCTACAAAAGCGAGAACCAGATGCGCCTCTGGCGCAATCCGCGCAAGCGCGCGGCCGCAAACCTGCAGGCTGCGCTCGGCGGGAAGGATGTGCTGGTGTCCGAGATCGACCACGCCGCCGCCTTGAAGCACAAGGCTTGGTGGCAAAAGAAGATCGCCGCCGAGAACCTCTCGATGGCGAGCGCTAACAAGGACTTCTCGAACATGGCCGGAATGCTGCGCTACTATTACGTGAGCATTGCTCAACCCGATCCGCCCTATCCGTATCATCGCGTCTCCTTGAAAGACCGGCACAAGCCCGAGAGCCGCAAGCGCGAGATCCCGGTGGATTGGATCACCGAGAAGTGGTTCGCGCCCGGCGCATTCGACGGCACCAACGATGAAGCGCGTGACATCCTGCTGATCTCCGTTGAGACGGGATGCCGCCAATCGGAGATCTGCGACCTCCCACCGGAGGCCATCGTGTTGGATCACCCGATCCCGCATCTTCGGCTGCGCTTCGAAGAAGGCGAGAACCGCCGCGAGGTCAAGAACACGTCGTCTGTTCGCGAGGTTCCCCTCGTAGGCGTAGCGCTGGCTGCGGCTAAGCGGCATCCCGACGGCTTCCCGCGCTACCGCGGGAAGAGCACCTATTCGGCCACGATGAACCAATACATGCGGAACAACGGGCTTTTACCGTCGCCGGCTCACTCTATTGGTGGCGTTCGGCACACGTGGGAAAGCCGGATTCTCGGAGAGACGAAACGAATGGATGTCAGCGGCGAGATGATGGGGCACAGCGTCAAGCAGATCCGGAAACGACCTGTCTACGGTGACGCTACGCCATTGCAAAAGCGGCATGCCCTTGCCAAAAAAGTCATGTTGTCGGTGCCCGATCACTTGCGGTGACCGTAGGGTATCGCTGGCATGCAACCAGCCGACGGCATGCAGTTGCGTTGCTTCAGGTGACCCCTTGGAGCCCAATTCGCATTTCTTCTGCAGCGCAGTCAATATCCACTTTGGCTGCGGGGCATTGATCGGCCGGAACCAAATAAGACACACTTCAAGGATCAAAAAAATTGGAAGTTGAAACTGCTAAAGAAAAGCTGATGATTGAGGGTGAATTTGACCCAGAGACAGTGAAGGCTGCTTATTTCGACCGTGTGAAAGAGGTGCGGGACGAGGAGGATTTTGAGACCTCCTTGCTGGAATTAAATGTCGCCCGTGACACGCTTCTCGGGAGCCAAAGCGCTGGTCGCGAGCTTGTCCCGGTCTTGGCTAAAGAGCTAGCAGTAATTTCATCCAAGCAAAACGAGCTGATGCAAATTAGCGAAGCGAAGGACGAAATCAGAGAAACCTTTGACTTGGTCGAGCGGCGTTCCATCAACCGCATCAAGGGCACGCGAGACATTACGGGGCTATTAAGCGCGGCCTCTGCCGCACTCGCCTTTGGAAAAGACAATATTTCTGAGCTTTTGCCGTCTTTATCGGATGCAACTCTCTACAGTCAAACACTCTTGCTGTGTTCAGCTACTCTCGCACTCTTGGCTTTTATGGCCAACAGAAGAGCTGGGGAGGTGTCGTCGCGAATGGATGAGATCAACCGAAACCTAACAAAAGATCGGCGGATCAGCCGCCTTTTGCTTCACGTTTTTCGTGACGACAAAAGCCTAGCAGAAACTGATTTTGAAAATCGACTTCAAGCTGAAATTAGCATTTTGACAGGGGAAAGAAACAGATTGTCGGCTTTGGGCCGCGTTCTTGATATCTATGGAGCAATCGGGTTGCCGGTACCGATAAGGCTCCACTTGGGTCGCGACTTCGTCGACGATTACATCGACTATCTCATTAAATCAGGGCACGTAAATGCAACCGGTGTATCAGGCCACGACATGAAATTTCACAAAGCATAATAGTCCAATTTGGGCAGGTCCGAAAGCAGACCATCAAATGGGCAGCTGGTAGAGGAGAAAAGTTCGCATAGCAAACGAACACGATTTGCGGGCACCCCCAATAAGATGGTAGTCCGAAAAGCATCACGCCGCCCGGTGAGGGGCGGCGCGGTTGGCGATTTCGGTGGCTTGGTGGAGGAGCTCTTGAGTCTCTTCGAGCCGGGCGAGTTCGGTGTTGAACCGTTTCAGCAGGGGGAGCATCCACTCTTCGCCGCTGGTGATCTGCTGGGCGATTTTCGCCCTGGCGTGGCGGACCCTGTCGATCTTGCTTTGTAGCGATGCGGTCGGGTTTTGGCGGATGTGGGCTGTTTCGGGAGCCGCGGCCCGGGCGGCGTGTCTGGTCGACATGGCACTCCATACCCCACCACCGCAGGAGCGCGGCTGGTTTCGGGGGACGGGGGCTGGGTGCTTACATGTCGGGTCTCCTGTGTTCGGACTGGTGATATAGCCAAGGCGGTCGCGTCCGGGTAGTTGGTGATCTGGAAACACTGCGTTCGCGGATTTGGTTTGGCCCCGCGCGCGTTCTGCGCACGGGGCAATGAGATCATGCATGGCCTTCGGCATCGCCGGACTTGCCTTGCGCCTCTTCGACTGCGGCGGCCTTGGCTGCTTCTTCCTCTGCCTTCCACTGATCGACTTGCTCCTGCGCACGCTCTGCGACGCCTTCCGGCGCCTTGGCGTGTTTGAACATCCGGCGGCGATTGGTGGCGGTAGCGAAGCAGCCGAGCTCGAAGAAGACGTCTTCGACCTGCTCAGGTGCCGTCTCCTCCATCCAGTCGAGCCATGCGTCGAAGGTCTCGGCGATAGCCAGCCGCGCCTCGCGTTGGACCTTCTCGTCCTTTCGCGTCACTTTCTCGGCGACGACTGCCACTCGGGCATTCGCTTTCGCTATTTCTCGATGGACCTGTTCGGAGCCGAGGATCGTCGACGACCGGGGCTTGCGGGCGGGTTTCTGGGACAGCGATTTTTTCATTTGGAATACTCCGGTTGTTTGGTTGCGATGTCACCGGAGCCTTGGGTTTGCCGCCCGCCGCATCCGGCTTGCGCAACAAATGGAGTCGCGGCCGGTGACCGACTCCATCTTCCGAAGACGAAAAAACTCTTGCAGTGGATTCTGACGGAATAAACGCGTGATATACATGGAGAATATTTTCTCCTCCCAGCATCCATGACCTTTCATGTGAAAGATCTTGCGATTAGCTGCGCCATTCATCGCGGGTCTCCGTCTCCTGTCTTCGAAGCATCCGGGCGTCCCTTCGACCGCGGATCGAGCGCCATGATTTTCGCGGTCAGCTTTCGCCGGATCTGCGCGATCCGCTCACGCTGATCCCGCGAGAACGAATGGGTGATCTCGAGGATGATTTCATCCGCCGCCCTGATCTCCGCGACTTCGGACGCGATGTGCTCTTGGGCCTTTTCTTCGGCCTTCGCGCCGAACCGCATTGCAACGGCCCGGAAGGCCCTGCGCGCGGTGGCGAAGCCAAGAGTTGCCTTTTTGAGCGGAGGCTGCGTTTGGGGGTTCCGGTTTGCCTTGACGCTCTTGGCCGGGCGTCCGTCGGTGTCGATCTCACCCGCCGCCACCGCGTCGGCAAAGGCCAGGACGGATGCCGCATCGTCTTCGCGTTCGACGACGTCGCGCTCGCGCTTCTCAACTTCAGCGGCTTTCTCGGCGAGGCGCTTTTCCTCTTTCGCGCGCCACTCTGCGGGTCGGACATGCCGCGGATTGATCGGCGGCGTCCGACCGTCGTTGAGCGCGTCGCGTATGGCCTGTTTGCGTTTCTCGCCGCGCACCAGGCCGATTTCGCTGAACCACGCGCCGACGCTGTCTTGCGCGGCCTCGTAGTCCTTGATGAGCGGATGGATCGAAGGCTGCAGGACCCTGCAATCGGTCCCGTATTTCCTGACGGTCGCGCGGGGCAGGATGACGGCGTGGATGTGATAGGCCTGCTCGTCGAGATCGGCGCGGGCATGGATGACGTCGTCGCCGAAGTTGTCGCGCAGCCACGCAACGGCACGCTCTTCGAACAGCTCCTCTTGGGAGGTGCTGAACTCAACGTCACTGCTCTCGGTCTGTTCGAACCAGTCCTTGTTGGCGGTGAGGATGAGTTCGCGCATCGGTCCGTGGCGCGACGCCCGCCAGGGATCGCGGGGCCCCTCGATCCGCCGCTTTTCGAGATCCTTGCGCCGATTCCGCCGGTCGAGATCCTCGAGTTCGGCCGCGAAAGTCTCGACCTTCATCAGCTCGATCTCGGCCCGGGCTTCTTCCGCCCAGGTCTCGGGGCCGATCAGGCGGCGGGGCTTCGGCTTGTTCCGGTCGACGTGCCCGAGGTCGCCGCCCTTGCGATAGCGATGCGCCTCGTAGCCGCCGATATCGGTCGGGTCCATGCCCTCGAACCGCAGGACCACCGGGTGTTTCTTGCTCGCCATGTCTGACCTCCAAACGTTGAGGTCAGAAAATGGGTTGATGTTTTCACGGACTGGAGAAACCGGCCAGACGCAGCCGCGAACGGATGCGTGGGGTCATTACTCACTAAACAGCCCGCACTCCGGCACCTGCGGTGCCTGCGTTCGGCCTGCCGTTCGCCCGGGGCGCTGCCCCGGAACCCCGCCCGCCGGGGGCGCCTGTGCGGCGGGCACTCCTGCGCGGAGGGCGGCAAGGTCATCGTTCCGCACTCCCCTTGCATCCCCTGCTCCCGGGGGAGCGTCGTTCCGCACTCCTCCCCCGAACCCCCGCCTGCTCGCAGGGGCCGTTCGCCACGCCCCTGCACCCCGGGCCGCAGACGAACGGGTGCAATGCGGCCGTTCCAAGCGCCCTGAAAACTAAATGGACAAACCTAATACGATAAGTATCCTACCGCTGAAACGGAAAGCCTTCGAAACCGGACAATTGAGGATCATGTGGCTCAGATATCTAGAAATGACGTATATGATAAGAACCTGAACTTCCTAATTGGATCAGGCGCGTCAGCGGGCCTTTTGCCCACGCTATCGCTTGAGCTGGAAGACGGATATACAGGCTACAAACACACTATCGAGACGCTGGCAACGTATTTCTCCGAAGACCCCCAAGTCGGCTCAATGATATTTTCATATTACGTCAAGAACGTTATTAAGCCCGCAGTTGAATTCGACCCTTACGATCAAAGCAAACTCAGCCCGAAGGGAGTCGAGGTTCTAGAAAACTATAATAGATTCATTGAAACCATTATTGCCTTGATGCGAAGAAAAGACTCCTTCAAGCGTGCGAACGTCTTCACCACCAACTACGATGGAATGATCGCCCATGTGGCGGAGCAAATACTACAAAATCGAGGTCAAGATTTTGTCTTGAACGATGGAGGAATTGGCTTCCAAAAGAGAACACTGCAAACCCGAGCCTTTAGCAGATACACTAAGGATCAAGGTGTATTTGACCGCCATGAGATAAGCATCCCGCAAATCAACCTAATACACCTGCACGGATCAGTCTATTGGTATAAAATGAATGACAGCATTGAAATATGCTACGACAGAGAAAGAGCAGTCGCACGGATAGCCGACGTGCCAATTGTTAAAGACCAAGAATACGACGAAGCGTTTGAAAACCCTGAATTCACTGAAGATGACGTCGAAAAAATCGACTTCGTCGAAAGCGAAAAAACCGTAGAAAAATTTTGGAAGGCCTACAAAGAGCTACCAATCGTAAACCCAACAAAGTGGAAATTTCACGAAACGGTTTTCGAGGAGCACTACTATCAAGCGCTCAGACTCCTGAGCTACGAGCTCGAGCGACCAAATTCAGTGTTCATAGTGTTCGGATTTTCTTTCGCAGATGAACACATCTTAAATCTGGTCAGGCGGTCGCTATCCAACCCAAGCCTCCAAGTATATCTCTGCTGCTTTTCTGACGAAACGAAAGACGATCTTGATGAAAAGTTTGAAGGATACCCGAATGTGAAGTTACTACGAGTGGATGGGCAACTAAACTTCACCGCATTCAATGAAGAGATCTTCTCCGCCAACCCTGAAACGTAGAGGGCCGCATGTCGATAGTTGTTGGCGACGTCGTCGCTGTAGTCGGAATTGAGATAACTCTGCGCGCGAGGGAAAGTGCAAACCTTGAGACGCACTTTTACAATGGGGAAACTTTCAGGGGCATCTCAATACGTGAGTTTATCTCAATCACACATGGGTTTAGAGACATTGTTTGCTTAGTAGAGGGTGAGTTCCTGGATGAAAGACATACGGAAGGCGAAGGGCCGAGCGAGCACTACATCCGGAAAGTAAAAGTTCGGCCGGTAGGTTACTTTGAAGATGAAGTCTTCTTTGACGGCATAAAGTTCTTACCAAAAATAGGGGATTCCGCGAGCTTACTTCCACAGAGCCGTGTGGAAAAAATATTTGAGGGGCGGGGCGACATGTCCTTTAGCATCGGGCGCCTATTAAAGGAGGATCTCCCCGTCTCACTACCTTGGGACAAGCTTTTCAACACGCACATAGGGATTTTTGGAAACACCGGCAGCGGAAAGTCAAATACTTTAGCAAGGCGATTGTATATTTGACAAACCCGCTTGATGACCGCAATATATAGTGGCGCGCTCTTGACTCACCACAAGAACGAATCGAGACTGTGCAGGACGGTTGGAAACGGATGCGCCGCCAAGGCGGGAACCAAGGCGGCGCGAACTTTCCGATCTCCGCAACCCTATCAGGACGGGTCGCTGCGGATAGCTGGATAAGGTGTAGAAATCCTACGCGGGAGGACTCAAGCAAGTCAAGGCGATCCGTCGCATTTTGCGAAAGGATGCCGACATGGCTACCTATCTAATCTCGTTTCGCGTTGCGAACGATAGAACTTACGCGGATCGCTATGCTTCCCTTGTTGATACTATCAAAAGTGAGGCGGAAAACTCGACGACCTGGGACGAGACAACGTCACTGATCATCATCAAGTCTTCCAAATCCACTCAAACGCTCGCGACTGCAATCTACCTAGGATCGTCAGTTGCTTCGAGTGATACGATCCTAGTCGTCAATGCTTCTAATGGCACCTACGCCACGAGGGGCGAAGTGAAGTATCCGTCCACACTCGCGAACCTTTTCGATGGGAACACTCTCGCGCGGTCGCTGTTCGGATAAGAACTCTTGGTGCAGGCAGACTGGCACACGCATAAGCCGGGCTGCCTGCATGACCAATGACACCCTGATCCTCTGAGATCTAGTCATTCTGACCAGCCCCCCCTTTTTCGCCCTGCTTTTGCTTCGCTAGCTTCCGAAGCTTCTCGTTGAAACGCTCTTCGTCGTCGTCCGTCTCTAGCTGGCGGGCGGCTTCCTTGAAGCGTTCAAGCTGGGTTTTCTTGTCGTCAGACACCAAGCGTTCCTTGTGCTGCTGGCTGTGGCTCACGAATTTCAATGTCCTCAAGGTCAAGCCCCTTGGATATGAGGGGCTTGTCGAAGGTCTCAAGCACAGGGCAGTCATATTGTAGGGCCGTTGCTACGTGAATTGAGTCTTTTGGCCTAATCCCGCTTTCCCACACAAGACGCTGCGCCCGTTGCGCAATCCGTCTGTCAAGGTTCACGACACGCAATGAAGACCGTCTAAAAAAGCGGTTGAGAAGATCAGCCTTGTCTTCTGTTAGTTTGGGCGCGCCTTTCAGCCATAGCACTTCCGCCAACGTCAGCGCCGAAGTCATTATAAGGAACTCACCTCTTTGCGCAGCGTCCAACGTATCACGACACGCAGCCTCGCGATCAGTCTCATTTTGCAACCACGCCAAAAAAGCATTGCTATCCCAGTAAATGCGATCAGGCATGTTCTGCAAATAAGCCTTTGACGTCCGCCGCTGTCGGCAAATCTTTGTCCTCAGGGAGCGTCGTCAAGCTTTCCATTCGAATGGATGTGGGGCGTCCAAGCCTGTTGTAATGGATGATACCTGCGACCTCTACTCGCCGCCGGAAAGCTTCCATCGCTTGTTCAATTTGCGCATCGCTTACACGGCACGGGATTGCGCGTTTCCACAAGGGGTCCTGAATCCTGATCTCTAAGCCCCCAGCCTGATCAGATATAGCCCGAAGTGTCCCCTCAAGAGTTCCATAATCATTGTAGGAACTAGCCTCATCTTGCCGCACGAGATCGCCAACCTCCGGACCAAAATCGATTGGGCGACGGGATAGCCAAAACCTCATCGGAGTGATGTGGCCAGCGCTTCTCGTTAGATCAGAAAGCTTCTTGGCATGTTGAATGGCCTTTTCGGTCAAAACGGGTGCAGAGAAATCGCCTTCAACAAGCGCTGTGGCTCCCTCGTACATTCTCTGTAGTGCGGCGCTGACCGCATTGCTGTCGCTCTGCGCACCGACAGAAAGAGCAACAATGTTGCTCCCTTCCCGGACCTTCACGCGCCAATTGACGCTTTCCTCTCGCGGCACTTGCGCCAACTCATCAGTAAGTCCGAAGAACTCACGGCACGCTGCCACAAAGCGGCGCGGCTCAAGATCGTCTCCGATCTCAAGCGCCAAGTCCGTGGGGATGTCATCTTTCGTTGCCATGCGTTCAAAAATCCGCGCCTTTGGCGCGGATTCTACGCGCCCAACGAGTCCCGGTAAAGAAGTCTCTTCCCGGCTACGCTAGATAGTGCAGCAGAAGCCCTTTCGGCATCGTTTACGCCATTGGCCTCGCGGTGATTGTAACGGAAGTCGAATTCCGCAGCGTAGCGATGCAGGTGCTGCTTGCCGCAGTGCTGGTACACGCCCTTCATGCCGCGTTTGAAGATGCTGTAGAAACCTTCGACGGTGTTGGTATGAACCTGCGGCTTCTCGCGCTTCACATACTCGCCCGCGCTGTGCGTAGTGAAATCGTGGCCCGCAAAGTCGTCGGCAAGGCGCGTGTATTGCTTGGCCTCGTCAGTGTAGATCACGGCTTCCTTAGCGATATTCTCGCGCAGGATCGGGACCAGCGTGTCCTTCTTGATATCATCGACTACGATGGACTTGGCGCGCTTGGTGTCGCGGTCCACGAGGGTCAGCATTGCGTTCTTGTGAGCGAAGCCGCGCGCTGTCTTGCTCTTCTTGTGCTTCGTGCCGATGAAGGTTTCGTCAACCTCAACAGTGCCGCCATCGCTGCCGAACGGGGCTAGAGCGCCGGAACGCATACACTCGCGGATGCGGTGGGTTAGGAACCATGCGGACTTGTAGGTGATGCCCAGAACGCGGTGAAGCTGGTGGCTGCTGATGCCCTTCTTGCTGGAAACCATCAGGTGGATTGCCTGGAGCCACAGGTGCAGCGGCAGGTGGCTTTCCTCAAAAATGGTGCCTTTGCGGACGGTGAACTGCTTGCGGCACTCGCGGCACTTCCAGAGGCCGTGGCGCTCTTTGCCTTCCGGGTTCTTCTTGGACGGTTTGGTGCGAACGCCCTCCAGTTTGTAAGCGCGATCCACCACGCCGCAGTGCGGACAGACCGGGCCGTCAGCCCACAGCATCGCCTCAACATGCGCAAAGGCTGCGGCTTCGTCGTGCATGTAGGGGGCGGAGAGAACGGACATGGCGGATACCTCTAACTTGTTGAGTTAGATATAGGAGTCTCAGTTGGGTTTGTCAAATATACAATCGCCTTTAGCAAAGATCTTCACGACACTCTTCGATAGAAAGATTGATGCCATCCAAGCAACTAGCAAGTTCATTTTTATTGACTTTAATGGGGAATATACTGGCAACCAGCTTGCGAACGAAAATTATAAAAATGTACTCCGACTGCGAACACGGGGGCCAATCGTTGACAGGTTTGTTCTCCGAGAAAGCGAATTCTGGGACGCGGAGACACTTGGAATTCTCTTCCAAGCCACCGCTAACACACAAAGGCCTTTCTTGCGCAGAGTAGTAAACGGTAGAAACAGGTTCATCGATATCGAAGATAGCTTGCTCCGCTACCTTCGAGCCACTTTTGACCAGGTTTTACGCTCCAATGACCCAAGCGCGGAAGCATTGGAACAATTGAAACATCTGGCGCGGGCCCTTACTGAAGGCGAAGAACTGCTGAACTCGTTGGAAAACGTGGGCCTGCGTCGTCCTCCGGACAATACAACCTTTCACTACGTCATAGGACCAGGCAACTGGCGGTTTCTCAGCGACGACGAAGCGTTCGTTGAGTCGGAGTTTCTGCAAAAGCTTGACGAGTTCGACCTCGATGACATTGATGGGTTCGATGAACTCCAGATACGGGCCACACTCCAGCTAATCCGTGACGTGACGAATGGATCGGCTCAGTATGATCATATTCACCCCTTGTTACGAAGAATTGACGCCCTTCGCGGCGACTTAGCCAAAGTGATCCGTGTTGGTGGAGAAGTCCCTGCAGAACAAGCCCCCATCACGGTAATTTCTCTTCGTGAAGCAAAGCAAGAGATCAAGAAAATCATACCAATCTTGATTGCCAAGCACTATTACGAGGAGCACAAAGAAGACGCGACATCCCCTCCCACGTCGACGCTACATCTCGTCATTGATGAAGCACACAATATTCTTTCGCTTCAGTCTTCCAGAGAGGCGGAAAGTTGGAAGGACTACAGACTGGAGCTTTTTGAGGAGGTTATTAAAGAGGGCAGAAAATTCGGTATGTTTGTTGTCATTGCCAGTCAACGACCGTCCGACATCTCACCAACTATCGTGTCGCAAGTCCATAACTTTTTCATACATCGACTAGTGAATGATCGTGATCTAGCCCTGCTGGAGAACTCGATATCAACCCTCGATACTTTGTCTCGAAGTCAAATTCCGACTCTTCCCAAAGGTGCCTGCGTGGTAACCGGAACCACCTTCGACATTCCAATGCTCCTGCAAATCGAAAAGCTCGACATTGATAAGGAACCTGACAGCCGTGATGTTGATTTAAGAGAACTTTGGAATTAGATCGCCGCTTTCGCCGGGACACACCATTAAGATTTTTTTCGCTCTTGAACGCTTCCGTTCAGCTGCGCGGTCGTTGTGACGCGCAGCTGAACGAAAGCCTTGAGTAGACAGGCTTTCCTACTGGCGTCGTTTTTCCACGCCATAGGAGGCCTTCATGTATCATCACCCCCAACCATTCACGCCAGATGGCGAGAACGCGCATCTGCAACGCGGCGACGTCGTGCTGTTCCGCTTCCCGCTCGCCGAGGAGGATGATCAGCCAGGCGCGCCGAAGCGGCGCCCCTGCCTGGTGCTCGACACCCTGACAGCAGGCGACGACCGCTTCGTCGAGATCGCCTACGGCACGTCGGCTGATACGCGCGCGAACCGCGGCTACGAAGTCATCGTAAAGCAGTCCGCCGCGCGGGAGACAGCCGGGCTGTCGAAGCCTACGCGGTTCGTCTGCGCACGGCGCATCATCGTGCACGTGAACCACGGCGGCTTCCACGACCGGTCCAAAGGCCCGCAGATCATCGGTCGTCTGGACGACGCCCTTCTGGAGCGGATGAACGCTGTCCGGGCACGCATCCAGGCCGAAGCCGACATCGCCGCCTACTACCGCGAAGAACAACGGCGGGAAGAGCAGGCGCGCGAAGACCGCGGTTTCCAATAGGGAACCGCGCTCTCGCCGCTGCTCCTTCCCTCTCAGTCAACACAAGGAAAGACCAATGGATATGCCATTCAAATCCGCCGACGAAATCACCGCCATGGCCGCTTCGTGCTTCCCGCTGGCGCGGGCCGCGGCCACCGGGATCGACCAGGACGTGCTCGACCTCGTCGCACCGAAGCCGAAGCAGGAGGCCAGGAAGCTCGCCGCGCTCCTGCGGGCCGGCAAGATTTTCGACAAGGGCATCCTCGCTATGCTGCACGAGCTGGTCGGCGTACTCGACGCCGAGATCGCCGAAGGCACCTACGTCGAGACCCGCTACGACCACAGCCCGGAGAACGTCTCCGACTACAAGACCTGGGGGCAGGAACGGCTCACGCCAGAGGCTGACCGCCTCTCGAACGCCCTCGCGGTGCTGATCGAGCTCTACGCTACCCTCTCTGCGGTGCACGACATTCTGCGCGCCGAGAAGGCTCTGGAAGGGCTGCGCTCCGCAGCCTGATAAGACACGCGGGCCGGAACACCCGCGTCAGGGCGCGCCGACGAACCTTCTGCTGCTACAGATGTTGGCGCGCCTGCTTCACTTTCTGCTTCATATCGGCGGAACGAAGCCCGGAAATGTGTAGCAAATTGTGTAGCAGCGCCCAGACCGCCTTCAGGGCGGTATAGCGTTAAGGCATTGGTATTATTTGTTATTTCCGGCCTGGCAGGCAGCGAAAATGGCGGAGACGAAGGGATTCGAACCCTCGATACCGTTTCCGGTATACTCCCTTAGCAGGGGAGCGCCTTCGACCACTCGGCCACGTCTCCGTCGACGCGTATAGCCAAGCAAACATAGGGATTACAAGGCGATTCTGCCCTTCTGCTGAAAAACCTTACCACACCGGCAAACCGGCTCAAGTGGCACTGAGAGGCACTGAAGGGCACCAGGTTTGGGCAAGATCTGGTCAATTTCCCCTACAGCAAAAGCGCCCTCGGACACGTCAAGCAGTTTGTGAAGCCGCGCAGACCGAACGCGCGCTTGAACCTGCCACAGCCATTTCCGGCTGGGCCTGCACGATCCGATCTCCTTCCCACAAGGAGGCTCGGACATGAAGACCGACAGCAAAGACCCAGGTTCGGCGAGTGCCGAAGAGCTTGCCAAGTATTGGAGACTGCCGTCGGCCAGGGCAGCTCGCGAGCTCGCGCGGAAGGTAGGCATTCGTCATTTCGGCGGCCGCTATCCGTGGCATTCCATTTGGCAGGCCGAAGGCCTTGCGCCACCGCCGCGTTCGCGTTGGGACGAACTGAAGCTGCCTCACTGCACGGCGGACGACGTCGCAGGCATCCTGGGAGAGTCGACGCGTTCCGCCCAGCGACGCGGCTTGGCGAAGCCCGACGCGAGTTTTCCTGACCCGATCCCGCTTCGGAAAAAGCCGATGATCTGGCGAAGGGCACAGCTACGTGCCTGGCAGGCAGGATTGCCCGTGCCTCATTACAAGCGCGCCTCGACGACAGCGATGCGCTCGCCGGACGCTACGCAGTCCCGGCAGCAGAAGCGTGCCTGCAACTCATTCGATCCATGGGCCGCAGCGCAATCTGCGGCCACCGGGAACGATTAAATGACACCCCCGACGAAGAACGGAAAAGATGACAAACACCCTGCAAGATTATTGCGACTTTTCTTGCAGGCTGCCTGTCAATTTCCGCTTCGTCACAACGAAGAACGGCCAATCTGAACGATGAACGGCCAAATCAAGGAAATGACACCCATGACTTTCAATCACTTTGAAGATAGTTTCCAGGGCCTTGGCGACAAAGCGACATCCGGAGCGAAGAACCTCCAGGATGTGCTCGAGTGGCTCGAACGCGACGAATGCCCTCTCGGGGTTGCCGCTCGGCGAACCTATGCGCAAGCCGTCCGAAAAGCGGCAAGGCTGATTGGTCGGACGCCCGACCGAATTCCAGCTTGCACGACGCAGTTTCAGAGCATGTTTCCAAACAGGGACTATGCTCGTTCCTGGGGCAAGACCTTCTGCGCCGCAAAGCGCTGGAAGCGCAACGTCTCGGCGGCGATCAATGGCGCGACCGGCATCATCGCGGCTCAGAAGGAACGCAGGTCGCGGCGCGACGATTGGGCCACGCTTCTGGCTGTGCTGCGGGAAATCGCAGAGATGGACAGTCCCTCTCCGTTCGAGATTCATCCGAAGCAGTTGATCTGTGTCCAAAGCTGCGCGGATACCGCCAGAAAGCTGGATGTTCGCGTAACCGACCTCGACCGGGACCTCGCTTTGTGCCTTTACCGAGCGGTCCCCACGAGAGCGGCAAAGGACGCTGTCGTAGAGGCACTCGGCCTCATCGACCAATCCCGCGCGATGAAAGATCGGCGCATAGAGAGCTTCCTGCCAGCACAGCCCATTGGCTTCGTTCGGCCAGAGCGGGCTGAGAAAGTCGCAATTCCACCATCCTTGATGCAGGAGCTGGACGCTTGGGTCGACCTTGCCTCACGGGGGCGTTGGTCCATAACAGACAACGCCTTTATGGGCGGCGTCTCTCCCACGCCCTACCTCAATGCAGCCAAGAAGATCATCACGACGGCAGAACGCGCCGGCGCATTGCAACTCGCTGAACTGAACACCATCGCGTCCGCCTTCGATGAGCAGGTTTTGGTTGCCGTCGTTCAAATGCTCCGCGACCTGCACAAAAATGATGGGCCCGGGGCCATCACGCCTCGCACCGCTCGGGGTTATTTCGACTGTCTCATTCCATTTCTGGAGCGCAACGGCGAAGATGCGTCTTCTGTCAGGACGATTTTGAAGACGGACTTGTGGTTGCAGACCGGTCGCCGGAGTCGGACCGAGATGTCCCCGCACCTCCGCTCCTTCTGTCGGAGCGTCGTAACCGACCTGAACGCGCGGATTCGGTTCCTGTCGCTCCACATCCAACTCAGAAAGAATGCGATCCTCCACCTGGACGCTGCCCAGATGACGACAGGCCGGGAAGCCGAGCGGCACCTCGAGAAGGCGCGTCGCTTCGGGACATGTGCGGCCTTCGCGGCCCTGGAAACCGATGCAATCCCGGCGCGGGTCTCAAGCGTCTTGAAGACAACCTTCCGCGGAAGTGCCGCTTGGCTCTGCCTCGGACACCGCAAGGCGGACGACGGGCGCATCATGATCCCGCCTGCGTTCGTGAAGAACCGAAAGCCGCTTTTTGCGACAATATCGGCAACAAGCCGGTTGCGCGGTCTGGAAACGCTTCGCTGGTATGAAAAGGCCATCCGGCCGCTCTTTAACAACAATCAAGAAAACGATTATTTCTTTCCGGCAGTCCAGAACGACGGGCGGCCTCTACCTTACGCGACTTTCAAGTCGTGGTGGTCCGACTGCGCAGCCGAATGCGGGTTTCCCGGCCTGAATCCGCATATGTTCCTGGTCTGCCCCCATCGAGTGGTCCGTTAAAAATGTTAGTGCATGGTCGGCCTCTGGTCTATCGGGACAATGCTTTCCGG
>Ga0208330_1000593_pt1 | contig 15324 bp, 11 predicted proteins | sample DeeseametaMP1896_FD_184180 | JGI IMG/M metagenome (GOLD analysis project Ga0208330, IMG submission 184180) | Marine microbial communities from the Deep Pacific Ocean - MP1896 (SPAdes) | ecosystem: Environmental > Aquatic > Marine > Oceanic | place: East of Hawaii, North Pacific Ocean | collected...
ATCCGGACATCGGTCACCACCCGCGGCTACCCGCCCAGCATCAGAGAGATCGGCGATGCGGTCGGGTTGACCTCCACCTCATCGGTGGCCCATCAGCTGCGCACGCTGGAGCGCAAGGGGTATCTGCGCCGCGATCCCAATCGCCCCCGCGCGGTCGACGTGCGGGGTGCCGACGACGCGGCGACGCCGGTCGTCACCACCGACGTGGCCGGTTCCGATTCGCTCCCGGAACCGACGTTCGTCCCCGTACTGGGGCGCATCGCTGCCGGTGGCCCGATCCTGGCCGAGGAAGCCGTCGAGGACGTGTTCCCACTACCGCGGGAACTGGTCGGGGAAGGTTCGCTGTTCCTGCTCAAGGTGGTCGGCGAGTCGATGATCGATGCAGCCATCTGCGACGGCGACTGGGTGGTCGTCCGTCAGCAGAACGTCGCCGACAACGGCGACATCGTCGCGGCGATGATCGACGGTGAGGCCACGGTGAAGACCTTCAAACGGACCCGCGGCCAGGTGTGGCTGCTTCCGCACAACCCGGCGTTCGAGCCCATCCCGGGCAACGATGCCGCGGTCCTCGGCAAAGTCGTGACCGTCATCCGCAAGGTGTGACGAGGCGGAACTATCCGGCGCGTACGAAACCCATCGTGCGCGCCATCTCCTCACTGGCGAAGTAGATCTCGGCGACCACGTCGCCGTACTCAGGGCTGTCAGGCACCCAATACAGGCCCGATTGGGTGTCGGCCTTCACCGGATAGCCGCCCGGCACTTCGTGTGGATCGTCGAGCGCCATGTGCAGCGCTGTTCCCAGCGGTGACGGTTCGTCGATATCGATCCGCGCGTGCCGACCGGTATCGGTCAACGGATCACGCTCGAAGACGGGCCCCGGCGGGGGCACCTCGTCGGGGTAGAACTCGCGATCCGCCGCCGGTTCGGGGCCGCCCACCGCATCCGCCTCGTAGAGCGCGTCGGCGTGGTTGACCGCGTCGGCCTCGTCGCTGGCATCGGGCTCGCCGATGGCGTCCTCCTCGGCGAAGTCGTCGTCGTACTCGTCGTCGAAGTCCTCGTCGAACTCGTCGTCGAAATCGGACTCGAAATCGGACCCTGCAGCAACGGCGGGTGCGGGACCGGGTTCGTACGCGTCCGGCTCGACAGGAGGCGCGACCTCGCCAGGCGGTGCGACCTCGTCGGGGGTCTGGATCATCGTCGGCGCTGTGTCGACGGCGTCGGGATCCTCCTGCTCGGCATCGTCGGAGCGCCCCGCACCGGCGGTACTCCAGAAGCTCAGCGGGGTCGAGACATCGTTAGCGCTCTCCGATGACGCGGGTGCCGCGGTCAGCGAGCCCAAGCCTTCGCGGGCGTACAAGTCGCCGAACAACTCGTCCTCGCCGCCGTACCCTTCTTCTCGCTGCTGCCCGGCGAGCGCGGCCACATACCTGCTGTCGTCGTCCTCTCCGTCGGCGAAGTCGGACGAGTCGTCTCGGCGGCGGTTTCGCATCACCGCGAAGGCCACCACGGCGACCAGGAGCAGGATCGGAACGATGGCCAACAACCACCACCAGCTCCACCGGAATCCGGTGCCCTCGTCGGCGTCGGAGGCCTGCGGTGTCGCATTAGCCGCCGGGGCTTCCTGGCCCGGCACCTCCAAGCCGGCCAATTGGGAGGCCAAGCTCGCCGGGTCGGTGCTGAACTGACCTGAGGCGGTGTTCCAGGAAATGGATCCGTTGGCGAATCGCTGGGTGATGACGTCGCCGTCCTGGGTCTGATCGGCCACCGGCGCTCCCAGCTCCCCGGTCGCCCCGCCGAGTTCCTGCCACGCCGCATTCAACGGGCCGCGCACGATCACAGCGCCGTAGTCGGGAGTCCAGAAGATGACCGGTTCGTCGTCGGCGGCGAACTGGCTCATCCGGCTCGCCGGCTCGAGCCCACCGTCCCTCTCGCTGGTCACCGGGAACCCGAGATCACCCTGCGGACCGCCGACACTCTCGTATTTCGCCAGCACCTGCCCGGTCACCACGTTCGCACCGGTCTCGGGGGTGTAGAAGATCTTGCCGTTGACGAAGTCCTGGCCCCAGCCGTTGTCGCCGATCTCGTACGGCTCCCCCTGGGCCTCTCCCAGCGGGCCCAGCGGACCGCCCGCGGCGCGGCGCGCGGCGTTGATCGCCGAAATCGGGTCGTCGGGGACGGCCAGATCGGTCAGTTGATCGGCCAGTTCCGGCGGTTCGGTGGTGAAGGTCTTGGTGCTCGAGTCGTAGGACAGCGCGCCGCTGGCGAAGTCCTGACTGACCACTGATCCGTCGTAGGTGGCATCGTCGACGGGCACGCCCAGCGCACCGGTCGATCCACCCAGCTGGTCCCATGCGGCGTTGACGGGCCCCCGCACCACGCGGGCTCCGTGCTCGGGGGTCCAGAAGATGACCGGGTTGTCGGGCGCGCTGAACGTGCTGTTGCGGCTGCCCGGAGCCAGCCCCGGACCCTCGTCGATCGTGGGGAAGCCCAGGTCGCTGTCGGCGGCGCCGCCCAGCGACTCGTACTTCTCCAGAATGGCGCCCTGCATGTAGTGCGCCCCGGTCTGGGGGGTGAAGAACATGACACCGGACACGAAGTTCTGCGCGAATCCGTCGCCGGCCGGGTAGACGCCGCCGGTTCTCGCGCCCAGCGGACCGGTATCGCCACCGCTGGCCTGCCACGCCGCGGTGATGGCGCCATCGGCCTCGGCTTCGGGCTGGGCGACAGCGACCGGCGCCAGCAGGAAGGCCGTAGCGACCCCCACCACCGCAATCGTCGCACGACCGAGCATTCGTAGGCGCACCAGCGGCTGCCGGCTCATTGATCCTCCCCGCGGTCGGCGACGGTGTCTCGAAGTCCTCGGTGCGTCCCTCGAGAAATTCTGAGAAAGTTACCGCGTCCGTTCACTGTGCGTCAGCAGACCCCGATAACCAAGCCACCTCGCCGGTCCAGCACAAGAATCTGCCGTGTTTCCGACCTGCTCAGACGCCGAGACTGCGGCCGATGATCTCCTTCATGATCTCGGTGGTGCCGCCGTAGATCGTCTGTACCCGCGCGTCCAGGTAGGCGCGGGCGACGTCGTACTCGCGCATGTACCCGTACCCACCGTGCAGTTGCAGACACCGGTCGATCAGGTGAACCTGCTTTTCGGTGGAGTACCACTTGGCCATCGCGGCCTGCTCGACGGTGAGGTTCTCGTCGAGGTGGAGCCGGATGAACTCGTCGACCATGATGCGCACGAGCGTGGCCTCGGTGGACAGTTCGGCCAGCAGGAAGCGGCTGTTCTGCTGGCTGCCGATGGGTTTGCCGAAGGCCTTGCGCTCCTTGGTGTACTGCAGCGTCTGGTCCAGCACGGCCTCCATTGCCGCCGCCGCCATGATCGCGATGCTGATGCGCTCCTGGGGCAGGTTCTGCATCAGGTAGATGAACCCCTGCCCTTCTTCGCCGAGGAGGTTCGCCGCGGGCACCCGCACATCGGTGAAGGACAGCTCCGCCGTGTCCTGGGCGTCCAGACCGATCTTGTCGAGTTTTCGGCCTCGCTCGAAGCCCTCCATGCCGCGTTCCACGACCAACAGGGAGAAGCCCAGCGCGCCCTTCTCCGGGTCGGTCTGGGCCACGACGATGACGAGGTCGGAGTGAATCCCGTTCGTGATGAACGTTTTCGAACCGTTGAGGATGTAGTGGTCGCCGTCCTTGACGGCCCGGGTCTTGATGCCCTGCAGATCGCTACCGGTGCCCGGCTCGGTCATCGCGATGGCGCTGATGAGTTCGCCGGTGCAGAACTTCGGTAGCCAGCGCTGTTTCTGCTCCTCGTTGGCCAGGCGGATCAGGTAGGGCGCGGTGACGTCGTTGTGCAGGCTGAAGCCCAGGCCGCTGTAGCGGCCGGCCGTGACCTCTTCGGTGATGATGGTGTTGTAGCGGAAGTCCGGGTTGCCGCCGCCGCCGTACTCCTCGGGAACGGCCATGCCGAGGAAACCTTGTTTGCCGGCTTCCAACCACACCCCCCGGTCGACAAGCTTTTCGGCCTCCCACTGCTCGTGGTACGGGGCGACATGCCGCTCGAGGAACGCGCGGAACGATTCTCGGAACAAGTCGTGCTCGGGTTCGAACAGGGTGCGCTGATAAGCGATGACGGGGGCCGCCTTGTCGGTTCCCAGGCCCATGGTGATGTCCTCCATCGTCGGTACGGACGTTTGACAGACGTGACTGTCAACGTACCCCATCCAACCGGATGGTTGGTCGAGCCCCGGCGCGCGTTCACAGGACCGTAAGTTCGGTCCGACGATCGAATTTCGCTGAGGCGACGCCACCGCGGGCCGGCGCAGAAGCGCCGACCCGCGGGGTAATGCGTCGAGCTGGGACGCTACGAGGTGGCGGTCGCCGCCCGCGCTCCGGTGTTACGCGGCCGACGCCGGCGGCCACCGCCGTTTCGGCGCGGACCGGACGTGCGCGGCGCACCGCCGGAGTTCTTCGCCGCAGGAGCGGGATTCGGCGCCGGGGCGCGTAGCGGCGCGATGTCGCCGACGAGCGCCTGCACCTGCGCGGACTCGGCCGTGACCTCCTGCGGACGCACCGAGATCCCGGCCTTACGCAGCAGGTGCTGAGTGTCTCGGCGCTGCTCGGGCAGCACCACGGTGACGACGTCACCGTCGCTGCCGGCACGCGCGGTGCGCCCCGACCGGTGCAGATAGGCCTTGTGCTCCATCGGAGGGTCGACATGCACCACCAACTCCACGCCGTCGACGTGAACGCCGCGGGCCGCGATGTCGGTGGCCACCAGAACCCGTGCCGACCCGCTGCTGAACGCTGCCAGGTTGCGGTCCCGGGCGGGCTGGGAGAGGTTGCCGTGCAGATCCACCGACGGCACTCCCGATTCGGTGAGCTGCTTGGCGAGCTTGCGCGCCTGATGCTTGGTGCGCATGAACAGAATTCGGCGCCCGGTCCCCGAGGCCAGCAGGTGCACCAGCTCCTTCTTGGCCTGGGCTCCCCCGACGTGGAAGACGTGGTGGGTCATGGCTGCCGGCGGAGCGCTGACCTCGTCGACCGAGTGCACGACGGGGTCGGCGAGGAAGCGCCGCACCAGCTTGTCGACGCCGTTGTCCAGCGTGGCCGAGAACAGCAGCCGTTGTCCGCCTGCCGGGGTGGCCGCCAGGATGCGGGTGACACCGGGCAGGAAGCCGAGATCGGCCATGTGGTCAGCCTCGTCGAGCACGGTTGTGACGACGTCGTCGAGCGTGATCAGCTTCTGACGCATCAGGTCCTCGAGGCGCCCCGGGCATGCCACGACGATGTCGGCGCCCGCGCGCAACGCGGCGACCTGCTTGTTCTGGGAGACCCCGCCGAAGATGGTGGTCACACTCAACCCGCTCGCCGAAGCCAACGGCTGCAGCACAGCGGTGATCTGGGTGGCCAGTTCCCGGGTGGGGGCCAGCACGAGGCCGGTGGGTCGATTCGGCCGGCTGCGGTGTTCGCTCAGTGCGGCCACCAGCGGTATCGAGAACGCCAGCGTCTTGCCGCTGCCGGTCTTACCGCGGCCGAGCACGTCACGGCCCGACAGCGAATCGGGCAGCGTCGCGGCCTGGATGGGAAACGGTGTGGTGATGTCGTTGGCGGCCAGTGCGCGCACCAGAGGTGCGGGCACGCCGAGATCTGCGAAGGTGTGGGTGGTCATGTGTGCCTTTCCGGCGTTCGGGCGGTGTGTGCCCGGCTGACCGCGACGAGGTTCGTCCAGCGGTAGTGCGCACACGGTGGCGAATGTCGCCACGCCACGTGATGTGGGAAATGATCTGATGTCGGCGTCAAGAGGCGGGTGCCTACCTGCGGTGGTGTCAACACTGTTCTGCCGCAGCCGACGTCGCCAACCCTACCGCACAGCCGGGCCGGCGCCCTATTCGCCCTGGTCAGAACGTCGCGAAGTCCGCGAGGCCCGCCGCCAGCGACATCGGCACGCGCCCTTTGATCCGGGTACCGGTCTCGGTGTGTTCGACGGCGTCCACACGTCCTTCGGCGTGGATCCGGTTGACGAGTTCCCCACGGCTGTACGGGATGGTGACATCCACCACTGTGTCGCGCGGCTCGACCAACTCCGCCATCCGGGACTGCAACCGCCCCAGGCCGTCGCCGGTGCGCGCCGACACGAACACCGCATCGGGCAGCGCCCGCCGCAGATGAGCCAGCGTGAGCCCGTCGGCTGCGTCGATCTTGTTGACCACCAACAGTTCTGGCGGTGGTGCGATGCCGTACTCGGCCACCACCTCGTTGACCACCTGGCGTACCGCATTGATCTGGGCCAACGGGTTCACATCCGAGCCATCGACCACGTGGACGAGCAGTTCGGCGCCGACCACCTCTTCGAGCGTCGATCGGAACGCCTCGACCAGCTGGGTGGGCAGGTGACGCACGAAGCCGACCGTGTCGGTCAACACGAATGGCCTGCCATCGGCGAATTCCCCACGGCGCGTAGTCGGTTCGAGCGTGGCGAACAACGCGTTCTCGACCAGTACGCCCGCACCGGTCAGAGCGTTGAGCAGGCTGGACTTGCCGGCGTTGGTGTAACCGACGATCGCCACCGCCGGGACGTCGCTGGCGACGCGGCGACTGCGCTGGGTGTCGCGGACCTGCTTCATCGCACGAATGTCGCGGCGCAGCTTGGCCATTCGTTCGCGGATGCGGCGGCGGTCGGTCTCGATCTTGGTCTCACCCGGGCCGCGGGTACCCACCCCACCGCCGGCTCCGCCTGCACGGCCGCCGGCCTGCCGCGACATCGACTCGCCCCAGCCGCGCAGCCTGGGCAGCATGTACTCCATCTGGGCCAGCGCCACTTGCGCCTTGCCTTCGCGGCTGGTCGCGTGCTGGGCGAAGATGTCGAGGATCAGCGCGGTCCGGTCGATGACCTTGACCTTGACGATCTTCTCCAGCGCGGTGAGCTGGGCCGGGCTGAGTTCACCGTCGCAGATGATGGTGTCGGCGCCCGTGGCGGCGACGATGTCGCGCAATTCGGCGGCTTTGCCGGAGCCGATATACGTGGCGGGGTCGGGCCGGTCGCGACGCTGGATCACGCCTTCGAGCACCTCGGAGCCTGCAGTCTCGGCCAACGCCGCCAATTCGGCGAGGCTGGCGTCGGCGTCGGCTGCGCTGCCCTCGGTCCACACGCCGACGAGCACGACGCGTTCCAGACGTAGCTGGCGGTACTCGACCTCGGAGATGTCGGCCAACTCGGTGGACAAGCCGGCCACTCGGCGCAGTGCGGTGCGGTCGTCGAGCGCCAGCTCACCGGCGCTGGGGGTGTGGTGGACGAAATCGGGGTGGGTCATAGGCGAATCAAGGTTCGCACGGAGATCACTGTTCATGCACCTCGTTTAACGTCTGCTGGGCCTGCCACCATTCCTGGGCGAGTTCTCCCTGCGCGACGAGCACGGACGGACCCCGCAGAAAACTGCTGGCGTCGGTGACCGTGACGGTGACCTGTCCCCCGGGAATGCGCACCTGCAGCGCCCCGGTGGCGTCCCCGCGATGAGCCAGCGCCGCGACAGCCGCGGCGACCGTTCCGGTACCGCAGGAGCGCGTCTCACCGACGCCGCGCTCGTGGACCCGCATCGTGGCCACACCGTCCACGGCGGCGGTGAGGACCTCGATGTTGACGCCGTCGGGAAACTGATCGGTGTCGAAGCGCACGGGCGCTGCGACGTCGAGTGAGGCCAGCTCGTCAGCGGTCAGGGCGGCGTCCACGCAGGCCAGGTGCGGGTTGCCGACGTCGACCGCCAGACCGGTGAACGTGCGCCCGCCCACCACGGCGGTACCGGTGCCGAACTGGTTGGCCTTGCCCATCTCGACGCTGACGTCGGCGAACGTCGCGTCAACGGCACGCAGTTCGACCGGCCGGGGCCCGGCCAGGGAGCCGACCACGAACTCGCGGCGGCGCTCCAGCCCGGCCGCCCACAGGTAGTGGGCGAAGACCCGCACCCCGTTGCCGCACATCTGCGCCGACGACCCGTCGGCGTTGCGGTAGTCCATGAACCAGTCTTCGGCGGAGACGCCGTCGGGCAGGCGCTCGAGGACACCGGCCGACAGCAACGCACCGGCCGTGGTGACGCGAAGCACGCCGTCGGCGCCCAACCCCCGTCGGCGATCGCACAGGGCGGCCACCGCGGACGGCACCAGTGCGATGTCGGCGGGCTCGTCGAGCAGGATGACGAAGTCGTTCTCCGTGCCGTGCCCTTTGGCGAACTTCACCTGTTCAGGATACTTCCCGCCATGCCTGCAGCGTTGTCTCGACGTTGTCGGGCGACGCGCCGTCGAGCCAGGTGATGCGGTGGTCGCGGCGGAACCAGGAGCGTTGACGGCGAACGTAACGGCGGGTGCCGACGAACGTCGGTTCGCGTGCACCCGACCCGTCTCCACCGGTGTCGAGGTCGGCGAGGACCTGCGCGTAGCCCAACGCCCGGGCTGCGGTGACCCCCTCGCGCAACCCCTGGTCGAGCAGCGCGTGCACCTCGTCGACCAGACCGGCCTCGAACATCTGCTCGGTGCGTCTGGCCAGCCGATCGTCGAGAGCGGCGGTGTCCCAGTCCAGCCCGATGATCGCGGTGTTCCAGCGTGGGGTGCCGATGCGCGGCGCAGACGCAGCGAACGGCCGGCCGGTCAGCTCCACCACTTCCAAGGCCCGCACGATCCGCCGACCGTCGGTGGGCAGGATGGATGCAGCCGCGGCGGGATCCACGCGCCCCAGTTCGGCGTGCAGGGCGGCGACCCCGATCTCGGCGAGCCGCTGTTCCCAGCGGGTCCGCACGCCGGGATCGGTGGCAGGGAACGACCACTGATCGAGCAGCGACTGGATGTAGAGCATCGACCCGCCGACGATCACCGGCAGAGCCCACCGGGCGGCGATGGCTTCGATATCGGCGGCCGCGGCCTGCTGATAGCGCGCGACGGTCGCCGTTTCGGTCACGTCGAGCACATCGAGCTGGTGGTGGGGCACGCCGTGCCGTTCGCTGACGGGCAGTTTGGCGGTGCCGATGTCCATGCCGCGGTAGAGCTGCATCGCGTCGGCGTTGACCACCTCCACCGGCAGTTCGCCGGCGAGGCGGTCGGCGACCCGTAACGCCAGCTCCGATTTTCCGGTGCCGGTGGGTCCCACCAGTGCCAGCGGCCGCACGGCGGTCACGGCGTCCAGCGGCCGACGAAGTAGCCGACGCCGTACGGAGCGCCGCGGTAGAGCTCGTCGGCCGATCGTGGCGCCGGGGCGACGAGACCGGCGAGCACCTGGTAGGCCACCCGGCCGACAGCACTCTCGCTCAACCCGACCAGCGCGGACGCGGCGCCGCCGGCCAATGCATCGTCGAGGGCGTGCTGACCGGCGAGCGCGTCGGGGTCGTATCCCCCCGGCGCGGCGGGGGTCAGCGTGTTCGCACCGTCGGCGACCACCAGCACGCCGGTGGGCTCGTCGAACGCGTCGAGGTCGGCGCGCAGCCGCCGTCCCAGCGCCACAGCCGCCTCCGCCGGGTGATCACCGCGGTAGGTGTGCATCTCGGCGCTGGCCGCCGGGTTGGCCGTGCCGCGAAGCCAGGCCGTGACCAGGACACACAAGGGCAGCCTCGCGGGTTGACCGCCGAGGGCCGCCGCGGACAGCGCGACCGGCAGGTCCACTCCGTATCCGGCGAAGGTACCGACCGCGTCGGGAGAGACCACGGCATCCTCGGACGCGACCCCGACACCGACCCAGCGCGGCGGCAGACCGCGCGCCGCGGACACCGCCGCAACGCGCAGATCGGCGGTCTCGGTGGCGGCGGCACCGGCCAGTTCAGCGATCATCACGGGTGCCGACGGGACGAGGGCGACGGCGCTGAGCACGCGCACCAACCTAGCCGCCCACGTCACGGCGGTGGTCGGATGGCCGCTTCGCCGCGTGCCAGCGCCGCCGTGGCAACCACCATCACGGCCACCGCTGTGATCAGCACGAACCAACCGGATTCGGCGGGGCGCAACGACTCACCGAGGACCACGACACCCAGCACGGCGGCGACCATCGGTTCAGCGACCGTCATGGTGGGCAGCGACGCCGTCATCGGCCCGGCGCGGAACGAGGCCTGTTGGAACGCGGTACCCGCCACCGCGACGACGGCCCACGCGTAGAGCTCAGGTGTGCGCATCAGCTCCAGCGCACCGGCCCAGCTCGTGACGTCGAGCCGATGCACCACGGACTTGGTGAGCACCGCGAAAACGCCCCACAAGGTGCCCGAGACCCCACCCAGCAGCACCGCGCTGGTGGGCCCGGACCACATGCGCGCACCGACGAGTAACAGCGCCAACACCGGGCCCAGCACCGCGCACACGCCCAGCCAGGTCTCCACCGAAGCCCGCGTCTGCCCAGCCGTCGGGTTTCCGACGGTGACGATGACGACCACCGATCCGGCGAGAAGGACTGCCCACAGGCCTTGCCAGCGCGTCACCCGGCGGTGTGCGAGCCGGGCGCTGATCGGCAGCGCGAACAGCAGCGACGTGACGAGCAGCGCTTGCACCAGCAGAACCGACCCCAGCGCGAGTGCGGCGGCCTGCAACCCGAACCCGGCCGCAGCCACCGCGGTGCCCAGCCACCAGCGACCGTCGCGCAGCAGCCGGGTGAACAGCTGCAGGTGCCCGACCGGCTCGTCGGTCACCTCGAGGGCAGAACGCTGGTGGATGACGTCGCCGATCGCGATGAAGAAGGCGGCGCCGAGGGCGAGCAGGACGGCGATATCCGCTTTCGCCACCGACGACCTCCCCCCGTTGTGCACCGAACCCTGCCAGGCGCCATCGCCAAGGCGTGGGCGCAGAGCGGCGCGACCTGTTTCAATAGCTACCAGGAGCGTTCTCGCCACGGCGACTCGTGGTGGGGTGTTCCCGACCAGCTGACGGGCGCCGCGCTGCGCGGCAGGTGCGCGGATGACGCGCGGAGGGCACGAGGTAACCGACCATGACGATCACCGAACCGGGCTCGGCGAAGGACACCGAGGCACCCGACACGGACGCCCCGCCGATCCCCTCGGCGACGCCGGGCCGCCGACCGTCGCCGGCGGCCCTGGCCAAACCCAAGCCCGGCGCGGCGCGTCCGGGTCCCCAACCCGCCGCGCCTGCCGCACCGGTTCCGGTCACCGTGGTTCCCGCAAGCGACCCGCACCGATTCGGACGGGTGGACGCCGACGGCACGGTCTGGCTGATCACGTCCTCCGGTGAACGCAACATCGGTTCCTGGCAGGCCGGAGACGCCGAAGCCGCATTCACCCACTTCGGGCGCCGCTTCGATGACCTGCACACCGAGGTCGTCCTGCTCGAGCAGCGTCTGGTCGCCGGCACCGGGGACGCCCGCAAGGTGCGCTCGGCGGCCTCGGCGCTCGCCGAAACCCTGCCGACCGCTCATGTGCTCGGTGACGTCGACTCCCTCGCGGCGCGGTTGGCGGCGGTGATCGAGCAGGCCGACGTCGCCAGCCAGCAGGAGAAAGCCAGGCGCGAGGAGCTGCGCGCCGAACTGACCGCCCGCAAAGAGGCGCTGGCCGCCGAGGCCGAAGAGCTGGCCGCACACTCCGAGCAGTGGAAGGCCGCCGGAGATCGGATGCGCGCGATCCTCGACGAGTGGAAGACGATCACGGGGCTGGACCGCAAGACCGATGACGCGCTGTGGAAACGCTATTCGGCCGCGCGCGAGACGTTCAACCGGCGTCGCGGTTCGCACTTCGCCGAGTTGGACCGGGAACGGGCGGGGGCCAGGAAGGCCAAGGAAGCACTGTGCGTGCGGGCCGAGGAGTTGTGCGACTCCACCGACTGGGGTCCGACCGCGGCGACGTTCCGCGACCTGCTCACCGAGTGGAAGGCCGCCGGCCGCGCCGCCAAGGACGTCGACGACGCGCTCTGGCGGCGGTTCAAGGACGCCCAGGACAAGTTCTTCTCGGCGCGCAACGCGGCCACCGCCGAGCGGGACGCGGAGTTCCGCGCCAACGCACAGGCCAAGGAGGCGCTGCTGGCGGAGGCGGAACGTCTGGACACCTCAGACGTCGACGCAGCCCGTGCCGCGCTGCGCGCGATCGCCGACAAGTGGGAGGCCATCGGCAAGGTGCCCCGCGAGCGCGGCGCCGACCTCGAACGGCGGCTGCGCGCGGTGGAGAAGAAGGTTCGGGACGCCCCCACCGGCGGTGTCGATCCCGAGGCCCAGGCGCGAGCGGACCAGTTCCGCGAGCGCGCGGAGCAGTTCGAACGTCAGGCGGAGAAGGCGGCGGCCGCCGGCCGCACCAAGGACGCCGAGCAGGCCCGCGCCAGCGCCGAGCAGTGGCGGCAGTGGGCCGACGCCGCCGCTGAGGCGCTGGGCAGGAAGAAGAACTAGCCGGGCACGGCCCGGGGAGGGCCCGGAAAACGCGGCCCGGGAGGGCCCAGCAGACCACGGCCCGGCAGGGCCTGGGGGCCGAGCGTCAGCCGCGCTCGCGATTGCCGTCGTCGGCGTCGCCGAAGCGGTCGAGCAAGCCCTCTTTCTGCCGTTCGGCGGCAAGCCGGCGGCGGTGCTCCTCGCTGGCCAGCAGCAGCGCCGATCGGGTCGCCACGACCCGGGCCCAGTGGTAGGTCAGCAGGATGACCGCGACCCACGCCACGATCAGCCCGATGCCCGGCCCCGGGTAGCCCTCTGCCGCGGTCTGTCGCGACCACACCGCGAGCAGGCCCAGAAACGAGGCGACCGTGGAACCGGCGAGTGCGATCCAGGCCAGCGCCCACCGGCGGGTCACCAGCGCCAGGATCGAGAAGCCGACGCTGAAGACGAGCACGATCCAGGTGAAGACCCGTGAGGGCAGCGCGATGGCGCTGTCTGCCGCGGCGTCGGTACCGACCAGCACATCGAATCCCCGAGTCGATCCGGTGTGCGGCAGCACGAAGCTCGCCAGCAGGACGAACACCAGGATCGCGACGACCATGGCGCGTGCCCCGGGGTCGATCTCGCGGGCGATGCGCCGTTCCACGTCGTCGAACTCGCCGTCGAAGGCGTCGAGCTCTCGCGGCCGATCGTCGGGCGACTTCTCGTTCATCGCTGACACCCCGCCACCGTGGTCGGCGTGGGCGACGCGCCCACGGCGGGCATACCCAGGCTCACACCGGTGCGCGGCATGCGACCGGCGATGTGTGCATCCCCCGCGCGGGTGCGCCGGTGCTCGAGCAGCGCACCGTCGGCGATCAGATGGTGCGGGGCCGCACCGGTGACGGTGGTCACGACGATGTCCCCGGGCCGGATCTGCTCGCCGAACTCACCGGGTTGGAAGTGGACCAATCGCCCGTCGCGGGCGCGCCCCGACATCCGAGCGGTGGCGGCGTCTTTGCGTCCCTCGCCGGTCGCGACGAGCAGTTCCACGGACTGCCCGATCACTGCGGTGTTCTCCTCCAGCGAGATCCGCTCCTGCAGCTCGATCAGTCGCTGGTAACGCTCGGAGACAACAGCTTTGGGTACCTGGCCGGGCAAGTCCGCGGCGGGAGTGCCGGGGCGCTTGGAGTATTGGAAGGTGAACGCACTGGCGAACCGGGACGCGGCGACCACGTCGAGGGTGGCCTGGAAGTCCTCCTCGGTCTCCCCCGGGAAACCGACGATGAGGTCGGTGGTGATCGCCGCATGCGGGATGGCGGCACGAACCCGCTCGATGATGCCCAGGTAGCGCTCGGCCCGGTAGGACCGGCGCATCGCCCGCAGAACACGGTCGGAGCCGGACTGCAGCGGCATGTGCAGGGTCGGGCACACGTTGGGCGTTTCGGCCATCGCCTCGATGACGTCGTCGGTGAACTCCGCCGGGTGCGGTGAGGTGAACCGCACCCGCTCGAGCCCGTCGATGCGCCCACAGGCTCTCAGCAGTTTGGCGAACGCACCGCGATCCCGGTCGGTATTCGGGTCGGCGAACGAGACACCGTAGGCATTGACGTTCTGGCCCAGCAGGGTGATCTCCACCACGCCCTGCTGCACCAGGGTTTCGACCTCGGCGAGCACGTCGCCGGGACGGCGGTCCACCTCTTTGCCGCGCAACGCCGGAACGATGCAGAACGTGCAGGTGTTGTTGCACCCTACCGAGATGGAAACCCAAGCCGCGTAGGCAGATTCGCGACTGGCCGGCAGCGCGGACGGGAATTCCTGCAAGGCCTCGGCGATTTCGACCTGTGCGACGCGGTTGTGGCGCGCCCGTTCGAGCAGAGCCGGCAGCGAGCCGATGTTGTGGGTGCCGAACACCACATCGACCCACGGCGCCTTGCGCAGCACCATCTCCCGGTCTTTCTGGGCGAGACAGCCCCCGACGGCGATCTGCATGCGCGGATCGGATTGTTTGCGCGGGGCCAGGTGGCTGAGGTTTCCGTACAGCTTGTTGTCGGCGTTCTCCCGCACCGCACAGGTGTTGAACACCACGACGTCGGCGTCCGTGCCGTCCTCGGCGCGACGGTAACCCGCCGCTTCGAGCAGCCCCGCGAGCCGTTCGGAGTCGTGCACGTTCATCTGACACCCGTAGGTTCTGACCTGGAAGGTGCGCGTGTCCTGCGCCGGGTCCACCCCGAACGCCTGCTGCGTCACCATGGAAGTCACGGACCCATCCTACGGAGGCCACCGCCCCCGCCCGCCGCGCGGTTTGACCGCGTTGACGGGCAGCAGATGGCCGTGGATCGGCGAGTTCCCGGCACGGTGAGCGTCACCTGGGTAAGGTCTCTGCGCATGGAGAGCCCCAGGGAGTCCCCTGACGTGCCGATGATCTCGATGAAAGAGGTCAACAAGCACTTCGGTGACCTGCACGTTCTCCAGAACATCAACCTCGAGGTCGGCAAGGGACAGGTGGTCGTCGTGCTGGGCCCGTCAGGGTCGGGCAAGTCGACGCTGTGCCGCACCATCAACCGGCTGGAGACCATCGATTCGGGCACCATCGAAATCGACGGTGAGGTGCTGCCGGAGGAAGGGCGCCGGCTGGCTGAGCTTCGCTCCGACGTCGGCATGGTCTTCCAGTCCTTCAACCTCTTCGCCCACAAGACCATCCTGGACAACGTCACCCTGGCGCCGATGAAGGTGCGCAAGATGTCCAAGGCGGCGGCGCGCGAGAAGGCGATGAGCCTGCTCGAGCGGGTGGGCGTGGCCAACCAGGCCAACAAGTACCCCGCGCAATTGTCCGGCGGGCAGCAGCAGCGGGTCGCGATTGCCCGCTCACTGGCGATGAACCCGAAGGTGATGCTGTTCGACGAACCGACCAGCGCCCTGGATCCGGAGATGATCAACGAGGTGCTCGCGGTCATGGCATCGCTGGCCACCGAGGGCATGACGATGGTCGTGGTCACACACGAGATGGGATT
>Ga0208330_1000594_pt1 | contig 15281 bp, 11 predicted proteins | sample DeeseametaMP1896_FD_184180 | JGI IMG/M metagenome (GOLD analysis project Ga0208330, IMG submission 184180) | Marine microbial communities from the Deep Pacific Ocean - MP1896 (SPAdes) | ecosystem: Environmental > Aquatic > Marine > Oceanic | place: East of Hawaii, North Pacific Ocean | collected...
AGGAAGTGCTCCGGGGAGCGCTCCCAGATGCCCATGGTGCGGTCGCCCTGGACGTTGGAGTGGCCGCGCACCGGGCACAGCCCCGCGCCCGGCTTGCCGATGTTGCCCTGCAGGAAGGCGACGTTGGCGATCTCCTTGACCGTCGCCACCGAGTTGCGGTGCTGGGTGATGCCCATCGCCCAGCACAGCACCGTCGCCGAGGAGTCGCGGAACATGCCGGCCGCCTCCTCGATCTGCGCGCGCGACAGCCCGGTCGCGGCGAGGACGGCGTCCCAGTCGAGGTCGCGCAGGTGCGCGGCGTACTCCTCGAAGCCGTGGGTGTGCTGCTCGATGAAGTCGTGGTCGAGGGCGTCCCACTCCAGCAGCAGCGCCCCGATCGCCTGGAACAGCGCCAGGTCGCCGTTGACCCGGACCGGCAGGTGCAGGTCGGCGAGGTCGGTGCCGCGCCCGACGACGCCGCGCGGGTTCTGGGGGTTCTTGAAGCGGACCAGCCCGGCCTCGCGCAGCGGGTTGATGGCCAGGATGCGGGCGCCGCCGCGCTTGGCCTTCTCCAGCGCCGAGAGCATCCGCGGGTGGTTGGTGCCGGGGTTCTGGCCGGCCACCACGATCAGCTCGGCGGTCTCGACGTCGTGCAGGCTGACCGAGCCCTTGCCGATGCCGATGGACTCGGCCAGGCCGACCGACGTCGACTCGTGGCACATGTTGGAGCAGTCGGGCAGGTTGTTGGTGCCGAACGAGCGGGCCAGCAGCTGGTAGGCGAACGCCGCCTCGTTGGAGGTCTTGCCGGAGGTGTAGAAGATCGCCTCGTCGGGGCTGGCGAGGTCGCGCAGGTGCGAGCCGATCGTCTCGAAGGCCTCCTCCCAGCCGATCGGCTCGTAGTGGGTGCCCCCGGGACGCAGCACCATCGGCTCGGTCAGCCGACCCTGCTGGCCGAGCCAGAAGTCGGTGCGGTCGGCCAGCTCCGCGACCGGGTGCTCGGCGAAGAAGCGGCGGTCGAGCCGACGCAGCGTGGCCTCCTCGGTGACGGCCTTGGCACCGTTCTCGCAGAACTCCGCGGTGTGCCGGTGGCCGGCGTCGGGGTCCGGCCAGGCGCAGCCCTGGCAGTCGAAGCCGTCGACCTGGTTGAGCTTGAGCAGCGTGCGGGCGGTGCGGACCGGCCCCATCTGCTCCACCGCACGCTTCATCGCGACCGCCACCGCGGTCGGACCCGCGGCGTGGTCCTCGGGCTCGCCGACGTGCAGCTCGCGCTCGTCGAGGTCGTCGCGGGGCGCGGAGCGGTTCCATCCGAGAGGCATGCCCCCATCATGCGCGGCCGGCGGTCGCGCAGGTCCACCCGAGCGGCGCGCGTCGCGGGCGCGGGTGCCGCGAACACGCGTGCGCGCCGGGGTTCCGGACCGCTAGCGTGGCCGACCACAGACGTCGAGGAGGAGCACATGTCGAGCACACCCCCGCCCTACCCGCCCGGTGAGCCCGGTGGCTCCGGCCCCGACTACGGCCAGACCCCGCCTCCCCCGCCTCCCGGCGGTGGGTACGGGGACGGCGGTGGGTACGGGGACGGCGGTGGGTACGGCGGTGGCTACGGCACCCCGCCCCCGCCGGGTCCTCCGGCCGGTGGGGGCTACGGCGGCGGGTACGGCGGGGCGCCGGCCCCCGAGTGGCGGGTCGGTGACGCCGTCTCCTTCGGCTGGCGCACCTTCAAGGCCAACCTCGGGCCGATCCTGCTGGCGATGCTGGTCCTCTTCATCGTCAACGGGGCTTTCCAGGGCCTCAGCTCGGTCTTCGGCGACAACGTCGTCCTGACGCTGGTGTTCGGCGTGCTGGGCTGGGTCGTGAGCACCGTGCTCAGCGCCGGCGTCATCCGCGGCGCCCTGGACCTCACCGAGGGCCGCGGCATCCGCTCGGACTTCATCATGGCCCTCTTCCAGCCACCGAAGCTGCCGCAGGTGCTGCTGCTCGGCCTGATCAACGGTGTCCTCATCACCGTCGGCCTGATCCTGTGCGTGCTGCCGGGACTCGTCGCGATCGTGCTCACCGCGTTCAGCGTCTACTTCCTGGTCGACCGTCCCGAGCTGGACGCCGTCGGGGCACTGAAGGCCAGCGTCTCGCTGGTCAAGGACAACCTCGGCACCGTGCTGCTGTGGCTGCTGACCTGCTTCGGCCTGGCCGTCGCCGGCGCGCTGGCCTGCCTGCTCGGCCTGCTGGTGGCGTTCCCGGTGATCTACCTGGGCAGCGCCTTCACCTACAAGCACCTCACCGGTCAGCCGGTCGTCGGCTGACGACTCCCCCCCCCACCCCCCACCGTCACGGCTGCCGGGTTCACAGCAGCCGGGCTCACAGCAGCCGCAGCGTGAACCGCGCCGGGCTCCCGACCTCGAGGAGCTCGGCGCGGCGCACCGCCGCCTTGAGCGGCAGCACGAACCCGTCGGCCGAGGGGAACACCGACGTCGACCAGGTGCTCGAGCCGCAGCTGACCTCCACCCGCACCGAGCCGAAGCCCCGGCGCGGGCCGCTGAGCAGCCGGACCTCCTCGTCGACGTCCTCGGGCAGCGTGACGAAGACCCACGACCCGGTCTCGTAGGGCCAGGGCTCGGCCTCGAACTCCCACGTGCCGACCCCGTCGGGCTCTCCGCCCGCCGCTGCGCTCTCCACCGGATCATCGTGACCTGCGCCACCGACAGCGCCCCCTCCAGGCGTACGGACAGGGGTATCTGTCCAGACCAGCGGTCCGCGGGGCGAGAACCTCCCCGGTCCCCTCGCCCGTACGGGTGACCATGGACGGCCCCCCCAAGCCCCTCCCAGCCCCCCAGGAGGTCTGATGACCCCGCACGCCCCCGCCACGGTGCGCCGGACGGCCCTGGCCGTCTCGACCGCGCTGATCACCGCCCTGCCCGTCCTCGCCGCGAGCGGCTCCTCCGCCGGTGCCGCCGCGCCGGCCGGCCCGGCCGCCACGGCCCCGGTCGCGACCGTCGACGTACCCGCTGCCCGCGCCGGCAAGAAGAACAAGAAGAAGGGCACGCAGAAGTACCACCACCGCGCCAAGGTCGGCGCCCAGGTGCTGCGCGCGATCGTGCTCGACCAGGCCCCCGGCGTCGAGGGCGACAAGGTCGTCGACCTGCGCATCGGTCGCGCCGCGGCGAACATCAACACCCGCAAGGCCTCGAAGGCCGTCTCCACCTCCAAGACGCTCGGCGGCCGCGGCCTCGCCGACACCGACCTCTCCGGCCTCCTCACCGGGATGGTCGCGAAGGCCGGCCCGGAGAAGGGCAAGGAGGAGGTGCCGTCGCAGACGCTCGTGCCGGTGCCGGCCGCGCCGCTGCTGACCCTGGGGGTCTCCACCGGCGAGACGAAGGCGCGCTGGAACGGCCCCAGGACGTGCGTGCCCGGTGGCAAGACCGTCACGTCCTCGAGCTCCTCGACCGCCGACCTGGCCGTGCTGCCCAGCGTGATCCCCGGGTTCGGCGCGCTGCTGGGCCTGGACGGCACCGTCTCGGCGACGCAGAAGACCGCCTACCTGCCCAAGAAGAAGAAGTCCGGGCTCAAGGCCGTCGCCACGACCGGACTGGCCGACCTGGGGCTCTTCGGCGACATGGTGAGCATCGAGGTCGTGTCCGACCCGAAGATGGTCGCCACCGCGACCGGCCGACCCGGCAAGGCCAAGATCACCTACACCCCCGCCGTGCTGGAGATCACCGGCCCCGACGGCTCGCCCGTCCCGATCCCGACCGACGGCGCCCCCGCCGAGATCGGCATCCCGGCCAACCCGTTGCTGGGGCTCACCATCCAGTTCCCCGGCATCATCAACGAGAAGGTGAGCGAGAACGGCCGGCTGGCCAAGGCCAAGTCCGTCACGCTGCGCCTGGTCCTGACCCTCGGCGGCGTCACGATCGCCGACGTGGCCGTCGCCCCGCTGCAGACCAAGGTCAAGGTCCCCAAGGGCGGCATCACCTGCTGACCCCCAGCCGGGCCCGCTGATCGGGTCCGGACCCACGGTGCGACGAGCGCTGAGCCCGCGGCTCAGCGCTCGTCCGCCATCCACGGCGGGGTCGCCGTCCGTTCACCCGACGGCGCCAGGGTGTGCGCCGTGCGCATCGCCCAGCTCGCCAACTTCATCGGCCCCGCCTCGGGCGGGGTGAGGACCGCGGTGGCGGCGATGGGACAGGGGTACGCCGACGCCGGCGTCGAGCGCCTGCTGGTCGTCCCCGGTCCGACCGATGCCGTCGAGGAGACCGAGGCGGGCACCGTCGTGTCGGTGCGGGCCCCGCGCGTGGGCGGTGGCTACCGCCTCATCGTCGAGCCCTGGCGCGTCGTCGACGCCCTCGAGCGCTTCGCCCCCACCTCGGTCGAGCTGCACGACAAGACGACCCTGCTGCCCGTCGCCCGCTGGGCACGTCGCCGGGGCGTGGCCACCGTCCTGCTCTCCCACGAGCGGCTCGGCGACATGCTCGCGATGCGCACCGGGCTCGACACCTCCGCCCGCGCGCCCATCGCGCTGCTCAACCGGCTCGTGGTCCGCTCGGTCGACCGGCTCGTGGTGACCTCGGGGTACGCCGAGCGGGAGTTCCGCTCCGTGGCCGCCTCCGCGCGCTGCCCGGTCACCAGGGTGCCGCTCGGGGTCGACCTGGAGACCTTCCGCCCCGTCCCCTCCCGCCAGCGCGACGACATCGCCCCCCGCGAGGACGGCGTGCTGCGGCTGGTGCACGTGGGCCGGCTCTCCCGGGAGAAGTCGCCCCACCTGGCCGTCGCGACCGCGGTCGAGCTGCACCGGCGCGGCGTCCCTGTCCGGCTCGACGTCTACGGCGAGGGGCCGCACCTCGAGGAGCTGCGCGCCGTCGCCGGGTCGGCGCCGGTGACGTTCCACGGCTTCGTGGCGGGTCGTGACGCCCTGAGGAGACGGATCGCCGAGGCGGACGTCGCCCTGTCGGTGTGCCCGGGCGAGACCTTCGGCCTCGCGGTGCTCGAGGCCCTGGCCTGCGGGACACCCGTCGTGACCGCGGACCGAGGAGGTGCCCGCGAACTCGTGGACGTCACCTCGGGAGGCTGGGCTGCGCCGTACCCGGTGGCGCTGGCGGACGCCGTCCTCGACCTCGCCGCCCGGCCGCGTGAGCACCTGCGCGCGGGCGCCCGCCGCCGGGCCGAGCGCTACCCGTGGTCGGCGGCCACCGACGCGATGCTGGCGGTGCACGCGGAGGTCACCGGACTCACCGGCCTGGTCCGCGCCACGGCCTGACCACCGTGCGCCAGCGACCTCTCGGCCGTGCGCGAGCGACGGCTCGGCCGTGCGCGAGCGACCTCTCGGCCGTGCGCGAGCGACCTCTCGGCGGTCAGCGGAGGGCAGCAGCCTCCTGCGCGAGGGTCTCGACGCGGGCCCAGTCGCCGGCGGCGAGGGCGTCGGCCGGGGTGAGCCAGGAGCCGCCGACGCAGCCGACGTTCGGCAGGGAGAGGTACGACGCTGCGCTGGTCGCCGTGATGCCGCCGGTCGGGCAGAAGCGGGCGGCTGCCAGCGGCGAGGCCAGCGACTTGAGGTAGGCGGCGCCACCGGAGGCCTCCGCGGGGAAGAACTTCATGTCGGTCACCCCGGCCTCGAGGACCGCGAGCACCTCGGAGACCGTCGCGGTGCCGGGAAGGAACGGCAGCCCCGTGCCGAGCATCGCCTCCAGCAGCGTCGGGGTGGTGCCCGGCGAGACCAGGAACCCCGCGCCGGCCTCGGCCGCCTGCTCGGCCTGCGCGGGCGTGCAGACGGTGCCGACGCCGAGGGTGATCTCGGGGACCTCGGCCGCGATGGCGCGCACCGCGTCGAGGGCGACCGGGGTGCGCAGCGTCAGCTCGATCACCGGCAGCCCGCCGGCGACCAGCGCCCGGGCCAGCGGCACGGCGTGGTCGAGGTCGTCGATGACGACGACGGGCACGACCGGCACGAGGTCGAGCAGGGGGCCGGAGGAGGTGGGGGTCTCAGACATGCGCGGCCTCGTTCGTCAGCTGGGGCGACTGGTCGTGGGTCGGGACGGCGGGGAACACGCTGGCCCCCTGGTCGGCGGGGCCGACCGTCGCGCGGAACGCGGCGAAGAGCTCGCGCCCGGTGCCGGCGAACTCGGCGGCGGTCGGCGCGGCGCCGGTCGAGGGACGCGCGAGGACGGTCTCGGCGTCCTCGACGGTGAGCACGCCGGTCGTGCCGTCGACCGTGACGACGTCGCCGTCGACGATCTTGGCGATCGCCCCGCCCAGCGCGGCCTCGGGCGTGACGTGGATGGCGGCCGGCACCTTGCCCGACGCCCCGGACATCCGGCCGTCGGTCACGATCGCGACCTGCTGCCCGCGGTCCTGCAGCACCCCGAGAGCCGGGGTGAGCTTGTGCAGCTCGGGCATGCCGTTGGCGGCCGGGCCCTGGTAGCGGATGACGGCCACGAAGTCGCGCCCGTCGAGCTCGTGGGCCGAGAACGCGGCGAGGAAGTCGGCCTGGTCGTCGAAGACCACGGCCGGCGCGGTGACGACGCGGTGCTCGGGGGTGACGGCCGAGGTCTTGATGACCGCCTGGCCCAGCGGGCCGGTCAGCACCCGCAGCCCGCCGTCGGGCGCGAACGGGTCGTCGGCCGGGCGGAGCACCTCGGGGTCGAGCGTCGCGGTCGGTCCCTCGACCCACTCCACGCCCGTGCGGCCGGAGGCGTCCTCGACCAGCCGCGGCTCCTGGGTGTAGCGGCGCAGGCCCGGCCCGGCCACGGTCAGCACGTCCTCGTGCAGCAGCCCGGCGTCGAGCAGGGTGCGCACCAGGAAGGCGATGCCGCCCGCGGCCTGGAAGTGGTTCACGTCGGCCGAGCCGTTGGGGTAGATCCGGCACAGTGACGGCACGACCGCCGAGAGGTCGGAGAGGTCCTGCCAGGTCAGCTCGATGCCGGCGGCGCGCGCCATCGCCACCAGGTGCATCGTGTGGTTGGTCGAGCCTCCGGAGGCCAGCAGCGCCACGCAGGCGTTGACCATCGTGCGCTCGTCGACCAGCTCCCCCATGGGTGCGGACTCGCTCCCCTGGATTTCTTGGCGACGCGCCATCTCGGTCACCCGGGCGGCGGCCGCGTCGGTGAGGGCCGCGCGCATCGGCGTACCGGGGTTGACGAAGGAGCTGCCCGGCAGGTGCAGGCCCATGACCTCCATCAGCAGCTGGTTGGAGTTGGCGGTGCCGTAGAACGTGCAGGTGCCCACCGAGTGGTAGGACGCGGCCTCGGCCTCCAGCAGCTCCTCGCGGGTCGCCTTGCCCTCGGCGAAGCGCTGCCGCACCCGCGCCTTCTCCTTGTTGGGCAGCCCGGACTCCATCGGGCCGGCGGGCACCAGGATCGTCGGCAGGTGCCCGAAGGACAGCGCGCCGATCACCAGGCCGGGCACGATCTTGTCGCAGACGCCGAGCAGCATGGCGCCGTCGAACATGTCGTGCGACAGCGCGATGGCCGTCGACATCGCGATCACGTCGCGGGAGTAGAGCGAGAGCTGCATGCCCGCGCGGCCCTGCGTCACGCCGTCGCACATGGCGGGCACGCCGCCGGCGACCTGCGCGATGCCGCCGGCGCGGATGACGGCCTTCTTCAGCTGCGGCGGGTAGTCCACGAACGGCTGGTGTGCGGAGAGCATGTCGTTGTAGGACGTGACGATCGCGAGGTTCGGCTTGACCGTGCCGCGCAGCGCCTCCTTGTCGACCGGCTCGGCGGACGCGAAGCCGTGGGCGAGGTTGGCGCAGGCCAGGCGGGTGCGGGCCGGGCCGGTCTCGGCCATCGCGCGGATCTTGTCGAGGTACGCCGCACGCTGGGTCGCACTGCGCTCGACGACGCGCTCGGTGACGGCCGCGACCACGGGGTGCAGGCCTGCGGACGGGCCGGGGTTGTTGCTGCTGGACGGGGTGCTCACTGGTCGGTCTCCTGCCAGGATCGGCCGTCACGCTCGAGCAGCGCGGCGGCGGCGAACGGGCCGGGGGTGCCGGCGGGGTAGCGGCGCGGCGGGTCGGGCGACTCCGCCCAGCGGTCGAGGATCGGCGCCACCCAGGACCAGGCGGCCTCGACCTCGTCGCGGCGCATGAACAGCGTCGGGTTGCCACGGACGACGTCCATCAGCAACCGCTCATAGGCCTCCGGACTGCGCTGGTCGAAGGTCGTGGCGTAGCTGAGGTCCAGTGAAACAGGCCGCAGCCGGATCCCGCCAGGGCCCGGCTCCTTGGCCGTGAGGTGCAGCCGCATGCCCTCGTCGGGCTGGACGCAGATGTGCAGACGGTTGGCGGTGGCCCCGCCCTCGGCGCCGGGGAACATCGCGTGCGGCGGCTCCTTGAAGACCACGACGATCTCGCTGACGCGACGGTCCATCCGCTTGCCCGTGCGCAGGTAGAACGGCACGCCGGCCCAGCGCCAGTTCTGCACCTCGGCCTTGAGCGCCACGAAGGTCTCGGTCTCGGAGCGCTCCTCGACGAGGTCGCCCAGGTCGTCGACGTACGACGCCGCGCGCTCGCCCTCGACCAGCCCGGCGACGTACTGGCCGCGCACGGTGTCGCGGTCGACGTCGGCGGGGCCGAGTGGCTTGAGCGCCTGGAGGACCTTGAGCTTCTCGTCGCGGACGTTCTCGCGACCGACGTACGTCGGGGGCTCCATCGCCACGAGGCAGAGCAGCTGCAGCAGGTGGTTCTGCACCATGTCGCGCAGTGCACCGGCGTGGTCGTAGTAGCCGCCGCGGGAGCCGACGCCGACGGTCTCGGAGACGGTGATCTGCACGTGGTCGACCCACTGGGAGTTCCACAGCGGCTCGAGGAAGGTGTTGGCGAAGCGCGTGACGAGGAGGTTCTGCACGCTCTCCTTGCCGAGGTAGTGGTCGATGCGGAAGACCTGGTGCTCGGCGAAGACCGACCCGACCGCGTCGTTGACCGCCCGGGCGGACTCCAGGTCGTGGCCGATCGGCTTCTCCATCACCACGCGGGCGCGCTCGTTGACCACGCCGATCTCGGCGAGCCGCTCGCAGGTGGGACCGAAGAGCCGGGGGGCGACGGCGAGGTAGAAGACGCGGACGGCCTCCTCCTCGCGGGGGCGGTCCTTGAGCAGGCCGTGCAGCAGGTGCCAGCCCTCGGCGGTGTCGGCGTCGAGGCACAGGTGGTGCAGGCGGCCGAGCAGCCGCTCGACGGCGGCGGCCTGCAGCAGCGCCGGCTCGACGAACCGCTCGAGCGCCGCCCGCACCTCGACGCGGTAGCCGTCGTCGTCGATCTCGGAGCGGGAGACGCCGACGATGCGGGTGTCCTCGGGGAGGTGGCCCTCGAGGTCGCGGTGGTAGAGCGCGGGCAGCAGCTTGCGCAGCGCGAGGTCGCCGGTGCCGCCGAACACGGTGAAGTCGCAGACGGGGGGCATGGTGGACGAGACGTCGACCGTGGAGTGCATGGGTCTACGGTCGCAGGACTTTTGGATCGATACAAGCATTCTTTCGCTAGTTTCCGACAAAAGTCTGTGCTTCACTCCCCGTCATGAGCGTCGCCGACACCTCCGCGGGCGGCCTGCTGACCCTGGTCCGCACCGGCCGGGCGAGCACCCGGTCCGACCTGGGCCGCCTCACCGGCCTCTCGCGCGGCGCCGTGGCCGCCCGTCTCTCCGCCCTGGTCGAGGCCGGACTGCTGCTGGAGGGCGGCGACCACGCCTCCACCGGCGGGCGGCCGGCGGGCTCGCTCGTGCTCAACCCGGACGCCGCGGTGGTGCTCGCGGTCGCCGTGGGCCGCTCCCGCAGCCAGGTCGGGGTCTTCGACCTCGCCGGCCGGGAGATCAGCGGCGACACCCGCGACCACGAGCCGGGCACCTCCGCCGGCGAGCTGATGCCGTCGGTGGCCGAGCGGCTCGACGCCCTGCTCGCCGCCCAGTCCGCGGACCGCCGAGGCACGCGCGTCGCCGGCGTCGGCCTGAGCCTGCCGGGCAGCGTCGACCCCGAGAAGTGCTGCAGCATCGACGCCCCCGTCCTGCGCGGGTGGGACGGGGTGGACCTCTCCGCGTTCCTGCGCCCGGTCACCGACGCGCCGGTGCACGTCGACAACGACACCGCCGCGCTCACCCGCTCCGAGCTCTTCGGCCAGGTGCCGCCCGCCGAGACGATGCTGGTGGTCAAGGCCTCCACGGGCCTGGCCCTCGGGGTCGTGACGGACGGCCGACTGGTCGGCGAGGGCCGCGGGACCACCGGCGAGCTCGGGCACACCCGGGTCGACGCCGCGGGCGACCTGCCCTGCCGCTGCGGCGCCACCGGTTGCCTGGAGACGGTGGCCGGGGGCTGGGCCCTGGTCGCCGCCCTGCAGGAGGACGGTCGCTCGGACGTGCGGCACGTGCGCGATCTCGTCGCGACCGCCCTCGCCGGCGACCCGACGGCACGGCGGCTGCTGCGCGACGCCGGTCGCCAGCTCGGCGAGGTGCTCGCGGTCGCCGTCAACCTGCTCCACCCCGGCGCCGTCGTCGTCGGCGGCGACATGGGCAACGCCTTCGACCTCTACACCGCCGGGCTGCGCGAGTCCCTCTACGCCCGCGCGCACCCCGGCGCCGTGCGCGACCTCCGGTTCCTGCCGGCCACCCATGGCGAGGCCGCCGGCCTGCACGGTTGCGCCGCGCTCGCGATCGACCGCGCGCTGGACCCTCGCGCCGTCAACGCGCTGCTGCGGAGCTGATCACCGCGGCCTCCCGGTGGCGCGGGAGAGGTCAGGCCGGTCGAGGTACGCCGAAGTCCCGACCGAGCACGAAGTCATCCCCCGGCAGCGAGGCGGCCGCGTAGACCACGTCGGCGCGGTCCTCGGAGAGCACCCACTCGAAGCGGCGACCCATGTCGTCCTCGGCACCCACCGGGGCCGGGTCCACCTGTCGCGCGGCCAGTCCCAGGGCTCCGTCGGGGGTCACCAGCAGCACGTCCCACTCCTGGGCCAGCAGCCCGAACTCGGAGATGTCGTGACCGCGCAGCAGTACCGGGCCCGGGCGACCGTCACGGATCCCGACGCCGTAGACGTGCACCTCCACTCCCGCTCTCGCCATCTGCTCGTGCAGCCGGCGGGTCAGGCCGGCGTGGAACCGGACGTGCTGGAGGCTCACCCACAGCTGCGCCTGCGGAGCGGAGGCCAACGCCCGCGCCTCGATGCTGCGGCTCAGCGAGAGCAGGGCCCGCTTGGGGCTGGCGCGTGGTGTCTGGTGGCGCGACAGCGAGGCGAACGGTGACGCATCGGGCATGACGGAGCTCCCTTCCGCGCTTTCGATCGGCCGGGCCGCGGCATTCTGAAGAGGTCCCGCGGCCCGGCGTCGACTCGGCGTGCTGCTCGCGGCAAGACCTGGCGCGGCCAGCGGCTATCCCGGTCACAATCGCCGCGGCTGCCTGCGCCTTCCTAGTCCTGCGCTGGGGCCTTCGTGTGTTCCGTGGGTCTCGCCCGCGCGCGGCGTTCCCCACGCACCTAGTGCGGCAGAAGAGCGCGCGCTGACGCGCACGCTAGGCGGCAGAAGCGCGCGCTGTGCTGCCATCCGCTCAGCGCAGATCAGGGCCCTTCGGGACGGTCACGCAATGCTGCAAGTACCCGCAGCCAGTCATGCCACTGGGCCGGATCCGCAGTCTGGCCTTCCGCATCTCGGGCAGTCCACGAAAGCAACTCCGCCAGGTCCGGCTGCGACGGCTCATTGACGGCAGGTTCTGTCTCGAGTAGCCGCCGCATTGCCTCGAACACTCCTTCTGCGTCTACCTCATTGGGCGGTAGGTAGCGGGCGACCTCCGAATCCGAGTCTGGAGAGTCGCGTAGCCGGTCGCGAACAGCAATGACGTCTGAGGCGGCACCGCGCTCGATGAACTGGTCGAGAAACGCAACGATCGCTCTCCTGGCGTCGTCGACGTTCATGACAGAAGTCTAGGAGGCGTCAAGCTGCGAGCACCTACGCGCGGTGTGGCGTGGTCGGCGGGCGCGGCTCTGACAGCGGCATGAGCGAACGCTATGCCGCCATCCCCTCAGCGGCATGAGCGTGCACTGAGTGACCTAGCCTCCGAGCCGTAGATCCATCAGGTCGGCGCCCAGGCACTCCTCCGGGAGTCGATCGCGAAACTCGGGGAAGGTCAGGCCGTCCGTGCCTGCGTCGATCTCATCTCCGATGTGCACCGTCACGCCCTCGGAAGTGATCACCAGAGACCTTCCGGAACCGCTGACCGTTGTGCCGGATGGCCACACGATCACTGAGCCGTCGTTCCCGACCCCGTCGTCAAGCCCCACGCACCTGCCTCCGATGAGGCCCAGCGTGCCCGTCACCCCGACGCCAGCACTGCTCTCCGCCCCGAGGCCGATGTGCCTTCCCTCGACGAACACCAGGGCCGAACCGGCTTCGATGACCCTGTCGCGCGTCCACCAAGCGACGCCACCCCAAACCAAGCCGCAGGCAAGGGCGATGACGAGGGCCGCGCGCAGAACAGTGCGGTTCGCCATGTGACCTCCAAACTTTGGTGGCCTGGGTGTGACGTAGTGAAAGTGACGGCGGTTCCGATTGGCGCCCACACATCGGCATGAGCGGACTTCTCGCTGGATGCTTGAGGACCGCAGCGAGGTCGACTGGGGCCCTGTTCGGCACCTGGACCGTCAGAGGGTCCGTCCTGCCCACGAGAAGGCGTACGTCGGGTCCTCGACGGCGAGCCCGCCCTCGCCGAGCTCGAGCGGGGCGAAGGTGTCGACCATGACGGCGGTCTCCTCGAAGCGCTCGGCGCCGAGCGAGGCCTCGATCGCCGAGGGCTGCGGACCGTGCGCGTGGCCGCCGGGATGCAGCGAGATCGAGCCGAGCCCGATGCCGGACCCCTTGCGCGCCTCGTAGTCGCCGGCGACGTAGAACATCACCTCGTCGCTGTCGACGTTGGAGTGGTAGTAGGGCACGGGCACGGCCAGCGGGTGGTAGTCGACCTTGCGCGGCAAAAACGCGCAGATGACGAAGTTCCAGCCCTCGAAGACCTGGTGCACCGGCGGCGGCTGGTGCACCTTGCCGGTGATCGGCATGTAGTCGTCGACGTTGAGCGTGTAGGGGTAGAGGCAGCCGTCCCAGCCGACCACGTCGAGCGGGTGGGTGGCGTAGACCATCCGGGTGCCGACGATGCCCGCCGAGGTGCGGTGCTTGACCAGCACCTCCACGTCGTCGCCCTCCTGGAGCAGCGGGGCGGTGGGGCCGTGCAGGTCGCGCTCGCAGTAGGGCGCGTGCTCGAGCAGCTGGCCGAACTTCGAGAGGTAGCGCTTGGGCGGCGCGATGTGGCTGCTGGCCTCGGTGGCGTAGAGGCGCGACGGCTCGGCCGGCACCCAGCGGTGGGTGGTCGCGCGCGGGATCACGACGAAGTCCCCGGCCCGGTAGGCCACCACGCCGAAGACGGTCTCGACGACGCCCGAGCCGGATTCCACGAACACGCACTCGTCACCGATCGCGTCGCGGTAGTAGGCACTCGGCTCGGTGCCGGTAAGGACGTAGGAGAGGCGGACGTCGTTGTTGGCCAGCACCACACGTCGCCCGGTCACCGCGTCGGTGCCGGTCTCCAGGTCGTGCAGCCGCAGGTGTCGCGGAGCCAGCGGGTGGTTGGGGGTGCGCGACTGGTCGGGCAGCTCCCACACCTCGCTCGCCACGATCGCCGAGGGCACCCCGCGGTGGTAGAGCAGCGAGGAGTCGGAGGAGAAGCCCTCCTCCCCCATCAGCTCCTCGCGGTAGAGGCGCCCCTCGGGGTCGCGGTGCTGGGTGTGGCGGGTCGGCGGGACGTCTCCCACACTGCGGTAGTAGGCCATCGCTCCCTCTCCAGGCGTCCGCTTATCGGACGCATCGCCTCACTAAGTGACCGTTACAGTAGCCCCGTGAGCACCTTCACGGAACCGTTCTACGCCTCCTCGGGCGATCCCTTCTGGGTCGGGCTGGTCGACGACGCGGCCACCTTCCCGCCCGGCGACGCGCCCCTCGACGCCGCCCTCACGGCGTACGCCGACCGCGCCGGGCCGGCCGCGCGGCTGGTCCGCTCACTCGTGGTCCGCGACACCGACCTCCCGCAGGTGCCCGCGGGCACCCCGGTCTCCGTGGTGCTGACCGGGGGCGCCGGCCAGGTCCACGGGCCGGCCCAGCTGTGCCAGCGCCGTGGACTGCCCGTGGCCGGGCTCGAGATCGCGCTGCGCGACGTCGACGACCCGGCCGGCAACGCCCGTCGAGTCGTGGCGGCCGTCGACGCCGCCCGCGGCGAGGGCGTCCTCGACGAGGACACCCCGGTCTTCGTGGAGCTGCCCGCCGTCGACCCGGCGTACTCCTGGCTGGCCGCTGCCGACGAGGTGGCCGCTGCCGAGCTGCGACTCAAGCTCCGCACCGGCGGGCTCGACCCGGATGCCTTCCCGACCCCCGAGCGGCTCGCCGCCTGGATCGACGCGGCGCTCGACCGCGAGCTGCCCTTCAAGTGCACGGCCGGCCTGCACCGCGCGCTGCCGCACGTCGACGCCGACGGCTGCGCGCACCACGGGTTCCTGACCCTGCTCGCCGCCACCCGGGTCGCCTTCGACGGCGGCTCCCCCGCCGACGTGGTGTCCACGCTGCGCCGCGGCGACGCCACCGACCTGCTGACCCTCGACCTCGCCGGCGCCCGGCGCTGGTTCACCTCCTTCGGCTCGTGCAGCATCGACGAGCCGCTGGCCGACCTCCGGGAGCTGGTGTCCCTGTGACCCCCTCGACCCACGACCACGCGCACGGCTTCGGGCTCGACCACCTGCCCTACGGCGTCTTCTCCGTCGACGGCGGCCCGCGTCGCGTCGGGGTGCGGCGCGGCGACGAGGTGCTCGACCTCGCGGCCGCGACCGGGCGACCCGAGCTGTCGGCACCCTCGCTCAACCCGCTCATGGAGCGCGGCCCCTCGACGTGGCGCCAGCTGCGCGAGCAGGTCCTCGACCTGGCGCCGGACCTGCCGGGCATCCCGCTGGCCGACGTGGTGATGCACCTGCCGTTCGAGGTCGCCGACTACGTCGACTTCTACGCCTCCGAGCACCACGCGACCAACCTGGGCCGGATGTTCCGGCCCGACTCCGAGCCGCTGCTGCCGAACTGGAAGCACCTGCCCGTCGGCTACCACGGCCGCGCCGGCACGGTCGTGCCCAGCGGCACCCCGGTGGTGCGCCCGTCCGGCTTGCGCCCGACGGGGCCCGGACAGGCACCCGACTTCGGCCCCACCCGTCGCCTCGACATCGAGGCCGAGCTCGGCTTCGTCGTCGGCGCCCCGTCCGCGATCGGCACCCGGGTGCCCGCCGCCGGGCTGGCGGACCACGTCTTCGGCGTCGTCGG
>Ga0208330_1000596_pt1 | contig 15265 bp, 8 predicted proteins | sample DeeseametaMP1896_FD_184180 | JGI IMG/M metagenome (GOLD analysis project Ga0208330, IMG submission 184180) | Marine microbial communities from the Deep Pacific Ocean - MP1896 (SPAdes) | ecosystem: Environmental > Aquatic > Marine > Oceanic | place: East of Hawaii, North Pacific Ocean | collected...
TCACGCGGCGGCAGGGCCGCGGCTGAAGACTCAGGCTGACGATTCAGGCGTTGTCGGGATCGCTGAAGCCCGGCACCATCTCCTCGGCGATCCGGCGCGTCGGCACGTGCGCGTCGAGTTGGCAGGAGATCGCGACGATCGACGCGATCACCCGCATCGGGATCGCCAGCTTCGGCGGGATGTCCATCTGACGTGCCGCCTTGATCTGCCCGGCGGCGCGGTCGAGTTCGAGCGTGGTCATCTTCTGCAGCCAGGAGCGCTGGTAGTGGAACACCGGGACCTGCAGCGGCTCGACGTACTGCTTGAGCATGTCGTCGATCTCGCGGGTGGAGACCTGCTGGCCCTTCTGGATGAAGCCGGCCTTCTGCATGGTGGGCAGCAGCTTGTCGTAGTTCTTGTCCACCGCGTAGCGCAGCATCTGGCCCAGCTCGACGGGCCAGCCGCCCGGCATCGGCGCCACAGCGCCGAAGTCGATGATTCCCATCTTGTCGCCGGGCAGCAGCATGAAGTTGCCGGGGTGCGCGTCACCGTGCACCATCCCCAGCCGGCGCGGTGCGTCGTCGCTGAACTCGAACAGCCGCGTCGCCATCAGGTCCCGCTGCTCCTGGGTGCCGTCGCGGATGATGTGCGACAGCGGAATGCCCTCGATCCATTCCTGGATGACGACCTTCGGGGCGCTGGCCACGATGTGCGGCACCACGAAATGCGGATCGCCTTCATAGGCTTTGGCGAACGCGCGCTGATTGTCGGCCTCGAGCCGGTAGTCCAGTTCCATCTCGGTGCGCTCGATGAGCTCGTCGACGACGCCCTGCACATCGGCGCCCGGCGAGAGCTGCTTGAGCACACCGACCATGCGCTGCATCGTCTTCAGGTCGGCGCGCAGCGCCTCGTCGGCGCCGGGGTACTGGATCTTGACCGCGACCTCGCGGCCGTCGGCCCACACCGCCTTGTGCACCTGGCCGATGCTGGCCGAGGCGACCGACTTGTCGTCGAACGACGCGAACCGGTCCCGCCATTTGGTGCCCAGCTGAGCGTCGAGGACGCGGTGGACCTTGGCGGCGGGCATCGGCGGTGCTTCCCGCTGCAGCTTCGTCAGCGCCTCGCGGTAGGGCTTGCCGTACTGCTCGGGGATGGCGGCTTCCATGACCGACAGGGCCTGGCCGACCTTCATCGCGCCGCCCTTGAGCTCGCCCAGGACGGTGAACAACTGCTGGGCAGCCTTGTCCATCAGTTCGGCGTTGACCTCGTCCTTCGACTTTCCGGTCAAACGCTTCCCGAAGCCCATGGCGGCCCGCCCGGCCATGCCGACCGGCAGCGAGGCCAGTTTGGCGTTCCGCGCAGCGCGCCCACGCTTGATGTCGCTCACCACACCATCATCCATGACTGCGCTGAATTTCCACCAACCAGTTGGCAACGTGTGATGTCAGCATGAGCACTCCGGGTGGCGCGCCCACCGACGCGCCGCCAGGACACCGGCGTCGACGTCGAATTCCAGCGTGGTGTTCAACGTCGCCGGCGGTGCGCCGGCTCCGGCGTCGACCCGCAGCACGTGGCGGATCTCACGCAGTGCCAACGCCGCCGTCCCCAGGATCGTCGCCCGGTCGGCGGCCCCCACGGTCCGGCACAGTTGGGTCGCGATCGCCGGCCACGCCGGATCGCGAGCGCTGCGGTGCAGGTCGGCGCAGCGCAGACAGCTCGTCACCCCCGGGATGACCAGCGGCCCCACCAGCCCGGTGCCGTCGCGCACCCGCACCGGCAGGTGGGCCACGCCGGCGTCGTGCAGTTCCCGCACGACCCGGGGATCGGCCACCAGGTAGTCGGTGAGCACCGCCAGGTCCGCGGTGGTGGAGGCGTGGGTGCGCTTGGTGTGGCTGACCCGGGTGCCGGTGCAGCGCAGCGCCGAGATCAGCAAATCGGCCAGGGGTCCGTCGCCGTGCACCCGGACCGCCGCCGAGCGGGGGTCCGGCGAGACGGCGGTGACCAGGCCGGCGCCGACCAGATGGCTCACCAGCCCGGCCACCACCTCGGCGTCGGCACCGGCGCCCAGCGCCAGCAGGTCGGGCACCGTGGCGGCGCCCTGCAGGGCGCGAAGCAGGTCAGCGACGGCGGCGGCGGACAGGCCCGGCGGCGGGTGCACGACCACGGCGCGCCGCGGATCCCAGCCCACCTGCACCGTGCCGTCGGGGCGGGACAGGACGGGGGTGGCCGGGTTCAGCGCGTATCGCGTCACCCCTCGACGCTGTCATGCCCGCCCGGTCGCGAACCGGGTTATCCACAGGGGATCAGTGGTCGCGAGGCTCGTCCGGGTTGTCGGGGCCCCCGGCGTCCTTCTGGATGTCGCGCTCGAGGTCAAAGATCGCCTCTTCGAGAGCGCTGTCCATTCCGCTGGTGTCGCCGCCGATCATGCGGTCGATGAAGCCGGCGGGCTCGTCGAGGTCCGAGGAGTCGGGCAGCAGATCCGGGTGCTGCCACACCCCGTCGCGGGCGTCGGAGCCGACCGCTTCGGTCAGCCGTGTCCACAGCTCGGCCGCCTCGCGCATCTTGCGGGGCCGTAGCTCCAGTCCGACCAAGGTGGCGAACGTCTGCTCGGCCGGTCCGCCGGTGGCGCGCCGTCGGCGCAACGTCTCGCTCAGCGCCGACGCCCCGGGAATCCGGTCTCCCAGCGCCTCGGCGACCACGGTCTGCACCCAGCCCTCGATCAGAGCCAGCAGGGTCTCCAGCCGTTCGAGCGCCGCGGTCTGCTCGGGAGTGGCCTTGGGCTCGAAGATGCCCTGGTTGAGCAGGTTCTCCATCTCCGACGGATCGGACAGCGAGGCCGGGTTGAACCCGCGCGCGAGCTCCTCGATACCGCTCATGTCGATCTTGGTGCCCCGCGCGAACGCCTCGACGGCGTTGAGCAGCTGCGTCGACAGCCACGGCACGTGGCTGAACAAGCGGTGGTGGGCGGCTTCGCGCGCCGCCAGGAAGGTGACGATCTCGCTGCGCGGCTGCTCCAGACCGTCGGCCAGCGCTTCGATCGCCTCGGGCATCAGGGCGGCCACCCCCTTGGGCCCCAGCGGCAGCCCGATGTCGGTGGAGGTCAGCACCTCCTTGGACAGTTTGCCCAACGCCTGGCCGAGCTGCGAGCCGAACGCCATGCCGCCCATCTGCGACATCATCGACATCAGCGGGCCGGCCATCGCCTTGGCCTCTTCGGGCAGCGCCTCGGCCCAGACGGTGGACAGTTGTTCGGCGACCGGGTCGCACAGCCGCTTCCAGGTCTCCAGCGTGTTGTCGATCCAGTCGGTCGGCGTCCACGCCGCCGCGCTGGTGGTGCCGGCCGGCAGTGCGGTCGCACCGTCCAGCCAGGTCTCGGCCAGGCGCACCGCGTCGGTGATCGCCGCGGACGTCTTCTCCGGCACCGGGGCGACGAAGCCGATGGAACTGGACGCCAGCTGGCGGGCCAGGTCGTAGTTGACCGGGCCGGAGGACTTGCCGGTGGCCATCGCGCTGCCTGCGCCGCTGAACATCTCACCGAGTTTGGAGAACATCTGCCCCAGCTGCGACATGTCGAACTGGCCGCCGCCGAGGCCGAACGGGTCACCGCCGGGCCCGGACCCGGACTCCCGGTTGCGTTTGTCGCGGTCGGGGTCGTCGCCGGACGAGAAGCCAAAAGGCAGGTCAGACATGACTCCAACGGTACTCATCAGGCCCGCCGGGCGCGGGCCCGCGGGTCACGCTGTGAGTGAACCGCCGGGTTCGGGGAGGTCGACGGCGTGATCACCGCCGGTGCGGCGCGTCACCGGGGCGGGGCGGCACGATGTGAACCTTTACTGTGGGCGGCGTGAACAGGCGGATTTCGACCCTTGCCGTGGCGCTGGTGCCGATCATGATCTTCGGCGCGCTGCTGTGGCTCGTGACGGTGCCGTACGTCGCGCTGGGGCCCGGCCCGACCTTCAACACCCTCGGCGAGGTCGAGGGCATGGAGGTCGTCGACATCGAGGGGACCGAGGTCCACCCCACCTCGGGGCATCTGAACATGACCACGGTGTCGCAGCGCGATCAGCTCTCGCTGCTGCAGGCGCTGGTGTTCTGGGCGTCCGGACGCGACCAGCTGGTCCCGCGTGACCTCGTCTACCCGCCGAACCGCACCCGCGAAGAGGTCGAAGAAGCCAACACCCGTGACTTCCGCGAGTCCGAGGACAGCGCCGAATACGCCGCGCTGCACTATCTGGACTATCCGATGGCCATCACCGTCGAGAGCATCGACGAGGAGGGCCCGTCGAAGGGCAAGCTGCAGGGCGGCGATGCCATCGACGCGGTGAACAACACCCCGGTGGCCGACCTGGAGGAATTCCAGGCGCTGATGGCCGACACGAAACCGGGGGAGACGATCGTCGTCGACTACCGCCGCAAGAACGCCCCGGCCGGCACCACCGAGATCACCCTCGGCGAGCACCCCGACGGCGACAAGGGCTTTCTCGGGGTCAACGTGCTCGACGCTCCGTGGGCGCCGTTCACCATCGAGTTCAACCTGGCCAACATCGGCGGGCCGTCGGCCGGGCTGATGTTCAGCCTGGCCGTGGTCGACAAACTGACCACCGGGGACCTCAACGGCTCGAAGTTCGTCGCCGGCACCGGAACGATCAGCGGTGACGGCGAGGTCGGCGCGATCGGCGGTATCACCCACAAGATCGTCGCCGCCGAAGACGCGGGCGCGACGGTGTTCCTGGTGCCCGCCGACAATTGCGACGAGGCCAGGACCGCCGACGCCGACGGCATCGAGCTGCTCAAGGTGGACACGTTGAAGCGCGCGATAGATTCTTTGCGGGAACTTTCCGCTGGTGGCGAACCTCCCCGCTGCTAGCCGACCGCTCGCGCAGGCATGCGTAGAGTTGGGTCCACCTGAACAACTGCTGGGAATGTTCGAGACTGGAGTGATCGAGTGGGTATGCGGCCCGCGGCGAAAATGCCGAAGCTGACCCGACGGAGTCGGATCTGGATCGCGGTCGCGGTGGCCGCGGTGCTGTTGTTGCTCATCGGTCCACGGTTCGTGGACACCTACGTCGACTGGTTGTGGTTCGGCGAACTGGGCTATCGATCGGTGTGGACCACTCAGGTGGTCACCCGCCTTGTCCTCTTCCTTGTCGTCACGGCGTTCATCGGTGGGGTGGTGTTCGCCGCGCTGGCGCTGGCCTACCGCACCCGTCCGGTGTTCGTGCCGACCGCCGGTCCCAACGACCCCGTGGCGCGCTACCGCACCGCGGTGATGTCGCGGCTGCGTCTGGTGGGTATCGGGGTGCCGGTGTTCGTCGGTGTGATGGCCGGTTTCGTCGCGCAGAGCTACTGGGACCGGGTGCAGCTGTTCCTGCACGGCGGCAGCTTCGGGGTGACCGACCCTCAGTTCAACATCGATCTCGGCTTCTACGCGTTCGACCTGCCGTTCTACCGCCTCGTGCTGTCCTACCTGCTGGTGGCGACGTTCCTGGCGTTCATCGCGAACCTGCTGGGCCACTATCTGTTCGGCGGCATCCGGTTGTCGGGCCGCACCGGTGCGGTCAGCAAGGCCGCCCGCATCCAGTTGATCTCACTGGTCGGCACGTTCGTCCTGCTCAAGGCCGTGGCGTACTGGCTGGACCGTTACGAACTGCTCAGCCACACCCGCGGCGGCAAACCGTTCACCGGCGCCGGCTACACCGACATCAACGCCGTGCTGCCCGCCAAGCTCATCCTGATGGCGATCGCCATCATCTGCGCGATCGCGGTGTTCTCCGCGATCTTCCTGCGCGACCTGCGGATCCCGGCCATCGGCGTGGTGCTGTTGCTGCTGTCGTCGCTGGTCGTCGGCGCTGGTTGGCCGCTGGTCGTGGAGCAGATCAGCGTCCGGCCCAACGCCGCGCAGAAGGAAAGCGAATACATCGGCCGCAGCATCACCGCGACCAGGCAGGCCTACGGGCTGACCGACGAGCACGTCACCTACCGCGACTATGCCGGTGACGCCCCCGCATCCGCTCAGCAGGTGGCCGCCGACCGCGCCACCACCTCGAACATCCGCGTGCTCGACCCCAACATCGTCAGCCCGGCGTTCACGCAGTTCCAGCAGGGGAAGAACTTCTACTACTTCCCCGACCAGCTGAACATGGATCGCTACCGCGACGAGGACGGCAACCTGCGTGACTACGTGGTGGCCGTGCGTGAACTCAACCCGGACCGCCTCATCGACAACCAGCGCGACTGGATCAACCGGCACACCGTGTACACCCACGGCAACGGCTTCATCGCCTCGCCGGCCAACACGGTGCGTGGCGTGGCCAACGATCCCAACCAGAACGGCGGCTATCCGGAGTTCCTGGCCAGCGTGGTGGGCGCCAACGGCGAGGTGATCTCACCCGGGCCGGCACCGCTGTCGCAGCCGCGCATCTACTACGGGCCGGTCATCTCCAACACCCCGGCCGACTACGCCATCGTCGGCGAGAACGGTGCGCCGCGTGAGTACGACTACGAAACCAACGTGGCCACGCGCAACTACACCTACACCGGCGGCGGCGGGGTGGACATCGGCAACCTGTTCACCCGAAGCCTGTTCGCCGCGAAGTACGCCGAGCGGAACTTCCTGTTCTCCGATGTGATCAACGAGAACAGCAAGATCCTGTTCAAGCGCAATCCCGCTGACCGGGTCAAAGCGGTCGCGCCGTGGCTGACCACCGACACCGCGATGTATCCGGCGATCGTCAACGAACGGGTCGTGTGGATCCTGGACGGTTACACCACGCTGGACAACTATCCGTACTCCGAGTCGATGTCGCTGTCGTCGGCCACCACCGACTCCAACGAGGTGGCGCTGAACCGGCTGCAGCCCGACAAGCAGGTGTCCTACATCCGCAACTCGGTCAAGGCGACCGTCGACGCCTACGACGGCACCGTCACGCTCTATGCGCAGGACGAGAGCGACCCGGTGCTGCAGGCCTGGATGAAGGTGTTCCCGGACACGGTGCAGCCCAAGAGCGCCATCTCCCAGGAACTGCAGGACCATCTGCGCTACCCCGAAGACCTGTTCAAGGTGCAGCGCGCGCTGCTGGCCAAGTATCACGTCGACGACCCGGTGACGTTCTTCTCGACGTCGGACTTCTGGGATGTGCCGCTGGACCCGAACCCGACGGCCAGCAGTTTCCAGCCGCCGTACTACATCGTGGCCAAGAGCCTGGCCGAGAACAACAACGACGCGTCGTTCCAGCTGACCAGCGCCATGAACCGGTTCCGGCGTGACTTCCTCGCGGCCTACATCAGCGCGAGCTCGGACCCCGAAACCTACGGCAAGCTCACGGTCTTGACGGTGCCCGGTCAGGTCAACGGCCCGAAGCTGGCGTTCAACGCGATCAGCACCGACACCACGGTGTCACAGGAACTCGGTCTGATCGGCCGCGACGGCCAGAACCGGATCCGCTGGGGCAACCTGTTGACCCTGCCGATGGCCGAAGGTGGTCTGCTCTACGTGGCGCCGGTGTATGCCTCGCCGGGCACCAGTGACGTCGCCTCGTCGTATCCGCGCCTGATCCGCGTCGCGATGATGTACAACGACCAGATCGGTTTCGGCCCGACGGTGCGCGACGCGCTGATCGACCTGTTCGGGCCGGGGGCCGACAGGACCGCCACGGGGCCCGCGCCCACCAACGGACCGGCCGGCGAGCCCGCAGCGTCGCGCACACCGGGCAACGGTTCACCGCCCGAGGCGCCGCAGAACCAGAGTGCGAACCCGCCGGAGGCGACCCCGGATGCGCCGCCGCCCGCGGCTGCGGTGCCGAGCGGTCCCACCGAGCTGTCGGCGGCGAAATCCGCTGCGCTGCAGGAGGTCAACTCGGCTCTGGACGCGGTGCGTGATGCGCAGCGCGACGGGGACTTCGCCCAGTACGGCGAGGCGCTGCAGCGTCTGAACGACGCGATGGACGAGTACCAGTCGGCCGACTGAACCAGCCCGCACGCCGGTGCGATATCGGTTACTGGGACCGCTGGAGGTGGTCTCTGACAACGAGGCCGTCGACATCGGCCCACCGAAACAGCGGGCGGTGCTGGCGGTCCTGTTGCTGGCGCGCGGCAGGGTGGTGTCGGTCGACCGGTTGATCGACGCGGTGTGGGGTGACGACGTCCCGGCCAGCCCGACGGCCAGTCTGCAGGCCTACGTGTCCAACCTGCGGCGGGCGTTGCGGTCCGGGCCGGGGGAGTCGGCAGCGGTGGCGTCGCCGATCGTGCGGCAGCCGCCGGGCTACTACCTCGACGTCGACCCCCACGCGGTGGACCTGACGATGTTCGCCGCAGCGTGTGCTCGGGCCGCGGCCGCGGTCGACGGCGAGCAGTGGTCGGCTGCGCTGACGGAGTCGGAGACTGCTCTGGCTCTGGTCCGCGGGGAGCTGCTCGAAGAGTTCGCCGGCGCCCCGTGGATACGTGACGACGCCGCTCGCGTCGCCGAAATGCGTACTGAATGTGTTGCGGGTCAGGTGGTTTCGCTGTTGGCGCTCGGCAAGGTCGGCCGGGCGCTGGCCGAGGTCTCCCGGCTACGTGAACTCGATCCGCTGGCCGATCGTGGGGTTCGGCTGCAGATGCTGGCGTTGTACCGGGCCGGCCGGGCGGCCGACGCGCTGGACGCCTATGCGCGCCACGCCCGACTGTTGGACGACGAACTGGGCCTCGAGCCTGGCCCCGAGTTGCGTGACCTGCAGATCGCGGTGCTGCGACAAGCCCCCGAACTCGCCGGCTGGCCGCGCACCCCGGAGTGGACCGGGGCCGCGCGAATCCCCGCTCCGCAACCCGTGGCCGTCCCACCCGCACCGGCCGATGCCCCGCGCCGCACGCCGCTGGTCGGCCGTGCGCGCGAGTTGGCCGTCGCGGCAGAGGTTCTCCAGTCCGTATCGGCGGGAGAAGCCCGCTGGTTGGTGCTCTCGGGTCCGCCCGGGATCGGCAAGACCCGCCTCGCGGAGGCCATCGCAGAGCTGGTCGCCGACGGTGGTGGCGAGGCGGTGTGGGTCAGCTGCCCCGATGAAGGTGCGACGCCCCCGTGGTGGCCGATACGCCGCCTCGTGCGCGCGCTGAGTGCCGATCCCGACGACGTGCTCGCGGTACCGCCGAACGCCGACCCGGACACCGCCAGGTTCCTGGTCTACGAACGGGTCCAGGCGCTGCTGGAGAATGCGCCGCGAACGCTTGCCGTTGTCGTGGACGACGTGCAGTGGTCGGACACCGCGTCGGTCAGTTGCCTGAGTTACATCGCCGGCGCGCTGCGCCGACACCCGGTGCTCATCGTCGTCACGGTGCGCGACGGTGACCACAGCCCCGAGATTTCGCGCCTGCTCAGCACTGTCGCTCGTGGTGAGGACAACCGCCACATCAACGTCACCGCGTTGTCGTCGGCCGACGTCGCGGTGCTGGCCAACGAGATCGCCGAGGAGACCGTCACGGCGACAGAGGCTGCTCAACTGGCCCGCCGCACGGGCGGCAACCCCTTCTTCGTCTCCGAATACGCCCGGTTGCCGCGGGCCGAACGGGCGGGAAGCGAGATTCCCGTCGCCGTGCGTGTGGTGCTCGACCGACGGCTGGCGGCGCTGGATCGGCCAGTGCTGGCGGTGCTGCGCACCGCAGCGGTGATCGGCGATACGCTCGACGCCGCGTCGGTGCCGATGCTCGCCCACGCCGCCCGGCTGGACCTCGACACGCTGGCCGACTACCTCGACGAGGCCGCCGACGAACGGATCATCGTCGCCGTTCAGGACGGCGACGGGTATGCCTTCGCGCACGGCCTGCTGCGCGAGCAGTTGCTATCGGGTATGCCGGCACTGCGGCGGCAGCGCGTCCACGCCAAGATCGCCGAGGTGCTCGCCGACAGCACCGCGCAGGATGCGCCCACGAGGCGCGCGCAGCATCTGATCGCTGCGCAGCCGCTGGTGGAGCCTGCCACGGTGGTGGCGGCGTGCCGGCGGGCTGCCGAACAGGCTACCGCGCAATGGAGTTCGGACATCGCGGCGCGATGGTGGCAGGCCGCGCTGGACGCCTATGATCGGCTGCCCGCCACCGAGCGCGACGACGGCGAACGCGACGCCTTGACCGTCGAGCTGCTGGAAGCGCATTCGCGCGCCGGGCGGGGCCAACTCGTGCTCGACAGCGTGCAGCGCTATCTCGGTGAGGCGCTGCGCACGGGGCGTGCTGCGACCGCCGGTCGGGTGGCCAGCGCGCTGCTGCGCGCCAGCGGTGGCTGGCCGTGGCTGGCCCCGGGCCGAGATCCGGGTGAGTTGTTGTCGCTGCTGGCACGTGCGGCCGTGCTGGCCGACAGCAGTCCGGTGGCCGCCGCGCGGTTGCTCTCGGCGCTGGCCGTCGGACATTGCTATCACCCGCAGGGTTCGGTGGCGGCCGAGATGCTCGAGCGCGCTGAGGAATTGGCCCGGCGCAGCGGTGATCCGGATGTGCTCGCCGACGTGTTGATGGGGCGACTCATCACCTATTCGGGTGTCGCGACCTTCAGCCGCCAGACGTTGTCGTGGTCGAAAGAGCTGAAAACTCTGCAGCACAGTAGGGCTCGCGAGGACACGGTGATCGCCGACTCGGTGGCGACGATGGCGGCGATGAACCTCGGCGAGGTGGATGCGGCACGCGCGCACCTGCGCGCCGGGATCATCGGTAGTGAGGAACTGCAGCTGCCCGTCCTGCGCGCCCAGCTGCGCTGGATGGAGGCCGTGCTCGCAATGTGGGTGGGCGACTTCGCAGAAGCCGCACGGCACCACGAAATCGCCGCTCAGGTCCACGAGCAGACCGAGCTCTACGAAGCCGGCAGTGGCATGCTCGCCACGGCCTCGCTGCTGCGCGAACGGGGTGGGCCGGTCCAGCCGGACCGCATCGAGGTTGCGGTCGACGAGCAGTCCGGCGGCCAGAGCATGGTCGACGTCATGCGCACCGCACTGCTCACCGTCATCGACCAACCTGCCGCGCGCGCGGATGCCGACGCCACCTTGCGTGCCTACCTGAGCGACAGCGGTGCTGCCCACATCTGGACCACGCTGGGTCATCTGACGCTCCTGGCGCACCTGGCGGCCGATCGCATGCTGCCCGAGTACGCCGAGCCGTTGCTGACCCAGCTGGCACCGTTCACCGATCGAATCGCGGTCATCGGCCAAGTCGGGATGGCCGGCCCGGTGGCCTTGGCGACCGCGCGTCTGCACGCCCTGCGCGGCGACCGCCCGCGCGCTGTGCAGGACCTCGCTGCCGCCACGTCGATCGCCGAACGCACCGGCGCTGCGCCCACGCTGCTGCGCTGCCGGCTGCTCGACTGTGAGCTCGCGAAACCGGGCGCCGCGCGTGCCGCGCAGGCGGAGGCCCTGGCGGCCGAGGCCGAAGCCCTCGGTATGGCCGGAGTCGCTGCCGCCGCGCGGGCATTGCTCTGACCCCGGCCGGGGAGGACCATGGGAACGGTCCGGCAGCGCCGCCGTGACGCTGCCGCCGACCATGGAGGCAGATGATGCATGCACGCAGTTACACCATTCACGCGCGATCCTCGGCGCTCGACGCCGGAATCGAGTACATCCACGACACGGTGTGGCCTGCCCTGAGCGGTCTCGAGGGCTACGTCGGTCTGTCGCTGTTGGTGGACCGCCTGACCGGGCGCTGTATCGCGACGACGGCGTGGCGCACCGAAGAGGCGATGAACGCCAGCCGTCGGCCCACCCAGGAGATGCGCGACCGCGTGGCGCACATCCTCGGAGGCAGCCCCACCGTCGACGAGTGGGAGATCGCCGCGCTGCACCGCGAGAACCACTCGGGGCCGGGTGCCTGCGTGCGGGTGACGTGGGCGCGCGTCGAACCCGAGCTGGCCGAGCGCGCCATCGACGGCTACCGATTGGCCACCATCCCCGCCCTGACGGAGCTGGACGGGTTCTGTAGTGCCAGCCTGCTGGTGGACCGGGACTCGGGCTTCGGGGTCGCGTCGGCGGCGTTCGACAGCCCGGAGGCGCTGCGGTCCAGCCGCATCGCGTCGGACGCGATCAAGCTGGCGACGGTCCGCGACACCGGTGCCGAGGTGATGGACGAGTGTGAGTTCGACCTGGTGCTGGCACACCTGAGAGTGCCCGAGATGGCCTAGTCGTGAATCCGGCGCGCCAGGCGACTCCCGACGTCGTATTGCGCGCCGAAGTCGCAGTTCGAGGGCTTGGAGTGCGCTTAGTCTCGGCGCGCCAAGTGTCTTCCAAGTCGGGTCGGCGATGCTTCTCTCCACGAACATCTTGTTGGGGAGAGGACCTCGATGACCGTACCGACCGACCTGAGTCGCGCCGAGACGCTGCGCACACTGCGCGAGCAGGTCAACACGCATGTGGCACTGCCCGGTGAACCCGGCTACGAACGGTGCATGCCGTGGAATGTGGCCGCCGCGATCATGCCGGCGGCGGTGGTGCTGGCGACCACGCCCGAGGACGTGGCGGGCACCGTCCGCTTCGCCGCCGAACACGGCTTCACGGTGACCGTGCAGTCCACCGGTCACGGCGCTGTCGGCATCGGCGCCGAGACCATCCTGGTGCAGACCTCGGCGATGAAGCACTGCGAGATCGACGTCCTCAACCGCACCGCCCGGGTGGGCGCGGGAGCGCGGTGGCAGGACGTCATCGCCGCGGCGGCGCCGCATGGACTCGCGCCGCTGTGTGGTTCGTCTCCGAGCGTGGGCGTGGTGGGTTTCCTGACCGGCTGCGGCATCGGACCGCTGGTCCGCACGGTGGGTCTGTCGTCAGATCACGTGCGGGCCTTCGATGTGGTGACCGGCTCGGGGCAGCTGGTGCGCGCGACGCCGCAGGAGAACGCCGACCTGTTCTGGGGGCTGCGCGGGGGCAAGGCCACCCTCGGCATCGTCACCACCGTCGAGATCGAGCTGCCCTACATCCCCGAGTTCTACGGCGGAGCAGTCTATTTCGACGGCACCGACGCCGCTGCGGTGCTGCACGCGTGGCGCAACTGGAGCGCCGGCCTGCCCGAAACCGTCAACACGTCGATCGCCATCCAGCAGCTGCCGCCGCTGCCCGGAGTGCCCGAGCCACTGGCCGGCCGGATGACGGTGGCCGTGCGCTACACCGCCGTCGGTGATTTCGCCGAGGCCGAGCGTCTGCTGGCGCCGATGCGGGCCGTCGTGACACCGCTGATGGACAGCGTCGCGGTGTTGCCCTACGCAGCGATCGGTGCGGTGCATGCCGACCCCGTCGACCCGATGCCGGTCATCGAGGACCAGGCGCTGCTCTCGGAGCTGCCGGCCGAGGCCGTCGATGCGCTCCTGACCGTGGCCGGCCCCGGGTCGGGTTCACCGCAGGTGATCGTCGAATTGCGCATGCTGGGTGGAGCATTCGCCCGTCCGGCCGCGCACCGCAGCGCGTTCTGCCATCGCAACGCTGCCTACGCGTTGACGGTGATCGGCGCCCCGATGCCCGACACCGCTGCGATGGTGGCCGAGCACGCCGCAGCCGTGGCGGCGGCGGTGGCGCCGTGGTCGACAGGCGGGCAGATGCCCAACTTCGCCCCGTCCCACGACCCGGCACGGCCGGCACGGGTCTACAACGACGACACCCGGCACTGGCTGGCCGCGCTGGCCGACCGCTACGACCCGGCCCGGGTGCTGGCCACCGGCCAGGTGGTGCGCTGAGATCTGGCTCACCATCTCGCCGAGCATGCGGCGCTGGGGCGGACACGCCGTCGGAAAACCCGTCGTCAGCGCATGCTCGGCGAGGCCGGCGAACCGTTGAGCAGGCGATTTGGAGGGCCGCCGGGCCCACCGGTAACCTAGCGTTCACCCGACGCGGGGTGGAGCAGCTCGGTAGCTCGCTGGGCTCATAACCCAGAGGTCGCAGGTTCGAATCCTGTCCCCGCTACTAGGTGATGTCGCAAGACATCGGAATAGCCGCGGACCTACTTTAGGTCCGCGGCTATTCCGTTTGGGGCCTTTGGGGGCGCCGGTGGGTTGGTAGTCCCTGGTGGGGTCGAGGGTGAAGTCGCGGAGGACTTCGCCGGTGGCGGCGTTGATGACGGTGATGTGGTGGTCCTGGGCGAGGATCTCCGACGCGGTCGGTGCGTACGCGGTTGTGGGTGTCGATGCGGGTTGCTGGGTCGGTTTTGGGGCGGCTGGTGTAGATGACTGCCGTGGTGGTTGTATTCGTCGACGAAGGCGTGGAGTTGGGTTTGGAGCTCGGCGAGGGTGGCGGCGCGGGGTTGGCTGCTGAGCCATTTTTTAAGGGTTTGGTTTCCCAGGAAAACTGCTATGGCGGGCGCCAACCACCGCAGCATCTAGGCAACACGGGGCTGATATCACGTGCTAGCCACCCCAAATGGCCTCAAGAGTGTCAAGTTCGTCGGTGGGCAGACGATCTTCCCATGCCGCCCGAAGGGTGTGGCGGTCGGCTTCGAGCCGCTCGAAGACTATGATGACTTCAGGTTGATGCACTATCTGTGAGCTATCACTGTCGCGGTAGCGGTCAAAAATGCTAGCGAGTTTGACTTCGTGGTCGTCGGTGAATGCTCTCAGTCGCGTGCCGTACCCAGATGAGAGGTCATCGGGAAGGGCTTCGGCAATTTCGGACAGGATAAACATGCTTAGTGCGCGGTCATACTTAACGTCGGCGAACCGGTAGAACTGTGCCTCGGCAGAATTAATCAGTTCTTGGATTGGATATCCGGCGCCGGACACGATGAGCTTCACACGACTTGTCACCTCCTCGTCGAAAATCTCCATAAGCACAGCAAGCCGCAGGAGTGCACGCTGTGTTTCAGGATCGGGTTCAACGCCCGGTTTGTATAGCAGCTTGTGTGACATCTCGGACCACACGTTTTGCGCTGCGGTTCGGACCTGAACTTCGCATTCGGTGCCGATGGTGTCCGCATCGGCTTCCACCCCGATCTGTACATGGACGCCGCCGTAGCCGATCTGGTCGTTCTCGCGCAATTCCTCGTTTTTGTCTTCGACTTGCACTGGTTGCACTGTCCCATACCGCTCCGACAACAAACGCACCACGACGTCGATGTTGCTCGGGTCACTTACGATGACGCGGACGCCGACCTTGTCGGTCACCTGAGTCCACGGGTCGGCGTACCCCTTACGAAGGCATTTGCTGGCGAAGCTGGCAACCTCTTTTGCCCGGCCGTCGACCTGGCAGTCCAGCCCGCGCGAGCCCACCAGGGTCCGGATCTCTGCTTCGACTCGCTCGGGACTGTCGCAGTAAGGGTGTAAACGGCCTGATCGGCCCCGGTGTGTCGGGGCCGGAAAGGTCGCATGATGACC
>Ga0208330_1000597_pt1 | contig 15260 bp, 15 predicted proteins | sample DeeseametaMP1896_FD_184180 | JGI IMG/M metagenome (GOLD analysis project Ga0208330, IMG submission 184180) | Marine microbial communities from the Deep Pacific Ocean - MP1896 (SPAdes) | ecosystem: Environmental > Aquatic > Marine > Oceanic | place: East of Hawaii, North Pacific Ocean | collected...
ACCAAAAAAATAAAATTTTAAAAGTTAATTTATCATTTGATCATAAAAAATTTAAAATAGCTGATAAAAAGGATAATTTAATAACATTCATGCCAAGAAAACTTGGTGATCATTTTCATATTCTTTCTTTACTTTTATTCAATAAATTACCAAAAAAATGGAAAATCGAATCTTTAAGTAATTTGCATGAAAAAGAACTTTTGACAAAGCTGAGTAAATCAAAAATATTTTTATCTTTTTCTTATTTAGAAGGTTTTGGCATGCCACCTCTTGAGGCCGCAATCGCGGGCAATAAAGTTATTGGTTACACTGGTGAAGGTGGTAAAGAATATTGGCGAAAACCGATCTTTGAGGAAATTCATTCTGGAGACCTTAAACGCTTTTCTGAAAAAATATTAGATTCGGTTAATAATTTACCTGTAAATTGGCATAAAAAAACTTTACCTCATAGAAAAAAACTTATTAATAAATATTCTGAAATTAATGAAAAAAAATTAATTAAAAAATTAATTAATAAAATTTATTCTCTATACTAATTTTTCAAATCTAATACTGCCGCCGGATCTAACCGAATTTCAAACCAATTAAGCCTTACGTCTAAGTGCGCCCCCGTTGCTCTTCCAGTTGATCCAACTGTTCCAATAACATCTCCTTGTTTTACCTTTTGTCCCTTATTAACTAATATTTTTTGCATATGCATATATAATGTAGAAATACCATGCCCATGATCAAATATTAAAGTTCCGCCTGTATAAAACAAATCAGGTTTTACCAAAGTTACCGTACCATCTAGCATGGCTTTAATTTTTGTACCTTCATCTGCAGCGAAATCCAATCCATAATGCGGCCATTTAGGTTTGCCATTTAAAATTCTTTGGCTTCCATAAACTCCTGAGATGATGGCATTTTCAACAGGCACTGTAAATTTTTTTGTAAAAAATGTTAAATTACTATCTATGGCTTTAGCCTCACCTATCCATTTATTTTCTCTTTTAATTCTTTCATACACTTCCTCTGGTGGAGTTACTTTTCTCTCTTCAAGTCCATCTATTCTTTGAATGTTATATTTTCTTTTTTGAATCTTTTTTACGATTTTTTGCTTATTGCCATCTTTATTTAGAGTTATCACAACATCATATTTTCTATCTCGACCTAATCCAAAAACAAAAAAGCCATCGGAGGTAACTTTAACTTTTTTTTTATCAATAAAGACCTCAGAACCTGGTTCAGTTTTTCCAAGAATAAATGAACCTTGAATAAACTTGCCATCGAAGGTTACGGCAAAACTTGAGGTTGTAATTAATAAAAAAACTAAACTAATTAAAATTTTCATTTTTTATTTAATTCTTCATATCTCTGTTGAGCTTCTTTTGGTGAGAAATAGGCTTCTTGTAATTCAACATTCCAATAAGTTAGTTGATTGAGAGGAATATTTTTTCCTGAAACTGCGCAGACAACATAGTCGCCCTCTTCAATAACTTCAAAATTATTTGGATTAAATTTAAGTTTTGCTTTATTGCCGTTCATATATAAATAATTATTGATATATCAATAATATATAAATTTACATGAGAATAATAGCAGGCAAACTTAAAGGATCCATCTTACATCTTCCGCAAAATAAAATAACAAGACCGTTGAAAGATCGAGCAAGAGAAAGCATTTTCAACTTATTGACTCATTCAAATAAAATGTCATTTCAATTTGAAAAATCAAATATTCTAGATTTATATGCTGGTACAGGATCATTTGGATTGGAATGTCTATCAAGGCAAGCTAGAAGTGTTTGTTTTATTGAAAAAGCAAAAGACGCAAGAAAAATATTAGAAAAAAATATTGAAAAATTAAAAGTAAAAAAAAATGTATATATATTTTTTGATGATGTTTTTGATTTAATGAAAAAACGAAATATTTTTAAATCAAAATTTGATCTAATTTTTTGTGATCCTCCTTTTAAAGATTTAAATATTGAAAAATTAATCCAGCTTATTTGTAATAATAACGTACTTCGAAAAGACGGCATTTTGATTTTACACAGAAATAAAAATACTAAAGAAAAATTGCCAAATTATTTTAAAATAATTGATGAAAGAATATACGGAATATCAAAAGTAACGTTTGGAAAATTTTTACCTTGAAAGAATTTTTCTTGTCTCAATCTTAACTTGTTCAACAGCAGGTTGATCAAAGGGATTTATATTCATTAAACGTGCTAAAAGAATTGTTTCCAAAACAAAAAATGTAAAAATCATACCTAGTTCTTCTTCATTACTTTTATTAAAAACAAAGTGTCTAAATGGAATGTTTTTTAATTTAAAAATATTTTTTGTTGCGTTACATTGTGCCTGAATTATATATCCTAACTTTCTATTTTTTAAAAATTTCATATTATTTGGAATAATTTTGCCAGTTACTTTATGTTTTTTCCCTTCGTTTGATGAACTAAAAAAAGTAAAAAATTTATCTTTTGGTCCATCTAAATAAAGCTGCAAAACACTATGATGATCCTTTGGTGCTGCCGATAAGATTGGAGTGATTCCTTTTCCTTTTTTACCCAAACTTTCAGCAACTAGTTGTTGATACCAATAACCTAGATCATTTAAGTCGGAATCATAATTTAAAATCACGGAATTTTTTATATCTTGTATATTTAAAGTATAAATACTTGCAACATTTTGAATTAGAGAAGAAATAAAATTTTTATCTTGAATTAATTTTTTTAAGTTTTTAAATTTATTTATATTAAGCCCCATTAATGCAGCAGGAAACATTCCTGCTTCAGACAAGACTGAATATCGACCACCTATAAAATCTTTATGTTCAATAATCTCAGCATTAAATTTATCGGCTATATTATTTAAGACGTTATCCTTCATCTCTGTAATAAAAATTAATTTATTTTTGAATAGAAACTTTGAAAAAACTACACTAAGGTTTGCTATTGTTTCGAGTGTATTTCCCGACTTTGAAACAATTATAAAGCAAGAATTTTTTAAAATATTAATTTTATTAAACTGTAAATGTAAATTTTCATCTAGATTATCAAAAAAAAACACTTCTTTTTTAACTTTTGTTTTAAGAAAGGAATAAATACTTTTTGTACCTAAAATTGATCCGCCCATGCCAATTACGACAATATTTTTATATTTAGAAAACTTTTTAACTGTTGTTGGTGAAAAATCAAATGTGTAATCTTTCTCATAACACTTAAGTAAAGGTATTTCAAAATTTTTTAAATCTAATTGAAAAGAGTTAAAAATTTTTTGAGTTTTCTTTAAGTTTTGATAGAACTTTTTTGACTTAAAAAAAAAATTATTAAAAAAAATACTTTTATTTAACATCTATTTTTTTCTGATCTGTTTCAGAATTGAATCTTCTGCAGAACTTTCAGCAGAAGAAGCGGTGAATTCAGTTTCAGACTCTTGTTTTAATGTTTTTTCAATACTAAAACCTGACATTTCTTCTATCGCTTCCTCTCTGTCGGAGGGTGAAGGTAAGCTATCGAAATCTGGAGGTAAAATAAGTGGATCCTTTTTTTGAACCAAAAATTCATCGGTTGATTGTTGCTTCGCACCTGTTAAGCCGCGTTTTACATTGCTCCAAGAATCAGCACAAGATGTAACTAAAAAAATAAGCATTATAAGAAATATTGTTTTTTTTTTAAACATTTGTAGAAATTTTTTCTTTTTTTAATAATTCTGTAAATATAAAACTAATTATACCCACTGTGATAAAAATATCAGCAACATTAAATATAAACCAATGAAAATTACCTACATGAATATCGATAAAATCTGGTACAGCATAATAATAAATTCTATCGAACAAATTTCCTAGAGAACCACCAATAATTAAAGCAAACAAGTAAGTATAAATACCTTTTGCTTTTAAAAGGAAAAAAATAAGAGCAAGATTAACTATTGTAATTATTGCAGTTAGAATGTGGTAAAAAATATTTGTTTCTAGTGACGCTAGACCAAATCCAATGCCTGTATTCCATACAAGATAAAAATTTAAAAATGGAAATATATAAAAATCGATATCTGTTCCGGTTGTTTGTAAATTTATTAAATACATTTTAGTTGCCCTATCAAAAAAAAATACAGCTAAAACAATTATAATTTTTTTCATGAAAAAATTAATTTTTTAAACCACAGTTTTTTCGCTCACAGGGACTTTCTAGAATTTTCCAACATCTAGAACATTTTTCTCCTTTGGCTTTTTTTACTAAAACTTTTACATTATCTACGCTATCTAACTTAAAAAGCTTACCATCATTGATCATTGGCTTCGCCTCAGCTTTTGAAGTAATAGTATATTCTGGTAAATTAACATCTTTACTGTGTTGTAAATATTCTTCACCTAGATAAACTTTAATATCTGCTTCTAAGCTCGAACCAATTTCTTTGCTTGCTCTTTTAACCTCAATAGCTGCGTTAGCAACATTTCTCACTATTTTAAGCTTATCCCATTTTTGAAATAATTTTTCATCTCTCCATTTAGATGGAATAGTTGGAAAAGTTTCCAAATGAATACTTAAGTTTTTGTCTTTATTTAAAATTCTGAATATTTCTTCAGTTGTAAAAGATAATATTGGAGCAAACCATTTTAACAATATATCTAAAATTAAGTATAATAATCTGATGCATGCCATTCGTTTGTTTGATTTCGTTTCATCGCAATAAAGAGTATCTTTTCTGATATCAAAATAAAATGCTGATAAATCCAGTGAACAGAAATTTAATAATTCTCTGTAAAGTTTATGAAAATTATATTCTTTAAAGTATTTTTTAAAGTTACTATTTAAAATAAAAATTTGATGTAGCATAAAACGTTCAAGTTCAGGCCACTTTTCAATTTCTTTTGAATTTGTATCAAAATTGATTTTTTGATCCCGCAAATTACCCAACAAAAATCTAAATGTATTTCTAATTTTTCTATAGGATTCAGCATGTTGTTCTAAAATTGAATAATCTAACCTTAAATCTTCAGAATAATCTGATGCAGCTACCCAGGCTCTTAAGATATCAGCGCCATATTTTTTGAGTATATCTTCTGGTGCAATTATATTTCCTGTGGATTTTGACATTTTCAAACCCTTTCCATCTACAACGAAACCATGAGAAAGAATACTATTGAAAGGAGCTCTGCCTCTAGTACCACATGACTCTAATAAGGATGAATGAAACCACCCTCGATGTTGATCTGAACCTTCCAAATACATAGATGCGGGCCATGTCAAATCCTTCCTTTTTTCTAAAACAAAGCTATGAGTAGAACCACTATCAAACCAAACTTCGCAAATGTCGGTTGATTGAATATAGTCTTCTTTTTTATATTTTTTTCCTAAAAATTTTTGTGGATCATCATTAAACCAACAATCAGCTCCTTCTTTTTCATATATTTTAGCAATGTTTTCTATTACCTCAGGATCTCTTAAAGGTTTATTAGTTTTTTTTGATACAAATATAGGAAGTGGAACTCCCCATACTCTTTGTCTAGAAATACACCAATCTGGTCTAGTTTCTATCATTGACCTAATTCGCTCTTTTCCTCTAGCCGGATAAAATGCGGTGTCATCAATTGCTTTGAGTGCTTTTTTTCTCAAATTATTTTTCTCCATAGAAATGAACCACTGAGGTGTAGCTCTATAAACCAAAGGAGCTTTTGATCTCCATGAGTGGGGAAAGCTATGTTGAAGTTTGCCATTTCCTAATAAACTTTTGGATGCTGATAGCTTATCAATAACAGCAGAGTCCGCTTTAAAAATATGTATGCCTGAAAAAAAAGGTATTGCGTCAGAATATATGCCCGCATCATTCATGGTATCAGGGGCTTTAAGTCCATGTTTTAAGCATAAATTATAATCATCCGGACCGTGGTTAGGGGCTGTATGAACCACTCCTGTTCCTTGCTCAAGTGTTACAAAATCTCCCTCCAACATTGGTACATCATAATTATAACCCAAATCTAGAAGCGGGTGTTGGCAAACAGTATTTTTAAAATCATTGCCATTAAATTCTTTTAAAACTTTAAAATCTTTAAAGTTACATTCTTCAGAAACTGTTTTTATAAGTTCACTCGCAATTATTATATTTTTGTTTTGAAAGTATTTAGTATCTTTGCCGATTTTAATAACTGAGTATTTAATTTTACTACTATATGCCAAAGCTCGATTTGCAGGAATTGTCCAAGGAGTGGTAGTCCAAATTATAACATGACCATCTTTTAAAAAATCTTTTGTAGTATTTTTAATTTTAAAAGAAGTATAAATTATATCGGAGGTATGATCTTTATACTCCACCTCAGCGTCCGCTAATGCTGTTTTTTCAACTGTTGACCAAAGAACAGGTTTAAAGCCTCTGTACAAACTTCCATCTAACAAAAATTTACCCAATTCTCTTACAATTTGCGCCTCAGCATCATAACTCATTGTAGAATAATAATTCTTCCAATCTCCTTTTACCCCCAACCTGATAAATTCTTTAATATGAATATCAATCCACTTATTCGCAAACTCCCTGCATTCTAATCTAAAGTTTTTTATGGGAACACTATCTTTATTTTTTTTATTTTTTTTATATTGTTCTTCAATTTTCCACTCTATAGGCAAACCGTGACAATCCCATCCCGGAACATAGACTGAATCCTTCCCATCCATCTGATGGAATTTCGTGACGATATCTTTAAGAATTTTATTGAGAGCTGTTCCCATATGAATATGACCATTAGCGTATGGAGGCCCATCATGTAACACGAACTTCTCTTTACCTTTTCTAGATTCTCTAAGTTTTTTAAATAAATCCATTTTTTCCCAAATTTTTAGGATCTCTGGTTCCTTATTGGGTAAATTTGCCTTCATTGAAAATGAAGTTTTGGGTAAATTAATATCTTCTTTACTCATCAAGCTAACTTTGCTTTTAAACTTTTTTTTGCAAAAATTACATCTTTATTCATTTGCTTCATTAAACTAGTTGAATTCTTAAATTTTTGCTCTCCTCTTATAAATTTTATGAAATAAACTCTTAATCTCTTTTTATATAGATTTTTTTTAATACCAAATATATTTACTTCAAGCATAATTTCTTTTCCACCAAATGTGGGTCTATATCCCAAGTAAGCAATACCATTCAAAATTTTCTTATTTTTACCTATTAAAACCTTAACAGCATAAATTCCAATTTTAGGTAGTACATAATTATTAATATTAATATTGCATGTAGGATATCCCAACTTCTTGCCTAATTTTTTTCCCTTTTGAACTACACCTTCAATGAACCAAGTTCTTGATAGTAGGGTATTTGCTAAATCAAGATGTCCATTTTGTAAACTTTTTCTTATTTGGGTAGAAGAAACTACCTTTCCTTTATGTTTAAATGCCATAGTATTTACTAATCGGTAATCATATTTTTTGCTAAACTTTTTTAGCAAACGTACATTACCTTTTCTTTTATTACCAAATTTAAAATTATTACTTACAAAAATTAGCCGTGGATTTATTTGTTTAAAAATAATATTTTTAATAAATTTTTCCGCAGTTATTTTTGAAAAAATTTTATTAAATTTAATATTCATTACAAAATCAACTCCATATTTTTCAAAAAGTTGAAATTTCTTATTTTCAGAAACCAATCTACAATTTTTAATATTTCTATTAAAAAACATCACAGGTAATGGAGTAAATGTTAATACACCAAATTTAATTTTATTTTTTTTCGCGTATTTTTTTGCTTGTCTAAAAACTTTTTGGTGGCCTCTGTGAACACCATCAAAATTTCCTATGGCTATAGCAGAACCTCTATATTCTTTTGGAATGATTGTATTTTTAAAAGTTCTCATATTTTACCAAGTTAGTTTTTCCTGATAATAATCAGTTTTAATTTTGTATTGTTCTAAAATTTTATCATATTTGTCTACTGACAAATTTAAAAATTCATCTTTGTGAACTCCCCCAGTTATAAACAATGAATCATAGTTCATATTGTTAGCTCCTTTAATATCCGTACGAACATTGTCCCCGATAACAAGAACAGTTTCATTTTTTTTTATACAAAAATTATAAATTGCTGGATAGGGCTTGCCAAAATAGACTACTTTTCCGCCCAATTCCTCGAAAATTGCAGCCAATGTACCTGCGCAGTATTCTTTGCTAGAACCATGATGAACTATCAAGTCTGGATTAGTACAAACCATCTTCAGTTGAATATTTTTTTTTAAAAGATCTTTATAAAAGTCTAATGAATCTTCTTTATCCTCAAAAAATCCTGTACATAAAATAAAATCGGACTCTTCTAAACTCCTTTTATTTTTTTCAAATCCCTTGAACAAGTCATTATCTCTTTTAGGGCCAAGGTGATAAAATTTTTCTCCATAAATATTTTTTTCCAAACTCTTTAAAGCGGCTTCTCCAGAAGTAAAAACAGTTTTAACAAAAATTTTATCCATTTTTAAATTTAATAAAAATTTTTCCACATTTTTTGAAGGCCTTGGCGCATTGGACAATAAAACAAACCTTTTGTTTAATCTGTTTAAGTTTTCTAAAACTTCGATCGCTCCAGGATAAAGTTGTATTCCATTGTGGACAACTCCCCATAGATCTATAAAAAAAACATCATATTTATGATAAATTTCACTCAATCCTTTAATTGTTTTTTTTGTCATGTTTGCCAAGTAAGATCAAAAAATACACCATTTTGGCTGATTTTTCGTTATAATTTAAGAAATTTTTTAAGTGGGCTTGAAATTTTAAAACTCATATCTATATGATATCTCACTAGCAAAATAAGGAGTACATTTAATATGAAATTTAGACCTTTACATGATCGTGTTTTAATTGAAATTTCAGATGGTGAAGAAAAAACCTCAGGTGGAATAATTATACCAGATACAGCAAAAGAAAAACCTCAAGAAGGAGAAGTTGTGGCAGTAGGATCAGGCGCGAGAACAGAAGATGGAAAAATCACACCTATGGATGTCAAAGTGGGAGATATAGTTCTTTTTGGGAAATGGTCTGGTACTGAAGTAAAAATTGATAGTAAAGAATATAGCATAATGAAAGAATCAGACATTATGGGAATTTCAAAAAGCAAAAAGTAAATTAAGGAGATAGAAAATGGCAAAAGTTATAATATTTGATATGGAAGCGAGAACTAAAATGCTGCAAGGAGTAGATACGCTTGCAAATGTAGTTAAAGTGACTTTGGGTCCTAAGGGAAGAAATGTCGTTTTAGACAAATCTTATGGCGCCCCACGTTCAACAAAAGATGGTGTTACCGTTGCTAAAGAAATTGAACTTCAAGATAAATTTGAGAATATGGGTGCTCAAATGGTTAAAGAAGTAGCAAGCAAAACAAACGATGAAGCAGGAGATGGTACCACAACCGCTACACTTTTAGCACAAGCAATCGTTAAAGAAGGATGCAAATACGTTACTGCTGGAATGAACCCAATGGATGTTAAAAGAGGGCTTGATAATGCAGTTACGCATGTTCTTGAAAAAGTAAAATTGTCCTCAAAGAAAGTTAAAACCAATGATGAAATAGCACAAGTTGGAACAATTTCTGCGAATGGTGAAAAAGAAGTTGGAATCATGATTTCAAAAGCTATGCAAAAAGTTGGAAATGAAGGTGTAATAACTGTTGAAGAAGCTAAAGGAATAGAAACGGAATTAGATGTTGTAGAAGGTATGCAGTTTGATAGAGGGTATCTTTCTCCATATTTCATTACTAATGCAGACAAAATGACTACAGAACTCGAAAATCCCCTTATTCTTTTACATGAAAAAAAATTAACTAACTTACAATCAATAGTGCCATTACTAGAATCTGTTGTTCAGGCAGGACGTCCTCTTATGATAATTTCTGAAGATGTTGAGGGTGAGGCTTTAGCAACTTTAGTTGTAAACAAATTAAGAGGTGGTTTAAAAGTGGTTGCTGTTAAGGCACCTGGCTTTGGCGATAGAAGAAAATCAATGCTAGAAGATATTGGAATATTAACGGGTGGCCAAGTAATCTCAGAAGATCTTGGCATTAAATTAGAGAACGTAAAAATAAATGACCTTGGATCTTGCAAAAACATAAAAGTTGATAAAGAAAACACTACCATTATCGGTGGATCAGGCAAAAAAGCTGACATCGAAGCAAGATGTAATCAAATTAGACAACAAACTGAAGAAACAACTTCTGATTACGATAAAGAAAAACTTCAAGAAAGATTAGCTAAATTAGCCGGTGGAGTTGCTGTAATTAAAGTTGGTGGTGCAACCGAAGTTGCGGTTAAAGAAAGAAAAGACAAAGTAGAAGATGCTTTGAACTCAACTAGAGCCGCAGTAGAAGAAGGTGTTGTTGCTGGAGGTGGATGCGCATTACTTTATGCATCCCAAGATTTAGACAAGGTAAAATTTAAAGGATCTGATCAGAAAGCTGGAATAGACATCATCAAAAAAGCTTTAGAAGCACCAATCAGGCAAATAGTTGCTAATGCTGGCATTGATGGATCAGTTGTTGTGGGAAAACTTTTGGAAGGTAAAAAAACAAATCAAGGATATGACGCACAAAACGAAGAGTACTGTGACATGTTCGCTAAAGGAATTATAGATCCAACTAAAGTTGTAAGAACGGCTCTTCAGGATGCTGCATCGATTGCTGGCTTATTAATTATAACCGAAGCAATGGTTGCAGACAAACCGGAAGAAAAAGATTCGGGTCCAGCTATGCCTCCTGGTGGAATGGGTGGTGGAATGGGTGGAGGAATGGGTGGAATGGGAATGTAATACGGTTCCCCAACCAGAACATTCTAAATACATACACTAAACAAAATTAGAACCCTCGGAACGAAAGTTTCGGGGGTTTTTTTGTGCTATTAGTATTTTTAATGAATAAAATAAAAGAATTAAATCCTATATTGTTAGTCGTAGATTGCCAGAAAGGATTTTTAGATGAGAACTATTGGGGTGGAAATAGAAATAATAAAAATGCTGAAAATGTCTGTGGTAATTTAATAAAAAAATGGAGAGAATTAAAACTCAAAATTATTCATATCAAGCATAGTTCCTTGAATCCAAATAGTCCATTATATAAATCAAATCCAGGTTTTGAATTTAGTGATCAAACAACTCCAATGGATAATGAAATAGTAATTACCAAAAATGTTAATAGTGCTTTTATTGGGACAAATCTAAAAGAAACATTGGACAATGAGCAATGTAAAACTTTGGTTATAACAGGTTTAACAACTGACCATTGTGTCTCAACAACTACACGAATGGCAGGCAACTATGGTTACAATACATATTTAATCTCAGATGCCACGGCAACATTTGATAAAGTGGGTATCAATGGAGAAAAATATGATGCCGAACAAATACATCAAATTTCTTTAGCAAGTCTAAAAGATGAATTTGCCACTGTTCTAACAAGTAAAGAAATAATAAGGTTATTATAGTCATCCTTCTCGTACCCTTCTCGTTTCGTCTGATTCTGCAGTGAAGTTTGCAGTGAAGAAGTTAAATAAGTGAGTACTGACGTTAAATGAATGCGAATGTAATCATTCTTACTCAAAACAAAATTCAAAAAGGGCAGTTTTTACTGCCCTTTTTTTTTATCTGTTTAAAAAATCTGCAATGAAGTTTGCAATGAAGTTCTTAAATAAGTGAGTATTGTCGTAATATGTATGCGAATGTAAGCCCAATCAAATCAATGAATTAGAAAGGCCGCTTTTTGCGGCCTTTTTTTTTATTTTCCTAAAAATAAATTTATTATTTTTTTTTTATTTTTATTAATCAAAGATTTTTTTGAAGCTATGACACATGCATAAGATTTTAAGATAGATCCATCTTTTAAAACTCTTAAATTGTTCGCTTTTAAAGTGTTTCCAGTTGAGGTGATATCGGTAATAATTTCTGATGATCCGGTAAATGGATATGTTTCCGTGGCACCCAAGCTTGAAATAAGCCTATATTGAGTGACACCTTTAGTAGCAAAAAACTTATTGGTCAAATTTGGGTACTTTGTAGCAATTCTTAATCGTGAATTTTTCTTATCTCTAAAATAAAAGGATACCTCCTCCAAATCAGCAACCGTTTGAACATCAATCCAGTCATCAGGTACTGCAACAACTAAGTTAGCTTTGCCAAAATCTAATTCTTTTAACGTTTTTACTTTTTTTTGTAAGCTGTTAGAAGACTCTCCTAATAAATCTAAACCTGATATTCCTACATCAAGTGTACCATCGCCTAGCCTTTCTATTATCTCTCTAGCATGCAAGTAAATAACTTTGGCATTTGCTAAATTATCAAAATCTGCAAAATAATCTCTATCTCCGCCTTTAGAACTTAATTTTAGATTATTTTTTTCTAAAAAGTTAAGTGAGCTTTCTTTTAATCTCCCTTTGCTAGGTAAACCAATTGTAACTAAATCTTTCATTGCATAAGCCTTGATAAGTTATTTAAATTTATTGCTGCTCCAACTGCAGAAACATCTTTCTTAGAACCTAAGCTTTTTAATAAATTGTCGTATCTTCCACCTCTGGCTATTTCTTGCTTATTTTTATTTGTTGACGCCCATATATCAAAAACCATTCCAGTATAATATTCAATATCCCTACCAAAATTTGTGGAAAAAATTATTTTGTAATCATTTTTAGATAAATTTTTCATAGGCAATAAATTCTTAATTATGTTTTTTTTAATATTGTTTTTTTTAAAAAACTTATTGAGATTTTTATCCATCTGGTCGATAGGACAACTAATTTTTAGGAATTCCCTAATAATTTTCGCAGTCTTTTTTCCTTCTGCAAAAGATCTTGGATCACGAATTTTTTTGTCAAATCTAGATAATATTTCTGAAATTTTACGACCTGCAATTTCTTGATTTTGATTAAGCTTTTTCATTTCAGAAAATTTCTTTTTATCAAAATCAACAGTTATGGGATCGATATCTGAATTAGTTTCTAACCTATTAAGCAAATCTTCAAAATACTTAGGTCTCCAAAAATGTCTTATTAACCTTAACTTCCATCTCTCAGGCATGTTAAGTGAATCTATAAGTTGTCTAAATAAACTTACATCACCAATATTTATAGAGACGTTTTTTATTTTAATTTTATCAATCGATTTCAGAATAGTGTTTATAATCTCTTTATCATCTGATAATTTTTTTTTTGAACCAATAATTTCAAGACCGACTTGATCATTAATAATTGATTCTTTGCTATTATTAGATCTTCTATATGCCTGCCCGGAATAATAAATCTTTGATGCACCTCTGGAATTTTCTTTTAAATATTTAACACAAGCGGCAACTGTTAAATCAGGCCTTAAACACATATTTTTTCCAGTATCGTCCTCAAATGTAAGCATTAATTTCTTAAAGTTTTCACCAGATCTTTGAATAATATAATTTGAATCTAAAAGAACATCAGGTTCTGAAAAAACAAATCCCTTTTTTTTAAAAACGTCTAAAATTTTTTCAGAGTAATTTTTTGATTTCATCGACTAAATTCTCAACTTTAGCTGTAATTTGAGCAGTTTTGCTACTTGTCCAATCTTCTCTTGTTTTAAGATCCACCGATTCTTCTTTCCCTAGTTTAAGATTTTTTATGGTGACTATTCCTGATTTAATTTCATTATCACCGTACAAGATGACAGCTGGAGCATTTCTTTTATCAGCATATTTCATTTGAGCTTTTAAACTCCCGTCACCACAGTAAATTTCTGAATTAATATTTGAAGATCTAAGAAGCGTTAATAATTTGTTGTATTGAGACATTTGTTTTTTATCAAAAACACAAATAACAACTGGATTATTATCTTTAATCTTCTCCATTTTTTTCTGAGTAATTGCATACAAAAGTCGATCTAAACCTATTGAAACTCCTGTTGCGGGATATATTGATTGAGTAAATCTCGAAATTAAATCATCATATCTGCCTCCACCTCCCACTGAACCAAATTCAATTTCTTTACCTTTCTTATTTTTAACTTTAAAAAGTAAATTGGCCTCAAATATTGCACCAGTGTAATATTCAATCCCCCTTACTACAGCAGATGAAAATTTTATGCGATCTGCAAACTTATTTAATTTTGTTAATTCAAGAATTTCATTTAATTCGCTTATTCCCTCCTTGAATGTCAAATTCGAAGATAAATTGCCTAGTTTAGAAAAACTGTCAATTTTTAAAAAGTTAATAATCTCCTCGGATTGATTTTCAGTTAATCCAGCTCCTTTTGTAAAGTCTCCTGACTTATCTTTTCTTCCTTTGCCCAATAAAGCCTTAACGCCTGATATACCCACCCTATCTAACTTATCAGCCGCTCTTATTGCGGTGAGTTTTTTTAAGTCACTCGTTACTTTCAATTCTTCTAATAGTCCTTGAATCAGTTTTCTATTACTGACTTTAATTAAATATTCATTTTTATCTAATCCACACTTGTTTAAAGTATCAACTAATAAAACACACATATCAGCATCAGCTGAAACACTTTTAGTTCCGACAATGTCAGCATCAATTTGGGTAAACTCCCTGTATCTTCCCGGTCCTGGTTTTTCGTTTCTCCAGACTGAACCAACTTGATATCTCTTAAAAGGCTTGGATAAATTATCAAAATTTTCAGATACGTATCGTGCAAGCGGAGCAGTTAAATCATATCTTAAAGATATCCAATCTTTTTCATCTTTAAATCCAAACACTCCAGCCATAGGCCTATCCTCATCAGGTAAAAATTTACCTATGTTTTCTGAAAGCTCAAAGCCGGGTGTTTCCAAAGGTTCAAAACCAAATAGTTGAAAATTACGTTTAATTATCTCAATCAAACGATCTTTCAGTATTAGTTCATTTCCTTTTCTATCTCTAAAACCAGACGCTAGCTCTGGCTTTAATTTTTTTTGTTTACTCATTTATTTGGTACAGCTGAGTGGGATCGAACCACCGACCTCTTGGTCCACAACCAAGCGCTCTAACCAACTGAGCTACAGCTGCATATCTCCTGTTTATATTAAATTGTTAAAAATTAAAATTTATTTTATGATTAATAGCTAAGCAATAGCCTAGCGTGTGCAAAATGATGTTTTGCATTTAGAATACTTATAATTTTTAAATTTCCAATCATTGCTGCAAAATAACATAAAATTATTACTTTGCAACAATAGATTGTGTGCGATTAAGCTTTTTGCAGATTAACTGCGGAAGGGCCTTTGTCGCCGCTCTCAACGTCAAATGTTAAAGCATCACCTTCGTTTAACTGCAAGCTTGCTGCTTCAGCT
>Ga0208330_1000601_pt1 | contig 15241 bp, 15 predicted proteins | sample DeeseametaMP1896_FD_184180 | JGI IMG/M metagenome (GOLD analysis project Ga0208330, IMG submission 184180) | Marine microbial communities from the Deep Pacific Ocean - MP1896 (SPAdes) | ecosystem: Environmental > Aquatic > Marine > Oceanic | place: East of Hawaii, North Pacific Ocean | collected...
CCGTCAACCCGAGGCTTTTCGCCGAGCAGATCGTCTACATCATCAACCATGCCGAAGATCGGGTGCTGTTCTTCGACGTCACCTTCGCGGCTCTGGTCGCTGCGCTGGTGCCCGAGCTGGAGACTGTCGAGCACTACGTCGTCATGACCGACCGCGAGCACAAACCCGACCTGCCCGGCATCCCCGCCGAGCGACTGCTGTGCTTCGACGAGCTCATCGCCGCCCAGTCCATCGACTACGAGTGGCCCGAATTCGACGAGCGCAGTGCGTCTTCGCTGTGCTACACCTCCGGCACAACCGGAAACCCCAAAGGCGTGCTGTACTCCCATCGGTCGACGGTGCTGCACGCGATGCTGTCGCTGTCGCGGGACACCTTCGACATCCACAGCGGTGCGACGCTGCTGCTGGTGGTCCCGATGTTCCACGCCAACGCCTGGGGCACCCCGTATTCCGCGGCGATGGTCGGTGCCAAGCTGGTGCTGCCGGGCCCGCATCTGGACGGCGAGAGCGTCTACCAGTTGATGAGAGACGAGCGCGTCACCATCATGCAGGGCGTCCCGACGGTGTGGTTGATGCTGTTCGGCTACCTCGACCAGCATCCCGAGATCGACCCGGGTGAACTGGTTCTGGAGTGGGCCGGCATCGGTGGCTCCGCCCTGTCGCAGTCGATGCTCGAGCGCATCGAGCGCGACCTCGGGGCCGAGGGCGGACAGGGCTGGGGGATGACCGAGACCAGCCCGATCTGCGTCGTCGGCCGGCTGCTGCCCAAACATGCGGGCCTGCCTGTCGGCGAACAGCAGAAGGTCAAACTCAAGCAGGGCCGTGGCGTGTTCGGGGTGGAACTCAAGATCGTCGACGAAGAAGGACACCGATTGCCCTGGGACGGTAAGGCTTTCGGTGAGGTCTGGGTGCGCGGACCCTGGATCGCCAGCGGCTACTTCAAGGGTGAGGGCGGCGAGCGGCTCGACGGTGAGGGCTTCTTCCCCACCGGGGACATCGCCACCATCGACGCGGACGGTTACCTGCAGTTGGTGGACCGCACCAAGGACGTCATCAAGTCCGGTGGCGAATGGGTCAGTTCGATCGACCTGGAGAACGCGGCGATGGGACATCCCGACGTCGCCGAGGCGGCGGTCATCGCCGTCCCGCACCCCAAGTGGCAGGAGCGCCCGCTTCTTCTGGTCGTCGCCCGCGAGGGGAGAAGCCCTTCCAGGGAAGACATCCTGGAGCATCTCGCCGGCCAGGTCGCCAAGTGGTGGCTACCCGACGACGTGGTGTTCCTCGACGAACTGCCCCACACTGCGACCGGAAAGGTGCTCAAACTGGAGCTGCGCAAACAGTTCCAGGATCACCGGTTGCCTACGGTGTGATCTGCGCCGCGATCTCCTGCACCGTCCACGGCGGTGCGTCGTGGTGGTCGCGGTAGGCGACGATGTCCGGCGTCTGGCGCGCGAACCGCCCGACGAATCCTCCTGCGGCGATGAAGATCTGGCCGCTGATGTCCTCGGCCAGATCGCTGGCCAGGTAGGCATAGGTCGGGGCGACGTACTCGGGCGGACCCGCATCCATGGCGCCCGCGAAGCTGACGTCGTCGAGCAGGCCGCGCCGGTTCAGCGCGGTGATGTGTTCCTCGTACTCCGCGCCGCTGGACAACCGGGTCTTCGCGCCCGGGCACACCACGTTGGCCCGCACCCGGTGTTCCTTCAGTTCGGCCGCGATCGCCAGCGTCAGGGAATTGACTGCGCCTTTGCCCGCCGGGTAACCCGTCCCGCCGTAGTCGCCGAGGAACGCGAACGAACTGGTGTTGACGATCGCGCCGCGACCCTGCGCGACCATTCTCGGCGCGGCGGCGCGGCACGTCTCGAACGTGGTGCCCAGATGCGCATCCAGCAGTTCGTGGAACTGGGCACTGGTGATGTTCAGGATCGACGAGCTGGGTGGCTCGGCCGTGCCGGCGCAGTTGACCAGGATGTCGACACTGTCGAACTCGCCGGCGCAGGTGGCGATGAGAGCGTCGGCGACGGACGGGTCGGCGGGGGAGCCGGCCAGCGCGACCGCCCCGGGGATGCGGCGCGCGGCCTCTTCGGCGGACGTGTCGTCGCGCCCGTTGACCACGACGCCCGCGCCCAGGGACGCGAGCAGTTCGGCCACCGCCAGCCCGACGCCGCGGGTGCCGCCGACGACGACGGCGCCGCGGCCCGACAGCAGCCCGCTAATCCGCACCCTCCGGTTGGGTGAACGTCATCGCGTCCATGTTCCAGTAGCCGCGCAGGTTCGTGATCAGGCCGGCGTCGTTCACCCGGTAGGTGAACACACCCCGCACCGTGGCGACGAACCCGTTCGGGAACGTCGTCTCGAGCACCAGGATGTAGGCGATCTCGGTGGGGCTGCTGGACGGAAACGTCTCCTCGCAGGTGATCCGCAGTTGGTTGGGCCCGATGTTGGTGTCGTAGAACTCCGCCACCGCGGCCTTGCCCCGCACCCCGGTGCCGTCCGGGTTCGTGACCGCCTCGCCGATCGGATCCTCGAGAACGACGTCATCGGCCATCAGGGCCAGCCAGCCGTCCTTGTCGCCGGTCTGCACGCAGCGCCACGACCCCTGCGACGCCGCAACGACGGGTGACTGGGTGGCGGTCTCGGTCATCGGAGGGCCTACCGATCGGCGTCGGTGTAGCGGATGACGCCGCGGATGTTCTTGCCCTCGAGCATGTCCCGGTACCCCTCGTTGATCTGCTCGAGCTTGTACTGCCGAGTCACCATGTCGTCCAGGTTCAACCGGCCCGCCTTGTACATCGACAGCAGCTGCGGGATGTCGAAGTGCGGGTTGCCGCCACCGAAGATGGTGCCCTGCAGGTTCTTCTGCAGCAGCGTCAGCATGGACAGGTTCAGCGTGACATCGGAGCTCGCCATGTTGGCGACCGCGGTGACCACGCAGGTCCCGCCCTTGGCGGTGATGTTGAGGTAGTTGTCGATCTCCTCACCCTTGAGCTCACCGGTGGTGATGATCGTCTTGGACGCCATCCGGCCCTCGGTGACCTCGGCCACGCCCATCATCGCGCTGACGATGTCGGGGTAGGCGTGCGTGGCGCCGAACTTCAGTGCCTGGTCACGCTTCCACTCGACCGGGTCGACGGCGAAGATGTTGCGCGCACCGGCGTTCAGCGCGCCCTGCAACGCACCCATGCCGACACCGCCGACGCCTGCGATGACGACGTCGTCGCCGGGCCGGACGTCGGCGCTGCGCACCGCCGAGCCGTAACCGGTGGTCACACCGCACCCGACCAGGCAGGCCACCTCGAACGGGATGGACGGATCGATCTTCACGACCGAGCTCTTGTGCACGACCATGTACGGGCTGAAGGTGCCCAGCAGCGTCATCGGAATGACGGGCGTGCCGTCGGTGGCGTGGATGCGGTGGGTGTTGTCGGAGACCGCTGTGCCCTGCAGCAGCATCGCACCCAGGTCGCACAGGTTGCGCATCCCGGCCTGGCACGACGGGCACGAGCCGCACGACGGGATGAACGACAGCACGACGTGGTCGCCCGGCTCGAGGCCTTCCACCCCCGGGCCCACCTCGGTGACGATCCCGGCGCCCTCATGGCCTCCGAGCACCGGGAAGCCGGCCATCGGGATGTCTCCGGTGACCAGGTGATGGTCCGAGTGGCACATGCCCGCGGCTTCCATCTGGATCTTGACCTCGTCCTTGACGGGGTCGCCGATCTCGATCTCCTGGATGGTCCAAGGCTGGTTGAACTCCCAGATCAGAGCGCCTTTGGTCTTCATATCTCCTGCTTTCGGCTAGAGCTCTTGGTTCCAGACTAGAGGCTCTAGTTAGCCACATCACAACGCCCCCAAGCAACTGCTTGGTGGTGTGCTCACCAAATCGGGACGGGGGCCTCGCCCAGGGGGTAGTAACCGGGCAACTTCTCCCCGGCGAGCGACCGCTCGATGCGCTTCTGCATCGTCGGCGTCAGGTCACCGGACTCGATCAACTTCATGAACGCCTTCTGCACGTGACCGAAGTCGAAGAAGTCGCGCTGCCACTCGATGAGCAATTGGTCGTTCAACCGGAACCAGCTACCGCCGATGCCGTAGATCTCGTCGCGGGTCCCGTCGGACTTGTGGGCGATCTGCTTCCAGAAGCCCACGATCTCGTTCTGCTTCTCGTCGATCAGGACCTTCTGGTACTCGTAGACCCAGTTCTCCAGGCCTTCCATCTCCAAGCCGAGCGCGACGTCGCGGATCTCGTCCTTGTTGACGCACATGACGTCTTCCTTCGGGCCGATGTTCCAGCCGTAGGTCGCGTCGTCGGTGTAGAAGTCCGCCATGGGTTTCCAGTCGCCGGCCGCTTCGGCGTCGCGGTTGGCCTGCAACCACCGCTCGACCCAGTCCTCCAATTGCTCGCGTGACGCCATTCTCACTCCTTTTCTTCGATGGAAAGTGCGCGGGTTGGACACATCTCCACAGCCATCTCCACGGCATCGCGGAGCTCGTCGGGGGGCTCGGGATCGACGATCTCGACGACGCCGCGCTTGGGTACCCGGAACACGTCCGGTGCCTCGAGCTCGCACATGGCGTGTCCCTGGCACAGGTCCTCATCGAGCACCACTCGGTAGCAGCCCATCGGCCTAGTCCTTGACTCGCCTGCGATAGCGGACCGTGGCGGGCCGCGCGAGCTGAACCACCATCTTGGAATGGTCGTTGCGGTACGAGTCGGCGGGCTGCGCCATCTCGAACTCGTACTCGCGCAACAGGACCGAGAAGATCGCCTTGATCTGCATCTGCGCGAATGCCGCACCGACGCAGCGGTGCTTTCCCGCCCCGAAGGGGATCCACGTCCACCGGTTGATCAGATCTTCCTGGCGCGGCTTGTTGTAGCGGTCCGGATCGAAGCTGTCCGGGTTGGGGAAGTCCTCGGGAATCCGGTTGGAGATGGCGGGCGAGGCGGCCACCATCTGACCCTTGTGGATCGGGTGCCCCGCCACCTCGAACTCGTCCTGGGCCACCCTCATCAGGATGATCAGCGGCGGGTGCAACCGCAGCGTCTCCTTGAGTGCGTTGTCGAGCTTCGGGATCTGCCGCAGCGCATGGAAACTCACCTCCTGGCCGTCGGCGTAGAGGTCGTCGAGCTCCTGTTGCACCTGGGCGTAGTAGTCGGGGTGCCGCAGCAGTTCGATCAGCGTCCAGCTCGACGTCCCCGAGCTGGTGTGGTGGCCGGCGAACATCAACGAGATGAACATGCCGGTGATCTCGTTGGCCGAGAAGCGCGGGTTTCCGTCCTCGTCCTTGATCGAGACGAGCACGTCGAGCATGTCCCGGTCGGATTTGTCCTTGGGCGGGTTGGCGATTCGGCCGTCCATCACGCCCTGCACGAGTTCGACCAGTCCGGCGCGGGCTTCGTCTCGGATGCGGAAGCTCTCGATCGGAAGGTACGGGTCGACGTAGCACAGCGGGTCGGTGCCGCGTTCGAGCAGGTGGTAGTAGTTGGCGAAGCGCGAGTCGAGCTGATTGCGGAACTTCAGCCCGATCAGGCACGCCGTCGAGGTGTAGATCGTCAGCTCGGCGAAGAACTCCAGGAGGTCGATCTCGCCGGTTTCGCCCCAGTCGGCGATCATCCGCTTGACCTCGTTCTCGATCGTCGCGGCGTGGCCCTTCATCTGTTCACCGCGCAGCGCCGAGTTGTGCAACATCTCCGCCCGGCGCTCCGGATCGGCGTCGAACACCACACCCTCGCCGAAGATCGGTGTCATGAACGGGTAGGCCTCGGCTTGGTTGAGTTCGCTGTCGCTGGAACGGAAGAAGAACTCGTTGGCTTCGGCGCCGGAGAGCATCACGACCTGCTTGCCGGCAAGCTGGAACCAGCCGACATCCCCGCACTCCTCGCGAAGACGCTTCATCAGCCCGATCGGATCGGTGCGGAACTCTTCGAGGTGCCCGTGCTCTTCGTCTTCCCCGCCGGAGACGCGGGGGACTACTGCTGTGGTCACGAGTCCAGTCCTCCTTCTTCGAGCTTGAGCTTCTGCCGGTCTCTTGTCGTGATCAGCGGCGCCTCGGGCTGCAGCTCCATGTTGGCGATGAAGCCGCCGCGCGGGGTTTCGGCGACGAAGGTGATGGCACGCGCCAGATCCGAGGCGCGCAGGAAGTAGTCGTGCCGGGCCTGACCCCACTTGGCCCAGTCCTCGAGAGCGGGCCCGATGAGCTCGGCGGGCAGGCTCCAGCCCATTCCCGTCTTCGTCGGACCAGGATGCACGATCGACGCGCGCACCCCGGTGCCTTCCAGCTCCATCTGCAGGTTCGTGACCATTGCCACCAGAGCTGCCTTCGCCGCGCCGTAGGCGCCCATGTGCGGGCGCTGGCGCAGCGCCACATCCGAACCCACGAAGATCAGGTCGCCGCGCTGGCGTTCGATCATGCCCGGCAGCACCGCGGTGGCAACCCGGTTTGCGCCGATCAGGTGGATCTGAATCTGCGACTCGAACTGTTCGGTGCTGATCGCGTCCAGCTTGCCGAAGTAGGTGTCGCCGGCGCCGGCGACGAGCACCTCGATGTCGCCCAGTTCGGCGGTGGTCTGCTCGACGCACGCTTTCACCGAGTCGGGGTCGGTGACATCGAGATGGACCGCGATGGCCTCGCCGCCGTCGGCGCGGATCGTCTCGACGATCCCCTGGCACTTCTCCACCCGGCGGGCACCCAGCGCAACCGGGAAGCCACGGGCTGCGAGGTCGATCGCGGTGGCGGCACCGATGCCGGACGAGGCGCCGGCCACCAGCGCGGGTCGGCGGTCGGGCAGCGGGTCAAAACGGGGCATTGCCAGTACCTTTCAGCGGAGCTGGACAGCGATGGGAAGGTGCGCGAATCCGCGGACATTGCTCGAGTGCACGCGGACGGCGTTGTCCTCGTCCACCTCGTATCCGCTGATGCGCTTGAACAACTCGGCCAGCGCCACCCGGGCCTCCATCCGGGCCAGGTGCGCGCCGAGACAGAAGTGGGCTCCGCTACCGAAACTCATCAGCTTCGAGCCGATCTCCCGGCCGATCACGTAGTCGTCGGGGTTCTCGAACGCCCGCTCGTCGCGGTGCGCAGAACCGGGGAGCAGCAGCAGGACGTCACCATCCGGGATGGTGGTGTCATACAGCGTCAGTCCGCCGGCGACGGTGCGGGCAAGGATCTGGCTGGACGTGTCGTAGCGCAGGGTCTCCTCGACCCACAGCGGGACGCGGTCCAGGTCGTCGTAGACAGCGGTGAGCTGGTCAGGGTTGTGGTGACCCCAGAACGCCGCGTTGGCAAGGAGTTTGGTGGTCGTCTCGTTTCCCGCGATGACCATCAGGAACATGAACCCGAGGATCTCGTCATCGGTGAGGCGGTCACCGTCGATCTCGGCTTCCAGCAGTGCCGAGGTCAGGTCATCGGTCAGCTGCTTGCGCCGTTCGGCCACCATCGACTGGTAGTAGACGATCAGGTTCAGTGACGCTTCCACCGCCGCCGCGGGCACATCGGTGACGCCCTCCTCGCGGTGCATCACCCCGTCGGCCCACGCCCGGACCTGTACCCGGTCGGCCTCCGGCACGCCCATCAGCTCGGAGATGACGTCCATGGGCAGCTTGCCGGCGAACTCGTCGACGAAGTCGACTGTGCCGGCGGTGTCGCTGCTGCGGACCTTCTCCAACATCGCGTCCAGGTGGCGGGTCGCGATCTCGGTCACCCGCGGCTCCAGCTCGCGGATGCGTCGCGGCGTGAACCCCTTGGACACCAGCGTGCGCAGCCGCAGATGGTCCGGATCATCCATGGCCAGAAAGGACATCGTCTTCGACGCATGCGGGCCGCGCGACGCCGGATCCAGTGAGACGCCGAACTTGTTCGACAACGTGGTGCTGTTGCGGAAACCCTGCAGCACATCCTGGTGCCGCGAGAGCGCCCAGAATCCCAGCTCCTCGTTGCGGTACAAGGGCGCCTCGTCGCGCAGCCGCTGGTAGTACGGGTACGGATCCTCGTGGAAGTCGTAGTCGTACGGGTCGAGCTTGACGTCGCTGATGGTCATCGGTCCTCTCCGACGCGGGGTCTCATTTGTCGTCTCCGACGACGGGTTTCATTTGTCATCTCCGACGATGAGACCGACCACGTAACTCAGGCGGTCGGCGATCTGGTGGTAGGTGAATGCGCCGCTGCCGGCATTGACCAGCGCACCGAAGAACGTCATCTCCAGCGCGGCCAGGGTTCGTGGGTCGGGGTCCGGGCCGACCGCGGCCCGGATGCGGCGGTGGATCTCGCTGCCGATGCGCTCCCGCACCGCGCGCACCGCTGCGTCATTGCCGGACAACAGTGCCGTCGTGCACGCCGCGGCGACCTCCGGTTCGTCGGCGACCGTCAGCGCCATCGCCCGCAGGGTCTTCTCGACCCGGCTGCTGGTCGTGTCGTTGACATCCGTGAAGTAGTCGACCTTGCGGATCAGGTCGAGGTAGACCTCGGCGATGAGGTGGTTCTTCGACGAGAAGTACGTGTACGCCGTCGCCGGGGCCACTTTCGCCCGGGCTGCCACGGCGCGCACCGTCAGGTCGGCGTAGGACGATTCGCGCAGCATCTCGATCCCGGCGGAGAGCACCTTGCGGAAGGTCTCTTCCTGCCGCCGGTTGCGCGGTGGTCCCTGCGTCGGATCTGTGAGCGCAGCAACAGCATCACTGGACACTTGTCCAAGCTATCGGAACCTGCTGCCATCCGGCAAGTATCGGCGCGAATATGCAGTTGAAACAGCATGCGTCTGGTCTCCGTGACGTCCGACCTTGATTCGTCCGATGCTCGGGGACTATCGTTCGAAACGACTATCTCGGACAGTTGTCCAGATTCCCGACACAGGAGGTGGGATGGCAATCCTGGCCGATCGCGAGAGCCGGCTGCTCATCGACGGCAAGCTCGTCACCGGCAGTGCGGGCACCTTCCCCACAGCCAATCCCGCCACCGAGGAAACGCTGGGCGTTGCAGCCGATGCGAGCGCCGAGGACATGGGTGCGGCCATCGCGGCGGCGCGGCGGGCGTTCGACGACACGGACTGGTCGACGAACACCGAGCTGCGGGTGCGTTGCCTGCGTCAGCTGCAGCAGGCGATGCGTGACCACATCGAGGACCTTCGGGAGCTGACCATCGCCGAGGTCGGCGCACCCCGGATGCTGACCTCGGCCGCGCAGCTCGAGGGACCTGTCGAGGACCTGAGCTTCTGCGCCGACACCGCCGAGTCCTACCAGTGGACCAGTGACCTCGGGATCGCCTCACCGATGGGCATCAAGACCCGCCGCACCATCGCGCGCGAAGCCGTCGGAGTCGTCGGCGCGATCACGCCGTGGAACTTCCCGCACCAGATCAACCTCGCCAAGATCGGTCCCGCGCTGGCGGCGGGAAACACGTTGGTGCTCAAGCCTGCTCCGGACACACCGTGGGCTGCGGCAGTGCTCGGCGAACTGGTGGCCGAGCACACCGACTTTCCGGCGGGTGTCGTCAACATCGTCACCGCCAGCGATCACAGCGTCGGTGCGCTGCTGTCAAAGGACCCCAGGGTCGACATGGTGTCGTTCACCGGGTCGACCAACACCGGCCGGACCGTGATGGCCGACGGCGCGGCGACGTTGAAGAAGGTGTTCCTCGAACTCGGCGGCAAGTCGGCGTTCCTCGTGCTCGACGACGCCGACCTCGCCGGAGCGTGCTCGATGGCGGCCTTCACCGCGTCGATGCATGCCGGCCAGGGCTGCGCGATCACCACCCGCCTGGTGGTACCGCGGAACCGGTACGACGAGGCCGTGGAAGCGGCCGCCGCCACCATGGGTGGTCTCAAGCCCGGGGATCCGAACGACGCGGGCACGATCTGCGGCCCGCTGATCTCCGAGCGCCAACGCGACCGGGTGCAGGGCTACCTCGATTCGGCGAGCGCCGAGGGCGGCCGGTTCGCCTGCGGTGGAGGGCGTCCCGCGAGCCGGGACACCGGCTTCTTCATCGAGCCGACGGTGATCGCCGGGCTGGACAACACCGCCAAGGTGGCCCGGGAGGAGATCTTCGGTCCGGTGCTGACCGTCATCGCCCACGACGGCGACGACGACGCCGTGCGCATCGTCAACGACTCGCCGTACGGGCTGTCGGGCACCGTGTTCTCGGCCGATGCCGACCGGGCCGCCGGCATCGCCGCCCGGATGCGCGTCGGCACCGTCAACGTCAACGGTGGCGTCTGGTACTCGGCGGACATGCCGTTCGGTGGCTACAAGCAGTCCGGCATCGGCAGGGAGATGGGCCTGGCCGGGTTCGAGGAATACCTCGAGATCAAGGCCATCGCCACAGCAGCGCAGTAGCTCCGCTCGATCTGGAAAGAGCTCGAACTCAAAAGGGAAGGCACCGTGGGACTTTACGGAGACCAGTTCAAGGAGAAGGTGGCGATCGTCACCGGGGCGGGCGGTGGTATCGGCCAGGCCTACGCCGAGGCGTTGGCGCGCGAAGGCGCAGCGGTGGTCGTTGCGGACATCAACACCGAGGGCGCCCAGAAGGTCGTCGACGGGATCAAGGGTGAGGGCGGTACGGCCTTGGCGGTCAGGGTCGACGTCTCGGATCCCGACTCTGCCAAAGAGATGGCCGCCCAGACTCTCTCGGAGTTCGGCGGCATCGACTACCTGGTCAACAACGCGGCGATCTTCGGCGGTATGAAGCTGGACTTCCTGATCACCGTCGACTGGGACTACTACAAGAAGTTCATGAGCGTGAACCTCGACGGCGCGCTGGTGTGCACCCGCGCGGTGTACCGCAAGATGGCCAAACGTGGCGGAGGCGCGATCGTCAACCAGTCCTCGACCGCGGCCTGGCTCTACTCGAACTTCTACGGACTGGCCAAGGCCGGCGTCAACAGCCTGACCCAGCAGCTGGCCACCGAACTGGGCGGTCAGAACATCCGGGTCAACGCGATCGCCCCGGGGCCCATCGACACCGAGGCCAACCGGACGACGACGCCGCAGGAGATGGTGGCCGACATCGTCAAGGGAATCCCGTTGTCGCGCATGGGTGAAACCGACGATCTCGTCGGGATGTGCCTGTTCCTGTTGTCTGATCAGGCCAAGTGGGTGACCGGGCAGATCTTCAACGTCGACGGCGGACAGATAATCAGATGAGCGAGCCGAAGCTGGGGTACATCGGTCTGGGCAACCAGGGCGCGCCGATGGCCAAGCGGCTGGCCGACTGGCCCGGCGGCCTCGTCGTGTTCGACGTACGGACCGACGCGATGACCCCGCTGGCCGAGCTGGGCGCCACGCTCGCCGACAGCGTCGCCGACGTCGCCAAGGCCGACGTGATCAGCGTGACGGTGCTCAACGACGATCAGGTGCGCGAAGTGGTCGGCGAGCTCGGTGAGCATGCCAAGGCCGGAACCGTCATCGCGATCCATTCGACGATCGAGCCGGGCACCGCCGGAGAACTGGCAGACCAGTTGCGTAGCAGGGGTATCCACGTCGTGGATGCCCCTGTCAGCGGTGGAGCCGGTGCGGCAGACAAGGGCGAACTGGCCGTGATGGTCGGAGCGGACGACGAGGCCTACGACATCGTCAAGCCGGTGTTCAAGAAGTGGGCCTCGATGGTGGTGCGGGCCGGCGAACCCGGTGCGGGCACCCGGATGAAGCTGGCCCGAAACATGCTGACCTTCGTCGGCTTCGCCGCCGCGTGTGAGGCGCAACGCTTGGCGGAGGCGGCCGGCATCGATCTGCAGAAGCTCGGCCGGGTGGTCCGGCACAGCGACGCGCAGAGCGGCGGACCCGGTGCGATCATGGCACGCGACGACACCGCTCCGCTGCCCGCAGACCACTTCCTGTACGACATGTTCGTCCACACCCGGGGGCTGGGGGAGAAGGACCTACGGCTGGCCTTGCGCCTCGGTGAGGCCAACGGGGTGCAGCTTCCGCTGGCCGAAATCGCCCTGCGGGATCTGGCCGCCGGCCTCGGCGTGCCACACACGACCTCGACGGTGAAGGAGTAACGCGGATGGACGAGACGCGCCGCAGAGGCTTGGCGAAGATGAACGAGGTCTACGGCTGGGAGATGCCCAACGTCGAGGGCGATCCATACTTCGACCTCACCGTCGACCACCTCTTCGCCAACATCTGGACCAGGCCGGGCCTGTCGATGCGGGAGAAGCGGATGATGACGCTGACCGTGGTGACCGCGGTCGGCAATGCCGATCTGGCCGAGATCCAGGCCAATGCCGCTCTGGCCAACGGGGAACTCACGGTCGAGGAACTCAAGGAGATGGCGGTCTTCCTGACCCACTATCTGGGTTTCCCGCTCGGATCCAAGCTCGACGGCGTCGTCTCCAAGGTGGCCAAGCAGCGCAAGAAGGCGGCCGAGAAGGGGCAGGCCGAGGACAAGCGGGCGAACGTCAACGCTGCGGTGAACATGCATTCGGGAGGCAGTCTCGGTGATGAGTAGGTACGCAGCGCTCTCCCGCGAGGAACTCGCCGTCCTCGTCCCGGAATTGCTTCTCATCGGTCAGTTGATCGACCGGTCCGGAATGGCTTGGTGCATCTCGTCGTTCGGCCGCGAGGAGATGTTGCAGATCGCGATCGAGGAGTGGGCCGGCGCAAGCCCGCTGTACACCAAGCGGATGCAGAAGGCGCTCGACTACGAAGGCGTCGACATCGTCACCGTCTTCAAGGGTTTGCAGCTGGACATCGGCGCGCCGCCGCAGTTCATGGATTTTCGGTACACCGTGCACGACCGGTGGCACGGCGAGTTCCACCTCGACCACTGCGGCGCCCTGCTCGACGTGGAACCGATGGGTGAGGACTACGTGCGCGGGATGTGCCACGACATCGAGGATCCGACCTTCGACGCCACCGCGCTCGCCACCAATCGTCGATGCCAGGTGCGTCCGATCCACCGGCCCCCGCGCACGCCCTCAGACCGGCATCCGCACTGCGCGTGGACGGTGATCATCGACGACTCCCATCCGGAGGTGGACTTCATCCCGCAGCTCGACATCGTTGCGGCTACCAACGCGCACAACGTCGTGCTCGAGCCGATTGACCGCGAAGAAGAGGGGCGCGCGGACTATTCCGGACCGCTGGTGTCCGATGTCGACTTCGGTGCGTTCTCCCATTCGGCGCTGGTGCGGATCGCCGACGAGGTGTGTCTGCAGATGCACCTGTTGGTGCTGTCATTCAATTTGGCGGTCCGTGCGCGCGCCAACGGCGATGCCGCGCTCGAGGAATCGATCCGATACAAGGCGCTGACCGGTATCGCCGGGGTGGCCGCCGACCGTATCCGCAACGCGCTGGGTATCTCCGCCGACGCCAAGGGCGCGTTGCGGGTGCTGGAACTGCACCCACTGTTCAACCCGTCGGCCTATGTCTTCGCCGACGTCGATCCCGAGTACGTGCATGTACGGCGGTCGCCGGCCCACGACGACGGAGCATGGATCTCACTGGTGTCGCCGTCGGCCGACCGGCCGGTTCAGGCGATAGTCCAGGCGGTCGACCCACATCTGCGGGCCGAGCTGAGCGGCACCGAGGCCGATTGGACGGTACGGGTGATCACCACCGACACCGCTGCCGAGGAATTCTCCGAGGTCTCGGTGTGCAAGGTCTCGGGCGGGGCATCCTGGGTCTTCGAGGACCGCAAGTCGCTTCCGCTGACGGTCGTCTAACCCGCTGGCGGGGTGAGCTGCAGGAATCCCCCGCCCCGACGCTGCACCAACACATCGTCGGTAAAGCTCACCCGGTCGTCGACACTGCGCAGGTAGTCGCCGCTGACACCGGCGGCCTTGACCGGTTCGCCGTTGTTCTCGAAGACGAGCAGGCTCGCCTTCGACTCGTAGATGTCGCTCTTGATCACCGGGGCGCCGACCGTTTCTTCGATGAACGTCCGCTCTGTCCATTCGTGGAACAGGTGCACTTCGTCCCATTCCCATGAGGTGAAGTCGCGCAATGGGGCGGGGCTGCCGGTCGCGAGCACACGTTCGAGTCCGTCGTTGAGTCGTTGATCGTTGTAATCGATGTCCATCGACTCCCTCATCAGGCCACATCCTGTCGCCGCCAAACAGACCACAAGAACACAGAGCACGACACGCATCAATATCCTCCCGTCGAAAACCCGCCGGGCGCACCAGGGTCGTACTGGCCGTCCGGCCCGGTGCCCGTCGGGACCGGGGCCCGTCCGGGCACTGTGGCCGCCGTCGTCGTGCCGGCGTCGCCGAGTGGAATCGTGTTGCTCCAGGCGAGTTCGTCGCCACCGGGTGCGACCACCACCGTGTCGCCGTTGTTCACGGCCTGCTCGACCAGATCAGCCAGCTGCTCCGGTGAAGCGTCAGGATTGTTCACCGCGATCTGGCGCCCGATTTGGTTGTTGTACAGATCCATCGCCTCCGCGGTGGCGGGATTGTTGGGTAGCCGTTCGTGCGCGGTGGTGAAGTCACGTGTCCACTGCTCACCGAACCTCTGCGTCATCAGCGCGTTCCAGTAGGCGTGACGAAAGGCGTCGGTGTGGTTGTCGGCGGTATCGTTCGCGCCGTTCTGCGGCGGGAAGCGGACCTTTGCCTCAACCGCGGCAGCTTCGGTGATCTGTTGCAGGTCCCTCAGCTCGAAGGGCGACATCTCATCGAGGATCCGCGCTTCGCCCGCGGTCACATGTTTGGGGTCGGTGAACCAGCCCAGCGGCCCGGATGGCTCCCAGTCGAGTGCCCCGTCGGGGTCTTCGGAGACCTGGTATTCCCGGAGGATCTCCTCGAGCGGGTCGACGGGAGGCGGATTGCCTTCCTTGGGCGCGATACCGCCGCCGCTCAGAGCGGCGTACTCGTCGCCGAGCGCGCCGATGCGCCCGCCGACCGCGGCGAGTTCGCCGTTGGAGCGGGTGATGATTTCCGACATGTCGGCGGAGCCCTTGCCGACGATGGGAATGATCATCTGCTCACGCGCGGCGCTTTTCGGCACCGACGAGGCGGCGGCCAAAACCCACTGCCGCACGGCGTCGAGCTCCTCGCGTCCGCGGGCGATCACCGCGGCGGAACGGTCCACCTCGGCTCCGATACGTCGGTCCAGGTCGGCCATCTTCGCGAGCGTGTCAGCGTGTTCGGAGTTCTTCGCGTCATAGGCGGTGGCCGCTCCACCACTCCAATGCTGCGCCGCCGCGGCTGTGCGGGCTACGGACTCGAGTCGGTGCAGATCGGTACTGCTGTCGAAGGTCGCGCCGGTCTCGGGCGTGCCCTCGCCGAACGTGGCTCGCGCGTGTGACC
>Ga0208330_1000603_pt1 | contig 15178 bp, 12 predicted proteins | sample DeeseametaMP1896_FD_184180 | JGI IMG/M metagenome (GOLD analysis project Ga0208330, IMG submission 184180) | Marine microbial communities from the Deep Pacific Ocean - MP1896 (SPAdes) | ecosystem: Environmental > Aquatic > Marine > Oceanic | place: East of Hawaii, North Pacific Ocean | collected...
AGCCGCGATCCAAAATGCTGTCGGCAACACCTACACGCTCGGCCAGGACGATGTCGGTAGCGTCATCAGCGTCAGGGTCAGCTACACAGATGCTCAGGGCAGTGCTGAAAGCGTCATCAGTGCCGCGACTACGGCGATTGCTCCTAACGAAACAGCACTCAATGAGACCGGGACACTCGGCCCGGATACCTTCGTAGGCACAGGTTTGAATGACAGGTTCGACGGCCTTGGCGGGAATGACACTGCCACAGGCGGCGCTGGCGATGATGGTCTGAAAGGCGGCGATGGCGACGACTTGCTCGAAGGTGGTGACGGCAATGACCGTCTTCCAGCCGGTGCGGGCAATGACACCTCGTTTGGCGGAAACGGCAATGACCGGTTGGGCGGCGGCGACGGCAATGACTATATGGACGGCGGCCCGGGCAACGATGGCGGCGGTGCAGGACCGGGTAATGACACCGTGATCGGCGGGACAGGCAATGACCGCTTCAACGGCGGTTACGGCGATGACTTTATCGATTTGGGTGAGGGCAATGACACCTCGGGCGGCAGTTTTGACAACGACACGATGTTTGGAGGGGCTGGCAACGACTATCTCGGCGGCGCCGACGGTAACGATTCAATCGACGGCGGCGACGGCGACGACACAATCATCTCAGGATATGGCGATGACATCGTCAGTGGCGGTGCAGGCGCAGATTTGTTTGTCTTCAACAACCTGTCCGGCGGCGGCACCACAGTGATCTCTGATTTCGAAGATGGCATTGATACTATCCGCGTGACTGGTCTGCGCAATCCGGCCGACCCGGTGGCCCGCCTGGATATTACGGACATCACTTATGAAGGACAAGCAGCGGCTACTCTGTCGTACGGAGCTCATACGGTGATCGTCTTGGGAATTAGTGCATCGGAACTAACCGAGACAGACTTTCTGTTTGTTTAGATATCCCGGACAAAAGGCCTAGGTACTCGCGGCTGAGCGTCGCCGGTTCGGCTACGAGATCACGATGCACTTATGCAAAGCGATAAGCGGGCATCGCGGTAACAGGTTCTGGGCGACCGCGAGACCGCCTTTATTCGCACGCGGTTGCATGTCGCTGCGCGCTTATGCGTGCCAGTGCGGTTTTTCTGGTGCTGTGTTGATGTGGCGTTGATGTAGGTTGCAAACGCAGAAACCCGACTGATTAAGTCGGTTTCTAAGCTTTTGATTTAGCGCTGTTTTTTGGTTGCGGGAGGGCGCCTTGGACTTTGTTTGCCGTTTGCGGCCTATGGCATCCGGCCTGTCCACTAGAGTGCGTTGCGACGAAAGCAGGTTGAAGCACAGCAGCACGTCGCCGGTTTTGATGTAAGCTGGAAGAAAAGAGTGCAGCACCCGCAACAGCGGGCCCATAACTGAGAAGCATGCGCCGCTGGGACAGCGGCGGTGCATTTGACAGTGATCTATATGCGAGGGATCGAAGCCGCATGGCCAAAACCGCTACAGGGTTCGGTTCACGAGAGCCAGGTCCGGCCCACTTGGCCGGACGCGCCATGAAAACCTCACCACAAGGCGATATCGGTCGAGTCCGGTTCGTTATTCGGTCGCAAGACTTGCACGGGCATCGTCATTGGGGTGTCAAGGCCGATCATCAAAGCTTCTCCCTGCCCGAGAATCGGGAGAAATGCAGCGGCTGAAGCATCAAGATTTCCACACGCACGTTCGACGATCTGACGATCCCGTTCATTAACGAGCCTGTGAACAATAAACATACCCATCTGGCTCAGTACCTCTTCAGGGATGTCACGAGGACGCTGTGTAGAAAGCACAGAAAGGAGGCCGTACTTTCGTCCTTCCTTCGCGATCAACCCGAACGATTCCAGCCTGAAGCGATTATACTCCTCGCCTACAGACTTGTTTAGGAACTGGTGAGCCTCATCAAGCACGGCAAGCACGGGCCGCTGGCGAAACGCTCCATCGCGCGCCTTCGTGAGCAAATAACGGCCAAAGCCGTTGGCAACCAGCTCGCGCGTATTGTGCTCGAACGGCAGGTCTTCCATGGAAACACGTAAAATGCTCTGATCGTCATCGGCCAGAAACTCATCCAGAACTTCGGTGAGGTCGCGCGCGCCACCCGGAGCGAAAATGCAGGCCATTTCACGCGAACTGATCTGAACGGATATCCGGCTGACCAGGGTGGTGCAGTATCCCCGGCTATTCTGGTCATAATTACCCCAGTTGTTAGCATTCCCCTGCGTCGTCGGCCAGACACATTCCTCGTAAATTTGGTCGGGTAGTTTCGTGATATCGTACTCTGCGCCCGGTTCGCGGATAGTAGCAGCATGAGTAGCCAAGGCAGTATTGAAGGCAGCCTTGGAACTATTCGCTTTCAACAACAAACCGTTATTGGCAAGATTAGCATCACACTGAACCAGCTTCAGGCTGATCAATGCTTCTCGCAGCTTCGGCGACTGTGAGCCGCCGCTTGGCTGGAACATCGCAAACAGATCACTTTCCGAAAGATGTTTATAAGGAAAGCTGACAAACTCGCGCGGGTCGTTGGCATTGGCCGGTACGCCACCAAGATAGACATGCCGAACGCGTTCGTTCAGCGTATGAAATTCTCCGCTAGGATCGAAGAGAATAGCCTTGCCGTGGTTTCGGGCAACTTCGCCAAGCAGCCGGGCAACCGTCCAGCTCTTTCCGCCGCCAGTAGTTCCAAGCACAGCACAGTGACGTCCGAATAATGCTGAAGGCTTGAAGGTCACACGCGTCGCGCGCGAACCCGGAACATGCGCCAAATCGACATGGCGGTCCTGATCGCCTACCCTGTCCTCAACCGCATGCTTCACAAGGTCGGGGTGAGTAGCATACGCGTACTGTCCGATACGTGGATGCTCCGGCACGCCACGTATAATTTTGCCCGACGATAAGTCGATAGAGAGAAGAAACTGAACAACACCCACCGGGTTGACCGGTGTGTTTCCGGTTTCACGGGACGGTTCAACAGAAAGCCTTTCGCCTTCGGGCAACCGGACTTGAGTTAACCGGCCTAGGATCGCATGAGTCTCTCCTTCAATGAGGACAAATTCACCCACCTCACCTTTTCCGATCCAGTGGCCGGAGTAACTGGCAGAGGCTACCGCGCTTCCGTGTGGCAGATTGAGACGCACAGAGGCGGGTTCCACGTGAATGACCGATCCGAGATAACGGCCCGTTTCAAAAGGTGCTGTGGGAAGGGCCATGACTACCTCTCCCTAACGGCACGCACCCGTTCCACATGTCGTTCAAGGTCGGTCATCGCCGTCACATCGGGCATGACCGGCACAATCTCTTCAAAGGTCGCGCCGATCATCGACAATCGGGCGTCACCCTGATCAATCAATCCCGCGATTTTTTTCAGGTGCCGGTTTTCGCGGGATTGCTGTTCGACATTTGGCGAGATGACCACAACCTTGAGCGCCAGGTTGGTCTCAATCGCCGCAAGGATCGGCTCAGCGATATGATTGTCATTGAAACCAAAGCCAACAATCAACAGCCCCGTGTCCCGCTGCCTGATGGCCGTCTGAAAGGATGACATCATTTCCAAATAGGGTTGATCAAACGCCAGTTCGTATTTTGTACTGCGCGGATAAATCAACAACGGACTATCTGTTTTCAGCGTCTTGTTGATCTTCCTCGTGTTCTCGTCGAACTCCCAATCAATGGAACCGTGAATTTTATATAGCTGGAAAAGATTCTCGATATAGTCCGGCGCGTCTTGCTCACTACTTCGCCGTACGATGTCATAGGAAAAATGCATCGGATCAAAGGTGGAGGGCTGAGATAACGTGAAACCGTCCATTATTACGAAGTGAACTGGCCCCCGTTTCGACCGGACACCTTGGCCTGACCAAGGAGGCTTAAGGATGGCCTTAAGCACGTGCTCATGACTGAGATTGAAATCATCACCGATGGCGGTCGTCGTCGGCGCTGGCCTGCGGCTGAGAAGCTTCGGATCGTCGAAGAGACCATGTATGACGACGAAAGCATTTCCGCCGTGGCCCGCCGCAATGGCGTGGCACCCAATCTGTTGTATCGTTGGCGCAAACTGATGCTCGAAGGGGGCAGTATCGCGGTGACGGGGGATGACAGCGTGACCAGCAACAAGACCGTCCGCGAGATGGATACCCGCATCCGGGAACTTGAACGCCAGCTTGGGCGCAAGACGCTGGAGGTGGAGATCCTGAAGGAGGCGCTCGACAAGTCACGGTCAAAAAAACCGACCTTGCGTGTGCGGTCGCTGAAACCGGACGGTTCCCAATGACGGCGGTGGCGATGACACTGGACGTCTCCCGCGCGAACCTGCACGACCGGCTGAACGGGAGCGCGAAGCCGCGTCGGGGCTATCACAAAGCCCAGGACGCGGCGGTGCTGCCGCGGATCGAGCGGCTGGTGGCAAAGCGCCCGACCTATGGCTACCGCCGGATCACGGCGGTCCTGAACCGGGAGCTGCGTGCGGCGAGTTTGCCGCCCGTCAACCACAAGCGCGTCTATCGCATCATGAAACGTAACAACCTGCTGCTGGAGCGATCCGGTTTTGACCGGCCCGAGCGCACCCATGATGGCAAGGTGGTGATGATGCGCTCAAATCTGCGCTGGTGCTCGGATGGACTGGAGTTCACCTGCTGGAACGGCGATGTCATCCGGGCCGCCTTCCTCATCGACGCTCATGACCGTGAAATCATCGCATGGCGCGCCGTCGCCAATGCCGGGATCAGCGGCTCGGACGTGCGCGACATGCTGCTGGAAGCCGTCGAAACGCGCTTCGGCACCTGCCGAGCGCCAGAACAGGTCGAGGTGCTTTCCGACAACGGCAGCCCCTACACGGCGAAAGAGACCCGCATCTTCGCTCGCCAGCTCAGTCTGAAACCCTGCTTCACGCCAGTGGCCAGCCCGCAATCCAACGGCATGTCGGAAGCCTTCGTGAAGACGTTGAAGCGCGACTACGTCCGCGTGAACCCATTGCCCGACGCCGAAACCGCGCTGACATTGATAGGAGACTGGATCGAAGACTATAACGAAAACCACCCACACAGCGGCCTGAAATGGCGCTCGCCCCGCGAGTTCATCAGGACCAAAACCGAAACCGCTTAGGTGTCCGGTGAAACGGGGGCCAGATCACGAAGCCGCTTCGTTGAGCGGCGTGCTCGAAGCACCGGTCGTAGTTGGTCGTGAACAGCTTAAGCCGTTCGCGGCGCGTCGAACGCCGTGCCAGCCGCCTTAGGAAAGATTCATGCAGCGGCAGCTGTTCGTCCGCAGCCAGAAAGTCAACCTTCTCCCTTATGATGCGTTCCGCATCGGCGATGAACTGCGAGATTTTATCACGACTGTCGCCAGTCTCGAAGGACTCGGCCATCTTGCAACGTGACAAAAGTATCTCGATGTTCTTATCGCCATCAGACGGGTGCCTCGCGATTTCAAGGATTTCCGCCCACGATGCGCGATCTTCTTCTTCCGGCTCGTAGGCGCCCCTAACGGCATCCCAAAGAGCGCCCATGGTCGGAGCCTTATAGTCTTCGCCATCCTTCACGCACAGTGATGTCCCGAGACCAGTCAGAACAACAAGATTCTTTGAGCGCACAATGTCCGAAAGAACCCGATCAATCTCCTGCCGAGCCGGATCAGGTCTATCTTCGCCATCTTGACCGTCGGCACCGCCGCCCGCCACATTTTCTTCCAGCCATTCTTGTCCCGCAATGTAGCTTCTTATTTTCATTGCCCCTCCTCTTCACCTTGGACACCGCGATCCTTACGTAGACAACCCGCAAGTGACCTTGTACCGCTAATCTGTTGCGCAACAAAAGCGCCGCTCCCGGCACCGTGACAGGGTAACATTGGATAATAATCTAATAAATATTTGTTTTTTCGCCAAAAATTCATGGCCACTACAGTAAAGGCTTTCAGCATTCAAACCTCTTTTTCTTCGTCTTCATCCTCATCCGACATAATAACGCCTTCAAGCAATTCCTTGTGTCGTTCTTGTAGATATGCAAGCGCCTGACCGTCATCGACTCGGTGCTCAAGAGCGTTCTTAATGAACTGTAGCCGCGCCCTGTTCTCGTCGAGAACCTCGCCCCACGTCTTAACCCCGATGGAGACCCGGTCGCCTTTTTGAACGAGTCGCCGATGCGGATCAGGGCCATTCTTTATCCGGGCTTCAACCTGCTTGTCGTATTCGTCCGAAATAAGCCAGAAGTGCCAGCGCAGCCCGTCCACGCGATGGAAACGCGGGTCCTCTTCTACGGCTAGCGCGTAGCCCTCAATCTGCATCAGGTGCTCCGCTTTGAGCTTGACCTTGGGCGCTTTCAGTTCAACGACCAGATGCTCAAAGTCATCCGACCGATGCCGATGCTGTGCACGTGAAAGCATCAGATCAACGATACCCCGATCCTTGTCGATAATCTTGACCGGCTCATCAATCACAAGCTCCGGATCAAGCTTGTCCCGATGTGCGCGCAGGACATTGGTGAGTTCCCTGTCGCTCGCCCAGAGGTGATACTCCTCTCCGAAAATCCAGGTATTCTGTTCGAGAATCTTGTGTAGCTGTGACCGCTCTTTAAGCTTTCGTCTGGCCTCGAAATCAAAAAGGATAAATCGCAGGGCTTCGATGAATTTTAGTCTGTCGGCCACCAGCTTGGCGGCACTGATAATGCCTGAAAGGTCCGTTTCATCCAGAAGCGTGGCCAGTTCTTTCTGCTTCTTTTTCGGGAGCTTGAGCACCTCATCAAGAATGCGTTGAAGTTCTGTCGGGCTCTTCTCGATCGCATTCCGCAGCAGTCGTAGGTGCAATTCTGTCTGTTTCGGGGAAGCATCACCAAAATCCGGTGATGCATCTTGAACCGTTACGGCAACAATATCGAAGATGCTGCGTTCAGCCTTCTCTAAATCTGTTTGCGCTTCACCTTCGAACGGGTAAAGCTTCCGTTCCTTCCATTCATCCACCACGATACGTGCCCGTTCTGCGGCACGCTCACGAAAGAGTACTTTGATCTGCCCTTTCGCCTCATCAATCATTGCCTGAAGGCCGGGCAGCAACTCCGCCAGATCAAGTTGACCGTTCTGATGGAGGTCTTCGATGGCCTTTGATTTCAGATAGGCGGAGAAATTAAAGTCTCCGACATGAAACCTGGAATCGACTTGCGATAGCGGAAAGCCCTGTTCGTTGCATAGGTACAGGGCGCGTTTGGTGGACCGTCGCCACTCAATAATTTCCAACGATACGGGAATCTCGTTACCGTCATCATCAATGTACGGGTTGAGATCAAATGTCCATTCTTCACGAATGGCGAGAGCTGGATCAATCCTTTCACCGCTATAGTCGATGACGACATCTCGGTAATTTTTTAGATAGATGGCAAAAATCTCGGAAAGCTCTTGCACTGCACTCTCCGGCGCGAGCGATGTGAATTGTCGCTTTAGCTCAGAGAGCGTGACAATGACGCCCGGTGGTGCTCCCGGCAGTTCTTCCTCATCCGAGATACGAACGCGGGAAATCTCGCGTTCGAGGATCGCAATCTCATATGTAGATGGCGTGCCATTACGTTCGTAAACAACTTTCCAATCCACGGCGCCGCCAAGTGCAAATGCCTTGAACCTGCCGCGTCCTTCCTTGCCATGAAGCATGCGTTGCAAGCGTTTTGTATGCATGCTGCGGTGCTTCCATGAACCGCCAAGATTGCGAAAGAGCTCGGGCGCCTCGTCGCGCGACATTCCATGGCCATTGTCTTTGACATGAATCTTCGAGAGACCGCCGATACCGTCATATTCAAGTTCAACGGAAATTTGGGTCGCATCAGCGTCAAGGGAATTCCAGATAAGCTCGGACAACGCCGGTATCGGCGGCGCCTTTGCCTGCCTTTCAATGAAATCCTGTTTCACCTCGACATTGTATTCCTGCGAAGTCATAGGCCTTGCTCCGCTTGATTTTGGGCGCGCGTAAGAGTCTTTTTATCCATGCCGTCCCTCTTGCTCTGCGTCTGGCGACAGACGCGCTCGCAGCGCCGCGCGCTCCGGGTCGTAGACAAAGTCCTTAATCGTACCATCCTTAACTTTCTCCACAGCTTCGTCGATCACGAACAGCGGGACAATGAACCACTCGCGTGGCACCACTGGATTGCCAAAACGGTCCATGATTTCGATGTCGAGCCGCGCGGGCTCGAAGATGCGGTGGATCAGATTTTCCAGCTTCGTACGATCGATGTTGTAAAGCTCGTAGGTCGCCACGACTTCGACGTCCGCCATCATGAATGTCGGCTGGAGTCGCGCGCCCGCGATGCGTTTTTGGACGCTCATGTTCGTGACGCCTATCTTGTGAACAAGATCGCGGTTCTCGGCGACAACCGGATGATCGGACTTGCTCCGCAGGACATAGATCGTACCGCTGGCCTCGTCGCCATCGATCGTGTGGTCGGCGAACAAAGGACCTGCCACGGGATCGGTGATGCGTCTGCCCGCCTCATCCTTGTTCAGGGCACGCTGAAGCGAGCGCATGAGCATGTTGCTCTCTGTGCCATTATCGAAGATCACGCGCAGTCGCGCATCGGTTCGTCCCTGTGCTGTTATGGTGGTTTCGCCCATATCGGCCACATAGGCCTTCTGGCCGCCGACGATGAAAAACCGTCCTGGCTGGATTTCGGCCTTCATCTCGAAGGGGCGTGTCTCGCGCAGGCCGCTGTCCAGTTCGCTCTGCACTTGCTCGAAGAGCGGCTTGAAAGCCTCGAAGTCCTCGCACTTTTCGCGGTTCGCGATTTCCTCTGCAGCTTTCTTCTCGGCACTCGTCCGAACATGCTTTAGCTCCGTGATCGGCGGAGCCTGAGCCTCGACGCCGAGTTCCGCCAAAAGGGCATCGTCATCCATCTCGTCCGTCGCTGATGACGATGATGGTGCTGACCCTGCCAGCAATCCTTGGTGATCGATTGGTTCGACCAGTTCCCGACAATCCGTCTGTTCGCGGATACGATCCAGTCGAACGGCATACAGGCGCTCAAAGATATCACGGTCTTCGCCATGCTGTGGCGCGCGGCCATGTTCTTCGACAAAGCGCTGGATTTCCTCAAACCCTGCGATGATGCGCTCTTCGCGGGGCGTGCGGCTCTGGGCTTTCTTCTCTTCAACTTCGACGCCAAGCTCGGCCAGCAGCGCGTCGTCGTCCTCGGTGAATTCTTTAACCATTAGCGGCCTCCGCCTTCATGCGGGCAAGGAAGGCCACACCTTCGGCCATTTTCTTTTCCCATGCGTCGGGCGAAGTGATCGAGGGAAGCCGCCCGCGCTCCTGCTTGAATTTCACGGCGCGCCGCGCCAAGTCCCGCGCTTCTTCAGGGGTCAGTTTCACTTTTTTGGCCGAGATAACAGCCTGAACCTGTTTCAGGCTCTCTTCGCTCATCGTCTTGGCCAGGATGGCATAGGCTTCGCTGAACGGATTGATCCGGTCGATCAGGTCGATATCCAGATCGCGCACGTCCATGGCAAATTTCCGGACGCCGTCGATCAAGGCAGTGTTCCCGCTCTTGTCGGTGTCATCGCCTTCAAGCGCCGCCTCCTTCGCCTTCTGCGTGAGGTTCAGCGCCGCGATTGCGTGCTGGCGCACGGCTTCCTGATCGCCTTCGTCAAGCTCGGGATACTTGTCCTTGATGATCTTGCCCATGCGCACCTGTGTCAGCTCTTCGGGAACAAGCTCCTCATCAAACAGACCGCGCTCAACGGTGGTTTTGTCCTGCGCAAAGGCCGCAATCACCTCGTTCAGGTCTTCCTGACAGATGCGCTCGGCTTCCTTGCTCTTCGGCTCGACAAGCCCCTTGATCTCGATCTGGAACTGGCCGCTGTCTTCATTGAAGCCGACATTGCATTCGCCTTCCTTGTAACCGCCCTCGCCGTAGTCAAAGCCCTCTACCGGCCCGCTATCCGGTTTCTTCGGGGTGAAGTTGAAGCGCGGGGCCAGCACCTGCTCCATGAGCAAGCTGGCCGCGATGGCTTTCAGCGTGTCGTTCACCGCCTCGGTGACAGCCGCCTCTGCCGCATCCGGCTCGGCGATCAGGTTGGTAAAGCGGGCGTTTGTCTTGCCTTCCGCATCACGGGTGGCGCGCCCGATGATCTGAACGATCTCGGTGAGGCTCGATCGATAGCCAACGGTCAGCGCATGCTCGCACCAAATCCAGTCGAAGCCTTCCTTGGCCATGCCCAGGGCGATGATGATGTCCACATGGTCGCGATTGTTCTTCTGCGCAGGGTCTTTCAGCGCTGCCGATACCTTCTCCCGCTTGGCCGGGTCATCATCGACCAGATCGGCGATCCGCAGGATGCGCCCGTCTGAGCGCTTCACAAGCTGGAAGCCAGTGGCAGGATCGGTTCCCTGCCATGCGCCAAGTTCCTCGATGATATGCTCGACTTCCCTGATCTTGTCCTTCGTGCTCTCGCGCGAATTGACAGACGGGATGTGGATGATCGTCTTCTCGGAGGGGTCCAGCACCTTCAGGATGTCATCGGCATAGGCACCGGAATAGAAGTAGTAGCCAATATCCAGCGTCTTCAAATATTTATAGCCGTTGAGTTGCTCATAGTAGGTGTAGGTGACGGTATCGAATTTCGCTTCGTCATGGGGCATGAGCACCGGCTCGGTATCCCCGCGAAAATACGATCCGGTCATGGCCACGACATGCACCTTGTCGCGCGCGATCAACTCCGTGAGCTGCGCGCCCAGCTTATTATCAGGGTTGGCCGAAACATGGTGGAACTCGTCCACGGCAATCAGGCGATCGTCGAAGGCTTCGACACCGAATTTTTCGACGGCGTTGCGGAAGGTGGCGTGCGGACAGACCAACACGCGGTCATCGCTTTGTAGGAACGCACCCACCGAGTCCGCCTTGCTGCCGTCGGCACCGGGCGCGTTGCAGAGATTCCATTTCGGCACGACATGCCAGTCGGCCCAGAACCCGAAGTCACTCAGCGGCTCGTCGGCAAAGCTTGATCCAATGGATTTTTCCGGCACCGTGATGATGGCCTGCCGGAGCCCCTGATTGTGCAGCTTGTCGAGCGCGATGAACATGAGCGCGCGGCTCTTGCCCGACGCGGGCGGCGACTTGATCAGGAGATATTGCTCGCCCCGCCGCTCAAACGCGCGCTCCTGCATCGGCCGCATGCCAAGCTCGTTCGACTTGGTCGAACTGCCAGTCTGGGCATAGGTGACGGAGACGGACGGGACGGATTTCTCACTGCTCATAACATCACGCTTTCATTCTCGAATTGGTCTTCTTCAAATCCTTGGCCGCCGTCATTTTGGTGTAGAGTTCGAAGAGCTTTTCCAACCTCTCGGTGTCGTTGCGGAAGCGGCGACCGATATAGATGCGTTCCAAAACCTCGTCGTTGCGCTCATGCGCGTCGCGCAGATCGTCGGGCATCTTCTCGGGGTCGTAGAGATCGGCGATGGTTGCGGGGAAATGCGCTTCGCGCGCCAAAAGGATGTCCTCGGCGCAGCGGGTCAGGTCTTCCTTGTTCTTCTCAGTCAGACTCGGCGCAGGGAAGGTGTGAAAGCAGATAGACGGTGTATATCTCACCCCAGAACCGAGCCGCCCCGACACAGATCGAACCCAGACCAAATGCATCTGCGATGACGCAAGGGAAAACTCAAACATTGAAAAGCCATAGAGGATGTAGGCAAGGTTAGTCACCATCGTGTTCGCATCAATCAAGATGGGCGTTGGATATGAACGCTCTTCTGGGGTGACTGAGGGAAATGCGAGTGCTGGTTCGTCTCTATGGCAATACTGAGCAAAACGGTAGGAGACAGAGGCATATCCATTTGTCGTCTTAGCTTTAGAAGCCAGGCGAAAACTCCTCACCCTTTCCACTCTTTCCCGTATTGGAGGAATATTCACCCAATACTCACGATCTTCCTCATTTAGATGCAGGGCATACCGGAAGCTTCCGGCAACTATCTCTTTTGTGCCGATAAGATAAGAAAGAAATCTTTTCGCATTTGGGTAGTCGCGCTCAAGTTGCCGCCCCTCATCGGGCGAAAGAATGAGGTGGCCATCATCTCTAGCCATGTTTCCCATGATCATCTTAGACAGAAAGGGGCTAAGGGGCTTTTCAGCCGAGCGAACAACAACATCTGGCCCAGATGTTAAATAAGGTGAGATATTCTCTACTTCTCTCCGTACATCCTCATCAAAAATGAGCTTCGCTCCTGATCGGCATTGACGACCGCCGACAATTACTACGTAGACGCCCGCATTATTGGCTGCATTGTTCTTCCATTTAAATGAGGTGTGGGCAAAGAAAATCTCCTGCCCCTGAGCCCACATCCGCGGCCAGATAAATTGCACTTGCTCGCCTTGGCATATTGAGCTCGTTGCAACAAAGGCAAATTGCGCCTCCGTCGTGCTCAAGAATTCAAATGCCTTCAGGAACCATCCTGCAACGTAATCAGCATCCTTGTAATCTGCATGACCCAAGAATGTTCTTTTGAGGTCTTCCTTCTCGTACGGCTCCTGCTTGCGCGCACCTTTGTAAGGCGGATTTCCGCAAATATACGTCTCGCCGCCTTCGTTCTCGAAGTCGATCTCCGCTTGATCAAGGGGCGTGTTGAATAAATCGTCCCCGTGCATCTTCACGCCTTTGCCCGTGGGCGGGCAGATGCTCAGCCAGTCGAGCCGCAAGGCGTTGCCGCAGGTGATCCAGTTCATGGCGTCCAGTGGTAGGAAGTCCCGCAGCGCTTCCTTCTGCCCGCGATGGAGCACGTCACACTGATACTCGGCGATGATCAGCGCCAAGCGCGCCACCTCTGCGGAGAAGTCCCGCAGCTCGATCCCCCGGAAATTCTTGATAGAGATATCTGAGCGGCGTTCGTCCTCCCCGCGCCGCTTGTTTATCTCGGCCTCGATCGCCCGCATTTCCTTGTAGGCGATCACAAGGAAGTTGCCGGAGCCGCAGGCGGGGTCGAAAACCCTGATCCGCGCCATCCGGTTGCGCAGGTTCAGCAGCTTGCGCGCGTTGTCACCGGCCTCCTCCAGTTTTTCGCGCAGATCATCGAGGAAGAGCGGGTTCAGCACCTTCAGGATGTTCGGAACGGATGTGTAGTGCATGCCGAGCGCGCCGCGCTCCTCGTCATCGGCGACGGCCTGGATCATCGAACCAAAAATGTCAGGATTGATCTTCTTCCAGTCGAGATTGCCGATATGCAGAAGGTAGGATCGCGCGATCTTGCTGAAGCGCGGCACATCCACGCTTTGCGAGAACAGTCCGCCGTTGACGTAGGGAAAATCAGACGCCCAACGAGGGATGTTCGACGCGTCGCGCTCTTCGAGCTTGGTGTTCATGGCGCGGAACAGCGTGCTGATCACCTCATGGGTGTTAGTGCTGTCCGGCGCGCTCATCTGCTCAATCGTGGCGGTGAACTGATCGGCCTTGACGAAGATGTCAGTGTCTTCAGCGAAGAAGCAGAAGATCAGCCGTGCCATGAAATGGTTCATGTCATGGCGGCGTTCGGCGGTTCCCCATTCGGGGTTGTCTTTCAGCAGCTCGATGTAAAGACGGTTCAGGCGTCCTGTGGCCTTGATGTCGAAGGCGCTCTCGCGGATTTGCTTGACGGTAGAGATACCAGCAAGCGGCAGGAAGAAGCCAAAATGATCGGGGAAGTCCTCGAACGGGCAAACGATTGGGGCAATGTCAGACGAAAGGTCTTCGGCTTCCAGCGTGATGCCGTCCGTCGCCAGGATAAACTTGACGCGGTTACGGGCATTCTTCGTGGCCGGGCTCTCGCGCAGCGCGCGGATCGTGTCGGAGACCTGCCCTTCTTCGCAGACCTTGATGTGGATATTATTGATCTGGAGAACGCCGCCGAGATCGGACTTGTTCGAAGCGCCGCTGCGCAGCCGTTTAATGGTAGTCGCCTTGTTGCCGAATGCTTCCAGAAACGCGAAGGGGAATTCCTCGGCGTCGAACGGCTGTTCGGCCAGTCTGGAAATTGCTTCTTCGATTTCAACTGCGTTCAAGGTTCTACCCCGTTATCTTTTTCTTTTGCGCCGCCATGCATGATTGCGGAATCAGCACCGCGTTCCGCCACATAGGCGCGCATGAACTCCCTTAGCACTTGAGCGGCAGGTTTGTCGTCCGCCTGGCACGCCTTGAGGAACTGCTCCCGCAGGTCCCGATCGATGCGTATGCGAAACCCGACATCTTTCATTGCCTGAAAGTGTAGCCAATGGATACACATTTGTGGAGCCTTTTGGTTGAATCCTCCACGATTTTATCGTCCTGCTTCGCCCGAGCCGTTCGTTACCCCTCACTTGCTGATGTGGGTGGCAAGCGCACCGAGTGCTCAAACGGCGATATCGAGCAAGTCTTCTCGCAGAGCGCGCTAAGGTTATGTTCATTTAAGCGAACATAAGAGCAGCTCACGTCCATTAAGGTGAACATTATTTTGACAAGACGGTATCTGCTAGTGTATGATGTCTAGTAATCTGAACACGAAGATGCTTTGCGTTCATTTAACCAGACAAAAGGCAGGTGCGCCATGAAGCGCAAGAGAAGTTACTCCCGCGTGACCCGCCAAGCGCTTTCGCTCCTTGGCAAGCTGATCCGTGTCGGGCGCACGGAACGGGAGATGACGGCACAGGAGCTGGCCGATCGTGCAGGCATCAGCCGCACGACACTCTACAACATTGAAAAAGGCGAGCCCGGCCCTGAGATCGGCACGGTTTTCGAGGTTGCCGCGATCGTCGGTGTGCGCCTGTTTGAGTATGACGAGCGCACGCTGCAGATGCACAATGCCCGCCTTGACGAGAAGCTCACGCTGCTCCCGAAATCCGTCCGTCCGTCCATGAAGGAGGTCGATGATGATTTCTAAGGCGGATGCGACCGAAGCCTATGTCTGGATTTGGTTGCCGGGAGAAACAGAACCGGTTGTGGCCGGACGGCTCACGCAGGATGGTGACCGTCTGCTCTTCACCTATGGCGCCAGCTATCGGGAGCGCCAAGACGCGATTCCAATTTATGAGCCAGAGCTTCCGCTTCAGCGCGGCACAATTGCCCCGAAGCCAGGGCTTTCGATGCCAAGCTGCATTCGGGACGGCTCGCCGGATGCCTGGGGGCGGCGCGTTATCATCAACCGCCTGACCGGCGCCAAACCCGATGCGGCGGGCGTGCCGGACATCAGCGAACTCA
>Ga0208330_1000605_pt1 | contig 15151 bp, 12 predicted proteins | sample DeeseametaMP1896_FD_184180 | JGI IMG/M metagenome (GOLD analysis project Ga0208330, IMG submission 184180) | Marine microbial communities from the Deep Pacific Ocean - MP1896 (SPAdes) | ecosystem: Environmental > Aquatic > Marine > Oceanic | place: East of Hawaii, North Pacific Ocean | collected...
CACGCTGCGCCGCCATCCGGTCGCCCTCTTGCGGCATATCCTGACGCCCGAGGGCAGCGTCTGGCGGTGAGGGGGCATGGCCGGGCAAACAAGACACAAGCAGCCGTGGGATCAAGGACCGGGTCAGCGCGACGTGCCGCGCATCGTCGGGCCGCGGTACGGCGATCCGAAGCCACCGCTCACGTACTTTATGCCGGCCAAGAACATCTTCCGGCTCAGCCTCGTCCCCAGCTTCGCCAAATCGCCGTGCCGGGGGGCGGCCCGGCCCCTCTCGGCAATTTTGGCGCAGCCAAAACCGCCTGCCGGTCAATGGATGCGCGGCGGCGGCCTCTGGCCGTCTTGATTCCGCGCTGATAAGATCCGCGTGCCTCCTCACCTTCGGCATGACGCTGGCACGGCGGCCACCAAGGCGGCCCTTTTTCCGTGCCGCGGCATAGCCCACCCCATTGCACCCATCCGCCGCCTGTGCAGGATGCGCGCCACAGGAGGACCGCCATGATCGCCATCATCTTCGAAGTCATCCCCGCCGAGGGCAAGAAGGACGAATACCTCGATATCGCCGCCACCATGCGGCCCATGGTCGAAGAGGTCGAAGGCTTCATTTCGGTCGAGCGATTCCAGAGCCTGACCAACCCCGGCAAGCTGCTGTCGATCAGCTTTTTCGAGGACGAGGACGCAGTACAGCGCTGGCGGCAACTGGCCGCGCATCGCGGCGCGCAGTCGCGCGGGCGCAAGGGCGTGTTCTCGGACTACCGGCTCAAGGTCTGCCACGTGCTGCGCGACTACGGCATGTTCGACCGCGCCGAAGCACCGAAGGACAGCCTTGCCGCCCACGACGGCTGACCCCCTCGGAGCACGACACGAAAAGACCCCCGGTCGATACCGGGGGCCTCGCTTTGGGGAATCGGGACAGACCCGGATCAGATGCCGACGTCGACGATGGCCTTGGCGAGGATCGGCACGGTATTCTTGTTCAGACCCGCGATGTTCAGCCGTGAATCCCCGACCATGTAGATGCCGTGATCGGCGCGCAGTTTTTCCACCATCTCGGGCGTGGTGCCGAGGCGCGAGAACATGCCGCGGTGCTGGGCGATGAAGCCGAAGCGGTCCGACCCCGACAGCCGCTGCAATTCCGATGCCAGCTGTTCGCGCAACGACAGCATGAGGGTCCGCATCTCCTCGAGCTCGGCCATCCAGTCGGCGCGCAGGGAGTCGTCGCTCAGGATCATAGTCACCAGCCGCGCGCCGTGATCGGGAGGAAAGCTGAAGTTCTGCCGGTTGAGGTAGTTCAGCGTGCCCTGGTTCAGTTTCCTGGCCGAGGCATCCTGCGACACCGCCATAAGCAGGCCGGTGCGTTCGCGGTAGATGCCGAAATTCTTCGAACAGCTGGCCGCGATCAGGCATTCCGGCACCGACGAGGCCACCAGCCGGGTCGCTGCCGCATCCGCATCGAGCCCGTCGCCGAAGCCCTGGTAGGCGATGTCGATCATCGGGGTGGCGCCGGTCTTTTGCAGGCTGGCGACGACCTCTTTCCACTGGCTCATGTTGAGGTTGGCGCCGGTGGGATTGTGGCAGCAGCCGTGCAGCAGCACCACGTCGCCCTTTTTCGCCTTGCCGATATCCTCGAGCATGGCGTCGAAGGCGACGCCGCGGGTCTCGTCGTCGAAATAGCGGTAGGGGACCATCTCGATCCCCATGTGCTTGAGGATCGACAGGTGGTTGGGCCAGGTCGGATCCGAGACGAAAACGCGCGCCTGCGGATTGGCGGACCGGATCATGTCGAAGCCCTGGCGCACCGCGCCGGTGCCGCCGGGCGTGGCCGCAGCGGCAACGGTGTCGCGGGGGAGCGCGTCGCCCAGCACCAGATTGACCATGGCGTCGGAAAAGCCGGGATCGCCGGCAAGGCCGGTATAGGCCTTGGTGGTCTCGGTCTCGAGCAGCTTGGCCTCGGCGGCCTTGATGGCGCGCATGATGGGGGTGTTGCCGCTGGTATCCTTGTAGACGCCCACGCCCAGGTCGATCTTGGTCTCTCGCGGATCCTCCTTGTAGGCCTGCATAAGCATCAGGATCTTGTCGGCGGGTTGTTCTTTCAGGGTCTCGAACATCAAGTGTCTCCGGTGGCGACGGGCAGGGTCGGGGACATGCCCCATTCGGACCATGACCCGTCGTAAAGCGAATGGTTGGTTTTTCCGATGCGTTCCAGCGCCAGCGACAGCACGGCTGCCGTCACGCCGGAGCCGCAGGTGGTGATGGCGGGCTTGCCAAGGTCCACGCCGCCGGCCTCGAAGGCGGCGCGCAGGGCGTCGGTGTCCTTCATCGTGCCATCTTCGTTCAGCAGCGAGGTATAGGGCACGTTCTTCGACCCCGGGATATGGCCCGCGCGCAGGCCCGGACGGGGTTCCGGCGCCTCGCCGCGGAAGCGCGCGGCTGACCGGGCGTCGATGATCTCGGTATCCCCGAGCTTGGCGGCGGCGCTCACTTGCGTCACGTCCTTCACCAGCCCGTTCTGGCGGCGCACGGTCATGTGGCGGTCACGCACGACGGGCGGCAGATCCTCGACCTCGCGCTCTTCGGCCTGCCATTTCGGGAAACCGCCGTCGAGCACGGCGATGTTGTCCTGCCCCATCAGCCGGAACAGCCACCAGACGCGGGCGGCGGAAAACAGGCCCGATCCGTCGTAGACCACGACCTGGTGGCCGTCGCCGACCCCGAGCGCACGCAGGCGCGACATGAACTTTTCGACCGGCGGCGCCATATGCGGCAGGTCCGACCGGTGGTCGCTGATGTCGTCGATGTCGAAGAACCGCGCGCCGGGGATATGGGCCGCATCGTATTCTGCCCGCGCATCGCGATCCGACCCGGGCAGGTACATGCTGCCGTCGAGGATCCGCAGGTCCGGATCCCTGAGATGCCGGGCCAGCCAGTCGGTCGAAACCAGAGTCTTGGGATCGTCTTGCGCCATGCGTTCCCCCTGTCAGGTGATTGCCTCAGGCATAGGGTGCGGCGCGGCGCGTGGCAAGGGTCCGCCGCGGGTCCTCGGCTTGGCCGTCGAAAAAGGAAACAGGCCATCGCTGCCAGCCCTTTGCATGTCGTTGTGCAAGTTGGGCCAAGGGCTCGGAGCGCTCTATCCACTCCGAACCCGGAGTGACAGCGCCGCGAGGCCCCGACGGTGCAGTCTTGAAAGTGGCGAGTGGAAAACCCTCACCCCACCGCTCCGGGATAGGACAATTGACTGCACCTCATGACGCGATAGCCTGACCCCCCGGACAGCGCCGGTAAGCGCCAACCGCCCGACACGACGCCCGACAGGAAGGAAAAGATTGATTATGATCACAGCGCTGAGAGTATCGTTGATGATCGGGTGCATGACCATTGTCATGACCACACCAAGATCTGCCTGGTCCGAAAATGACTGCATCAATTGCGGACCAGCTTTGATGGGGTCTGAATCCGTCACGAGGGTGACTGATTATATCAATTCTTATTGCCGACCGATTGCCAGCATTCACAGCCTTTGCAGCAGAATGGATGATGTTGAGAATTTTGATGATGATATCATGAACTTCTTTACTGACTGTGGGGACAAAGAACTGGACGCCATTCATGCGGCCCTTCGCAACGTCGAGTGCAGAAATAACAATTTTAAGGAGGGCGATCCATATAGGGATAGTATTCGCCTTATTCCGCTGATTTCCCACTACATCCCAAATTCAAGTTTCTATCTCAAAAAGATTGCTGACAAATACATCGAGGCGGGCAGGGTTGATGACCTTGCTGGCATAATCAATACACCCGATCACCACGGCAGAAACTACCTCGATTATATCGAGTTTATTCGTCAGTATGCTGATGAAGGGTCCATTCAAAGCAGAGACCTTCAGAAAGTCATAAATCTGAGCTGCAATCTTGGGGGCAGGTACAATCAAAAGCCTCAGCCCGAGGGGTGCCAGACCCATGAACGGCTGCGCTCCCATTTCGATGATTAGAAAGAGGTGATTTTGGCGCGCGCCGATCGGTGAGGGCGCAGGACCTCTTTGCGGCGTTCAGAGGCGTGGGCCGTCACTTTGCACCTTGTGCGTGCATAGGGTCATCGGGGCGAGCCAGTGTCGCAGGCGATATCGCGTGGGTGACGCTTTTTCGGCGATCCATGGCAGAGAAGCGACCGGAAGCGCCCTGCGCAAGGCCAACCCCATCTGGCTGACATGTGGCAAGCCGACCTCCGGCGCGGAGGCCTTCCGAAGATGTCTTGGGGAGGCTTTGCCGGACATAGCGTCAGGCCCGAAAGGAGCTTAAACACAAGTTGCACCACGAAATGCAAAGAGCGGGCCATCGCTGGCCCGCTTTCCGGTTTGGTTCGTCTATACCGCTCAGTGCTTTTTCTTCTTCGGCGGCATCAGGTCGGTGATCGTGCCCTCGAACATCTCGGCGGCGAAGTTCACCGTTTCCGACAGGGTCGGGTGCGGGTGGATGGTGTGGCCGAGGTCGACCGCATCCGCCCCCATCTCGATGGCCAGCGCCGCTTCGGAGATGAGATCGCCCGCGTTGGTACCGACGATGCAGCAGCCGATGACGCGCTGGTCCTCGGGGTCGAAGAGGAGCTTGGTCACGCCCTCGCTGCGGCCGTTCGACAGCGACCGGCCCGACGCGGCCCAGGGAAAGACGCCCTTTTCGAACTTCACGCCCTTGGCCTTGGCCTCGGTTTCCGTGAGGCCGCACCAGGCGACCTCGGGGTCGGTATAGGCCACCGAGGGGATGAGCTTCGCGTCGAAGAACCGCTTTTCGCCGGCACAGACCTCTGCCGCGACCTTGCCTTCATGCACCGCCTTGTGCGCCAGCATCGGCTGGCCCACAACGTCGCCGATGGCGAAGATGTGCGGCACGCCGGTGCGCTGCTGGTTGTCGACGGCGATGAAGCCGCGATCGTCCACCGCGACGCCCGCCGCTTCGGCGTCGATCAGCTTGCCGTTGGGTTTGCGGCCCACGGCGACCAGCACCTTGTCGAAGGTATCGGTGGACTCCTCGCCCTTCTCGTCCTCGAAGGTCACCTTGAGGCCACCCTTCTGCGCCTCGACGTTCTTGACCTTGGTCTTGAGCAGGATGTTCTCGTACCGGCCCTTGATGCGGGTGTGCAGGGGCTTCACGATGTCCTTGTCTGCGCCGGGGATGATCTGGTCCATCAGCTCCACGACGGTGATCTTGGAGCCGAGCGCGTCGTAGACGCAGGCCATTTCCAGACCGATGATGCCGCCGCCCAGAACCAGCATCCGCTTGGGGATGTCCTTGAGCTCCAGCGCACCGGTGCTGTCGATCACCCGCTCGTCGTCATGCGGGATGAAGGGAAGTTTCACCGGCTCGGACCCGGCGGCGATGATGCACTGGTCGAAGCTGACGGATTTCTTGCCGTCGTCGCCCTCGACTTCGATCATGTTGGGCCCGGTGAACTTGCCGTAGCCCTGCACCACCTGCACCTTGCGCGCCTTCGACAGGCCCGAAAGACCGCCGGTCAGCTGCTTGACCACGCCGTCCTTGAAGTCGCGCAGGTCGTCGAGCTTGATCTTGGGCTTTCCGAAGCTGACGCCGTGGCTGCCCATTTCCTCGGCCTCGGTGATGACCTTGGCCACGTGCAGCAGCGCCTTGGACGGGATGCAGCCGACGTTGAGGCAGACACCGCCAAGCGTCGGGTATTTTTCGATCAGGATGACGCTCTTGCCCAGGTCCGCGGCACGGAAGGCCGCGGAGTAGCCGCCGGGGCCGGAGCCAAGGACGACCACTTCGGCATGCATGTCGCCCTTGCCGGACGCGGTGCCCGAGGCGGCGACGGATTTCGGTGCTTCCTTGGGGGCCTCCTCGGCCCCTTTCGGCGCCTCCTCGGCCTTGCCGTCATCGGCGTCGGCGCCTTCGAAGACCATGATGACCGATCCCTCGGACACCTTGTCGCCTTCGCTGACCTTGATTTCCTTGACCGTGCCGGCGGCGGGCGACGGGACTTCCATCGTCGCCTTGTCGCTCTCGAGCTCGATCAGAGCGTCTTCCTTGGCGACGGTGTCGCCGACGGAGACAAGGATCGAGACGACGGGCACGTCCTTGAAATCACCGATATCGGGTACTTTGATATCCATCTCTATCCCCTCACCACATCAACTTGCGCATGTCGCCGAGCAGCGTCTTGAGCGTCACGCAGAAGCGTGCGGCAAGCGCGCCGTCCACCGCGCGGTGGTCGTAGCTGAGCGACAGGGGCTGCATCAGGCGCGGTTCGAACTCGGACCCGTTCCAGACCGGTGCCATCTTGGACCGGGTGAGGCCCAGGATCGCCACCTCGGGCGCGTTGACGATGGGCGTGAAGGACGTCCCGCCGATCCCGCCGAGCGACGAGATAGTGAAGGTTGCGCCCTGCATGTCCTTGGACTTCAGTTCGCCATCGCGGGCGGCTTTCGACAGGGTCATCAGCTCTTTCGAGATTTCCACCAGCCCCTTGCGGTCCGCATCCTTGATCACCGGAACCATCAGGCCGTTCGGCGTGTCGGCGGCAAAGCCGATGTTGTAGAAATCCTTCTTGATCAGTTTGTCGCCGTCCGGATGGATCGAGCTGTTGAACTCCCAGTGCTGTTTCAGCGCCGAGACGCTGGCCTTGATGACAAAGGACAGCAGTGTCACGCGGTAGCCGTCTTCCTTGGCCTGGGTGTCCATCTCCTTGCGGTACTTGTCGAGTTCGGTGATGTCCGCCTCGTCGTTGTGGGTGACATGCGGGATGTTGAGCCAGGAGCGGTGCAGCGCGGGGCCCGAGATCTTCTTGATCCGGGACATTTCCACCTCTTCGATGGGCCCGAACTTGGAGAAATCCACGACCGGGATCGGCGGGATGCCCATGCCGCCCGCGACAGCGCCGCCGCCCGCAGAGGGGGCGACCTGGCTCTTCATCGCCTTTTCGACATCTTCGCGCAGGATGCGACCCTTGCGACCGCTGCCGTTGACCTTGTTGAGGTCGATCTCGACCCGGCGCGCAAAGGCGCGAACCGACGGCGAGGCGTGGACCTTGGAAAAGCCGGCGTCGGTGACCGGAGCCGAAGCGGGCGCCGGTGCGGAGGAGGCCGCCGGTGCTTCCTGCTTCGGCGCTTCCTTCTTGGGCTCTTCCTTTTTCTCTTCCTTCGCCGGCGCGTCGCCGCCCGAGGCTTCTTCGAAGATCATGATGACCGTGCCTTCGGACACCTTGTCACCCTCCGAGACCTTGATTTCCTTCACGGTGCCGGCGGCGGGCGACGGCACTTCCATCGTCGCCTTGTCGCTCTCGAGCTCGATCAGGGCGTCTTCCTTGGCCACTGTGTCGCCCACCGAGACCAGGATGCTCACCACCGGCACATCGCTGAAATCGCCGATATCGGGGACTTTTACGTCTGTCGTCATAGTCTTGTCTCCTCGTTCCGCCGTCTCAGACCAGGCGCGGGTTCGGCTTGCCGCCGTCGATGTCGTATTTGCTCAGGGCTTTCTCGAGGTCCTTCTCGGACACGGCCCCGTCGCGGTAGAGGTCCACCATCGCCGCCGCGGCGATGTGGTTGGCATCCACCTCGAAGAACTTGCGCAGGTTCACCCGGCTGTCGGACCGGCCGAAGCCGTCGGTGCCCAGCACCGTGAACCGGTTCGGGACAAAAGCGCGGATCTGTTCGCCGTAGTTCTTGATGTAGTCGGTGGCGCAGATCACCGGACCCTTGAGGCCGTCCATCACCTGGGTGACGTAGGGCACACGCTCTTCGGCCAGCGGGTTCAGGCGGTTGTGGCGCAGGCAGTCCTGCCCGTCGCGCGCCAGTTCGTTGAAGCTGGTCGCCGACCAGATGTCCGAGGTAACACCGAAGTCTTCCTTGAGCATCTCGGCCGCCTTGATCGCCTGCACCAGGATCGTGCCCGACCCCATGAGGTTGACGTGCTTCTTCGCGGGCTTCGCGGTCTTCTGCATCCGGTAGAGACCCTTGATGATGCCCTCTTCGGCGCCCATCGGCATCTCGGGATGGTGGTAGTTCTCGTTCATCAGGGTGAGATAGAAGAACACGTCCTCCTGATCGACGAACATGCGCTGCAACCCGTGCTGCACGATCACCGCGACCTCGTAGCTGAAGGTCGGATCGTAGCTGATGCAGTTCGGGATGGTGCCCGCGAGGATGTGGCTGTGCCCGTCCTCGTGTTGCAGGCCCTCGCCGTTCAGCGTGGTCCGGCCCGCCGTGCCGCCCAGCATGAAGCCGCGCGCGCGGCTGTCGCCGGCGGCCCAGGCCAGATCGCCGATGCGCTGGAAGCCGAACATCGAGTAGTAGATGTAGAACGGGATCATCGGCACGCCGTGGGTGCTGTAGGACGTCGCCGCGGCGATCCAGTCCGCCATGGCGCCGGCTTCGTTGATGCCTTCCTGCAGGACCTGGCCGTCCTTGCTTTCCTTGTAGAACATCATCTGGTCGGCATCCTGGGGCGTGTAGTTCTGCCCCAGCGGATTGTAGATGCCCACGGACCGGAACAGCCCTTCCATGCCGAAGGTGCGGGATTCGTCCGGCACGATCGGCACGACGTTCTTGCCCACCTTCTTGTCGCGCAAGAGCGTGGTCAGGATGCGGACAAAGGCCATGGTGGTGGAGATCTCGCGGTCGCCGGTGGATTCCAGCTGACCCTTGAAGGCCGACAGCTGCGGCACCTCGAGTTTCGGCGCGTCGCGCCAGTCACGCTTGGGAAACTCGCCGCCCAACTCGCGGCGCCGTTCGGTCATGTAGGCCTTCTGCGCGTTGTTCAGGCTGACGAAGGGCGCGTTCTTGATGTCGGCATCGTCCACCGGGATCTTGAAGCGGTCGCGCATGGCGCGCAGCTGCTCGTCCTGCATCTTCTTCTGCTGGTGGGTGGTGTTCTGCCCCTCACCGGCGGTGCCCATGCCGTAGCCCTTGACCGTCTTGACCAGCAGGCAGGTCGGCTGGCCTTCGGTCTTGGTGGCGCGCAGGAAGGCGTTGTAGACCTTTTTCGGGTCGTGTCCGCCGCGGCGCAGGCCCCAGATCTGCTCGTCGGTCCAGTCGGCGACCAGCTCGGCGGTCTCGGGATACTTGCCGAAGAAATGCTCGCGGATGTAGGCACCGTCCTTGGATTTGAACGTCTGGTAGTCGCCGTCGATGGTCTCGTCCATCAGTTGGCGCAGTTTGCCGCTGGTGTCCTTTTCCAGCAATTCGTCCCAACCGCGTCCCCAGAGCAGCTTGATCACGTCCCAGCCGGCGCCGCGGAAGGCGCCTTCGAGCTCCTGAACGATCTTGGAGTTGCCGCGCACCGGGCCGTCGAGCCGTTGCAGGTTGCAGTTCACCACGAAGATGAGGTTGTCGAGCCCCTCGCGCGCGGCGAGGTTGATGGCGCCGAGGCTTTCGGGCTCGTCCATCTCGCCGTCGCCGAGGAAGCACCAGACCTTGCGGTCGGCCATGTCGATGTGGCCGCGGTTGTGCATGTATTTCATGAACCGCGCCTGGTAGATCGCCATCAGAGGGCCGAGGCCCATGCTGACCGTCGGGAACTGCCAGTAATCCGGCATCAGCCAAGGGTGTGGATAGGAGGACAGCCCGCTGCCCGACACTTCGGAGCGGAAGGATTCCAGCTGATCCTGGCTGATCCGGCCCTCCATGAAGGACCGGGCATAGATGCCGGGGACGACGTGACCCTGGAAGAACACCAGGTCGCCGCCGTGCATGGCGGATCTCGCACGCCAGAAATGGTTCAGACCGACGTCGTACAGCGCCGCGGAGGACGCGAAAGAGGCGATGTGCCCGCCGTATTCGCTGCTTTCCTTGTTGCGGCGGACGACCGTCGCCATGGCGTTCCAGCGGTTGATCGTGCGGATGCGCCATTCGGTTTCGTAATCGCCGGGCATGTCGACTTCGTCATCCGGCGAGATGGTGTTCTGATACGGCGTCGTGGCTGAAAACGGCAGGGTCGCACCGGCGGCGCGCGCCTGCTGTACCGCCTTGTCGAGCAGGAAATGCGCGCGGTCGGGACCGTCGCGCATGATCACGTCTTCGATCGCTTCCCGCCATTCGCCGGATTCAATCGGATCGATATCGTTCTGGCTGTCTTTCATCGACCTCTCCCTTCGTGTCGCGCCGCATTTGCGGCGAGGAATTCGTTCAGCGGTAAGCGTTCTGCTGTATGCGCCGAAGAGTGTTGATTTTCACGGTTTTCCGCGGTCGCGTCGTCCCTAGCACAGGTGTTTCCCCAAGGGCAGTTCCGCAGATGCATAGCATTGATGCGTCTGGCGCATGGCAAAAACGCTTAACGTTGAACAATCTTGCCTGTGGGCGCATGGGCGACACAGATTCCTCCCTTTTCAGGCAGGAGACCATGTGTCGCGCACAAAATGCAAGTAAAGGCCGAATTTGACAGGGAAATCACGCTGCGGCGCGGCGTCAGCGGAGGGGTTTTTCCAGCGGCACGACGCGGCTTTGCGCTTCGGCCTCAAGCTCTTCGAAGTCGAAATTGTCGAGCCTGCGCGCGCGCCGCCCGGCCTTGTCGGCGCTGATCTTGATCTCGGCGATGTCCTTGGACGCTTGGCCGAAATGCCGGTCGAGGTTCTCCACCCGGCTGCCCAGACGATCCACATCGGCGTAGAGCAGACCCAGTTCGCGCCGAATCGCGCCCGCCTGTTCCTGCATCCGCGCATCCTTGAGAATGGCGCGCATGGTGTTGAGCGTGGCCATGCAGGTGGTGGGCGAAACGATCCAGACCCGGGCGGCGAACCCATCGCGCACGATCTCGGGGAAATTCGCGTGCAGCTCGGCATAGACCGCTTCGGAGGGCAGGAACATCAGCGCGCCGTCGGCGGTCTCGCCTTCGATGATGTAGCGTTCCGAAATATCCTTGATGTGCTTGCGCACCGCCAGCCGCAGCGCCTGCGCCGCGCGAGTCAGCTGTTCCTGCGTCTCGGCCCGGCGCAGCTGTTCATAGGCTTCCAGCGGGAACTTGCTGTCGATGCAGATCGGCCCCGGCGGGTTGGGCAGGTGAATGAGGCAATCGGCCCGGCGGCTGTTCGACAGCGTCGCCTGCAGAGTGTAGCTGTCCTTGGGCAGTGCCTTGCCGACGATGTCGGTCAGCTGGATTTCCCCGAACGCGCCGCGCGTCTGCTTGTTGCTGAGGATGTCCTGCAGCGACAGCACGTCGCCCGAGAGCTTTGTGATATTGGCCTGCGCCTTGTCGATGCTTTCCAGCCGCTGTTGCAGGTCACCCAAGGACTGCGCGGTACGGCGGGCGGAGCCGTGCAGGTTCTCGGACATATGGGTCTGCACTTGCGCCAGCCGCTGCTCCATCAGTTGCAGCATTGCGGTCTGGCTCTTGGCCTGCGCCTCGCTGACGTGATGCAGCCCGCCCGCCAGCCGCTCCTGTCCGTCGCCCAGACCCTTGACCGTCTGGCCCAGCTGCCCGAGCTGCGCCGCCAGCGGCTCGGTCAACCGCGCCGACCGGCCCGCCGCACGAAGGGCGAGGATCAGCAGCACGGCGATCAGGCACAGCGCGGCAAATCCCGCAAGCGTCAGCAGGACAACGGGATCGTTGAGATCGAGGGCGGTGTCGCCGAAGGTGATCATGTGCGCCCGAACAGCCGTTCGATATCGGCCAGCTTGAGTTCGACGTAAGTGGGCCGGCCGTGGTTACACTGGCCGGAATGGGGTGTCGCCTCCATCTCGCGCAGGAGCGCGTTCATTTCCTCCGCGCGCATGACACGGCCCGAGCGGATGGAGCCGTGGCAGGCGACGCGGCTGAGGATCGCCTCGATCTTTTCCTGCACCAGCGCGCTGGACCCGGTGTCGGCGAGTTCGTCCAGCACGTCGCGCAGCAGCGCCTCGGCGTTGACCTCGCCAAGGATCGCCGGGGTTTCGCGCACGGCGATGGCGCTGCCGCCGAAGGGCTCGATGCCAAGACCCATGCGGTACAGGTCGTCCGAAATATCGAGCAGGCGCGCGGCATCGTCGGCGCTGAGTTCGACGATCTCGGGGATCAGCAGCGCCTGGGCCGCGACGCCGGTCCCGGCCATCTGACGCTTGAGCTTCTCGTAGACCAAGCGCTCGTGCGCAGCGTGCTGGTCGACGATGACCATGCCGTCGGCGGTCTGTGCGATGATGTAGTTCTCGTGCACCTGCCCGCGGGGGGCGCCCAGCGGCTGGGCCGTCTCTTCAAGCCCTTGCGGGCTTTCCTCGACCGGGGTCACGGTGCGGCCGCTGTAGGCCGTCTCCATTTCGGCGAAACCGGGGGCCTGGGCCGCATGGGCCGCCTGCCGCGCGCCAAGGCTGGGGCGGTCCATCTGGTAGACGCGCGGCCCGGTCGGTTCCGGCCGCATCGCGCCAAGGGTCATGTTCGCGACGGTCGACGAGGCGCGATGTCCGGCCTCGGCCAGCGCGTGGCGCAGGGCCGAGACGATCAGGCCGCGCACAAGGCCCGGATCGCGGAACCGCACCTCGGACTTCGCCGGATGCACGTTCACGTCGACCCTGTGCGGGTCGCAATCGACGAAAAGCGCCACCGCCGGGTGCCGGTCGCGGCTGAGGAAATCCGCATAGGCGCCGCGGAGGGCGCCGATCAGCAGCTTGTCGCGGACCGGTCGGCCATTGACGAAAAGATGCTGCGCCACGGCAGAGCCACGCGAATAGGTCGGCAGGGCGGCAAAGCCGGTCAGCCTCAACCCTTCACGCTCGGCGTCGATGGCCAGGGCGTTCTCGGTGAACTCGCGCCCCATGACCTGCCCCAGACGCCCGCGCAGCGCGTCGAAGAGATCGCCCGTCACCGGGTCGGCGCGGAAGGTCACGCGCCCGTCGCCGCCGCCCGACACGTCGCGCAGGGTGAAGCCGACCGCCGGTTCGGCCATCGCCAGACGGCGCAGAACCTCGCCAACGGCCTGGGTCTCGGCCCGGTCGCTGCGCAGGAACTTGAGCCGCGCCGGCGTCGCGTAGAAGAGATCGCGCAGCGTCACCACCGTGCCGCCGTTCAGCGCCGAGGGCCGCACCTTGCCCGCGTCACCGCCGCTCACGGTGATCTCGCAGGCGTCCGCCCCCGCGGCGCGGCTGGTGATGGTGAGCCGCCCGACCGCGGCGAGCGAAGGCAACGCCTCGCCGCGGAAGCCGAAGGATTGGATGTCGAGCAGGTCGGAGCCGTCGATCTTGGAGGTGGCGTGCCGCGACAGCGCAAGCGGCAGATCCTCCGGCGTCATGCCGCAGCCGTCGTCCGTCACCCGTATCAAGGTCTTGCCGCCATCGGCGATCTCGACCGTCACGCGGCGCGCACCGGCGTCGATGGCGTTCTCCACCAGTTCCTTGACCGCCGAGGCGGGGCGCTCGACCACCTCTCCGGCGGCGATGCGGTTGACGGCGGCATCGTCAAGTTGTCGTATGACAGGGCGCATATTGGGGACATGGGTATTCATGCCACAAGAGCTAGCAGGCTCGGGACGATTCTGGAACGACGGAATTGCCGCGTTGCGTCCTGATCCCTGCTCTCGACACGTGGCGGAATTGTCGCCAGATCACGGAAATTTATTAACGCAACAATAGTTCATTGGTCGCAATGGAACTTTAAGATTATTGCTATAGTTATTGACGCAGTTCAATCGACATGCAGGAGGCTCTCATGCTCGTTCCGCGTATCACCTTCGACACCATCGCCGCCGTCTACGGCGACGATTTCGCCCGCACCTGGTTTACACCGGTCTCTCTGATCGCCGGGCGCTGACGCTCACCCGCCCGTCGCGGCGTCGTACCACGCGCGGATCGCCGCGCGCTCGGTCTCTTCCATGTAGCTGACGTTGCCCGGCGGCATCGCGTGGCTGAGACCGGATTGCAGATAGATGGCCCGCGCATTTCCGGCGATCTGCGCGGCATCGTCCAGACGGACACCTTTTGGCGGCCACAGGATCCCGTCCCAGAACGGCTCTGCCGCGTGGCACATGGAGCAGCGGCCAAGAACGATATCCTGTACGTGATCGAACCCCTCGGCCTGGGCAAACCGCTGTTCGGGCGCACCGGCCATATCGGCATCGGCGCGGAACATCGGCGCGGTGCTCAGCCACATGATGACGATGAACAGGATCGCCGTGACCGCCCAGGTCCAGGTCGGCTGACCTGTACGAGCGTGCATCGAGTTGAAGTAGTGCCGGATCGTCACTCCCATCAGGAACACCAGCGACGCGATCAGCCAGTTGTATTCGGACGCGAAGGCCAGCGGGTAGTGATTGCTCAGCATCAGGAAGATCACCGGCAGGGTGAGGTAGTTGTTGTGGGTGCTGCGCTGCTTGGCGATCTTGCCGTATTTCGCATCCGGCGTGCGGCCGTTGATCAGGTCGTCGACGACGATCTTCTGGTTCGGAATGATGGTGAAGAAAACGTTGCCGCTCATGATCGTGGCGGTGAAGGCGCCAAGGTGAAGCAGCGCCGCACGGCCTGAGAACACGCTGGTATAGAAATAGGCCATGGCGACAAGGATGACGTAGAGCAGGATCATCAGCCGCGTGTTGTCCTCGCCAAAGCGGCTCTTGCAGATCAGGTCATAGGCGACCCAGCCCAACCCCAGCGAAGCGAGCGAGATGCCCACCGCCTGCCAGCGCGCCAGATCCATCACGGCGGGGTCGATCAGGTAGAATTCCGCGCCGAGATAATAGACCAGCGCCAGCAGCGCGAAGCCCGACAGCCAGGTCGAATAGCTTTGCCATTTGTGCCAGATCAGCCCGCCCGGCATGTGATCCGGCGCCACCAGATATTTCTGGATGTGGTAGAACCCGCCGCCATGCACCTGCCATTCCTCGCCATCGGCGCCCGACGGCAGATTACGGTCGCGGTGCAGGCCCAGGTCCAGCGCGATGAAGTAGAAGGACGACCCGATCCAGGCGATCGCGGTGATGACATGCAGCCATCTTATGGCGAATTCCAACCATGCGCCCATTGCTGCCAGATCGTACATTGTCTGCTCCTGTCCCGTGATGCGGTCACGCTATACGGGCGAGGACTTGTTTGTTAATCCTTGAAATCACCAAGCAGTTTCAAAAATCACGCGAAAGTCGAAATGGCCTATGTAAACAACATCCGCATGTTCCTGCGTGTCTACGAATTGGGCAGCATGTCGGCCGCGGCGCGGGATCAGCGGACCTCGCCCGCGGTCGCGTCGAGCCGGG
>Ga0208330_1000606_pt1 | contig 15134 bp, 16 predicted proteins | sample DeeseametaMP1896_FD_184180 | JGI IMG/M metagenome (GOLD analysis project Ga0208330, IMG submission 184180) | Marine microbial communities from the Deep Pacific Ocean - MP1896 (SPAdes) | ecosystem: Environmental > Aquatic > Marine > Oceanic | place: East of Hawaii, North Pacific Ocean | collected...
GGCTCGGCGGGGTCGGCAGGGTCGTCGGGCAGCGCCGGCGCGGGCAGCAAGGGCGGCTCAGGTGGTGCGGGTGGCGCCGGCGGAGCGGGCGCGCCCGGCGGTGACTCCCAGGACTGAGCCGCACGTCGCCGCCCCTGCAGGAGCTCGCATACCGGCGGGGTGCTCGAGTTGACAGCTCGGTGCGCGTGCCGACAGGCAGGCCCGATCGCCGCGACGCCGGCGGTAGGTGCCCTGCGGTTAGGTGCTTTTCGAGCCCCGCGGTCGGCGGGCTTTCCGATCCGGCGGTCGTCGCCGGACTGCTAGTCCAGGTAGTCGCGCAGGACCTGAGAACGGCTCGGGTGCCGCAACTTCGACATGGTCTTCGATTCGATCTGGCGGATCCGTTCCCGCGTCACGCCGTAGACCTGACCGATCTCGTCGAGGGTGCGGGGCTGGCCGTCGGTGAGGCCGAACCGCAGGCGCACCACACCGGCTTCGCGCTCCGAGAGCGTCTCCAGCACTGACTGCAGCTGATCCTGCAGCAGCGTGAAGGACACCGCGTCGACGGCCACCACGGCTTCGCTGTCCTCGATGAAGTCACCGAGTTGCGAATCGCCTTCGTCGCCGATGGTCTGGTCCAGCGAGATCGGCTCACGCGCGTACTGCTGGATCTCCAGCACCTTCTCCGGCGTGATGTCCATCTCCTTGGCCAGTTCCTCCGGAGTGGGCTCGCGGCCCAGGTCCTGGAGCAACTCGCGCTGGATTCGGCCCAGCTTGTTGATGACCTCCACCATGTGCACGGGGATGCGGATGGTGCGGGCCTGGTCGGCCATCGCGCGGGTGATCGCCTGCCGGATCCACCAGGTCGCGTACGTCGAGAACTTGTAGCCCTTGGTGTAGTCGAACTTCTCGACGGCGCGGATGAGACCCAGGTTGCCCTCCTGGATCAGATCCAGGAACGCCATGCCGCGGCCGGTGTAGCGCTTGGCCAGCGACACCACGAGCCGCAGGTTCGCCTCGAGCAGGTGGTTCTTCGCCCGGTCGCCGTCCCGGCAGATCCACATCATGTCGCGACGCTGGGCGGCCGGCAGCTTCTCACCCTTGTCGGTGAGCTCGGCCATCAGTTGGGTGGCGTACAGGCCGGCCTCGATGCGCTTGGCGAGCTCGACCTCTTCCTCGGCGTTGAGCAGCGCCACCTTGCCGATCTGCTTGAGGTAGGCCCGCACGGAATCGGCCGAGGCAGTGAGCTCGGCGTCCTTGCGTGCCTGACGCAGCGCCTCGGATTCCTCTTCGTCCCAGACGAAGTCACCGGAAGCCTTGTCCTTCTCGGAGGGCTCGGCGATCTCGTCGTCCTCGGTGGCCTCGTCGGGCTTCGCTACCTTGGCCGCGGCTTTCTTCGCGGGCTCGGCGACACCCTCAGCGGCGTCGTCGTCACCGTCGTCGGAGTCCTCACCGTCGTCGGAGTCGTCCGAATCGTCGGAATCCTCGTCGACCTCGATGTCCTCGAGGTCGAGGTCTTCGTCGACGTCGAGCTCCTCGCCGGGCTCGGCGTCCAGATCGTCGTCGCTGTCGACCTCCGTGCCGGTCAGCTCGTCGTCGACGACACCGCCCTCGGCGGACGCGGCCTTCTTGCCCCGGCCTGCGGGTGTGTCACCCTTCGCTCCGGCTTTCTTTGCGGGGGGGCGCTTGGCTGCCTTCTTCGCCGGTGCCGACCCGTTCGCCGACTTGGTGGGGGATGCCTTCTTGGCGGTGGTCTTGGTGGCGGTGCGCTTCACCGGCTCTTCAGTGGCCGGGCTCGCCTTTGTCGCTGCCACGTACAGCCTTTCGGTCGTGAGGTTCTCGGCGCACGCAGGGGCGCAACCGAAGAGTGTCGGCTATGTCGATGTCGGCGTCGATCTCAACTCGGGATGCTTTGCCGCTCTCGGGGTGGGCGGCCGCCGACGACCATTGTAACGACTGTGTGTGCCCTCGCCGCGCCCAGCGGCAAATTTGACGTGTCCGCTTGCCCGGAAACGACGGGTTACCGTCCGGTAGCGGTGACGTCGACGTCGGCGGCCATCGCGGCCCCGACGATGCCGGCGGTGTTCTGCAGTGCCGCGGCCACCACGGGGGTGCGGTTCTTCAGCAGCGGCACCCATTTGTCGGCCTTGCGGCTGATGCCGCCGCCGGCGATGAACAGATCCGGCCAAATCGCATTCTCGATGGCCACCAGTACTTTCGTGACCTCCTCGGTCCAGCGCTCGTAGCTCCAGTCCTTGCGTTCCTTGACCGAGCTCGCGGCGCGGTGCTCGGCTTCCTTGCCGCCGACCTCGAGGTGGCCGAACTCGGTGTTCGGCAGCAGCACACCGTTGTGGATCACCGCCGATCCGATCCCCGTGCCGAACGTCAGCAACACGATGACCCCGGTGTTGTCGCGGCCGGCACCGAACTTCTCCTCGGCGAGTCCCGCGGCGTCGGCGTCGTTGAGGACGGTGACCTGCTGCCCGTCCAACGCGCCGCCGATGACCTCCTTGGCGTTGAGACCGATCCAGCCCTTGTCGACGTTGGCGGCCGTCCACACGACGCCGTCGGCGACGACGCCGGGATATGTCACCCCGAGCGGTCCGTCCCAGCCGAAGTGGGCGACCACCTCGGCGATGGTTTTCGCGACCGCGTCGGGCGTGGCGGGCTGGGGTGTCGCCAGCTTGAACCGCTCGCCGATCAACTGACCGGAGTCCAGGTCGACGATGCCGCCCTTGACGCCGCTGCCACCGACGTCGATCCCGAATCCGCGGCGGGGGGATCCGGTGGCCGGGGACTCGGTGCCGGTCATGCGAGCTCCTCTGCGCAGATGGGCTGCTGAGCAGCCGGGGCGCTTGACACATTAACGGCTCGCGGGTGGCCATGTGGCGCGGTGGTGCCTGTCTCCCGTCCAGTCGGCGGATGTGTTGCGATGGCTTCGTGACGATGCACCTCGGGCCCGACGATCCCGCCACGCTGAGATCAGTGGCCGAGCAGCTCGCCGGCGAGGCGGCGGCCTACGTCCGCCGGCGGCGCAGCGAGGTCTTCGGGTCTGGGGCATCCTCGGCCCGGCAGCAGGATGCGGTGCGCGCCAAGAGCACCCCCACCGACCCCGTCACCGTCGTCGACACCGAAACCGAGCGGTTGCTGCGCGACCGGCTTGCCGAGCTGCGTCCGGGAGAGGCGATTCTGGGTGAGGAAGAAGGCGGGCCCGGCCCCGGCAGCGACCCCGCGGGCGCTGGTCGGCTCACCTGGGTGCTGGACCCCATCGACGGCACCGTGAACTTCATGTACGGCATCGAGGCGTATGCGGTGTCGGTCGGGGTGCAGCGCGACGGTGTCTCGGTGGCCGGAGCGGTGGCCGATGTGGCCGCGGGGGCGGTCTACTCAGCGGCCTCGGGCGGCGGCGCGCGGGTGGTCCGCGACGGTGCCGTGACGGCGCTGCAGTGCAGCGCGGCCGCCGAGCTGTCGATGGCGCTGGTGGGTACCGGCTTCGCCTACGACCGTGACCGCAGGATGCGCCAGGGCCGGGTGGTGGCCGAGCTTCTTCCCGAGGTGCGGGACCTGCGGCGCATCGGGTCCTGCGCGCTGGACCTGTGCATGGTGGCCGCGGGCCGCCTCGATGCCTATTTCGAGGAGGGGGTGCACGTGTGGGACTGGGCGGCCGCAGCGCTGATCGCCGCGGAGGCCGGCGCACACGTGCGGACGGCCACCACGCCGGACGGTGCCGGTTTCGTCGTCGCCGCCGCGCCCGGACTCGGTGCGGTGTTCGAGGGTGCGCTGGAACGCTGCGGAGTGGTCTCCCGCTGAGCTCAGCAGGTCCCGGTGTGGGCCTGCCGCAGCAGCGACGGGTCGGTGGGCTGGGTAGCTTCGGGCATGAGGCTGGCGAGCACCGCGTCGATGTCGTCGCTGCGTGTGAGCTCCGTGAACTCGGTGCCCAGCGCGAGATCGACGGTGTCGTCGGTGCGCTGGTCCTGGTACAGCTCGGTGCACGGCGCCACCAGCCATACCGCGGCCGCCGCGGCCCGGCCGGACGGGCCGAACCGGATCTGGCCCTGGCACTGCAGCCGGGCGGTGGCGTAGACCGTGTCGTTGGCGGCTTCCGGCTCGGTGAAACCCAGGTCGCGCAGCGCGCCGGCGACCTCGGCGGCCTGCCCGCCCTGACCGCTCGCGTTGAGCACCCGGATCGTAGTGTCGGCGAGCTTGGCCGGCATGACGTCGACCATCGTGTCGCGGGACACCTGCTCGCCGAGGTCAGGCGCCGGCGCGCCGGGCTCGGCGGGCGGGGGCGGATTGCACACGGCGGCCTCTCGGACGTCGGGCGGCCGGGACAGGGCGATGACCCACACGAGCAGTGCCGCGACCGCCATGGCGGCGAACATCACCAGTCCGGGCAGGAGACGGCGGCGGCGGAAGGGGCGTCCGTGCTTGTCGAACGCGGTGCCGTCGGTGATTTGCGCGACCACGGTGAGCACTCTAAGGCCACGAGGGCCGGCTCACTATCGGCGCGGTCTGCAGTGCCTGGACCGGCGGGAACAACCCCTGTCGCAGAAATGTGACGTAAATCACACCACTACCACCGTCAAACTGGGCACGAATCATTTGGTGCAGGCGTTCGACGCTGGTACAAAGCACTGCTGCAACGAGCTTCACGGAGGGGACAGATGGCCACCGACTACGACGCCCCACGGCGCACCGAAACCGACGACGTTTCCGAGGACTCCCTGGAGGAGTTGAAGGCGCGGCGCAACGAAGCTCAATCCGCTGTCGTTGATGTCGACGAATCCGAGACCGCCGAGTCATTCGAGCTCCCGGGGGCCGACCTCTCGGGCGAGGAACTGTCCGTGCGGGTCATCCCGAAACAGGCCGACGAGTTCACCTGCTCGAGCTGCTTCCTGGTGCATCACCGCAGCCGGCTGGCCACTGAGAAGAACGGCCTGATGATCTGCTCCGACTGCGCCGCCTGAATTCAGGCGCGCAGCGCGGCCAGCACCTTCTCGGGTCGGCGCGAGCTGACCAGCCAGTACGGCGTGGGATCCTCCGGATCGTCGAGCACCACCAGGACCATCGGGCCCACCCACGCCTTGTGCACGACATAGGCGGCTGGGTCGAGCTGGCGGCCCAGCGCCGCCGATTTCGCCGTGCGTGGCACCGCAGCCGAGCGCGCGATGACGCTGACGGGCAGGTGGGCATCGCCCACCCACAGTTCGGTGTCGCCGCCGCCGGAGACCACCCGTAGCTCGGTGCGTCCAAGCGCCACCAGGGCGACGGCGGCCACCGGGAGCAGCACCGCATACGCCACCCAGTCGGGCAGCACCCGCACCCCCTGGTTGAACTCCAGGGCGATCAGCGCGGCCAGTCCCAGGCCGGGCAACCACCACCACAGCGGCACGGACAACCGCTCGCGGTAGCGCACGGTTTGCGAGGCGGCACGCGTGTCGGACACGTGCCCAAGAGTAATCTGTGACGCCGTGTCCCCCTCTCTGGCGGTAGTACGACTGGACCGCGACCTACCGCTGCCCAGCCGGGCCCACGACGGCGACGCGGGTGTGGATCTGTACAGCGCCCACGACGTCGAACTGGCGCCCGGGGAGCGGGCGCTGGTGGGTACCGGGGTGGCGGTGGCGATCCCGCACGGCATGGTCGGGCTCGTGCACCCACGCTCGGGTCTTGCTGCTCGCGTGGGTCTTTCGATCGTCAACAGCCCCGGCACGATCGACGCCGGCTATCGCGGCGAGATCAAGGTGGCGCTGATCAACCTCGACCCGCAGACCCCCATCATCGTGCGCCGCGGCGACCGGATCGCCCAGCTGCTGGTGCAGCGGGTGGAGTTGCCCGAGCTGGTCGAGGTGGGGTCGTTCGACGAAGCCGGACTGGCCGACACGACGCGCGGCGACGGTGGGCACGGTTCCTCCGGCGGACATGCGAGTCTGTGAGACTGAAGGACGCGCGCGACGACCGGGCAGAACTGCACACATCTACGAGCATGGTGACGAGGAAATGGCACTGAGACGGCATCGCAAAGACGAGAGCACCGACGCAACCGAGGAGCGCGGCCCGGCCCCCGCTGAGAGCGACGAGGAACTCGACGGTCCCTTCGACATCGACGACTTCGACGACCCCTCGGTGGCCGCCCTGGCCCGGCTGGACCTGGGTTCGGTGCTGATCCCGATGCCCGAGGCGGGCCAGGTGCAGGTGGAGGTCGGCGAGAACGGCGTCCCCACCGCGGTGTGGGTGGTGACACCCAACGGCCGCTTCACCATCGCGGCGTATGCCGCGCCCAAGTCGGCGGGACTGTGGCGTGAGGTGGCCTCGGAGTTGGCCGACTCGCTGCGCAAGGACGTGCCCACCGTCAGCATCGTGGACGGGCCGTGGGGGCGAGAGGTCATCGGTGCCGGCGGCCAGGGAAACGTCGTGGTGCGTTTCATCGGCGTCGACGGATACCGGTGGATGATCCGGTGCGTGGTCAACGGCCCGCAGGACCGCATCGACGCGCTGGTGGATCAGGCGCGAAACGCGCTGGCCGACACCGTGGTTCGGCGAGGGGATACCCCGATGCCGGTCCGCACACCGCTGCAGGTGCAGCTGCCCGAGCCGATGGCAGCCCAGCTGCGCGCGGCAGCCGAGCAGGCCGCCGCGCAGCAGGCCGCGGCCCGGCAGCAGGCGGGGCAACAGCAACCGAACCCGCAGCAGCCCAACCCGCAGCAAAGCAGCCCGCAGCAGTCCAACCCGCAGCCAGGAGCGGACCCCCAACAGCCACAGGCCCAGCCCGCCGCCCGCCGCAGCACTCCGGGCTCGGCGATGCAGCAGCTGCGCACCATCACCGGGGGCTGACGGGTCAACCCCGGAAGTGTCGTCTGGCCGGGTCGTCGGCCTCGTGCAGCGCCGCGAGACACTGCCTGCCCAGCACGGACGGGTCGGTGCCGATCTCGTCGAGTGTGACCGTTCGCAGCGACGACCGCGGCGCGGCCGACACCCACTCGACGCCCACCTCCACCGGATGCACCGAATCGTCGGTGGCTGAGACCACACCGAGGGGGACGGCCAACCCCTCGAGCTGGCCGGTGGTCGGCGCCACGTAGTGCGCGGCCTCGTCCATGGCGTCGGGCAGGGCGGGCCACTGCGGCAGCCACGACCGCGCGAGCTCATCAGCCAGCCACCGAGGGCTGGTGGCCTGCATCTGGGCGGTGGCTGACACCAGCCCGTCGCGCCGCAACAGCTGTGCCGAGTATCGGGCGGCCAGCGCGGCCGGCGCGGCATCCGGTTCGCCGGTCCACGCCGGCAGCGCCGCCAACACCGCGATCACCCCGCCGGGATGCGCCAGCGCCCACTCCGCCGCCACCGCGGCGCCGATGGACACCCCGCCCACCGCGATCGGCTCGGGCCGCACGGCCCGCGCGATGTTGTCCAGTTCGTCGCGGTATCCGGCGATGAGCCGGTGCGGTTGCGGGGACGGTGTCACCACCGCGGCGCCCACCTCGTGCAGTGCGGGCGCGAACGCGCGGTAGACGAAGTCGTCATCCGACCCCGTCCCGGGAAGCAGAACGGTGGTGACGCCGCGCAAGTTGACCGCCATGGACTCGATCGTGCCTGGTCGCGGAAAGCTCGGCGCGCCGACCCGCCCTGACGTGGCATCCGGGAAGTAAGAGGTCTACCGTGGCGTTGGTTGGGGCAAATCCACAGTGGATTGACAGAAGGTGAAGCCATGGCCACGGCCGAGGGGTATCTACGGCGGCTGACTCGTCGGTTGACCGAAGACCCAGAGCAACTCGACGTCGAGGAACTCAGCGAAGATCCGGCCAACACCGGCGCGCAGAAGGCGATCAACTGCCAGCGCGGCCAGGAGGTCACGATGGTGGGCACGTTGCGCAGCGTCGAATGCAACGGCAAAGGATGCGCAGGCGGCGTGAAAGCCGAACTGTTCGACGGCACCGATTCGGTGATGCTGGTCTGGCTCGGTCAGCGCCGCATCCCGGGTATCGAATCGGGTCGCACCCTTAAGGTGCACGGCCGGGTGGGCAAGCTCGACAGCGGCGCCAAAGCGATCTACAACCCCCATTACGAGATCCAGAAGTGAGTGACCCGGGCAGCGAACCGGGCACGCAGACTTCCTCGCCGCGGGGCTCCACCGTCCTGCAACAGATGGGCGGCGTCAGCGGCCTGATCTACTCGTCGCTACCCGTCCTGGTGTTCGTGCCGGTGTCGTCGGCGTTCGGGTTGGTGCCCGCGATCGCCGCGGCGCTCGGTGTCGCGACGGCGATCCTGGTGTGGCGGCTGTTCCGCCGGGAATCGACCCAGCCGGCCATCTCCGGGTTCTTCGCCGTGGCGATCAGCGCGCTGATCGCCTACCTGGTGGGCGCCTCGAAGGGGTATTTCCTGCTCGGCATCTGGATGTCGCTGTTCTGGGCGATCGTCTTCGCGGCGTCGGTGGTCATCCGCAGACCGGTGGTCGGTTACATCTGGGGCTGGGTGCACACCCAGGACCGCGGCGCCTGGCGCGACGTGCGCCGCGCGGTCCGCGCCTTCGACATCGCCACGCTGGTGTGGGTGCTGGTGTTCACCTCGCGGTTCGTCGTGCAGCACCACCTGTACGACGCCGACCAGACGGGGTGGCTGGGTTTTGCCCGCATCGCGATGGGCTGGCCGTTGACCGCGGTGGCCGCGCTGGTGACCTACCTGGCGATCAAGGCCGCGCAGCGCGCGGTGCGGGAGCACGCCGGCGACACCGAGACGACGACCGGCGACACCGCCACACCCGACACCGCGACCACAGGCACCGGCACACCCGACACTGTGACAACGGGCACCGGGACGTCCGACACCGTGACAACCGACAGTGCCGACGACACGACCGCGCGGGGCGACGCTCAGCGCTGACGCGGGTGCAGCACCTGCTCGCGCAGCTCGTCCTCGACCTCGGTCACCGCGACGAACAGCAGCTCGTCGCCGCCCTCGAGCGGCTCGTCGCCCTCCGGCACGATCACCCGCGGGCCGCGCAGAATGGTGACCAGTGACGCGTCCCGAGGCAAGTCCAGGCGTTTGACCGGCTTGCCGCCCCACGGCGTGTCGTCGGGCAGCGTGATCTCGACGAGATTGGCCTGACCCTTGCGGAACTCCATCAGCCGCACCAGGTCGCCGACCGACACCGCCTCCTCCACCAGCGACGCGAGCATGCGCGGGGTGGACACTGCGACGTCGACACCCCACGCTTCGTCGAAGAGCCATTCGTTGCGCGGGTCGTTGACGCGCGCCACCACCCTGGGTACCGCGAACTCGGTCTTCGACAGCAGGCTGACCACCACGTTGGCCTTGTCGTCGCCGGTCGCCGCGATGACCACGTCGAATTCCTCGAGCTTGACCGACTCGAGAAGGCTCAGCTCGCAGGCGTCCCCGAGCCGCCAGTGCGCCGCGGGAATGGCGTCGACATCGATGTGGTCGGGGTTACGTTCCAGCAGCGTGACCTCGTGAGCATCGACGAGCTCACGGGCGATGGACCGCCCGACCGCGCCGGCCCCGGCGATGGCGACTTTCATCTGCGCCGCTCCTCATGATCGTCGTCGGCGGTGTTCATCTGCGCCGCTCCTCATGATCGTCGTCGGCGGTGTTCATCTGCGCCGCTCCTCATGATCGTCGTCGGCGGTGTTCATGCCTCTGCTTCCTCACCGGGCGGCAACGCCGCGATCGCCAGCGCTTCGGCGATGTGCCCGGCGATCGCGGCCAGGTAGACCTGGTCGCCGGACTGGACGACGGTCTTGGCGTCGGGTAGCAGACCCGCGCCGAAGCGGATCACGAACGACACCCGCCCGGCGGTGGCGGTCTCGAGTTCGGTGATCCGCCGACCCACCCAGCCCTCGTGCAGCGTGAGTTCGGTCACGCCGACGTTGCCGCTGGGGTCGCGCCATTTGGTGGTCTCGGTCTCGCGGGTCAACACATGCAACAGGCGGTCGGTCGTCCACGGCACGGTGGCCACCGTGGGGATGCCCAGCCGCTCGTAGACCGCCGCGCGTTTGGCGTCGTAGATACGGGCGACCACGCGCTGCACGCCGAAGGTCTCGCGGGCCACGCGCGCGGAGATGATGTTGGAGTTGTCCCCCGAGGACACCGCGGCAAATGCCGATGCGTCCTCGATACCGGCGCGCACGAGCACGTCCCGGTCGAATCCCATGCCCAGCACCCGTTCCCCGGAGAAGTCCGGGGACAGCCGGTGAAAGGCCGTGCCGTCCCGGTCGATCACGGCGACGTCGTGGCCGATCCGGGCCAGACTGTCCGCCAACGATGCGCCCACCCGGCCGCATCCCATCACCACTACCCGCACCGACGGTCCTTTCCGGCCTGAGCCGACGTGGCATACCGATACCTGCGGTTGTGTAACCCGCGCACCCGGAACGCTACCGCTTTCCTACGGTCGGGTGGTTGCGGGCTTACTCTTGGCAGTCGTGTCCAAGCTTTCGACGGTCGCCCGTCGTCTCGTGCTGGGTCGGCCGTTCCGCAGCGACAAGCTCGCCCACACGCTGCTGCCCAAACGGATCGCGCTGCCCGTCTTCGCCTCTGACGCGTTGTCGTCCGTGGCGTACGCACCTGAGGAGATCTTCCTGGTGCTCTCGGTCGCTGGGCTTGCGGCGTACTCGATGGCGCCGTGGATCGGTCTGGCCGTGGCCGTGGTCATGCTCGTCGTCATCGCCAGCTACCGGCAGAACGTGCACGCTTACCCGTCCGGCGGCGGTGACTACGAGGTGGTCACCACCAACTTGGGCCCGACGGCGGGGCTGACGGTGGCCAGTGCGCTGCTGGTGGACTACGTGCTGACGGTCGCGGTGTCGATGTCGTCGGCGGCGTCGAACATCGGCTCGGCGATCCCGTTCGTCGACGACCACAAGGTGTGGTTCGCGGTGACGGCGATCATGGTTCTGGCCTCGTTGAACCTGCGGGGCATCCGGGAGTCGGGCACCGCCTTCGCCATCCCCACCTACGCGTTCATGATCGGCATGTTCGCGATGCTGTTCTGGGGCTTCTTCCAGATCCACGTGCTGGGCGAGCCGCTGCGCGCCGAATCCGCCGATTTCGAGATGCACTCCGAGCACGGGGAGATCCTCGGTTTCGCGTTGGTCTTTCTCGTCGCCCGTGCGTTCTCGTCCGGCAGCGCTGCGCTGACCGGTGTGGAAGCGATCAGCAACGGGGTGCCGGCGTTCCGTAAACCGAAGTCCCGCAACGCTGCGACGACGCTGGCGTTGCTGGGGGCCATCGCGATCACGCTGTTCATGGGCATGATCCTGCTGGCCCAGGACACCGGCGTGCAGATCGCCGAGCGGCCGCTGGAGCAGCTCGAGGGAGCGCCGGAGGACTACCAGCAGAAGACGCTCATCGCCCAACTGGCGGCGACGGTGTTCCACGACTTCGCGCCGGGGCTGTACCTGATCGCGGGTGTGACCGCGTTGATCCTGGTTCTGGCGGCCAACACCGCCTTCAATGGTTTCCCGGTCCTGGGGTCGATCCTGGCGCAGGACCGTTTCCTGCCGCGGCAGCTGCACACCCGCGGTGACCGGCTGGCGTTCTCCAACGGCATCCTGTTCCTGGCGTTCGGCGCCATCGCGTTCGTCGTCGCATTCCAGGCTCAGGTCACCGCGCTGATCCACCTCTACATCGTGGGGGTGTTCGTGTCCTTCACGCTCAGCCAGATCGGCATGGTCAAACACTGGACACGGCTGTTGCGGACCGAGACCGACGCTGTGGTGCGTACTCGGATGAAGCGCTCACGGGTGATCAACACGATCGGCTTCCTGTGCACCGGCACGGTGCTGATCATCGTGGTCGTCACCAAGTTCATGGTGGGCGCGTGGATCGCCATCCTGGCGATGACGGCGATGTTCGTCATCATGAAGATGATCCACAGCCATTACGCGGCGGTCAGCCGTGAGCTCGAGAAGCGCGCGGCCGAGACCGAGGACATCGTGCTGCCCAGTCGTAACCACGCAATCGTGCTGGTCTCCAACGTCCACATGCCGACGCTGCGGGCGCTGGCCTACGCCCGCGCCACCCGCCCCGACGTGCTCGAGGCCGTCACCGTCAGCGTCGACGACGCCGAGACGCGCGAGCTGGTGCACAAGTGGGAGAACAGCGACATCAGCGTGCCGTTGAAGGTCATCGCCTCGCCGTACCGCGAGATCACCCGTCCCGTGCTGGACTACGTCAAGCGGGTGTCCAAGGACTCGCCCCGCACCGTGGTCACCGTGTTCATCCCCGAGTACGTGGTGGGGCACTGGTGGGAGCAGGTGTTGCACAACCAGAGCGCGCTGCGGTTGAAGGGCAGGCTGTTGTTCGAGCCCAACGTCATGGTCACCTCGGTGCCCTGGCAGCTGTCGTCGTCGGAACGGTTGAAGAACCTGCAGCCGCAGTCGGCTCCCGGCGACGCGCGCAAGGGATTCCTCGATTGAGTGCCGCCGACCGGCCGGCCGAACTCACGCTGACCACGGGCCCCGCGGCCAACGGAGGCAGCTGCGTCGCCCGCCACGACGGACGGGTGGTGTTCGTGCGGCACGCCCTGCCCGGGGAGACGGTGCGGGTGCGGTTGACCGGGGGAGCGGCGCCGACCACGTCGTACTGGACCGGCGACGCCGTCGAGATCCTCGAGCCGTCCCCCGGCCGGATCGAATCGCTGTGCCCCATCGCCGGTGTGGACGGCGCGGGATGTTGCGATCTGGCCTTCGCCGAACCGGTGACAGCGCGGCGCCTCAAGGGCGCCGTGGTGGCCAATCAGCTCGAGCGTCTCGGCGGATACCGGTGGCGCGACGAGTCCGAGGCGATCGCCGAACCCGTCGGTGACGCCGGACCCACCGGGTGGCGCAGCCGGGTGCGACTGGCGACGTCGGGCGACGGGCAGGCGGGCTTTCACCGCTTCCACAGCGACGAACTGGTCCACCGGTTGGACTGTGCACAGTTGCCCGACGACCTGCTCACCGACCTGACGCACGAGCGCTGGCCGGCCGGTGCTCAACTCCACGTCGCGGTCGACAGCGACGGCGCCCGTCACGTGGCGGTGTCGCAGCGGCGCGAGGGCGGACGACGGGAGGGTGGCCGCACCGCCACCCGCGTCGTCGACGGGGCCTACGAGGCGGTGCAGCGGGTTGCGGGCCGGACGTGGCGCATCCCGGTGACCGCGTTCTGGCAGGCCCACCGGGATGCGCCGGACTGCTACAGCACTGTGGTCGGCCAGTGGGCTCAGCTCAGCGCCGGAATGACCGCCTGGGATCTGTACGGAGGCGCCGGCATCTTCGCCGCGACGATGGCCGCGGCGGTGGGGGACACCGGACGGGTGCTCACTGTCGACACCTCCCGCGCCTCCGCCCGCGCGGCGCGGGAGGCGCTGGCGGATCTGGGGGCGGTGACGGTGCTCACCGATTCGGTCCGGCGGGCGTTGACCGCGCAGCGGCAGCGCGCCGACGTGGCCGTGCTCGACCCGCCCCGCACCGGGGCCGGCCGCGAGGTGATTGACCTGCTCGCCGCTGCCGGAGTGCCCCGGATCGTCCACATTGGTTGCGAGGCAGCCTCTTTCGCGCGTGATATCGGCCTGTACCGGGCCTGCGGTTACCGCGTCGAGGATCTGCGCGTCTTCGATTCGTTCCCGCTGACCCACCATGTTGAGTGCGTCGCGGTGCTGCAGAGATAATGAGCGGGATGCCGGTCAGGTGGAATAAGGTGGCTCAACGGCGTGCCGGCAAGCCTGGTCGGCGATGGCAATTGTCGGCTCCAACCGAAAGCAGGCTGTGACTTCGAATTCCCGCGGACGACAGGTCGGGCGAGCGCTGTTCTCGCGGGGGTCCTGGGCGGAAACCAGCCGGATCTCCGAGATCCTGCGCAAGGAGACCGTGGGCGGTGTCATCCTGCTCGTCGCGGCCGGGACCGCGCTGGTGTGGGCGAATTCGCCGTGGAAGGGCAGTTACTTCGGCGTCCGGGACTTCGTGCTCGGCGGGCAGTGGCTGGGCCTGCACCTCGATCTGTCGATCGGTGAATGGGCGGCCGACGGGTTGCTGGCCATCTTCTTCTTCGTCGTCGGTCTGGAGCTCAAACGCGAGTTCGTCGCCGGTGACCTGCGGGACCCGGGCCGGGCGGCCCTGCCCATCGCGGCGGCCGTGGGCGGGATGGTGGTACCGGCTCTGATCTTCGTGGCGTTCACCGCCCATGTCGGCGACGGCGCGCTGCAGGGCTGGGCGATACCGACCGCGACCGACATCGCGTTCGCGGTGGCGGTGCTGGCGGTCATCTCCACCCACCTGCCGGCAGCGCTGCGCACCTTTCTGCTGACGCTGGCTGTGGTCGACGACCTGCTGGCGGTCACGGTCATCGCCGTGTTCTACACCGACGAGATCAATATCTGGGCGTTGCTGGGGGCGCTGATTCCGCTGGCGTTGTTCACGCTGTTGGTGCAGCGCGGTGTGCAGGCCTGGTGGCTGCTGATTCCGCTCGGGGTCGTGACCTGGGTGCTGGTGCACGAGTCCGGGGTGCATGCCACCGTTGCCGGCGTGCTGCTCGGCTTCGCCGTCCCCGTGCTGCGCTCGGCGAAGAAGAAGGGTGAAACCACCGAGATCAGCATGGCCGAGCACTTCGAACACCTGCTGCGGCCCATCTCGGCCGGCTTCGCGATCCCGGTGTTTGCCTTCTTCGCCGCGGGGGTGAACTTCGGCGGGCTCAGCGGGTTGGGCCGGGCGTTGGCCGACCCGATCACGATGGGCATCATCGCCGGACTGGTACTGGGCAAGCCGATCGGGATCTTCTTCACCACCCGGCTGTTGGCCGCGGTGACGCGCGCGAACCTGGACTCGGCGTTGCGGTGGGTGGACGTGCTCGGCGTGTCGATGCTGGCCGGCATCGGGTTCACGGTGTCGCTGCTGATCGGCGATCTGGCCTACGGGCTGGGTTCAGAACGTGACGAATTCGTGAAGATCGGCGTGTTGACGGGTTCCCTGGTCGCGGCCGCCTTGGCCTCCCTGTTGCTGTTGAGCAGGAACGCCACCTACCGGCGGATATGCAACGAAGAGACCGTCGACGAGAACCATGACGGCGTGCCCGATGTGTACGAGTCTCGACAGGACTGACCCGGACACCGTGCGTAGACTGGCGGAATGCTTGAACAGATCCGCGGTCCCGCTGATCTGCAGCAC
>Ga0208330_1000613_pt1 | contig 14866 bp, 14 predicted proteins | sample DeeseametaMP1896_FD_184180 | JGI IMG/M metagenome (GOLD analysis project Ga0208330, IMG submission 184180) | Marine microbial communities from the Deep Pacific Ocean - MP1896 (SPAdes) | ecosystem: Environmental > Aquatic > Marine > Oceanic | place: East of Hawaii, North Pacific Ocean | collected...
TCTCTTCGGGCTTGTCTCGCTTTCCAGCCATCACATGGTCCTCCTGAAACGGGATAATACTATCCCAGTTAGTGGACCACTTCAGTGGGGGCACTCCACCCTTGCCCCGTCATCGGATCGTCCGGACGGGATATTCGTCACACAATTTCGCCCCGACCCCTTGCAATGATGGGCGTGATTCGAAATCGCACCGCAGAGGTCTACCGCGCAGTCTCGCGTATCAACAGGTGTGCAACAGATGACAAAGAAAGGGGATGGCGAGATAAAAGGGCGCGATGTGCGACTCGGTTGTGGGGAGTGAATTCAGGGACTTACAGAGCAATTTTGCGAGGTGCGCAACTTGGGCACAGCCTGCAACATGACCTGTTCTGCAATTGTTTCAAAGCGTTAACGCGATGTGCAAGGGCAGCGCGATGAGCGATGACGACACCTTCCGCATCCGCCCTGGCCGCATTCGCTCGTCATCCAGCCAGCGTGCACGACCCTTCATTGCGCAAGCCCTTGCAGCCACTCAACGGGCCGGGGGACGGGTGTCGCGGTCAGGTAAGATCACGACCGGCAGTCGATCCCACTTTGGACGCGGCAAACGCGCCAGCGTGCAGGCCATTCGTCGGCTCAACCCTCGGTCCCGTGTCGCCGTCATCAAGACGCGCGTCGTCAGGCATGGGCCGCGCAGCACGCCTCTTGCCAGCCATCTCGGCTACCTCCAACGGGACGGCGTCACGCGCGACGGGGAGAAGGCACAGTTGTTCGGACCTGAGGCAGACGAGACCGACGCAAAGGAGTTTGCCAAACGATGCGAGGGCGACCGACATCATTTCCGCTTCATCGTTTCACCAGAAGACGCCGTCGAGATGACGGACCTCAAATCCTTCACCCGCGATCTGATGCATCAGGCTGAAACGGATCTGGGCACGAAGCTGGACTGGGTCGGTGTCGATCACTGGAACACGGAACATCCGCACATCCATGTGATCGCCAGAGGTCGGGCCGATGACGGCGGTGACCTCGTGATCGCGCGCGACTACATCAGTGACGGGATGCGCGCCCGAGCGCAGGATCTGATCACGCAGGAACTTGGGCTTAGAACTGATCGCGACATTCACAACACGCTGGAGCGTCAAATCGACAGTGACCGCTGGACCAGCCTTGATCGCCAGCTTGCCAAAGAGGGTGGCCGAAACGGCATCATTGATCTCGCACCGCCCACAAGCCGACAGCCGGATGACTATTACGCGCTGAAAGTGGGGCGCCTACGCAAGCTGGAATCTCTCGGCCTCGCCGATCAGGTTGGGCCGGGCCAATGGGTGGTGGACGAGAGTGCCGAGACCACCTTGCGTGAGCTTGGCGCGCGCGGCGACATCATCAAACGCATCCATCGTGGGCTGTCGGAGCGAGCCATTGAGCGCAGCGCCGCCAACTACGTCTTGGCAGGAGAAAGCCTCGATGATCCCATTGTCGGGAGGCTCGTTGATCGCGGTCTTGACGATGAGTTGAAGGGCACCGCCTTTGCCGTCGTCGATGGCGTGGATGGTCGAACGCATTACATCCGCTTGCCCCATATCGACGCCGCCGGAGACAGCGCACCGGGGTCGATTGTCGAACTGCGGAAATTCGATGATGCCAAGGGCCGTCGCCGTGTAGCCCTTGCTATCAGGTCCGATCTGCCAATCGAGCGCCAGGTGACGGCGACGGGCGCGACATGGCTCGACCGACACGCCATCGCCCGTGAGCCAATATCCCTCGGTGAAGGCGGGTTCGGCGCAGATGTCCGCGACGCGCTCGAACGCCGCGCCGATCACCTGATCGCCGAAAGGTTGGCGAAACGTCAGGGCCAGCGTGTGATCTTCAAACGCGACCTGCTGAACACGTTGCGCAACCGCGAACTCAAAGCCGTCGGAGAAACACTCTCCACGGAGATCGGGCGTCCGCACACGCCATCAAAAACCGGGGACTATGTCACTGGCACGTATCAGGGACGCATCGCGCTCGCGTCTGGACGCTTTGCCATGATCAATGACGGGCTCGGCTTCCAACTCGTGCCGTGGACTCCATCCATCGAGAAACACCTCGGCAAGCACATCAGCGGGGTCGCCCGCGGCAATGGCGGCGTCGATTGGGATTTTGGGCGCAACCGAGGCATCGGATTCTAGCGGCAACCATCGCCAGGAAAGGGACGGATCATGTCAGCAACGAAAATCCTCTGGGGTCAGATCATCATCGTGTCCCTGATCGTGCTCATCACGACCTGGGCCGCGACGCAGTGGACGGCTCTGCGGCTCGGCTTCCAGCCGCAGTTGGGGCAACCGTGGTTCGAACTACTCGGAATGCCCGTCTACTACCCACCCGCCTTCTTCTGGTGGTGGTATGCCTATGACGCCTATGCGCCGCCGATCTTTATCGAAGGTGCCCTGATCGCGGCGTCGGGCGGATTTTTATCCGTCGGAGCTGCGATCTTCATGTCGGTCTTGCGGGCGCGCGAAGCTCAAAACGTGGACACCTACGGATCTGCGCGATGGGCCGACGAGCGCGACATTCGGAACGCAGGACTGTTCGATCCGGATGGCGTGATCCTCGGAAAGCGAGACCACGCCTATTTGCGACACGATGGGCCGGAACATGTGCTTTGCTTTGCACCCACACGATCCGGCAAGGGGGTTGGGCTGGTCATTCCATCGCTCCTGACGTGGCCAGGATCAGCCATCGTGCATGACATCAAGGGCGAGAACTGGCAGCTCACGTCGGGCTTCCGCGCGAAGCACGGTCGCGCTCTGCTGTTCGATCCGACCAACGCGACGTCTTCTGCCTATAATCCGCTACTGGAAGTGCGGCGGGGCGAATGGGAAGTGCGGGACGTCCAGAACATCGCCGACATTCTGGTTGACCCCGAAGGCTCGCTGGAAAAACGCAACCACTGGGAAAAGACCAGCCACGCCCTGCTGGTTGGTACAATCCTGCACGTCCTCTACGCCGAAGCGGACAAGACACTCGCCGGCGTAGCAAGATTCCTGTCTGACCCGAGGCATCCCATCGAAACCACGCTTGAGACAATGAAGACCACCGCGCATTTCGGAAACACCGGACCGCATCCCGTCGTTGCAGGTGCCGCACGTGAGCTCCTGAACAAGTCGCCCAACGAGCGCTCCGGCGTTTTATCGACAGCAATGTCGTTTCTCAGTCTCTACCGCGATCCCGTCGTGGCCAAGGTCACCCGACGTTGCGACTGGCGGATTGAAGATCTTGTTCAGGGCACTGACCCGGTTACCCTTTACCTCGTCGTGCCACCGTCCGACATCAACCGCACCAAACCGTTGATCCGTCTGATCCTGAACCAGATTGGCCGCCGATTGACCGAAGATCTCGCAGGTAGGGATCCGAAGCATCGCCTCCTCCTGATGCTGGACGAGTTCCCAGCATTGGGGCGGCTCGACTTCTTCGAAAGCGCGCTGGCGTTCATGGCGGGTTATGGGATCAAGAGCTTCCTGATTGCACAATCCTTAAATCAGATCGAGAAAGCCTATGGGCCTAACAACTCGATCCTCGACAATTGTCATGTGCGCGTAAGCTTCGCGACCAATGACGAACGGACGGCAAAGCGCGTATCCGATGCGCTCGGCACCGCAACAGAAATGCGCGCCATGAAGAATTATGCCGGTCATCGCCTGTCCCCCTGGCTCGGCCATCTGATGGTCAGCCGACAAGAAACGCCACGCCCCCTCCTCACTCCCGGCGAGGTGATGCAGCTTCCACCCACAGACGAAATTGTCATGGTGGCAGGAACGCCGCCGATCCGGGCGCAAAAGGCACGGTACTTCAAAGATGATCAATTGAACGCCCGCGTTCTGCCGCCAGCGACGCCACACAGGACTGATGCACCAGCCAACGACGCCTGGAGCCGGATCGTTCCACTCAAGCCGCCAGAGATTCCAAATCCCGAGATACAGACGGCAGATGAAAGCGCAACGACCGACGACCCCAACGAACAGCGGCGTCAACCGGAACTGGACCGAACCCGAGAAACAGAAAAGGGAAAGCCCATCGAAAACGAGTTTGAGCCGGACCTCAAAAAGCCACCGAAGGATCAGACCGTTCAATTGAGGCACCTTGATCAGCGGGCCCGCCAGCTTACCCGCCAAGCCTCAATGGATCCAAACGAAGACATCGAACTGTGAGGGCCTGAAAATGAGACAACCCAAGAAACATCGCCTATCCGTATATCTCGACCCGGACATCATGTCAGCGCTGGCCGACTATGCGGCCCTGCGAGACCACTCCCGCTCCCTCGTCGCGGAAGCCGCGATTGCGTCATTCCTATCACCCGACGCTGCTGAACGTCAGGAAGCAGCCACCACAAAGCGCCTCGAGCAGATCGACCGCCGGATGGTTCGCTTGGAACGGGATGTCGCAATCTCGGTAGAAACACTGGCGCTGTTTGTACGCTTCTGGCTGACCACCAATCCACCACTACCTGAACCTGCGCGAGCTGCAGCCAAGGCCCAAGCAGGCGAGCGCTATGATGCCTTTATCGCTGCACTCGGTCGCCGATTGGCGAAAGGGCCAGCGCTAAGACAGGAGATTTCTGAAGACATCTCGAGAGTGGAAACGTGAACCCAATATAGCGAAATATCGAAGTCTGGCGGTCGCGCATCCTTACGTAAAAGTGAAATAGCTCCGCTCTCACGCCTACACAACCGAAATGCGGCGAAGTGGATCTTTCGAATGACTTTCCAGATGGATTGTTCAAAATGGATTTCAATTTATCTCAAAACAGATATTTTTAACTCGAAAAACCCAACAATTCTAAGCTCAGTGTTTAGCCCAATTGCGTTATGCGGCAGCTCTTGGCGGGAACCGCTGCGTCGCTCCTTCGGTTGCAATCTTCCTGAGCAAGCGGACCTATCTTTCCCGATTAGTCCCGGTTTGCCTCCGGCTGCGTGTCGGTCACATACCGGAAATCACAGTATTTGCCCCCACCAGCCAGGGTTTGGCTACGCTCCAGATGCCCGCCCCACATCTCGGCCAAGGGATAGTCGAGATTGCAGGCCGTGCCCTGACAAAAATCACGCGCGTCCTCGGGCGGCAGCAAATTGTGGTGCAGTTCCTGATAGGGGCAGCGGGTCACCAGAAACACCCCGCCGCGGTCGCTGTCGATCCAGCGTTTGCAATAGGATTTCGGGCCAAAGGGGAACACATCCATGATCAAATGCGTGTCCCGTTTCAGCCGTTTGGCGGGATCGCGGGTGGTCAGCCGGACCAGCGCGTCCGGAACCATCATGACCCGCCGATAGATGATCCAGGCGGCATCGCCCACCAGTTCGATGGCGTAGTCCCGCGCCACGCCGCGATCAATAGCCGCTTGAATGGCGCTGATAATAAGCGCGCCATTCAGCAACCAAAGCCGTGCGCCCGCGTCGCGCTCATATGGGATCTGGGCAGCGTGTGCCTCGAACCGGGTCCAGGCGTCTTTCAGAAGGTCGCGGATTTCAGCCTTGGTGAACCGCCCCTTGCTCATGTCTCCGCGCACACGGTTGCGCCCCAGAATGGCTGTCTTGGCCGCACCCCGCACAAGGGGTGCGAATGCAAGGCGGTAGAGCCGCTGGCGCGGCGTCATTTCAGCAAAGTGGGCCCGAATGCCCGCCCCCGGTCGGTAAAGGTCATCCAGCCCAGAACTGCACCGCCGATGGCGGACATCACGATGCCATTGACCATAAAAAGCAGCCCCGCACCCTGCGCGCCGAAATAGCCGAATGTCATATCAAGACGGAGGCAGAGCGTGTTGCACAACAGGCCAAGCATCACAGTGGACAGAAGCGCGCTCAGCACCACGGCGCGCCAGCCGTCGACCCGGCCCAGCAGACCAAGCGCCACAACCGATCCAAAGGCCCCGCCCATGCCGAGACCGCAATAGACGATGGTCCACATGAATTTGTTGAACCAGCTGCCTTCGGGAAACAGATAGAAGCCCCAAACCACAAGGATCACCGCTTCGCCGAGAACGGAAAACAGGATTGCCAGTTTCAAAGGTCGCGCAAAACTTCGGTCAGAGGCCATTGTCAGGGTGGTCACGTTCTGTCTCCTCTCGGTTCTGTCAGATCGCGCAGCAGACGCACGATGCGCGACGCGGCGGCGTCAACCTTGTCTTTGGCCATGTCATCCCAGTGGGTCGCGAACCAGCGGTCACCGCCTTCGAGCATCCCGAAGGTCGCATCAAGCAACAGGTCTTGCGGTAGATCCGTCCGCACGGCTCCAAGTGCCTGCCCCTGCGCGATCATGGCCGTCAGCCATTGCCGCATCTGCCCTGCCAGAATTTCCAAGGCCGGGTGTGCGGTACCATCGGCGCGCGACTGAATCGCGCTCCAGTTCAGCGCTGCCAATACGGGATCGGCCAACTGGCGGCGCAGAAACCCCACATACACCCCCTCCCACATCGACCAATATTCCCCGGCCGTTGACGGCAGGGCCGGAGGCACCATTGCCGCCAGAAGTTGATCCAGAGCGCGTTGCGTGACTGCAGCGTACAGATCATCCTTGCCCTCGAAATAGTGGTAGAAGGACGATTTGCCCATGCCCGAAGCCGCGATCACCCGATTGATTGACGCTCCGCTCAGGCCATGTTCGGCTATCTCGGCAGCGCCCGCATCAAGGATCACGGCGCGCTTTTCCGGCGAGACATTCTGGAATCGTTTCATCGGGGCCATTGAGTTTTTGTACCTTAGGTTGGACTTGGAGTCCATGATCCAGCATGGTGTCTACGCCACCACAGTCGCAGATGCAGTGTCATCGCATGGCATCAGGGAGTTCGTGAGCGCAACTGACGGCGATATTTCATTTCACCCACTGGATGTTGCCGAAGCGATTTCGTGCCAAAGCGAACGCAAGCGCTTACTTGATGTCACGCATTCGACGGTGGTGCCAGCAGGCATGTTTAGAGGCGCGAAAGACGTCTATAGTTGCTACGAATGAAACATAAGGAACATAGACTTGCTTCTCTCTATTGGCTTATCCCTGTCCGCATTTCTGGTGACGGCGGTGATGCATCTGACCACCCTGAAGTGGTGCAGTGGTGGGATGGCCAGCATTCCAATGCGGCCCTCCATCCGCGTCCTCGCGGTTCTGACTCTGCTGTTCACTGTCCATATGTTGCAAATTGGCGTGTTCGCTGTCGCCTTTGCCTTGGCCGAGCGCTGGTTGAACCTAGGCGCATTTGCGGGTGAGACCATCGCGGCTCCCCTCGATTACTACTATTTTTCGGCAATAACCTACACCTCGCTCGGAATAGGAGACATTTTTCCTACCGGGCACCTGCGGTTTCTGACGGGCGTCGAGGCGCTGATCGGTCTGTTGCTGATCGCGTGGTCCGCCTCCTTCCTCTACGCGATGATGAACCGCCTCTGGGTCTGGCAGCCCTGCAAGCGTCCGGACGGAACATCGCAGGACATGTCAGGACACACGCCTGCGCCGGACTGCCAGCAGGGCGACACTGGCAAGGATGGCCGACAGGCTTGAGCCCAGAATGACCGCAATCTTTGCCGAATCCGCGCGTGCAGGATCATCCAGCGCGGCGGTGACGATGAACAGGCTCATCGTGAAACCGATGCCTGCGAAAAGTGCGGCGCGCAGGGTATCGCGCAACGATGTCCCGGACGGCAAACTGCCCAGACCCGCCCACAGTGCAAGGCCAGTTCCCAATGCGACACCCAACGGCTTTCCAACAACTAGGCCCAGGACAATGCCCGCAGCGACCGTATCTGTCGTCCAGTTCGCGGACGCATTGGTCAGGGGCACCCCGGCATTGAAGAAGGCAAAGATCGGAACGACGATGAACAGGGCCAGAGGTGCGACCCGATGCTCGACCTGTGCGACGGCGCTCAGTCTGAAAGCCGACAGCGGCAGCGCCAGACCGATGATCGCCCCCGCGATGGCCCCTTCCAGCCCGGACCCAATCAGCCCGGACCACAGCAATGCGCCCGCAACGAGATAGAGCTTGGTGGCCTCGCTCGCGCGCCGGTTCAGAGCCCAGAGACCGCCAAGCCCGAACGCGATGAGGGCCAGCGACCAGCCGAACTCGGCCTCGCCGTAGAACAGTGCAATGACCAGCACGGCGCCCAGATCGTCAAAGATCGCAACGGCCGTGACGAAGGCCAGAAGGCCCACAGACACCGCCGATCCGAGGAACGACATCAGGCCCAGCACCAGAACCACATCCGTCGCAATCGGAATCGCCCAGCCGCGCATCGCTTCGGGGTCGCCTGCATTGAACGCCAGATAAATCGCCACCGGCACCACCATGCCGCCGAACGCCGCAATGGCCGGCAAGGTGGCGCGCCCCCGCGCCGCCAGAACGCCCGACGTCATCTCTTGTTTGGTGTGCAAGCCGATGTGAAAAAAGAAGACGACCAGAAGGCCCTGATTGATCCAGTCGATCAGCGGGGCGTCGATCACAACGGGCGCGATGCCCAGCCGCAGCGGATAGTGATGGATGAAGTCGTAAACGCCCGACAGCGGTGAATTGGCCGCACCCATGCCCAGGGCGATCGCGACGAGCATGGCGATGCCTGCACGCCGTCCTTCGTGCGATTGCCGGGTTTCAACCGCTGACATCAGTGGTCATGCGCTGCTTCCGGTGCCATCCATCGCGACAGGTAAACACGTTCAAGGACAAAGACAGTGGCAATGCCGATGGCGGCATAAAGCACGATGGCCGGATCGCTTTGAAGTTTCATCGCAGTGAAGGCGACAAGTACCACGGCGTCGAAAGCAAGTGCCAAAAGAAGAATTGTTGGCGCTGCTCCAACCTCTTTCCGTCGGAAATGGAACACACCCCAATGCACAATCATATCCATGATGAGATAGAAGAATGCTCCCAGAGAGGCGATCCTGCCCAGATCGAAGAACACCGCCAGCGCCGAGGCAATCACAACCGTATAGACCAGCATGTGGCGCTGAATGGCCCCGGCCATACCAAAGTGGCTGTGCGGGATCATCTCCATATCCGTCAGCATGGTCAGCATCCGCGACACCGCGAAAACGCTGGCCAACACGCCGGATGCCGTGGCCACGGCCGCCAACACGACCGTCAAGTAAAAGCCCACCTGCCCAAGTGCGGGCTCAGCCGCCTGGGCCAGCGAATAGTCACGCGCGGCGATGATTTCGTCGATTGTCAGGCTCGCGCCCACACCGAAGGCCACAAGCAGGTATACGACCACGCAGATGGCGATCGAGATCATGATGGTGCGGCCCACATTCCTGTGGGGATCGGTGATTTCGCCGCCGCTGTTGGTGATCGTGGTAAAGCCCTTGAAGGCAAGGATCGCCAGTGCGACAGAGGCGATGAAGCCTGTCACTCCAAAGGTCTCGGCCGTTTCTGACGCGCCGGCGAACTGAAATCCGCTGGTCCAGAGTGCCGCAAAGCCAAAAAGCGCGATACCGCCGATCTTGATCGCCGCCATGATTAGAGAGAATAGCCCGACGGAGCGGTTTCCTGCGATGTTGACCAAGAATGCGAACACGATCACGGCAACCGCCAGAACGGGCACAAGTGGCCCGCCCGTGATATCCAAAGGCCGCAAGACATAAGTGGCGAATGTCCGCGCGACGAGGCTTTCCGCGATCACCATGCTGAGCGCCATCAAAAGCGCCGCTCCCGCCGCGACCGCCCCCGATCCATAGCATTTCTGAAGGATCATCGCGATGCCTCCTGCCGAGGGCCAGGCGTTCGACATCTTGATGTAGCTGTAAGCGCTGAAGCTGGTCACGATGGCACCAGCGATGAACGCGAGTGGAAATAGTGGTCCAGCCAGCTGGGCGATTTGTCCGGTCAGGGCAAAGATACCGGCTCCGATCATAACGCCCGTGCCCATGGCAACAGCTCCGCCAAGGCTGATCGAGCCTTCGCGGTAGCCGTCGTTTACATCGTGGCTTTTATCGTGTTTCTGCATTTCGATCTGCCTCGCTTGCTATTTAGGTCGCTACGCCTCTGCGCATGCCCACCCGATAGGTTCCAGGCCGCCAGAAGTCCCGACCCTGGGCGTCTGATGAAATCGCGACTACTCCCGTTGCGAGGGTGCGCCGTAGATCCGCCGGGAAGTCTGCGAACGCCATGTGACCACAACGGCGGCCGCTTGCAGTGCGACAACTGACGCCACAAGGGCAACAAACGGCCATCGCGCCCAGTTCGGTTCAGGCGTTTGGCGGTGGAAATCAAGAAAATGAAAGAACAAGAAATAAGCCGTGTGCAGCACCGCCAGCCACCACAGAACATAAGCGCCCTGCTGGATGTATTTCCACACGGACGTGCCAAGTACGCTTTGGCTGAAATCATTCGACGTACCGGCAAGCACAAAGCCGTAGAGCAGTGCCGCGATCCCGACCACATTGGCCAGCGCAAACCCGTGGTTCAACATCACGTAGCGTTGCAATTGAGGATGAAATTCGAAACCGAACAACCGCGCGAGGTCAAGTTCGACCCAGCCGATCAATATGATCACGGTATGCGCAATTGCCGCCAGAACGGCGTAAATGCCAAGCTCGCGCCGATACGGCAAAAGTTTTCGGAACAGGCGCGCCGATGACAGGCGCGCGAGCGGACCAATCGCCATCGCCAATGCGACAAGCACAAGCGATAGATCCCCGAGCGCGCGATTGTAGCGATGCATTTCCGACCATTCGGCCCGCGAGATCAGCAGCAGGTATCCCACCAACACGGACGTGCCTATGGTTAGTACTTGCCGCAGAAGGGCGGGTTTTTTCATCATGGTTTCAGATACCGTATGTTTGCAGTCTTCCAAAGATGTTTTAGGCACGCAAATAGCACATCAGATCGGCTTTCGCTTCCAATCAGCGTTCAACATTCTGCAGAGTGTTGACGTTTGGTATGAAAGCCGGAACCCGGCTGGCATACCTGTCCCAGCTTTCGCCAAAACGGGCACGACTGTCCCCCTCCTCGCCGCGGGCCAGCCGTGCGTACATCCAGACCAGCACCGGGAACATCGCGAGCGTCAGGAGGGTCGGCCATTGCACGAGAAAGCCCAGCATGATCAGCACGAACCCCACATACTGGGGATGGCGAATGCGGGCATAGGGGCCTGTCGTCGCAAGCGACCCTTGACGCTGCGCATTCCACAGATGGTGCCATGCCACGGATATCAGCCAGAAGCCGCCGCCGATAAAGACGAAGCTCAGGAGGTGGAACGGCCCGAAGTGTGGGTTTGACTGCCAGCCGAACATCATCTCAGGCAGGTGACCGCTGTCGTGGGCAAACCAGTCAATCTCCGGCCAGGTCGATTGCAGCCAGCCGGAAAGAAAGAAGATGGTCAACGGAAACCCGTACATCTCGGTGAAGAGAGCTATGACAAAGGAGCTGAAGGCTCCGAAACTGCGCCAGTCGCGTTTTGTCTGCGGCTTGAAGAAACTGAAGGCGAAAATGATGAATACCGCCGAATTGATAAATACCAGCACCCAAAGTCCATAGGAAGCACCTGCATCGGCCATTATGTGTCGTCTCCTTTGCCGTGGCCTCCATGGCCGCCATGCATGAAGAAGTGCATGCCGACGCAGAGCAGCAAGGGCAGCCAGATCAGCAATCCACTTCCCAGAAGGTGCACCCGGTGTTCATAACCCAGAAGAAGGCCGCCCCCGGCAAGAGCGACGATCAGATAGATGCCGGCGCGTGAACGCCAGAAAGAGGGCGGCCTGGTCGGCTCGTCACGGTTCATGTGGTGTTCGCTATGTTCGGTCATGACATATCTCCATCCTAGGTTTCGACCCGCAAGGGCCTTGAGAATTGTATCCGCTTGTGAAGCCTTCCGAGCGATCTCCAAAAGCGGGCAATAGGGTTCGTACACTTGGCCTCATGGAACATTCCTATCGAAAATAACCCCCGCCGGCGCGCGCTTTCCCTGCACCACATCAAGTTCGCGTGCTGTCAGAAAGTCCAACGCCTGCCGGCCCGTGACTTCTGCCACTGCTGCGAGAACATGCGCCCAGGTCGATCGGTTGGCGAACAGCATTCCGTTGGTATCAAGTGTTCCGCCGCGCCCGCAAAACCCGAGGAACCGAGACGTCGTCGATCCGGTATCAAGGCGGCGGATAAGACCGCAGAGCGGTTCTGGCCGGGTATGAGAAACGAAGACCCGCGCCCTACTTGCCTCTGGAAACAGGTTTCCGACAATTTCCTCCGAGGCGGCTATCGTTGCTTCCTGCGCGTCACGAGGGGTTCGGAACCGTCCCGGTTCGACAAGCAGAATGACGCGATGCAGCACACTCTTTTCCGTAAGGCGATCCGACGCTTTTAGAACTTCGACCAGTTGATAGGCGCCAATGGCGACAAGTATGACCTCCGGCGGATCTTCTCCGTCTTCGCGCAGGCAAATGGCACCGTCGGAGAGTGCCCTGTCCGCCTGCTCTGACGACAGCGCCAGCGGAACGTCGCGTTTGGGAACCACCATCGTCCAGACCGCTCCATGTGAACGAACGGCATCTCGCAGACAAGCGATTGCACTGTTCCAGTCCACGGGAAATACGACACGAGAGAGATCGGACATCTCCCCCCACATGGTTTCGACGGCGGTCGTATCCTGATGCGACAGCTCGTTCTTGCCATTCTCCCATGTGTGGGAAGTCAGGACAAACGGCAGACCAAGCCAATACGGCTGACGTCCTACCGCGATCAGTTGTCTTGTGAAGATCAGATCCTGACGCAAGGCACCGAGCATCTTGGTTGCAAAAGCTTCGTAGGTGACCGCCAAGTTGAGACCGCCCTTGTTCCCCAGCACCGAACAGACGACCGCCTCTTCGTTGAGTGCTGTAATGACGCCGCCAGTCTGGGACTCGGGCATCCCCGGTTCGGGAGCAGTTACACGATGCTTCAGCAGATCAAGAGTTGCATTCATCCGGTTGCTGCGCATTTCATCGGGGTTGCCGACACGCGGGCGCAGGTCCGGATTGGCCAGAATGAGAGCCGCGAAATATTCATCGAGGCCTTCCATCGGCGAGACTTGCGCGGACCCGTCAGAGGCGTGCCATGGCGGTTCAGGTAGGCTGGGGGTCACCGAGGGGCGCGAGATCAAGGAATGGGCGCGCTCTTTCGGACGCTTGGGCTTATCGTGATTGTTGAGTGCAAGCACAGCCGCCGACAAATGCTCTGGCGGGACCCACAGGTTCGCCACACCCTCGTTGAACTGACAGCGCGCCGCCTCGTCCGTTCGGGGGTTGCCCGTAAGTGGCAGGTTGTGCGCGCGGTTCGTGCCTGCACCCGGAAAGCCGAACCCCTTGACCGTTTCTGCAATACCATATTGCAGACGGACCGAAGCGGCCCCATCGGTCTCCTGCGCTGTCACCGCAGCTTCCAGATGCTCCTCGATCTCGAAGATCGCCCAGGCAAACGCCGCCGGGTCGCGGCCGTCGAGATCGACCGGGTCGAAACCATTCAGCCGCAGATGCCGACGAAACCAGTCAATGCCTCCGGATTGGGCCATCGTCGTGCGCTGGTCAATCCGGCGCCCGTTCGCGATCATGATCGGAGCGACCAGTCCGGTGTCCTCGGCGCGCCACCAGCGAGGGGCCCAGTCGCTTCCGCGCTGCTCCTCGAAAGCACCGTCACTCAGAAATGCAACCAGTCGTTCCCCAGGGCGCGGCATGTGTTCGTAGAGCAACCCGGCAAAGCCGAGATAGCCGCCCTCGATGAGACCGCCAGCGGTATGTGCGTTCACATGACTACCAAGCGGCGAAACGGGCCGACCGTCGGCCGCTATTTCGTAGGAATAGAAATCCCGGACAAAACGAGTCAGCCCCGGATCGGAAAAGCTGTATCGTTCCGTCTGCTCGGATGACATGTTGTCGACGATGAGGTTGACTGCATCGATAGCGGCGACGCAATGCCCCTGCCCCATCAGCCACGAGCGCGTCACGCCGCCAAGTGCATTCGCCAGCAGATAGCCGACATAGGCCGGAACCATGTTCAGCGATCCGCCGGTATGGCCGTCGGGGCTGGTCTTGAAGTCCTCAGCCTCAAGCGGCGTGCCGTTGATCCGCACGGTGCGCGCATAGGTCATGTGCACGACCAGCCACATCGCGGCCTGTGCGATCCGGTCCGCTGCACCAAGGAGGCGATAGGCTTCGATCTTGTCCTTGATCTGTCCGCGCCGATGCAAAACATCGACCATGTCGTGAACGAGAACCTGTGTCCTTTCGTCACGCGCAAGCACGTCCGAGCCAGTTGCCCAATCGGCAAAAGCCGGTTCATTCGCTCGGTAGAGGGCGGCCCGATCCGCGATCTGGGGGCGCTCGGGACTAGGCGGGGCGGGGATTTTCGTTTCCTTGCGGGTCATCCTCATATTCTCCAGTTTCCGGAGTAGCGTTCCGGTTTGCGCTCAGGACGAAAGCCGACAGATCCTTTCCTACGATCCGGTCTTGTCCGAACTTGCGTGATCAAGGTTCCTTCAAGACCGAAAGGGTCGTTTCGCTCAGGATGTCGGCAATTCCGATCACGTTCGTTGAATGGGGTATGGTGTCGGTGGATATGATCCCTGCCGCACCTGCAGACATGATGGTGTCTTGCGCGCCATCGGCAAAGACCGCGTGGATGACAAGGCAGACAGGCGCGGCGGTTCCAGCCGCAAGCAACCTTTCGACGGCACGAGCCATCGTGGACCCCGAAGACGCGATGTCGTCGAGGATCACTGGCGTGCCTTCGCGCAGCGCCGCGCTTTCGGGGACACTGACATCGACACTGCGGTCACCGGATCTCACCTTGCGCAAGACTTCGTAAGGCCGTCCGGCCAGCCGGGCCACCTCGGCGACCCATTGCTGGCTTTCGCTGTCAGGGCCCAGAAGAACGGCGTCTGGCAGGTTCGTGCTGATCCAGGTC
>Ga0208330_1000614_pt1 | contig 14848 bp, 13 predicted proteins | sample DeeseametaMP1896_FD_184180 | JGI IMG/M metagenome (GOLD analysis project Ga0208330, IMG submission 184180) | Marine microbial communities from the Deep Pacific Ocean - MP1896 (SPAdes) | ecosystem: Environmental > Aquatic > Marine > Oceanic | place: East of Hawaii, North Pacific Ocean | collected...
GCACTGAACGCCTTCGCGATCACCTTCGCCGACCGCATGCCGGGCAGCGAAACCACCTAACCGAAGATGCCGCTTACACCGTTAATCTGACGGACCCTGCCTCCACGCTTTCGGGGGAACCTCACGGGTGTGATCATCTTGGCGGTCAGCGGGTCGTTCGAGTCTGAGTCCCACTCGCGTGCGACCTCGGGGTACTGATCGGCGAGAGAGTTACCGCCATTTGTTGGCTCACTCGTCATGTGCGAGATGAGGTCGCTGTCGGGAGTCGCGGGGCTTCCATCGTCAAAGATTAAGGTCGGGCTCACACCAGGGAAGTCGATCCCCCCAAGTGGTGTGGCATCGGATCGAAAGCTGCGGGGGACCGGCGACGACACGTCCGGCACGGTCGTGGCGACGTCAGGCGCCTCGTCGGCGCCCTCGCCGCCCGTCGACGTCGCACTCGCTGAAGGTATCGGCGCGCCGAGTTCGGCGAGCACATGCCGCAGAGCCGCGACGAGCCTCAGCTATGAGTCGATCGCGTCTCGCTTTCCGCATTGCCCGAGCGTAGGTCGGCCGACGCCCTGCCCCTCGCGGCAATTCGGGTGCCATAGGTGAGTTGTGGGCGGCATTCCGTGGATGGGGATTGGGCACGTATTGGGCACAGAAACAAGAAAGGCCCGGAGTTACCGGACCTGACCTGCAAAAATGTGGTGCGCGATACTGGGATTGAACCAGTGACCTCTTCCGTGTCAGGGAAGCGCTCTCCCGCTGAGCTAATCGCGCCGGGAAACACCTTGGAGGTGGAGACGGGAATCGAACCCGTGTGCACGGCTTTGCAGGCCGTTGCCTCACCACTCGGCCACTCCACCGCTGGGGTTGATGCCACTGCACCTTCGAGCGGATGACGGGATTCGAACCCGCGACCCTCACCTTGGCAAGGTGATGCGCTACCAACTGCGCTACATCCGCACGCTACGGGCGAGATCGTCGCCCGTTGCGAAGCGCAACGATAGTCCACGCACTTACGCGGGCACAAATCCCTTGCTCACCGGGTGCCGCGGCAGATCAAAACAGCGTGTAATCCTGCCGGGAGATGGTGAACCCGTGGCCATCCGAGTTCGAGCACCGCATGCCCGAGGACTCGCTGGAGCAGCTCACGCCGCCTCCGGCTTCGAACTGCCCGTACGGCAGGGCGGGGCCGCTGCCCAAGGTGGTGTCACCGGCGCAGACGAAGCTCGCCCACCCGGTGGTTCCGAGGGTGATGCCTTGGCCGTAGTCGGTGAAATCCGGGCAGCCGGACGGTCGCGGGGGAGGTGCCCAGACCCGCTCGGCGACGTCGCAACGCACTGTGCCGTCGGCGAGGATGCAGCCGATGTTCCCGCTCGGTGAGGTGAAGCCGACGACGTCTGCGCCGGCAGTGGGGAGGCCGAGGCAACCGATAGCGCCCACCGCCGCTGCGGCGACCACCAGTTTCATGATCCGACGATATCGACATACAGCCGTGCTGGCGTGCCAACCAGCGGATTCTCGGGCGCACCGCGTTGCGTGTTAGTCTTCTGCCTCGTTCGACTCGTCGGATTCTCGGTCTCGTAGCTCAGTGGGAGAGCGTCCGCCTCACACGCGGAAGGTCGCTGGTTCGAACCCAGCCGGGACCACCACCTTTTTCGCACGCCGTTTCCGTCTTTCGTGCCCAGCTTTTCAGCAGTTCGCCGACTGGTGCGCCGGTCTGCTCTTCGGTGAGCCTGGATGTGCGACCGTCCCTAGCCTGCCCGCGGCTGCTCCGGTCGACCCGCCCCGGTCGGGGCGGGGTTGGGCAGGTCGTCGGGCGGCTCGACGCGCAGCAGCTTCGCGACGGGAACGTCGGTGGTGGAATGCAGCACGATCGACAGGGCGATGGTGGCTGCGACGATGTCGAAGACCGCCTCACTGTCGGGGATGCCGGACTGCAGGACGAGCAGCCCGTAAACCACCGAGGCGAATCCCTTGGGGCCGAACCATGCCGCAGTGAGCCGTTCCCGGGCCGGCAACCGTGTCCACAGCAGTGACAGCAACAGCGCCGCCGGCCGCACCAACAGGATCGCGATGACCGGTAACAACCACTGCACCCAGGTCAGGTTCGCCAGACGTTCGGGGGTGATCAACGCGCCGAAGACCAGCAGCGCGGCGAACTTGGTCAGCTCGGAGATGAGATCACCGAACGATTCGAAGTTCTCGGCGGCGACGTGGTCGAGCGTCGCCAGCGTCGAACCGGCCGCGAAGGCTGCCAGGTAGGGGTTGGCGTGGGTGAGGTGGCATGTCGCGTAGACCACGACCGCGACCGCGGTGGGACCCAACGGCTGCAGGCGTGGTTCGGCGGTGAACAGGCGCAACCGCCACAGCAGCGCCACCGCGCCGGCGATGACGGCTCCGACCACCAGGCCGAGGGCAAGTTCGCCGGCGACATCGAGGGGATGGGTGTCGGCGTGCCGCGCCGTGGCCAGCAGTATCAGCACCACGGGCAGCGCCAGTCCGTCGTTGAGGCCGGACTCGACGTTGAGCAGCCGCCGTAGCCGCAGCGGTACGTCGGTTCGACCCACCAGCGCCGAGGCGAACACCGGGTCGGTGGGGGACAGCACGGCGCCGATGAGGAACGCGGTGACCCAGTCCAGGCCGAGCAGGAAGTGGGCCGGAACGGCGATGCCGATCATGGTCAGTGGCATCCCGAGCCCCAGTGCCCGGCCGGACAGGCGCCAGTTTTCGCGCAAGGCGGGCAGATTCGCCCGCTGGCCGTCGGTGAACAACACGGTGAACAGCGCGAGATCGGCCAGCGCGTTGACGATCGGGTCGTCGGCATGGATGTTGTCGACACCGAATCCGCCGGGCCCCAGCAGCGCACCGGCGATGAGGAACATCAACGCCGTGGACAGCACGGTGCGGGCGGCCAGGCCCGACAACGACACGCTGATGAGCAGGACCACACCGAAAGCCAGGACCAGAGCCATGTGTGGCTAGGTACCCAGCTCGCCGGAACGCATTCGGTGCGGGCGGACATGACGATGTCGGTTTTTCGGTCGGGAGTAGCGACTGGTTCCCGGACGGGGTGGCCTCGAACACCCGCGCTTGCGGGAGTAGGTGGCGCGGGGCTATGACGGAAGGGCAGGCACACACAACGAGAGTCGAGGGCGGTGATCATGGCGACCGGCGCATTGTCGCGATGGGTGACCGCCCCGATGACCAAGCTCGGCGAGATGTTTCTGCGCACCCCGGCCCTGGCGCGGGCGCCGATCGCGCTGTACAGGGCGGGTCTCGGTGGGATCCTCGGTTCACGCATGATGCTGCTCGAGCACACCGGCCGCAAGTCCGGCCGGCCACGCCAGGTCGTACTCGAGGTACTCGGGCACCCCGCGCCGGACACGTATCTCGTCGCCTCGGGTTTCGGGGAGTCGGCGCAGTGGTTCCGCAATGTCATGGCCCAGCCCCAGGTGCGGGTCTCCACCGGCCGGCTCTCGTCGGCGCCGGCCGTCGCCCGCAGGTTGGCGCCGAGTGAGGCCGACAGGGCGCTCAGCGACTACATCGCCCGCCACCCGCGGGCCTGGGCGTCGCTGAAGAGCGTCATCGAGCACAGTCTCGGCGGGCGGGTCGATCCGCCGGGCACCGACCTGCCGCTGGTCGAGCTGACGGTCGGCACACCGTGACACGCAGGGGGATCGCCGCGCTGGCCGCCACGTTGACCGGGGTGGCAGTCTGGTGCGGCGCCTGCTCGACGCCCGCGACAGCGCCGTCCGATCCGACGGCGCAGTCGGCTGCCGTGCCATTGGTGCCGCGCACCGCCGAGCAGATCGTCAGTGCGCTGCAGCGGGAGGGCTTCGACGTGGATCATCCCACCGAGGCGACCGACGTCAACTGCGCCGAGGCCGGCTGCACACAAGCCGTCGTCACCGACAGGTTCCGGCTATTGGTCTTCCCGAGCACCGGGTCGGCTCAGTCGTACGCCGCGTCGCAGGACATGCGGCAGATCGAAACGATCGCCGTCGGGTTCGCCCCCGTCGTGCCCGAGGCCCAGCGCGACCGGTACTGGAACGCGATCGTCCGGTTGGCGCGATAGTTCCCAGCGGCCTAGTTTCTGCTCTCCACAGCGACGTGGGCGGCGCTCTGCGCGTCGACGACATCGGGAATGGCGTCTGCGGTCGTGGGCCTGCCGTAGAGATAGCCCTGGGCCACGTCGCACCGATGGTCGGTGAGCCAGGTGGCGGTGTCGACGTCTTCGACACCTTCGGCGACCACGGTGATGTCGAGGGCGTGGGTCAGGTTGATGACGGCATCGACCACGGCGGCGGCTTTGGGATTGGTAGTGACGTGGGCGATGAAGTGCCGGTCGAGTTTGATCTCGTCGATGGGCAGGTCGCGCAGGTACGACAGCGCCGAGTACCCGCTGCCGAAGTCGTCGATCGCGATGCGGATGCCGAGCTGGCGCAACCGGTGCAGCACGGTGGTGACCGTGCTGACCTCGGAGAGCACCAGGTCTTCGGTGATCTCCACCGTCAGAAACTCCGGCGTCAGGCCGCGCTGCTGAAGTGCGGCGCCCAACGTGTCGGGCAACGTGGTGTCCCGCAGCGACGGCGCGAAAAGGTTGATCGCGACCGGTAGCCGGACGCCTTGCCGGGCCCAGCCGGCGACATCGTCGAGAGACTGGGCGATGACCAGGTCCGTGACCGGGCGCATGAGGCCGTGCTGTCGCACCAGGGGCAGAAACGTGTCGGGATGCAGCGTGCCCAGATGAGGGTGGGGCCAGCGCAGCAAGGCTTCCACACCGGCGATGCGCCCGGTGCCCAAATCGATCTTGGGTTGGTCCACCACCTGCAGGCCGCGCCGATCGATGGCTTGGCGCAGTTCGCCGAGCAGACGGATCCGCGCGGCACCCTCACTCAAAGGCGGTGCGGCGGTGGTCTCGGCGCGTTGCACGGCGTCCGGATGGGCTGCGGGCATGTCGGCGTCGAAGACGCGCACCTGGGTGCAACGGGAACGTTTGGCGGCGTACATGGCGATGTCGGCGCGTTTGACCAGAGTAGCGGCGTCCAGGTCGGGCTCGGCGGGCGACGCAACCGCCACTCCGACGCTGGGATGCAGCAACATGTCCTGGTCGTCGATGCGAAACGGTCGTTGGAACGCGGTGAGGATTCGCTGCGCCGCGATCTGATGGGAGTCGTCGGTGCGGTCTTCGAGCAACAACGCGAAGGCGTCGCCACCGATGCGGGCGGCGGTGTCACCCGGGCGGATGCACTCGGCGATGCGCTGGCCGGCGACCGCGAGCACACTGTCGGCCGCGGGATGCCCGAGCGTGTCGTTGACGAGCCTGAAATCGTCGAGATCCAGTGAGACCACAGCAATCGACCGGTCGTCGCGCGCCCGCAGCGCCATCGCGTGGGCCAGTCGATCGGAGAACAACGAACGGTTGGCCAGCCCTGTCAGCGGGTCCCGCAACGCCTGCTCGGCCGCCGCCGCCAGCAGCCGCCTGTTCTCCCACGCCGACACCACCTGACGGGCGCAGACCGCGACCACGACGGCGGGCACGAGAAACCGCTCGGCCCCGGACATCACCAGCGGAGGACCGATCGTGCCGGCCAGCAGCAGCGGAACATAGGGCAGCCACAGCGAGGTCGTCGACGGCAGCGCCACCACTGTGCGCGGCTCGTGGGCCTCGCGGCTCAGCACTGCCGCCGCCGCGAACGCCGTCAACGACACTGCCCAGAGCACATCGATCAGATTGCCTGTGCTGTATCGCCCCCCGGCGGTGAGGAGCGCAAAGGCGCTGTCGGCGACAGTCATCAGCGCGACACCGAGAGTGAGCACGGCCAGCATGGCGCGTCGGCGAGCTTCGGCGCGGACTAGCACCACCACGGCCAGCGTCAGGGCGATCATGTCCAGTGCCGGGTAGAGGAATGCCACGACAAGAGCCGGCCGGTCTTCGCGATACGTCGTGTACACCGTGTTCAGTACCAGCACCCACGCCAACAGAAACAGGCACAACGCGACGGTGATCGCGTCGAGCAGCAGGCGGAGCCGTCCCTGATGGGTCGCAGTCGTGACGAACTGGGCGAAGACGGCGACGAGCAGCACCCCGAAAACCAAGTAGAAAAAGTCCGCCGCGGACGGCGTCGTGGGCTCGACACCCGGCACCAGGTCGTACACCAGCCATAGGCCGTCACCCAGCGACCAGGCGCCCAGCGCCACCGCCATGGTCACCCACGTCCTGCGCAGCCGGTCCTGGGCCGCTCGGGCGGCCAGCGCCGCCCAGGCCATCGCGTACAGCGCCAGCCCGAACGACACCGTGTCATCGAAGAGAACGACGGCCCGGTTACCCTGACCAACGAGCAACGCCACGGTCAGCGTCGCGGTGAACCCCAGCGGAATGGCGATCGCCGCCGTCGCGCGCAGCGGACGTCGGCTCATGGCTCGACCTCCCTTGCTGCTCAAGATGCCCGGTTGGCCTACTGATCGGGGTGTGATCGGCCACCGGCGGCAATTGACGCTAGCTCAAATAACTGTCTGCGATACATCGGATCGCGACAATCACAGTTCTGTCGGCAAACGCTACGGCGCTGGCTGCAGCTACCCGCTGACGGCGCCAGCGGGGTACAGCTGCACCTCCTGGGCTTTGACGACGAAATACGCCGTTGCGCCCGGCTCCATCTCGAGATCGGCGACCGCGGTGGCCGTGACGTCCGCTGCCAGCCCGGTCCCACCGTCGGGTTGCGTGTCCGCCCGGATGCGCACCGTTTCGCCGTGGACCTCCATCTCGGCGATCGACACCGGCACCACGTTGCGGGGGCTGCCGTGCGGGATGGTGGTGAACACCGACACCGCGCTCGGGCGGCACTGTGCCACCGCATCGGTGCCGGGCTCGAGGTCACCCGTTCCGCAGATCTCGGTGCCCCAGGCGGTGCGGATGGTCCCGGGCCGCACGATCCGACCGGCGACGAGGTTGATGCCGGCCATCCTGGCGGCGAAGTCGCTGCGCGGGGTGGTCAGGACTTCTCGTGCGGGTCCGTGTTCGACGACCCGGCCGTCCTCGATGACGGCGACGTCGTCGGCGACGGCCAGCGCGTCCAGCAGGTCGTGGGTGACGATGATCGCGGTGCGACGCCGTGCGCGCAGCATGGTGCGCAGCAGCCGGCGCATCGCCGGCGCGGCGGTGACGTCGAGCGCCGACAACGGCTCGTCGAGCAGCAGCAGCCGCGGCTCGGTCGCCAGCGCTCGTGCGAGGGCGACCCGCTGGGCCTGCCCGCCCGACAACTGAGCCGGTTTGCGTTCGGCCAGATCGGTTGCCTCGACGGCGGCGAGCCAGCGGTCCGCGGCGGCGCGCGCCGCCGAGCGCGACAGGCCCACGCAGCGCGGGCCGTAGGCGACGTTGGCGGCGACGGTCAGGTGGGGGAACAGCAGTGCCTGCTGCGACAGCAGCGCCACGCCGCGGCGGTGTGGCGCGATGAACGTGCCGGCATCCGTGTCGGCGAGGACCACGTCACCGAGACAGATGCGGCCGCAGTCGGGACGGAGCAGTCCGGCGACGAGCAACAGCAGCGTGGACTTGCCGACGCCGTTGGGGCCGAGCACCGCCAACACCCGGCCTTCGTCGACGGCGAGATCGACGTCCACACCGCGCGCCGCCAGCCGCGCCTGTATCCGCAGATTGCTCACAACGGCCCCGCCAGGCGTCGGCTGGCCGTCGCGATCACGATTGCGGTGGCGACCACGATGAGCAACAACGACAGGGCGACGGCAGCATCGGCGTCGGTCTCCCGTTGCAGGTAGATCTCCAGCGGCAAGGTGCGGGTGACACCCTGCAACGAACCCGCGAAAGTCAGCGTGGCACCGAACTCGCCGAGCGACCGGGCGAACGCCAGCACCGCGCCTGAAACGAGACCGGGCAACACCAGGGGCATGGTCACGGTCCGCAGCACGGTGGTGGGCCGGGCGCCGAGCGTCGCGGCGACCTGCTCGTAGCCGCTGCCTGCCGAGCGCAGCGCGCCCTCGAGGCTGACGACCAGAAACGGCAGCGACACGAAGGCCTGCGCCACGATCACCGCAGTGGTCGAGAACGCGATCCGCAGCCCCAGGACCTCCAGGTACTGCCCGATCAGCCCCTGCCGACCGAACGTGTACAGCAGCGCGATGCCGCCGACCACGGGAGGCAACACCAGCGGTAAGAGCACCAGGGCCCGCAGCACCGGCCGGCCGGGGAACCCTCCCCGCGACATTGCCAACGCCATCGGTACCCCCAACACGATGCAGATGACGGTGCTCGCCGTCGCGGTCCTGATACTGAGAAGCAATGCGGCGAGCGATGATTCGGAGGTGATCAGAGGCACGAAGTTCGGCCAGTCGATGCTGACGAGAATAGCCAGCAGGGGGATGATCACGAACAGCGCGCCAAGCGTCGCGGGCACGTACACCCAGCGCGGAAGCCCGACCTGAACCGGACGGTGGCGTCGCCGCGGCCGGCTCATGGCGCCGCGAAGCCGGCCGATGCCAGGACCTCCCGCCCCTGCGGGCCGGTGACCAGATCGACGAATGCCTGCGCAACAACAGGATTGGTCGCATTCCGCAGTACGGCGATCGGATAGACGTTGACGGCAGCCGCGGCCTGCGGGAACGGGACCTCGGTGACCTCGTCTCCGGCGTCGGCGGCGTCGGTGACGTAGACCAGACCGGCGTCGGCCTGCCCGGAGACGACCTTCCCGAGGACGTCGGTGACGCTCGATTCCTCACTGACCGGTTTCAGCGTCACCGCGGCAGATCGTTCGATCGTCTCGGTCGCCGCGCCGCACGGCACCTGGGGAGCGCACACCACGACCTGAAGATCAGGGTCGGCCAGGTCGGAAAACTGTTGAATGCCTTCCGGGTTGCCGGGTGCGGTGACGATGGTCAGCGTGTTCGCGGCGAAGTCGGCAGGCGCGCCGGACACGACACCGCTGTCGACGGCCTTGGTCATGTTCTCCGCGTTCGCGGAGGCGAACACGTCAGCCGGCGCACCCTGGGTGAGCTGGGTGACCAGGCTGGACGACCCGGCGAAATTGAAGGTCACCGTGGTGCCGGGGTGGTCACGTTCGAACCGCTCGCCGAGGTCGGTGAAGGTCGGCTGCAGCGAGGCTGCCGCGTACACCGTGATCTCGCCGGTGACCGCCGTGCCCTCCGCCGCGCGGGACTGCTGCTGCGGCGGCGGTGCGCATGCGGCGACAAGCACTGCGGTGACCAGTCCGGTGACGACCCGCGCCGGCGACGTCATGAGGAGGACGGTGTTTCGACGATGACGGTGGTGGCCTTGACCGCGGCCACGGCCACGGAGCCCGGCTGCAGGCCCAGGTGTCGAACCGATTCGGTGCTCATCAAGGACACGACGGTGAACGGCCCGCACTGCATTTGCACTTCGCTCATCACCCGATCGGAGGTGACCTTGGTGACCAGGCCGGTGAACCGGTTGCGCGCCGAGCTGCCGACGCCCAGCGGGTCCGGCGGGGGCGAAGCGTGGTCCCGGGCGAACTCGGCGAGCACGTCCCCGGCGATGACCTTGCGTCCAGACTCGTCGGTGGACGACGGCAGTGTGCCGCCCTCGACCCAGCGGCGGATCGTGTCGTCGCTGACGCCGAGCAGCGCCGCCGCGTCTTTGATCCGGATTGCCGGCACCATCTCAACCACTCCCCGTCGTCCGCATGTCATTGTCCGCAAAATCGGATAACGGAGTGCATTCTAACCGCATGTGCGGATCAGAAAGGCTCCGCGTCGGGCTGCTCCTCGTCCTCGGGGTCGTCGAGCACCGAGAACGGTTCGGTCGGCGTCTCCACGACCTGCAGCTGCGCGGCCGACTCCGAGGGCACCACATTGCGTGACAGTGCGTGCAGTGCCCGCTCGGTGCCGACGTCGTGCCCGGCGCGCTCCGACAACAGCCAACGCACCTCCAGCAGATCGCAGTACGCCTGCACCGCACTGCCGCTGTTGCCGACCGCCGCGTGGGCGCGGTGCATCATCGGTGTCGCGACTTCCATCACCCACAGCTGGCCCGCCGTGCGCTCGTCGACATCGTGGCCGGCCTCCCGGCTCAACTGGCCGCGGTAGGCCTGCAGATCTCCCAGCAGGATCCGCGCCTGACCTTCGCCCACATCCAATCCGGTCAACCGCTGCAGCGCGGTGGCGTAGTAGCGGCGGTCGCCCACCGCCACATGTAACTGGAGTTCGTCGGTGCCGGCCCCGACGGGCTGCAGCGACACCTCGTCCACCGCGAAGCCCAGTTCGTTGAGCTTGCGGATGGTGCCCTCCACGCGGTAGCGGTCGGCGAAGCCGAATGTCGGTGTGGCGTGCAGCAACTCCCACAGGTCCTGGTAGCGCGTCCTGATGCCCAGCGCTTCCTGGATGAAGCCCGCCTGCAGGTCGGTTCTGCCGAGCCGGGCCGCGACGTCCAGCAGGCCCGCGGCGACGTTCTCGACGGTGATGTCGATGTCGTGGGTGCGCTGCCCGTCGGACAGCGACGGGTGGATCTCACTGGTCTCCGCGTCGACCAGGAACGCCTGCAGCACCTGGCCGTCGCGGGAGAACAGCGTGTTGGCCAGCGAGCAGTCCCCCCAGAACACGCCGTGACGGTGCAGGTCGACCAACAGCGTGGCCATCGCGTCGAACAGGCGCGTGCGGTGCTTGGGCGCGTCCGGCGGCAGCCTCATGAACATGCGTCGGTACTGCCAGGAACCGACCAGATAGCGCGTCACCAGGATTGCGGTGTCGAAATCGGGCTGGATGACCACCCCGGCAGGACGGACGGCGTTGAGGGCCATCTCTTCGAGGCGACCCAGCACGCCGTACTCACGGGCGGCGATGCGCGGAGGCAATTCCTTGAGCGCCCACAACTGTCCGTCGGCCTCGACGAACCTCACCAGGTGTCGGCTCGGTCCCACCGCCATCTCGCGCAGCGCGACCTGAGGTGCCGCCCACTCGCCGAGCGGCCGGTCCCAGGGCAGCACCAACAGCCCCGGGCAGGTGGCCCGAAGCCGCAACTCCGGAGCGGCCATCTGACGATCCCGCCGTGACAGACCTCGGGTCAGCCGGTCGCTGCCGCGTGACGCCCGCGGTTTTCGGTGCTGCGCGTCAGATTGTCACCGGACTGGGGGTCGAACAGGTGCAGTCGCGACGCGTCCAGCCACAGCGTCGCCTTGTCTCCGGAGCTGACGCGGCTCATCGGATCGAGCTCCACGCAGATCTGGCTGCGCAGCTGCTCACTGTCGAGCTCGCTGGCCAACTCGGCGAGCTGGCCGGAGATCTCGGTGTCGGCCTCGAACGGCACGAAGGCGTACTGCTCGTTGCCCAGCCATTCCGTGACGTCGATGGTCACGTCGAACGTGACACCGCGCGAACGCTTGTCGTCATCGACGAACTCGGCATCCTCGAAGGCGCCCGGTCGGATGCCGGCGATGTAGACCTTGCCTTCCTCGACTCGGTCGCGCCACTCGTCGCGCAACGGGACGGTCGCGAACGGCAACTCGATCTCGTTGCCGCGCACCCGTGCCGGCACGAAGTTCATCGGCGGTGAGCCGATGAAACCGGCGACGAACAGGTTCACCGGCTGATCGTAGAGTTCCCGCGGACTGGCGACCTGCTGCAGCAGGCCCTTCTTCAGCACCGCGACCCGGTCACCGAGCGTCATCGCCTCGGTCTGGTCGTGGGTGACGTAAACGGTGGTCACTCCCAGCCGGCGCTGCAGACGCAGGATCTCGGTGCGCATCTGACCGCGCAGCTTGGCGTCGAGGTTGCTCAGCGGCTCGTCGAACAGAAACGCGTCGGCCTGACGGACGATGGCGCGCCCCATGGCGACACGCTGCCGCTGGCCGCCGGAGAGGTTGGCGGGCTTGCGGTCGAGATGCTCGCCGAGCTCGAGCGTGTCGGCGGCCTCGGTGACCCGCTTGCGGATCTCCTCATCGGAGAACTTGCCGGACAACCGAAGTGGGAAAGCGATGTTCTCGAACACCGACAGGTGCGGGTACAGGGCGTAGTTCTGGAACACCATAGACAGGTTGCGGTCCCGCGGGGCCTTATCGTTGACCCGTTTGTCGCCGATCAACATGTCACCCGAGGTGATGTCCTCGAGTCCGACGATCATCCGCAGCAAGGTCGACTTCCCGCAGCCCGACGGTCCGACCAGGATCATGAACTCCCCGTCAGCGATGTCGAGGCTGACATCGTTGACGGCCGGATAACCGTCACCGTACTTCTTGACGATGTTGCGCATCGTGATTGCTGCCATGGGTTATCCCTTCACTGCTCCGGACGTCAGGCCGGCGACGATGCGCCGCTGGAAGATGAGGACGAGGATGACGACGGGGATCGTCACGATCACCGACGCGGCCATGATGTAGGGCACCGGTGACTCGAAGTACGAGGCGCCCTGGAAGAACGCCAGCGCCGCCGGCACCGTGCGCGCGCTGTCCGTCGAGGTCAGCGAGATCGCGAACAGAAAGTCGTTCCAGCAGAAGAAGAACGTCAGGATCGCCGTGGTGAACACACCCGGCGCGGCCAGCGGCACGATCACCTTGCGGAATGCCTGCCACTGCGTGGCGCCGTCGACCTGCGCGGCGTGCTCCATCTCCCAGGGGATCTGGCGGAAGAACGCCGACATGGTCCAGATCGACAGCGGCAGCGCGAAGGTGAGGTAAGGGATGATCAAGCCCAGCCACGTGTCATAGATCCCCAGCCCGCGCCACATGTCGAACAGCGGTCCGACCAGTGCGGCCTGCGGGAACATCGCGATCGCCAAGGCCAGCGACAGCAGCACCTTCTTCCCCGGAAACTCCAGGCGGGCAATCGCGTACGCCGCGAACATCGCGATGATCACCGAGATGACCGTGGCAATGAGCGCGATGCCGATCGAGTTGATCAGCGCCCTGGTGAACAACGGTTGGCTGAAGATCTGCGCGAAGTTGTCCAACGTGAACGAGCTGGGCAGGAACTGCGGATCCCGGGAGACGATGTCCGAAGGCGGCTTGAACGCCAGGCTGATCATCCACAACACCGGAAAGAAGCTGTAGATGACGATGACGATGCCGGCGAGCGTCCACCACTTGGTGTTCTTGGCGCTGTTCACTGATCACCCCTGACCTGAGAGAGGTCGGTTTTGAAGACCTTGATGAAGATCCACGCGATCGCCACGACGGTCAGGAACAGCAGCACCGAGACCGCCGACCCCATGCCGAGGTTCACCAGCGTGACGTTCTGCCGGTAGGCCAGGAACGAGATCGGTTCGGTGTTGTTGGCGCCGGCCGTCATGACGTACGGGTTGTCGAAGATGCGCCACGCATCGAGCGTGCGGAACAGCAGGGCCACCATGATGGCGGCCTTCATGTTCGGCAGTGTCACCTTCCACAACCGCTGCCAGGCCGTGGCGCCATCGACCTTCGCCGCCTCCTGCATGTCCTCGGGAACCTGGACCAGGCCCGCGAGCAACAACAGCGAGATGAACGGTGTGGTCTTCCAGATCTCGGATAGGCAGATCACGAAGATGGCCGACCAGCGGTCGCCGAACCAGTCGAAGCCGGTCAGGTTCAGCCACTGGTTGACGAATCCGGAGTCGATGGCGAAGGCGTAACGCCAGATGAACGCCGAGACGACGGTGACGATGCCGTAGGGGATCAGGATCGCCGTGCGCAGCGGGCCGCGCCCGCGGATGATGCGGAGCATCACGAAGGCGAACCACAGCCCTAGGACCAACTCGATGGCCACCGTGATCACCGTGATCGCCGCCGTGGTCACGAAGTCGTTCCACCACACCGGATCGGTGAGGATCACCAGATAGTTGCTCAGCCCGACGAAGCTGCGCCCACCCGGGTCGGTGAGCCGGAAGTTGTACAGCGACAACACCAGCGCGTAACCCAGCGGGTACGCGGTGACCAGCAGCATCACCGCATACGACGGGAGCGTCAGGTAGATGCCCAGCCGTCGTTCCCCGCGGGCGCGCTCACTGAGCGCGGCCTTGCCGGGATCCTGCTGCAACGGACGAGTCTGCGTCGCGGTCACAGGAGTCGCCTGCCCGCCAGCACGTCAGCCATGAATTGGTCCGTCCTTTCCGGGGTCTGCTCGGTCACCGACGACGGCGGGTGCCAGGTCTGGGTGACGGCCCCGGAGATGTCGGTGTAGAACGGGGTCAGCGGACGCGGTCCGCCCTCGGCGATGGATTCCCGGATCAGATCGGCGTTTTCGTACTCCGCACGGATCTCGGGGTCGTCGTACGAAGCGGCGTACGGCGACGGTTCGCCTTCGTCGAGCATGTACTGCGTGGCCTTGGGCAGCGCATTGATGCATTCGACCAACTGCATGGCCAGATCGGGATGCTCGGAGTAGGCGCCGATGCCGAGGTTGGCCCCGCCCAGCGGCGGCGCGCTGGGCCGGTCGGCCTGCACCCGCGGGTAACGCGCCCACCCGATGTCGTCGACCACCGCCTGCGCCAGGGTGCCTTCTTCGGCGGCGCTGCGCGCGGCGGCGAGCACATAGGGCCAGTTGAGCATGAACATGCCGGCGTCGGACTGGAAGGTGGCACGCGCCTGTTCCTCGGCGGCGTTGGACAGGTCGGCCGGTGCGGCAGAGGACCGGGCGATCGTTCCGACGATCTCGGCGGCCTTGTCTCCGGCCGGGCTGGCCATCGCGGGCTCGGCGTCACGGCCGGCGTCGACGTTCTTGAGCACCTCACCGCCCGCGGAGAGCACGAGTGCATTGATCCACACCATGTAGCCCTCGTAGCGCTGGGCCTGGACCGCGATCTTCTTGTTCTGCCCCACAGCGGCTTTGAACATCTCGTCCCAGGTGAACGTCGGGCTCGTCGGATCCACCCCGGCCGCGTCGGCCAGCGACTTGCGGTACC
>Ga0208330_1000621_pt1 | contig 14775 bp, 14 predicted proteins | sample DeeseametaMP1896_FD_184180 | JGI IMG/M metagenome (GOLD analysis project Ga0208330, IMG submission 184180) | Marine microbial communities from the Deep Pacific Ocean - MP1896 (SPAdes) | ecosystem: Environmental > Aquatic > Marine > Oceanic | place: East of Hawaii, North Pacific Ocean | collected...
GCGGGCACGGGCTGGGCCGTGGGGCTGGGCTATTTCGGTTTTTCGATGGGCTGGATCGTCGAGCCTTTCTTTGTCGATGCCGCCGTGACGGGATGGATGGCGCCCTTTGCGCTGATCGGTCTTGCGGGCGGGCTGGCGCTGTTCTGGGGGCTGGCGTTCCGGCTCTCGTCGCAGGGGCGCTACCCGGTGATCGGGCTGGTCCTGGCGTGGAGCCTGGCGGAACTGGCGCGTGCCTATGTCCTTACCGGTTTTCCCTGGGCGCTGGTGCCCTATGTCTGGCTGCCGGTTCCGGTGATCCAGTGGGTCTCGGTCATCGGGCCGCACGGGCTGACTGTGATGACACTTTCGGCGGCGGCGCTTTGCGCGTTGGCGCTGCGCCCCGGCGGGGGGCGGGCGGCCCTGGGCGCCGTTGCCCTGCTGGCGGTGCTGTTCGGCGGCGGCTGGCTGCTGACCCCTGCCGCGCAGGACCTGGCAGCGCGCCCGGTGGTGCGGCTGGTCCAGCCCAATGCCCCCCAGCACGAGAAATGGGACCCACAAAAGATCCCGGTCTTCATGCAGCGCAAGCTGGAGTTCACCCGCGCCGCGCCCGCCGAGGGCAGGGCGGCGCCCGCGCTGGTCGTCTGGCCGGAAACCAGCGTGCCCAACCTGTTGCACCGGGCGGGGCCGACGCTGGACCGGATCACCGAGGCGGCGGGCGAGAGCCGGGTGCTGCTGGGGGTCCAGCGTGCGGACCAGGCGGGCTATTACAACTCGCTGATCGTGCTGGCGCCCGGTGGCGGGGTGCAGGCGCTCTATGACAAGCATCACCTTGTGCCTTTCGGGGAATACATGCCCGCCTCCGCGCTGTTCGCGCGGTGGAACATCGCCGGGCTGGCCGCCCGGGCCGAGGGCGGATACACGCCCGGGCCGGGGCCGCAGGTGATCGACATGGGCCCCCTGGGCAGCGCCCTGCCGCTGATCTGCTACGAGGCGGTCTTTCCCCAGGATGTGAACGGCGCGCCCTTGCGGCCCGACATGCTGATCCAGATCACCAACGACGCCTGGTTCGGCACCTGGTCCGGTCCTTTCCAGCACCTGGCCCAGGCCCGTATCCGTTCCATCGAACAGGGGCTGCCGATGCTGCGCGCGGCCAATACCGGCGTCTCGGCGGTGATCGACGGGGCGGGGCGTGTCCTGGCCAGCATTCCCCTGGGCGAGGCGGGCTATGTCGATGCGCCGTTGCCGCCGCCGATCCGGCACACGATCTACAGCCGCAGCGGGGATTTTCCGGTGGGTTTGCTCATGTTTGTGGCAATTGCGGTGCTTTCGGCGGCGTCCCGCCGCCGCAGCGACACAGATTCCGATTGACCCTGCGCGCTGCGCCGCGTACCCGCTTCTGGACATCAAAAACCCGTCACAACGGCTTCCTGGCGTGACGGCGTCATCAATGGAGCACCCCATCATGTCCCGACACAACTACATCTTCACCTCCGAGTCCGTCTCGGAGGGGCACCCGGACAAGGTCTGCGACCGGATTTCCGACGCGATCCTGGATGCCTTCCTGGCCGAAGACCCGCTTGCGCGTGTCGCCTGCGAGACCTTCGCCACCACCAACCGCGTGGTCATCGGGGGCGAGGTGGGCCTCTCTGACCAGGACAAGCTGGCAGAATACATGGCCAGCATTCCCGACATCGCCCGTGCCTGCATCAAGGACATCGGCTATGAGCAGGACAAGTTCCACCACGAGACCGTGGAAATCACCAACCTGCTGCACGAACAGTCCGCCCATATCGCGCAGGGCGTGACCGGCGAGCAGGGCGACGAAGGTGCCGGCGACCAGGGCATCATGTTCGGCTACGCCACGAACGAGACCGACGCGCTGATGCCGGCGCCGATCCAGTTCAGCCACGCGATCCTGCGCCGCCTCGCCGAGGTGCGCAAGAACGGCACCGAGCCCCGGCTGGGCCCGGATGCCAAGTCGCAGCTTTCGGTCCGCTATGAACATGGCAAGCCGATGGGCGTGACCTCGATCGTGCTGTCGACCCAGCACATCGACGAAGACATGACCAGCGCCGATGTGCGCGATCTGGTCGAGCCCTACATCCGCGAGACCCTGCCCGAGGGCTGGATCACCGCCGAGACCGAGTGGTGGGTGAACCCGACCGGCAAGTTCGTCATCGGCGGACCGGACGGCGACGCGGGCCTGACGGGCCGCAAGATCATCGTCGACACCTACGGCGGTGCCGCGCCGCACGGCGGCGGCGCCTTTTCGGGCAAGGACCCGACCAAGGTGGACCGGTCGGCGGCCTATGTCGCCCGCTATCTGGCCAAGAACGTGGTGGCCGCCGGGATGGCGGAACGCTGCACCGTGCAGCTGTCCTATGCCATCGGCGTGGCCAAGCCGCTGTCGATCTATGTCGACACGCACCAGACCGGCCAGATCGAGGCGCAGGCCATCGAGGCGGCGATCCCCAAGGTGATCGACCTGACCCCGCGCGGCATCCGCACCCATCTGGACCTGAACAAGCCGATCTATTCGCGCACCGCCGCCTATGGCCACTTTGGCCGGGCGCCCGAGGCGGACGGCGGTTTCTCCTGGGAGCGGACCGATCTGGCCGAGGCGCTGAAGAAAGAGGTCTGAGAGGGGGCTGTGCCCCCGTCTCCCTGCGGTCGACTCCCCCCGGGGGTATTTGGACCAAGAAGAACCACAAGAGGCGCCCCTGTCACGGGGGCGCCTTTTCTTTTTCCGTGGGCGGCTATCTTTGCGATGTGGAATGTGAACAGGGAGGTTCCGTGATGATCCGCACCGTTTTTGCTGCCGCCGTGATGCTGGCGGGCGCAGCCCAGGCCGAGATCCAGGCCGGCTATCATGAATACACCGTGGGCGACCGCAGCTACGAGGGCTATGTCGCCACGAACACCGCCATCACGCCCAAGGGCACGGTGCTGATCGTGCATGACTGGGACGGGATGACCGCCTACGAAGAGCGCCGCGCCGAGATGCTGGCGGCGCTGGGCTATACCGCCTTTGCCATCGACGTCTACGGTGCCGACGAAGACCCCAAGACCGTCGACGAGAACCGCGCGCTGTCGGGCGCTCTTTACGGCGACCGCGAGGAATTCCGCGCGCGGCTGATGGGCTCGATCATGGAGGCGGCCAATATCGCGGGCGCCACCGATGACATCGTCATCATGGGCTACTGCTTTGGCGGTGCGGCGGTGCTGGAAGCGGCCCGCGCCGGGGCCGACCTGCAGGGGTTCGTCAGCTTCCACGGCGGGCTGGGCACGCCCGAGGGGCAGGACTACAGCGCGACGAGCGCTCCGGTGATGCTGTTCCACGGCAGCGCCGACCCGGTGTCCGGGATGGGCGACCTGGCCGCGCTGCTGGACCAGTTGCAGGGCGCGGGTGTCGAACATGGCGCGCAGGTCTTTGGCGGCGCCCGCCACAGCTTTACCGTCTATGGGTCGAGGGACTATGACCTGACGGCGGACCAAGGGTCCTGGGAGGGGCTGCTGGGCTTCCTTGACGACCGGCTGTGATGCGGTTCCTGATCCTTGCCCTCGGCCTGTTGTGGCCGGGGGTGCTGATGGCCAATGACTGGGCCGCGCTGGACCGGCCTGGCGCCTTTGCCATCATGCGCCACGCGCTGGCGCCCGGCACGGGCGATCCGGCGGGTTTCACGCTGGAAGACTGCAGCACGCAGCGCAACCTCGATGACCGGGGCAGGGCGCAGGCACTCGCCATCGGGGCGGCCTTTCGCGCGCGCGGGGTGCAGTTCGACGCGGTGCTGAGCAGCCAGTGGTGCCGCTGCCAGGAAACGGCCAGCCTGCTGGAGCTGGGAGAGGTGACACCGGCGCCCGTGTTCAACTCCTTCTTTCGCGATTTCGACCAGCGCGCGGTGCGGACGGCTGGCGCGCTGGAGCTGTTGGAAACGCGGGGGGGACGGCCCATCGTTGTCACGCACCAGGTCAACATCAGCGCGCTGACCGGGCGCGGCACGCGGTCGGGCGAAGTGCTGGTGGTGCGTCGGAATGGCGACGGGCTGGAGGTGCTGGGGAGCATCCTGATCGCGCCGTGAGCGCGCAGAGGAGCCTTGCACGATCGGGCGCCGGGCGCTAAGCGCCCGGGCCATGACCACGTCAAACAAGCACCCCGGCGCCCCCTGGCGCAATTTCTACGGCCGCATAAAGGGCAAGACCCTGCGGCCGAAACAGGAAGAGTACCTGCAGGAGGACCTGGACCGGCTGTCGCCCGGTGCGGTCGACTGGGAGGAAAACCCCGACCGGACGCCGCTGGACACGGGCGCGCTATTTGGTGGTGCGCCGGTCTGGCTGGAAATCGGCTTTGGCGGCGGCGAGCACATGGTGCACCAGGCGGTCGGGAATCCGGGCGTGGGAATCATCGGGGCCGAGCCCTTCATCAACGGCGTGGCAATGCTCCTGGGCAAGATCCGGGAGGCGGGCGCAGAGAACCTGCGGGTCTATCCCGGCGATGCGCGCAACCTGTTCGACGTGCTGCCGGACCAGTCGATCTCGAAGGCCTTTCTGCTGTATCCCGATCCCTGGCCCAAGAAGAAGCACCACCGGCGGCGCTTTGTGACGCAGGAGCATCTGGAACCACTGCACCGGGTGCTGAAACCGGGGGCCGAGTTCCGCGTCGCCACAGACATTCCCGACTATGTCCGTCAGACGCTGGTCGAGGTGCCGAAGGCCGGGTTCAGATGGACCGCCGAAGGGCCGGAGGATTGGCGCACACCCTGGGATGACTGGTATTCGACCCGCTACGAGCAGAAGGCCCTGCGCGAGGGGCGCGTGCCGCATTACCTGACCTTCCACAGGCGGTGAGCGGGCAGGGGGCGCTGCCCCCTCGGCCTGCGGCCTTCACCCCCGGAGATATTTGGAGAGAGAAGAAACAGGGGCGCGGCGCTGCACGAGCGCGATGGACCTTGTCCCGGGCGCTTGCTATCAGGCGGCGACGATTTTGCAGGAGACCGCCCCATGTCCGCCCACGGCGCCCCGATCCCGATGACTTCGCGTGCCTCCGGCCCCTTGGCGGGCGAGGCGCATGTGCCCGGCGACAAGTCGATTTCTCACCGCTCGCTGATCCTGGGCGCGATGGCGGTGGGCGAGACCAAGGTGACCGGACTGCTGGAAGGGCAGGACGTTCTGGACACCGCCAAAGCGATGCAGGCCTTTGGCGCCCAGGTCGAGAAGATCGGCGACACCTGGCATGTGCATGGCGTGGGGGTCGGCGGCTTTGGCGAACCGGACAACGTGATCGACTGTGGCAACTCGGGCACCGGGGTGCGGCTGATCATCGGGGCGATGGCCACCTCGCCCATCGTGGCGACCTTTACCGGTGACGCCAGCCTGAACAAGCGCCCGATGGCCCGCGTGACCGATCCGCTGGCCCTGTTCGGGACGCGGGCCTATGGGCGGTCGGGCGGTCGGCTGCCCATGACCATCGTCGGCGCTGCCGAGCCGCTGCCGGTGCGCTACGAGGTGCCGGTGCCCTCGGCGCAGGTGAAATCCGCCGTTCTGCTGGCCGGGCTGAACGCGCCGGGCGAGACCGTGGTGATCGAGCGCGAGGCGACGCGGGATCACTCGGAACGGATGCTGGCGGGCTTCGGGGCCACGATCTCGACCGAGGTCACCGACGCGGGACGGGTCATCACCCTGCAGGGGCGGCCCGAACTGAAACCGCAGACCATCACCGTGCCGCGCGATCCGTCCTCGGCGGCCTTCCCGGTCTGCGCGGCGATCATCACCGAAGGGTCGGACGTGCTGGTGCCGAACATCGGGCTGAACCCGACGCGCGCGGGGCTGTTTGCCACGCTGCGCGAGATGGGCGCCGACCTGACCTATGAGAACGCGCGCGAAGAAGGGGGCGAGCCGGTGGCCGATTTGCGCGCGCGTTTCTCGCCCGATCTCAAGGGGATCGAGGTGCCTGCCGAGCGCGCCGCCAGCATGATCGACGAATATCCGGTTCTGTCGGTTGTCGCCAGTTTCGCCGAGGGGCGCACGCATATGCCGGGCGTCAAGGAGTTGCGCGTCAAGGAAAGTGACCGGATTGATGCGATGGCCACAGGCCTGCGCGCCGCCGGTGTGCATGTCGAGGAAGGCGAGGACTGGTGGACCGTCGAGGGGCGCGGGCATGGCAAGGTTGCGGGCGGCGTGACGGTGGAAAGCCACCTGGATCACCGCATCGCCATGTCCTTTCTTGTCATGGGGTTTGCCACCGCACGGCCAATGACGGTGGATGACGGCGGGCCGATCGCCACGTCCTTTCCGATCTTCGAGACGCTGATGGGCAACCTGGGCGCCGAGATCACGCGCGGCTGAGGCGGAGCGGCTGGGGCTTTTCCCCGGGGCGCGCTCTTGCTACGCCTCGGGAGGATGGACAGGGAGTGTGCGATGCAGGCTGCGGCTGGAGTGACGGGGGGATGCCTCTGCAAGGCGGTGACCTACCGCGTGAGCGGCGCCCTGCGCCCGGTGATCGCCTGCCATTGCAGCCAGTGCCGCAAGACCTCGGGACATCACGTGGCAGCCACATCGGCGCCGCGTGAGACGGTTTCGGTGACGGGTGACGTGACCTGGTACGGATCGTCCGAGACAGCGCGGCGCGGCTTCTGCGGGACCTGCGGCAGCAACCTGTTCTGGGACGGGCCGGGCACCCATCTGTCGATCTTTGCCGGGACCATTGACGGGTCGACCGGGCTGCACCTGGCGGGGCACATCTTTTGCGCCGACAAGGGGGACTACTATGATATCGGCGGGGGCCTGCCCCGGGCCGATGGCGCTGACCCCGACATGACGACACAGGTGATCGCGTGAGTTTTACCATCGCCATCGACGGCCCCGCCGCCAGCGGCAAGGGCACCATCGCGCGCCAGCTTGCGGCGCATTTCGGCTTTGCGCATCTGGACACCGGGTTGCTCTACCGGGCGGTCGGGCGGCAGATGCTGTTGGGTGTGCCGCCGCTGGAGGCGGCGCAGGGGCTGGACGTGACCGGGCTGGACGCGCAGGACCTGCGGGGGCCGGAGGTGGCTCAGGCGGCTTCGAAAGTGGCGGCCTTGCCCGATGTGCGGGCGGCGCTGGTCGATGTGCAGCGCGCCTTTGCCCGGCGGTCGGGGGGCGCAGTTCTGGACGGGCGCGACATCGGGACGGTGATCTGCCCCGAGGCCGAGGCCAAGCTGTTCGTGATTGCCGGCGCCGAGGTGCGGGCCGAACGGCGGTGGCGCGAACTGGTGGCTTCAGGGCACGAGGTGACACTGGAAGAGGTGCTGGAGGACGTCCTGGCCCGCGATGCACGCGACATGAACCGGGCCGATGCGCCGCTGAAACCTGCAGAGGATGCGATCACGCTGGACACGTCGAAAATGGCCATTGCGGATGCGGTGGCCGAGGCCATTGCCATCGTGGAGCGCGCCGGAGCGGCGGGTTAGGGGCCGCGAGGTCCCGGGGCAGGCCCGGGACTGCGGTGCGCGGGGCTTTCAGCGCCGCTTCAGCGTGTCGCCGTAGTCCAGTTTGGGCGCCAGTTCGATGATCGGCTCAAACTCCGCCTCTGGGTTGTCGACCCGGCCGGAGATGATCTGTGCGGCCTTGCGCCCGATTTCCGCCCGGCAGGCATCCATCGTCGCCAGCTTGCGCGGCAGGCCGTCCAGCAATTCGACCCCGTTGAACCCGGCAAGACCGATCTGGCCGGGGATCTCTATGCCCGCATCCAGCAGGTGCAAGAGCCCACCGGCGGCAATCATGTCGTTGGAGTAATAAAGGAAATCGAGCTCCGGCTCACGCTCCAGCATGGCCTTGGTCATTTCGCGCCCCTTGGCGAGGGCGGAACCGCCGGAATAGAATTCCTGGTCGATCACCTCGACGCCTTCCTTTGCCAGCGCCTCGGTGAAGCCCTCGAAGCGTTTGCGCGCGCGGTGGTCCAGCGGCATCTTGGTGCCCATGAAGCCGATGCGCTGATAGCCCTGTTTCAGGATCGCGCGGGCCATTTCGCGGCCCGCCCTGCGATGGCTGATGCCCACGGCGCAGTCGATCGGCTTGCCGTCGGTGTCCATGATCTCGACCACCGGGATGCCGCTGGCCTTGAGCATGGCGCGCGCGGCCTCGGTATGTTCCAGCCCGGCCACGATCACGCCCGAGGGGCGCCACGAGAGCATCTCGTAGAGGACGCGCTCTTCCTTTTCGGGCAGGTAGTCGGTGACGCCGACCACGGGCTGCAACTCGGTCTCTTCCAACACGCTGGAGATGCCCGACAGAACCTCGGGGAAGACCATGTTGCGCAAGGAGGGGATGATGACCGCGACGAGGTTCACCCGCTGGCTGGCAAGCGCGCCTGCGATCTTGTTGGGCACGTAGCCCAGCGTCTTGGCCGCTTCCAGAACCTTTTCCCGGGTCGCCTGGCTGACGTCCCCGCGGTTGCGCAAGACGCGGCTGACGGTCATTTCCGAGACGCCGGATGCCTCGGAGACATCGCGAAGGGTAAGCGGGCGGGAGTCGTCGGCGGCCAAGGGCAAATCCTTTTCGTGAGATAGCGATACGTTACCGCAATCAGGGCGCTGTGCAAGAGCGGTATGCTCTGCAACCATCCGGGATGACAAGCCCGGCGCGGCAGGGTAAGGAGGCGCCGACGGCCCCGTGGCTCAACTGGATAGAGCAGCCCCCTCCTAAGGGGCAGGTTGCAGGTTCGAATCCTGCCGGGGTCGCCATTTCTATGCTCCCGCGCGCTCGGCGGGTCAGGCGGTCCCGCGCAAGGCCCTTGTCGCGACGATGCCGGCGAGCGCGCCGAAGAAATGCGATTCCCAGCTGACACCGGGCTGGCCGGGCAAAACGCCCCAGACCATCGTTCCGTAGACCACGGCAACGCCCGCCGCCACCAGCAGCGGGACAAGGCGCTTTTCGACCAGGCCCCGCGCCACCAGAAAGCCGAACCAGCCAAAGATCAGCCCGGAGGCGCCGACGTGGATTGCGGGGTTGCCAAACAGCCAGACGCCCAGCCCGCCAAGGACAACGATCAGCAGCGAGGCCACCACCGCCACCGATCGCGCCGTGATGACAAGAAGCGCGCCCAGCACCGCCAGCGGCGCGGTATTGGCCGCCGCATGGGCGACCGAGCCGTGCAGCAGCGGCATGAAGACGATCCCGTCCAGCCCGCCTAGCGATCGTGGCCGCAGGCCAAGCCAACCGTTGAGCGCGTTGCCCGTCAGCAGGTTCACCGCTTCCACGCCCCAGATCACGGCCAGAAGGGCGGCCAGCCACCCGAAACGCTTGAAATCCAATGTGCCAATCCATCCATGACCGCCGCCCTGGCCAGTTTCCCGACCGGGGTTGTCACATCATGCCGCAAAGCCATGCAGAGCGGAACAGGGGGATGTCAGGGCAGCTGTGCCGTGTCGCCCTGGATCTTCAGCTTCCAATTCTCGATCAGGGTGCCCTTGGTCTTGAGCCGGCTGGCCAGATAGTAGAGCCGTTGTGTCGCGGGGCCGTCCGGCGCGGTCTCGAACCGCTGCTTGAGGTAGTAGGGCGGAATGGCCTGGGAATAGAGCGTGGCGTGCAGGGTCACGGTTTTGGGGTCAACGCCGTCGGGCAGGGTGATCTTGTAGGTCAGTTCATCCTTGCCGGCCATCACGCCCGCGTCTTTTGCTGCACGGCCTTCGGGCATCGTGACCTTCATGAAGGCGGCGGTCACTTCGGATGATCCGAACCGTTTCTCAAAGGCCTCTGTCCCCGGTTTCGCCGCGCCCCAGGGCAGCAGGCGGTTGTCCTTGGGGTGATAGACGCGGTGCACGAAGCTGGTGGTGAACTGCTTTTGCGCGTTCTGGGTCAGCTCTTCGTAGATCTGCACCTGGGTCTGGTCGTCGATCAGGTCGTGATGCGGCTGGTAGAGCGCCTCTGTCGCGCCCTCGGGGACAAAATCCAGGAATTCGGTCTTCAGCGGTTTGCCATCCGGGCCGATGATGACACCGGCGCCATTGGTGCAGCCCGAACACCAGATCTGCTTGCCCGCGGCATCGGTCACGCGGACCTCAAGGAAGGCGCGGCGGAAACCGACGCCCGAGGGCAGGCGGTGGCCGGTTTTGTTGTCGACGGTCACGAGTGCCGTCAGGGTGCCGTCCGCGCCTGTCAGGCTCTGGATTTTCACATCCGCCGTTTCGTCCCGCGCCTGCAGGGCCATCGTGTCCATCGAGAGCTGGGCGCCGTTGGCGGCGTAGGTCATCGGGTCCTTCGGTCCCAGCCCCATTTCCTCGTCGAACTGCGACAGCATGGCGACCATGAAGGCATTCAGCCCCACGAAACTGTGCCGCTTGTAGTTGTCGCGGAAGGGCACGTCGATCTCGTCCTGGGGCAGGGCATGGGGCACGTCCGGCAGGTTGGTGTCCTGGATCGAGGCGATCTGCGTGGTCAGGCTGTCGATCTTGATCTTGCCGTCCAGCGTTTCGAAATTGCCCTTCATGTGACAATCCTGGCAGGATTGCGCGGTGCCCGCATCGGCGTACTGGCTGTTTTTCCATTCCAGGAAGGTGGCCTGTTCGACCGAGTGCTGGAACTTGACCAGCGGTTCCCGGTAGGTGGCGCCATATTGATCGGACAGAAAGCTGACGGCGTTCTGCGCGGCCTTGTTCAGCACCGCCTGTTCGGCGGCGGTGAACCCTGGCAGCGGCGCATCGGTGGGGGCGTCCACGTTGGGCAGGTTGATGGTGTGGCAGGCGCCGCACATCTCGCTGTCCTTGATATAGTCGTCATGCATCGGGGTGATGCCCATCGCGTTTTCCATCGGCTTCTGGCGGACATCGGCAAAGGGGCCGATCAGCTTGTCCGCCGGGGTCATGCGGAAAACGCCGGTGGTGCCGTTCATCAGGTAGGTGTCCAGCGGGGTGTAATCCGGCTGCCCCTCGGCCCGTTCGGGGGGCGCGATATGGTGGCAGACGGAACAGGAAATCCCCTCGCGCGCGAGGTTGCCGTAGATGTGATAGTCATAGGTCCCGTCGGCGATCTGGCGGTCCTTTTCCTCGGTCGTCAGGGGCGTGTGCAGCAGCGCGTAGTCCGGTTTGAAGACATTGCCGTCCAGCCCCAGGTCGGGGTTGTCATGGGCGTCGATTTCCAGTTGCCGCTGGCCCATCGCGCCGTGGCAGGACAGGCAGGTGGTGCCGAGATTGTCCGACAGGTCCCCAGCGCCGGCCGCCTTCAGCAGGGCGAATTCGGATTCCAGCTGGGCGTAGAAGATCGGGTCGCGCCCGGCCAGGCCCATCGGCGACCAGCGCCATTCGCCGTATTCCGAGATGTTGTAGCCCTTGCCGTAGTCCGACCCGGTCTTGATGAACATGGTCACGCCCGAGGGCGCGCCGCCCAGCCCGCCGTGGCAGCCGACGCAATTGTCGGAGGTCAGGAAATGCTGGGTGTCGTTCGGGCGCGCGGGGACATGGTCCAGCCATTCGCTGGGCAGGGTTTGCAACTGGTCGCGGGGGATGTCGATCCCGTCCTTGGGCGGGAACATGGCGGTGAAGGCCTTGTTGACCTCGACCGGAGAGGCTTTGGCCGCCGCCACATGCGCGGCGCGCATCGCGCCCGGATCATGGGCGTCGCTCAGGTAGGAGGTGATCATCGCCGACAGGTCGGCGCCAAAGGCGGGTTTCTGCGGCTTGGGCAGGTCGCGCCAGCTTTCGTCTACGCGAAAGATCAGCGGCTCACCTGAATAGCCCTCGACGTTTTCCAGCGCGGCAAAGATCAGTTCCTCGGCGGCGGAGGCGTGGCAGCGCATGCACATCCCGTCGCCCCCGGCGCCAAGCGGCGGGCTGTAAGGCGGCTCGAAACTGTCGATGACCGGCTTGCGCGCGGCCATGTCGTCCTTGTCGGCGAAATAGACCGAGGCGAAGAACCAGCCGCCATGCGACAGGGAACTGTCCTTGACCATGACGGTCCAGTTCAACCCGCCGGTGTCATAGGCATAGGCGGTCAGTTCCGCGTCGACCTTCGCGGGGTCGTCCGGGTACTGCGCCACCAGCGCCGCGCGGTGTTCGTTGTAGCGGGCCGCGGGCGGGGTCACCATTTCCTTGATGACGATGGCGCCGTCCGGAATGGCCCCGGTCCGTCCGCCTTCCAGCCAGTCGATGATCTCGGGCGAGTAGTACATGCGCACCGCCGGATGGATGCCAAAGCTCATGTTGAAGACAAAGGGCCCGGTGTCGCGCCACCGCTTGTCTCGCTTCCAGTTCAGCCCGACGTATTCGCGACGGGCGATCCAGGGAAAGAGGATCTTTTCGTAGTCGATCAGGGGCAGGCTGCCGGGAAGGGGAAGGTCGGCGGGCAGGGCGGTCCGGGCTGGACCATGTGCCGGATCGGCCGCCTGTTCGGCGACGGTCAGGGGCGCCAGAACCTGGCACAGGCACAGAACCAAAGCATAAATTCCAGAACGCCGCATGGGAAACTCCGATTGAAAATGAGCTTCCAGAGTCGCCTAAAAGGCGATTCGGTGGAACCGGCAGAATGAAAAAAATGTGAGCGGCGTGTTCCCGCCCGTCGGGGTTCAGAATTTCGGACGGTCGGAATGCCAGTCAGGCCAGTGATTGCGCACCCCAGCGGCAGATCACTCCGCGTCGAAATACGTCTGCGGACCCGGATCGGGATACATCCATGACCCCGGCAGGGCGTCCGGCACGTTGCGCAGCTTGGCGTTGACGACGCCGTAGACACTGGGCCGGGTGAGGATGCCGATGATCTCCGCCCGGTTGATGCCCCGCGAAAGGGCGATCCGCACGTCCCTGTTGGTCAGGAAGCCTCGCAACTCAGGGTCCTCGTGCGTGTGGTCGAAGTGGATGGCCATGTCGTTGGAATCGGTCGCCGTGCGCCGGTACAGCTTGTTCCCGCCGTCTGATAGAGTGCCGGCTGGTTGGCCAGGGTCGCGATGCGGCGGGCCTGCATGTCGACGTTGCCGGCAATGGTCTCCAGCAGGATGGCCTGCGCGCCCTGCAACACACGCCATTGCAGCCGATCGAGGTATGGCAGCTGGTTGCCCTCGGTTTCGACCTGCCAGAAGCAGGGATTACGCTCCATGACGACCCGGGTATCCAGCGTCGGGCGCTTGGCGCCCGCCCGGCGAAAACGAGCTGGCGGGTGCCTACGGCGTGTCCCGCCCAGTTGTGCGGACGGCCCTTGCCCGCTTGCGCAAAGAAGGATTGATTGTGTCCAAGAAGGGCGCGGGATTTGAGCCGCTGGGCAATATTGGCGACATTGCCGCCAATTTCCGGTTCCGTCGCTTCATCGAAACCGAGACGGCGACGCGGCGCATACCGACGGCCCGGAAAACCGGGTCTTCAAGGGGGGAGTAGATGGGGATCGAGATCACATGCGTTGCGCCGGTAGGAGCCGGGGTTGGCGAAGGCGCGGTCTGGGACGACCGGGCGCAATGCCTCTGGTGGGTCGATATCCCGGGCGGCGTCATTTACCGCTATGACCCGGCCACGGGGGAGAACCGTGCCATCCCCTACGGTGAGCCGGTCGGTTGCCTGGCGGTGCGGGAGCAGGGCGGGCTGGTGCTGGCCACAAAAACCGGCTTCTGGTTCTTCGATCCGGAGACCGGCGCCCGCGAGCCAATCCACGATCCCGAATCCCACTTGCCGCACAACCGTTTCAACGACGGTGCGACCGATGCGCAGGGGCGGTTCTGGGCCGGAACCATGAAGGACGGTGGCGATCCCGAGGCGCTGGGCGCCTTTTACCGGCTTGATCCGGATGGGACGGTGACGGCCTGGCGCGACGGGATCTATACCACCAACGGGCTGGCCTTTTCGCCCGATGGGCGCCGGATGTACTTCTCGGACAGTCATCCGGGCGTGCGCACCATCTGGGCCTGCGACTATGACGGCGACACCGGGACGCCGGGCGCAGCAGAGGTATTTTTCGACACCCGCGTCGTTCCCGGCCGTCCTGACGGGGGCACGGTGGATGCCGAGGGCTGTTACTGGCAGGCCGGCGTTTCCGGCTGGCAGCTTTATCGCCTTTCGCCAGAGGGCGAGGTGCTGGCGACCATCGACATGCCGGTGGAAAAACCCACCAAGCCGATGTTCGGCGGTGCGGATCTGGCCACGCTTTACGTCACCTCCATCGGCGCCGGGCTGGCAGACGACCCTGCGCAGCCTCAGGCCGGCGGCCTTTTCGCGATCACGGGCCTGGGCATTACCGGCCTGCCACAACCTCGATTTCAGGGCTGAGCCAATGAAAATCACCGGGCTGCGCAGTTTCATGTCCCGCGAAGGCAACCGTCCGGCGCCACCGAGATCCACATCCACTGCGCCGCCATGCAGGTGTCGCATGGACTCACCGCGTTCAAACTGTCGCCCTACCGCGCCGCCATCCATGCAGAGCCCTGAGGCAAGGTGATCCGCGCGGCCACGGAGTGGGCGGCGGCCCGACAGACCTGTGCCTTGGCTACCGGTTCGCATTCGACGCCCATGCGCGCCTCGCTGCATGACCTGCTGGCGGATCATGACCGGATCGACGGAACCCGCATTGGCACGCCGGGCATATCGATTGGGGCCGCGCTGGAACCACGGGTGGCGGCGGCGGCGCAATTGTGCATGCTGGCCAGCATCGAGGGGTTGATTGAAACCGGCGTGCCTGACCGTCACGGGCTGTACCCGATCGTGTCGGGGCGCAGGCCACATTTGACCCGCGCCTTGCCAATGACGCCATCGGGCGGACCGACCGGCTGGTGACCTGGATCGACCAGGCGACCGGCCACACGGAACCCCGGCCATTCACCAGGCGGTCCTGACCTTTCTGGATCGCGCT
>Ga0208330_1000626_pt1 | contig 14698 bp, 18 predicted proteins | sample DeeseametaMP1896_FD_184180 | JGI IMG/M metagenome (GOLD analysis project Ga0208330, IMG submission 184180) | Marine microbial communities from the Deep Pacific Ocean - MP1896 (SPAdes) | ecosystem: Environmental > Aquatic > Marine > Oceanic | place: East of Hawaii, North Pacific Ocean | collected...
AGCGAACGACACGAATGCGTATGGAACGTATTCGGACGGCCGGAGGCCGGCCCGAAGGGCGAAGCGCATGGACGCGCTTCGCAACGCAGGCTTGCGGGAAAACCGGCCCGTTCCATCCGGATTGCGCCTGAAAACAGGCCATGCGGCGTTGCTCGTCGCTCATTTGGAATGACCAAACTTCACTTCTCGCGCCTTGCCTGGCCTGTTTTCAGGCAGCAACTTGGCGGTGGGAATAGCTCAGTATTTCCCTAGGGAGCCAACCATGTTCGACTATTCAGACAAGACCAAAGATCTGCTCGCACGCCTCAAGGCTTTCATGGACGAGCACATCTACCCCAACGAGCACCGCTACCACGAGGAAGTGGCCGCCGGTGATGATCGCTGGCAGCCCACCGCCATCGTCGAGGAGATGAAAGCCAAGGCCAAGGCGGCCGGACTATGGAATCTGTTTCTGCCGGACTCCGATTACGGCGCCGGGCTTAGCAACCTGGAATACGCCCCCCTCTGCGAGGAAATGGGCAAGGTGCTGTGGGCGCCGGAGGTGTTCAACTGCAATGCCCCCGACACCGGCAACATGGAGGTCTTCGCCCGTTACGCATCACCGGCGCTGCAGGACCGCTGGCTCAAGCCCCTACTCAATGGCGAAATCCGCTCCTGTTTCGCCATGACCGAACCGGATGTGGCCTCCTCCGACGCCACGAATATCCAGTCGTCAATTGTTCGTGACGGCGACGAGTACGTGATCAACGGCCGCAAATGGTGGACCACGGGCGCGCCCGATCCGCGCTGCAAGGTCATGATTTTCATGGGCAAGTCAGATCCCGACAACGACAATCGGCACAAGCAGCAGTCGATGGTGGTGATCCCCATGGACACCCCCGGAATCACCATGAAGCGCTGGCTGCCCGTGTTCGGCTATGACGATGCCCCGCATGGCCACGCCGAGTTCGTGTTCGAGAACGTGAGGGTGCCGGCCGAGAACCTGCTACTGGGCGAAGGCCGTGGCTTCGAGATTGCCCAGGGCCGCCTCGGACCCGGGCGGATTCACCACTGTATGCGCGCCATCGGCGCCGCGGAACGGGCGCTGGAGAAGATGTGCAAGCGCACGGCCCAGCGCGTGGCCTTCGGCAAACCGATCGCGGCCCAGGGCGTCACCCGCCAGCGGATCGCGGACGCCCGCATCATGATCGATCAGGCCCGGCTGCTCACGCTGAATGCCGCCCACATGATGGACACCGTGGGGAACAAGATCGCCGCCAAAGAGATCGCAATGATCAAGGTCGCGGCGCCCGCCATGGCCTGCCAGGTGCTGGATTGGGCCATTCAGGCCCATGGTGCCGGCGGGGTCAGCGACGACTACGGACTTGCCTACGCCTATGCGCAGCTGCGCACGCTCAAGCTGGCCGATGGGCCGGACGAGGTGCATCGCAATGCCATCGCCAAGATGGAGCTCGCAAAGCACGTCAATATTCAACGATAAACAACTGAACGGAATCAATATGTCTGAATCCAATCGCCAGTATCTTCTCAAATCCCGCCCTACCGGCATGGTGGGGGCGGAACACTTCGAATTCGCCGAGTCGGCCCTGCCACAACCGGGCGAAGGCGAGATGCTTGTCCGCAATCTCTACATCTCGCTGGACCCGGCCATGCGCGGCTGGCTGAACGAGGGCAAATCCTATGTGCCACCGGTGGGCATCGGCGAGGTGATGCGGGCCATCTCCGTGGCACGCGTCGTCACGTCCAATCACTCCGGTTTTTCCGAAGGCGATGTGGTGTCCGGCATTTTCGGCGTGCAGGACTATGCGGTCAGCGACGGTCAGGGCGTGCACAAGATCGACCCGAACCTGGCCCCGTTACCGCGTTATCTCGGCACCTTGGGCATGCCTGGCATGACCGCGTATTTCGGCTTGATGGACATCGGCAAACCGGAGCCCGGTCAGACCGTCGTCGTCTCCGGTGCCACCGGCGCTGTCGGCCAAGTCGTCGGGCAGGTTGCAAAGATCAAGGGTTGTCGTGTCGTGGGCATTGCCGGCGGCCCGGAGAAATGCGACCACGCCACCTCCAAGCTGGGATATGACGCCTGTATCGACTACAAGAATGAAGACGTGAAAAAGGCGCTGGCAGCGCATTGCCCCAAAGGTGTCGATATCTACTTCGACAACGTCGGCGGCGAGATCCTCGACGCCGTACTCACGCGGCTGGCGATGCGCGCGCGTATCGTCATCTGCGGGGCCATCTCGCAGTACAACAGCACGGAAGTCCAGGGACCGAAGAACTACATGTCCCTGCTTGTCCATCGTGCCTCAATGACCGGCATGGTGGTGTTCGACTACGTGAAACGTTACGGCGACGCCGCCCAGGACCTTGCAACCTGGATGGCCGAAGGCAAGCTGGCCAGCCAGGAGCACGTTGTTGAAGGCTTGGAAACCTTCCCCGACGCCCTGCTCAAGCTGTTCAGTGGCGAGAACTTCGGCAAGCTCGTGTTGAAGGTCGCAGACTAAGTTAGCTAGCCTAGCTAGCTCTAGCTGGCGCCGCGGAGCCCGCCGCGGCGCCAAACCTGAAACTGTTGTTGTTCACGACATCAAACGCCCATGCCTGATAGTTCATCCACTGCCGTCCACGTCGATCCCACACCCACCGCAACCGATGGCGAACGCGGCCTGGCCTCGTGCGGTGAGGTGCATCTCGCCTATGAGCGAATTGGCGACCGCGAGGACCCGGCGGTGCTGCTGGTCATGGGCCTGGGCTCCCAGCTCGTGTTGTGGCCCGATGCGCTGTGCCAGGCATTGGTCGATGCCGGCTATCAGGTGATTCGCTTCGACAACCGCGATGTCGGGCTGTCGACCAAGCTGGACGGCGTCATGGCGCCAAACATCCCTGCGCTGGTGGTCAAGCAGCGCCTGGGGCTACCGACTACCGTGCCTTACCGGATCAGCACGATGGCCGAAGATGCCGTCGCGCTGATGGACGCCCTGCAGATCGATCAGGCACATGTGATCGGCGCCTCCATGGGCGGCATGATCACGCAGGTCATGGCCGCGACGCAGCCACGGCGGGTGCTGAGCGCCGCGCTGATCATGACCACCACCGGGCATCCAAGGGTCAAGCAGCCCAGCTTTAGCTTGCAGCGGCGCCTGGTCCGCAAACGGCCGCGCGCGCTGGACGAAGCAATCACCCAAAGCGTCGCCACCTATCGCCTGATCGGCAGCACCGGGTTCGAACAAACCGACGCGGAAATCCGTGCCAAAGTCGAGCGCCAGATCAACCGCAACGTCTGCCCCGGCGGCACGCTCCGTCAGCTCTCGGCCATTATCGGCTCACCGCACCGGGCGCAGCTCGTGCGTCAGATCAAACAACCCTGCCTGGTCCTGCACGGCAAGGCCGACCCTCTGGTTCCGGTCGAAGCCGCTCACGACCTCAAGGCGAAGATTCCGCATGCGCGCCTGGATGTCATCGACGGCTGGGGCCACGATTTTCCCAATGCGCTGGTGCCACGGATCGCGGACACGCTCGTGCGTCATCTCGGTGACGCCAGCCAGCACCTATAAGCTCGCCTCTTACTGACCGGGGTGCCGCTGCTGTAGCGTCGGCCGTCGGTTTTCCGGAGCCCGCGCCAGATGAGCTTGCTGTTCACCGACCTGTACGAACTGACGATGGCCCAGGGCTACTGGGTGCATGGGCGCGCCGAGGAAGAGGCAGTTTTTCACCTCGCCTACCGGGATGCGCCACCAGAGGCCGCTTGCGTCCTCGCCTGCGGATTGGAGCCCCTGCTCCGTTGGTTGGAAGACTTCGCCCCCACGGCGGACGACCTGTCGTACCTCGCGTCGCTGACCGCACCCGACGGCACCCGACTGTTCCAAGCCGGCTTCCTCGATGCCCTGGCATCCCTGCAATTCACCGCGGATGTCGATGCGGTCCCGGAAGGCACGGCCGTGTTTCCGGGCGGGCCGCTGCTGCGTGTGCAAGGCCCCTTGATGCAGGCGCAGATGATCGAAACAGCGGCGCTGAACCTGCTTGGCTACGCCTCACTCGTCATGACCCAGGCCGCGCAGGTCTGCGCTGCAGCGCAAGGCGATCCGGTGCTGGAATTCGGCCTGCGCCGCGCGCAAGGGCCGGACGGCGGCCACACCGCATCACGGGCCGCTTACCTGGGCGGTTGCACGGCCACATCGAATCTTGTGGCCGCGCAGCGCTGGAATATTCCTGTGCGCGGCACCCATGCGCATTCCTGGGTGATGAGCTTTGACGACGAACAGGACGCCTTCGCGGCTTATCTGGCCAGCGCGCCAAACAACAGTATTCTGCTGGTCGATACCTACGACGTGGCGACCGGGCTGGATCGCGCCATCGCGGCCGGTCAGCAGCTGACGGCTCGGGGTGGTGAGTTCTCGGGCGTACGTCTGGACTCCGGCGATCTTGGTCATTGGGCGCGCGTGGCGCGGCAAAAACTCGACGCCGCCGGATTCGCCGCCACCCGAATTGTCGCCAGCGGCGGCATCAACGCCCGTGAGGTCCGATCCCTAAAGCAGGACGGCGCACCCATCGACATCTGGGGTGTCGGCACCTGGCTGGTCACCGGCGGCGAAACCGCGGCGCTCGACACCACCTACAAGCTCGGCGCGATCCGCCGAAGCGCCCGTGATCCATGGTCCCCGCGAATGAAGCGCTCTGCTTCTCCCCGCAAGCGCTCCCTGCCCGGCCTGCCGCAGATCCTGCGCACCACACGCGATGGGGCCGCGGTGGGTGATGTGGTTTATTCCATCGACCACCCGACGCCCGAGGCACCTCGCGACCATGAGGCCGAGCCCTTGCTTGTGCCGCAGATGCGTGGCGGCCGGCGGGTGGCGACCGCGCCTGGCACCGAACAGATCCGGCAGCACGCCGCCCGGCAGGCTCCGTTGCTGCAGACAGCCGAGTATCCCGTGTCGCATGACCCGGCATTGCGCGAGACGATCAGTCGTCTCTGCGCTGCGGCCGAACCCTGAAGCACGATTGACACGCATGTGAGGATGGTCTGGTCCCGCTATTCGAGGATTCCCTGATGCATACCGCATTGCTGCTCATCGATATCCAGAACGACTTCATGCCCACTGGCTCCTTGCCGGTGGCCGGCGGCGATCAGATCGTGCCCGTCGCCAATCGACTGGCGCAGCGCTTTGACGTTGTGGTCGCAAGCCAGGACTGGCACCCCGCAGGCCACAGCAGCTTCGCGAGCAGTCACCCTGACCGCCAAGCCTTCGATGTGACGACGGTCGATGGCCTGGAACAGCGGCTGTGGCCGGATCACTGTGTGCAGGGCAGCCTCGGGGCTGCGTTTCATGCGGCGCTGGACCTGCAGCCGGTCACGCATGTGATCCGCAAGGGCATGGATGCGCGTATCGACAGCTACAGCGCATTCTTTGACAACGGCCATCGGCGTAGCACCGGGCTGGACGGTTTGCTCCGCGCACTGGACATCGACAGCGTGGTGATTTGCGGGCTGGCCTTGGATGTCTGCGTGCAATTCACCGCGTTGGATGCCGCACAAGCAGGCTTCGCCACCGTGGTGCTGACCGACGCCTGCCGGGGCGTCGATGCCCAGCCCGGCGACATCGACCGTGCATTGACCACGCTGCAATCAGCGGGCGTGCAACTCAGCACCAGTGACGCACTTCTCTGACCACCCACCTCGCATTCCGCGGCGCGAGCGCCTAACCTGATCCCACACCCAAACCCAAAGCGGTTGCACGGCCGGCTGGGGGTCAAGTCCATCGCGGCTTCGACTAGGGGGGAATAGCGGGACATCGCTGGTCAGGCATTCGCGCGGATACGCATGAATGACCACGCAGGCACTGTCGCCCACCAACTGATCGCCGCCCATCTGATCGACGGCGACATGGTCGCGGGCGAGGAGATCGCGCTTCGAATCGATCAGACCCTGACGCAGGACGCGACCGGAACGCTGGTGATGTTGGAGCTCGAGGCCATGCAGCTCGACCGCGTGCAAACCGAGCTGTCGGCACAGTACGTCGATCACAACCTGCTGCAGGAAGACTTCCGAAACCCGGACGACCACCGCTTTCTCAAGAGCGCCTGCAACCGCTTCGGCGTCTGGTATAGCCGCGCCGGGAACGGGGTCAGCCACCCCACTCACATGCAGCGTTTCGGCAAACCCGGCAAGACCCTGCTGGGCTCGGACAGCCATAGCTGCGCTGCCGGCTCGCTGGGCATGCTGGCGATCGGGGCCGGCGGGCTGGAAGTGGCCATGGCCATGGCGGGCGAGCCCTTTTATCTGACCATGCCCGAGATCTGGGGCATCGAACTCACCGGCGAACTGCCCGACTGGGTGAGCGCAAAGGACATCATCCTGGAGTTGCTGCGGCGCCATGGCGTGGACGGGGGTATCGGCCGGATTCTTGAATACCACGGGCCTGGTCTCAACCAGTTGTCGGCGATGGAGCGGCATGTCATCGCCAACATGGGCGCGGAACTCGGTGCGACGACCAGCGTATTTCCGGCCGATGAGCAGGTCGAACGCTTTCTCCGCAGCGAGCAGCGCGGCGACGACTTCACCCCGCTCGTCGCCAAGCAGGACGCCAACTACGACCGGACTGATTGCATTGATCTCGCCACGCTGGTGCCGCTCATCGCCCGCCCGTCCAGTCCTGGCGATGTCGTCCCGGTGTCAGAGGTGGCCGGCGAGCCAATTCAGCAGGCGTACATCGGCTCATCGGCCAATCCGGGGTATCGCGATTTTGCGATTGCAGCGGAGATCGTGCGCGATGGCCGAGTCCACGATGATGTCTCCTTCGACATCAATCCCACCTCACGCAGCCTGCTGGAAACCCTGATGCGCGATGGTTACATCGCCCCGCTCATTCATGCCGGGGGTCGCCTGCATCAGGCAGGCTGCAACGGGTGTATCGGCATGGGTCAGGCCCCTGCGTCCGAATCCAACAGCCTGCGCACCACCCCGCGCAATTTCCCTGGCCGCTCCGGCACCCAGGACGATCGGGTATGGCTTTGCAGCCCGGAAACCGCCGCGGCCAGCGCTTTGGCGGGGACCATCACCGACCCCCGCTCGCTGGATCGCCAGGCACCTCGCATCCCTGAACCGGACGATCCCATCATCAATGCCCACAACCTCATCGCGCCGTTGCCGGAATCGATCGCCCGATCGACCGATCTGGACAAGGGGCCGAATATCCAGTCGCTTCCTGACCTCGCGCCACTCGACGATGAGCTTCGCCTTCCGGTCGGCCTATGCGTCGGCGACGACGTCTCCACGGACGAGATCATGCCGGCGGGCGCTCGCGTACTCCCGTACCGGAGCAACATCCCCCGTATCGCCGAGTTCGTCTACGAAGCCGTGGACCCGGATTACGTCTCCCGCGCCAAGAAACTGGGGGACCACATCATCGTGGGTGGCCGCAACTACGGTCAGGGCTCCAGCCGGGAGCATGCCGCGCTAGCACCGCGTCACCTGAGGCTGCGACTGGTCATCGCCAGGAGCTTCGCCCGCATTCACTGGCAAAACCTGGTGAACTTCGGCGTGCTCCCGCTCACGTTTGAAGACCCTGGCGATGCTGACAAGCTCAAGGCCGGCGACATCGTCGTCTTGACGGCTCTGCACGCACAGCTACGTGAAGGTGGTCCTGTGAGCGCCACGCTGGTCGGCGACGACCACCGGCTGGGTCTGCGGCACCAGCTGTCACACCGGCAAATCGACGTGCTGATCACCGGCGGCTTGATCCCCTGGCAACGCCAACAGCATCCACATTGACACTGGCCGACAACAGCCCTGCCCTGTTGCTATCCGGCGACAGCGTTTATCGGGTCGTAATGGCGGTTTTACCGCCAGTGCCCGAACCCAGGCCCAAACGCCTGTCTGCAATTAGCGACAGGGCTGAGTCGTAAGTTGCTGAATTTTAGCTGTATTTTTCTGGCACAGCGCTTGCTCAATAGACAGGGCAAACACAGTTTCGGGCCGCGTTCTGGACATGGAGCTGGAACGCGAGCCGCCGGGCAAGGATGCCCGGTCCGGTGCAGCGACTTCGGTCGCGTCGCCACTCGGAAACTGACCCCGCTCCGGCAGGGTGAGTTCCCGAAACAACCCGAGGCCATGGATGGCCTTTTTATTCCAACGAGCCGACCAAACGGTCGACTCCAACAGGTAGATCGCCATGGAAGAACAAGCTGCGCTTCATCGGTACCTGCCCCGGCTGTTTCTGGGCACCGCCTTGATGTTGCCGATGCTGGCATTTGCCGGCGCGCTGTCGGCGAGCCTGATGGGCGCCAGCGGCTCCGGCGATACCATGCAGTCACCACTGCACGTGGCAAACCTTCAGGAAAACCCGCGCCGCGCCTTTGAGACGCTGGACGCGAATCGAGACGGCTACCTGACTGGCGATGAAACCGCCGCCAGCCGAACCGTTCATCTGCATTTCGGTGTGCTCGATACCGACCGCGATCGCCGCGTCAGTATCGTTGAGTTCCACCGACTACCCGGCATGCTGGAAGACGTTTACGCCGAGTAGAGATCTGATCCCTCCCCGAGCCCCCAAGGGACTTTGACCGCCGCTACGCCGGCGGTCTTTTTATGCCAAGCGGCCTGAGCCGAAACGCCACGCTAGCCAGTTGCAAGACCGGCCCAGACAGCGGCGAGCGCCGTCAGCACCGACACGGCGACGGCGGCGCGACCTGCCGCGGTGCCGACTCTACGCGCAAGCAGCAAAAAGCTCAGACCCGCCCCCACGAGCAGGCCGGCGGCAGCGGCAAAATCTCCGATATTCCAGACCACCTCATCGGTGAACTGCATGGCGATGGCTGGCACGCTCAGAATCAGCATGGTCGCGATGCCCACGCCAACGGCCGACTTGCCGAGCGGTTGACCAGGATGGGCCGTCATGTGCCGTCTCCACCGTCGCCAAGCGCCTCTTCGCGCGCCATCGACAACGGTGTGACCCCAGCCAGTGTCAGGGTGTCCAGCGCCGAGACGACGGTCTGTAGAGAAACCGACTGCGATGGCGCCACCACCACCGGACCACGCTGGCCGTCTAGCCGCGCCATCACGGCATCAAGCAGACGCTCGCCCTCGTAGAGCGGCACGCCTGCCGAATCGCGCAGCACGCCGTCCGATCCCAGCGACAGCGTCAACGTTGGTCGGTTGCCGGTATCCGATGCGAGATCGCTGCCCGACATCAGATTGATCGCGCCCCATTCGACGTAGCTGGACGCCAGCATGAAGAACACCAGCAGAATGAACACCACGTCGATCAAGGGCGTCAGACTGATGCGAACGGGTTCCCGCTGCTCGCCGCCAAAGGCGGGAAGCTCGTGACCAGCAGTCGGGAACTCGAATGACGCCATGAATCAGAGATCGAACGCGTAGAAGGCCGAGATCGAAAAATACTTCACATCGTTCTGAAATTCGAGATATTCCAGCTGCACCATGTTGTGCGTGGCCTTGCTCCAGCGGTAGCCACCCTGTAGCGAATAGACGAAACCGTCGCTGTCCTCGTCCAGTTCGTCGATGTTAGTCGTCATGCCGCCGAACCCGAGGCGGGTGCCGACATAGAAGCTGCCGGGCGTGCGGAATGCCGTGTAGAGGCCGTAGGTGATGGCCTGGAAGTTGTCATTGGAGGCTGTGGCGCCGGGCTGCTCACAACCGAGCGGGTTCTGCAACGCAGGACAGTCGTTTCCGCCGGCGGGAATGCTCTGCCCACCGTCGTTTTCACCACCAAACAGCGTGAATCCAAGGTCGAGCTCAAAGCCTACCCAGGATACCCCTGGAATCCGGATGCCAATCGATTGCGCCAACCCGAATGCCGCGTCGAGATTATCCAGGCCCGGATCAACGGACATGAACGAGGTGCCACTGTAGAACGGACGATCATCGCGCCCGATACGGTCGTCAGCGTCTTGCGCGTGTGCCATATTGGCGAAACAACCGAGCAGGCCGATGAGAGCCGCGCGGCAGATCGAGTGCATCTGCACCCGGCGTACTGGTCGAAGAGTCATTTACATCCCCAAATTGCTGGTCGAACTAGAATTCATCTATTCGGTCCAATGCCAAGAACCGACGCAACGATGTCGAATATGATCAAACAAACCGCTGGCCTCATTATCGTAACGCTTGCGCTGGGCGCTTGCGCGCTGCAGCCCACGCCGTACAAGCCCAAGGACGACAGCCGCTACGGCTATTCAGAGCAACGTCTTGAGGCCGATCGCTACCGTGTTCGATTTGCCGGCAACGATGTGACCGAACGCGACACGGTACAGAACTACCTGCTGTTCCGCGCCGCCGAACTCACCCTGGAAAACGGCTTCACTCATTTCCGCATGCTCGACGAACAGGTGGACGAGATCGAGGACGACAAATCCGTCGTGGTCTCCGGCGGGCACGGCATTTACAGCTACCCGCTGATTTTCGGCACCCGTATCAGCACGATCAAGGGCAGCAGCCGCTTCGAGGCCGGCGCTCAGTTCAAGATGCTGAAGTCTCGGCCGGAGAAAGACGACGCCTATGTGTTCGATGCCAATGAGATCAAACGCAACATTGGCCCCACGGTGGTGTTACCGAACGACGGCAAGGGCGTGAACGCCGACGACACCGTGAGCGAGCCCGTCAGCCCGACCGCCTAACCCAGGCGCTGATCAATCGCCGACAGCGCCATCGCCGCCGGGGCGGCGATCCTGATATCTACCCAGCGGGATACCTCCGTGCGCCCCGGATTGATTTCCACGCTCCGCCCGCCCCATTGGCGACACCACTGCACGGGCGCGGCGATGTACGGAAAGACGCTGGTCGTGCCGACCGATAACACCACATCCGGTGTCGAGGCCATCACGCGATCGTACTGATCCAGGGCCGCGTCCGGCAGCATCTCGCCAAACAGCACCACATCGGGCCGGACCACGGCTTCGCAAGCAGGACACCGCGGCACGCCATGATCCAACGCCGCATAGTCGGCCACGGTGCTGCGCCACTCGCAGGTGGTGCAGAGCAACCGGCGATAGTTGCCGTGCATTTCGATCACGGCGTTCGAGCCAGCCGAACCATGAAAGCCGTCGATATTCTGCGTCAGCACGGTGATGTCGAACCGCTCGCACCAACCCGCCAGCACCCGATGACCGGCGTTGGGCGCTGCCCCGCGGCAGGCCGATTCAATCTGTCGCAAATGTTTCCAGGTCACGGCCGGATCGGTGCGAAACCGATCACCTGACAGGGCCACTTCGATCGACACGCCATCTTCAGCCTCGCTGTCCTCGTACAGCCCGCCGACACCGCGGTACGTGGGCAGGCCGGAATCGGCTGATAGCCCCGCCCCGGTAATCGCCAGCACACGCCTCGCTTGCCGCAGCGCTGTGGCGGCTGCATCCACGGATGCCTGGATGTCGTCCGGCAGGGATTTCATGGCGCTCATGTTACATTTCCTGCCGCCCTGGGTCGGGCGCTCGCTGCCCGCCCCCATGCCCTACTTCGACGGAAACGACTTTCGACATGCCACGCAAATCGGCTGCTGATCAGGCCGCCACGCTGGACACGATCCGCACCGAGGCCTTTCAGCTATTCGGTGTCTATGGATACGACGGTGTGTCCATTGGCGACATCGCCAAGGCAGCGGGCTTGTCCAAGGGCGCGATGTACTGGCATTTCCAGGGCAAGGACGCGCTCTACATCGATTGCCTGCAACGCCTGCATGGCTACTTCGATCAGCATGTTTTCGATCCCGTGAAGGCCGAACCGGACCCGATCCAACAGATGATGCTGTTCTTTCATGGCATCGCGAATCTGGTGCAGGACGAGGGCCTGAAACACGGGGTCGCCGGCTACTGGTTACGCAGCAGCCGCTCGGACCTTGGCGAGATCGACACCGTACATCGCGGATTCGAGGAACGGACCGCGGGCATTCTCGAAGAGATGCTGCGCAGGGCGGTGGAGCAGCAGGTGCTGGATCTGGCCGACGACTTGGTGGATATGGCCCGCGCGATGATTTCGGTCATGGAAGCCATTGTGCTGCCCATGCGCGCCCACACCACGAGCGAGGTTTACCAAACGCTCGGCGTGCTGGCGCGAACGATGATGCGGGCCTATACCAAGCAGCCCGTGCTGGTCGAGCTGTTCCGGAAGATTTAAGCGTTTCCCTTAGCGCTTCCGGCCCAGTAACGCGCCAAGCCCTTCTTCCAGCAGGTCCGCCCCGCTGCGCGCCATCGCCCGGACCGACTCTTCGACGTGTTCGCCGCGGGCAGCGGTGAGCAGGGCATCCTTGAATCCGGCGGTCACCTGCTGGCGAAACTTCGGCAGCAGTTCCTCGCCTGCCGACAGTACGCCGGCGCGCACCCGCGCCTCCAGCTCGTCGGCCAATACCTCCGCGCGACATTGCAAGCGCGGCTTGAGAACCAGCTCGTAGGCCAGCCACATCACGATCAAAGTGGTGGTCGCGCTGATCAACCCCGTGACGGCGATGGCTGTCCAGTTCACGGCGCGACTCCGGCTTCGCGGTAGTCCGGGGCAATCAGGCTGCTGCGGTAGTAACGCAACTCGTTGATGGAATCGCGGATATCGGCCAACGCGAGATGCTCGGATTCCTTGGTGAACCCACCAGCAATATCGGGGGCCCAGCGACGCGCGAGTTCCTTGAGCGTGCTGACATCCAGATTGCGGTAGTGAAAGTACGCCGCCAGCGCCGGCATGCCTCGAACCAGAAAACGGCGATCCTGGCAGATGCTATTGCCACACATCGGCGATGCACCGGACGGCACCCAACGCGCCAGAAACTCCAGCGTCGCGGACTCGGCCACCTCGATCGACACGCTATCGCTGCGAATCCGATCCACCAGCCCCGAAGCGTTGTGCTGCCGCGTGCACCAATCGTCCATCTTGTCGAGTTCGGCCTCGGGCTGGCTAATCGCCAGAGAAGGTCCTTCCTCGAGGATGTTCAACTGGGCGTCGGTGACGATGGTGGCGATCTCGATGATCACATGGGTGTCAGGATCCAGCCCGGTCATTTCCAGGTCGATCCAGATCAGGTTGTCAGGATGAATGCTCATGCCGTGAGTCTATGGAAACACCTTCGAGTTCGCGAGGCTTGCCGCACTGGACGTGAGACCGGCACGTTCTGTACGGTCGCCTCCCCTTTCAAGTTCCGTGGAGATCACCTATGACATCGGATTTAGCACAGAAACGTTGCGTGCCTTGCGAGGGAGACACGCCCGCGATGGACTCAGACACCGTCAAGGCGCACCTGGAACAGGTGAGCGAGCGCTGGGAAGTGGTCAAAGATGGCCAGGCGATCCGGGCCGAATTCCGGTTCAAGGGTTACGCCAAGACCACCGGCTTCATCAACGCCGTTGCGTGGATCGCGATGAATGAAAACCACCACCCGGACATCAGCTTCGGCTACAACACGGCGACCGTGCTGTGGGCCACCCACGCCGCGGATGGCCTGACAGAAAACGATTTCATCTGCGCCGCCAAGGTCGACGCACTGGTCGACGGCTAGGCTGCGGATCGTCCTCGCCGGACCGCGCCGTCAGAGGACGTGGCGGCCCCGAAACGCATGCGATAGCGTCCCGGCGTCCACATACTCCAGCTCACCACCCATGGGAACGCCCTGGGCAATGCGGCTCACCGACACGCCGGCGGCACGGGCCAGCTCGCCCACATAGTGGGCCGTGGCCTCGCCTTCTACCGTTGACCCGGTAGCGATGATCACTTCCTTGAGTTCCGGCTCGGCCAGCCGTTCGGCCAATCGAGGCAGCCCGATTTCATCGGGCCCGACACCGTCCAGTGGCGATAGACGCCCGTGCAGCACGAAGTACAGGCCGCTGTAGTCTGCGCCCTGCTCCACCGCGACCAGATCAGCCGGCGACTCGACAATGCACATGCTGGACCGGTCCCGACGCGCCGACACGCAGACCGGGCAGCGTTCAGCCTCGCTGAACATACGGCAATCCACGCAACGCCGAAGACCCTCCAATGCGGTGCCCAATGCCTCGGCGAGCCGCTTGGCGGCCGGGCGGTCGTGCTCCAGCAGGTGGAACGCCATGCGTTGCGCCGATTTTGGACCAACGCCGGGCAGCGCGCGCAGCGCATCAATCAGCGCCTGCAGGCGCGCGGGATAAATCACGATGGATTACGCCGGAGCGATCAGAACGGCAGATTCATGCCGGGCGGCAGGTTCAGGCCGGAGGTCAGATCGGACATGACCTCCTTGTTCTGCTCCTCGACCCGGGCGACAGCGTCGTTGACCGCAGCGGCGACCAGGTCCTCCAGAAACTCCTTGTCCTCTTCCAGCACGGACGGGTCGATGGTCACGCGCTTGACCTCGTGGCGGCCATTCATCACCACCTTGATCATGCCGGCGCCGGACTGACCTTCGGTTTCCTTCTCGGCCAGCTCCTGCTGCTTTTGCTGCATCTTCGACTGCATCTCCTGCGCCTGACGCATGAGATTGCCGAGTGCTCCTTTCATCTGAGACATCGTGTTGAATCTGCTTAATGGATGGAATCGTTGGATTGTGGCACAGGCGGTTGGTGCAGTAGGGACACTCTGATCTATTCACACCACCAAGACGGAGCCGGTTTTCCCGCAAGGCCAGGCGGAGTGAGTGCGGTTTGGTCATTCCAAATGAGCGAACGACAACGCAGGCTTGCGGGAAAACCGGCCCGTTCCATACGGATTGCGCCTGAAAACAGGCCATGCAGCGTTACT
>Ga0208330_1000627_pt1 | contig 14660 bp, 11 predicted proteins | sample DeeseametaMP1896_FD_184180 | JGI IMG/M metagenome (GOLD analysis project Ga0208330, IMG submission 184180) | Marine microbial communities from the Deep Pacific Ocean - MP1896 (SPAdes) | ecosystem: Environmental > Aquatic > Marine > Oceanic | place: East of Hawaii, North Pacific Ocean | collected...
GGGCGTGGTCGACATCCTGAACGAGAAGGCCTGGGTATGGGATGCCACTGGAGATCCGTTGGCCTACGAGATCAAAGATGTCCCGGCCGACCTGGTTGACGACGTGGCTGCATACCGCGAAGCGTTGATCGAGACAGCCGTCGAGCAGGACGACGACCTGATGGAAGCCTACCTCGAAGGCGAGACGCCAAGCATTGAAGACATCAAGCGCTGTGTCCGTAAGGGCACCATCAACCTCGACTTCTTCCCGACTTTCTGCGGCTCGGCATTCAAGAACAAGGGTGTGCAGCTGGTGCTAGACGCGGTGGTCGATTACCTGCCGAGCCCAACCGAGGTGAAGCCGCAGCCGGAAGTCGACCTGGAAGGCAATGAAACAGGCGAGAAAGCCATCGTCGACATCAACCGTCCGCTACGCGCGCTTGCGTTCAAGATCATGGATGACCGTTTCGGCGCTCTGACCTTCATCCGCATCTACTCAGGACGGATCGAGAAAGGCATGACCGTGCTCAATACGTTCACGGGCAAGACCGAGCGAATCGGTCGCATTGTCGAAATGCATGCAGAAAGTCGTGAAGAGCGTGATTCAGCCCAGGCTGGTGACATTGTCGCAGTGCTAGGCATGAAGAATACACAGACCGGGCATACGCTGGCCGATCCGAAGAACCCAGCGACGCTGGAGCCCATGGTTTTTCCGGCACCGGTAATTTCCGTCGCCGTTGCACCTAAGAACAAAGCTGCTGCCGAGAAGATGGGTGTGGCTATCGGAAAGATGGTAGCAGAGGATCCGTCGTTCCACGTCGAAACCGATGAAGATAGCGGTGAAACGATCCTGAAAGGTATGGGAGAGCTTCACCTCGACATCAAGGTTGACATTCTTCGTCGTACCCACGGTATCGAGGTTGAAGTCGGGGCGCCACAGGTTGCATATCGTGAAACGATCACGCAGCCCGTGGAAGACAGCTACACCCACAAAAAGCAGACCGGTGGGTCTGGTCAGTTCGCCAAGATCGAATACAAGGTGGAGCCGTTGGAGCCGGGTGAAGGCTTCCAGTTCGAGTCAGTAGTGACCGGTGGCAACGTCCCCCGGGAATACTGGCCTGCAGTCAATAAGGGTTTTGAAATGAGCATGTCCGAGGGTGTCATGGCTGGCTTTCCGATGGTTGATTTGAAAGTGACTCTCACTGACGGCGGCTTTCACGCTGTAGATTCGTCAGCAATCGCATACGAGATTGCCGCCAAAGCGGCTTATCGTCAGACCATGCCAAAAGCTTCACCACAACTCATGGAGCCGGTGATGAAGGTCGATGTGTTTACGCCGGAAGATCATGTCGGTGATGTGATTGGCGACCTAAACCGCCGGCGCGGAATGATTAAGAGCCAGGAGCCGGGCGCTACTGGTGTGAGAATCAAGGCTGACGTCCCGTTGTCGGAAATGTTTGGGTACATCGGCGACTTGAGAACCATTACGTCAGGTCGTGGGCAGTTCTCAATGGAGTTCTCTCACTACTCGGCGTGTCCGAGAAATGTCGCGGATGAGGTGATTGCGAACCGCAATTCATGAAATGAATCCAGCTGGCTCACACTTGTCGCACGCGGATGCCGCATTTAGCGACGAGGAAGAGCTAAGAATATACGCGTTAACGTAGAGTGAGATATTTGTGGGTAGCGAAGAATCGCATAATGAGATTGGGGTGCGTGAACTGCTCAATCTTTTCATGCTTAAGAAGTGGGTGATTTTCTCTTCTTCTCTTGTTGCTGGAGTATTATTTTTTCTGCATGCCGTTTCTATCGAGCCAATATACTATGGCGACTCGGTAATTCAGGTTGAAGTGGATAAGCCCGGGCTAAGTGGGCTTTCAGATCTTTCTGAGTTTTTGCCTCCAACGAGTTCGTTGGGCGCAGAATTGGAGATTATTAAGTCTCGGTCAGTTTTGGGTGGCGTCGTTGACACGCTCGGATTGCGTCATAACGTGACCCCTCGATATTTTCCATTAGTTGGTCGCACATTATCCGGTTCGGAGTTGTTTCTAGAACCCCCCAGGGTGTTCTCAAGATCTTTTCTATCTAAATATGATTGGGGTGGTGAGAATGTTGACCTGCAAGTCAAGGCATTAACCGAGCAGCGCGAAGCTGTTTATTTGCGCGCTACGATTGAATCTGACGGTCAGATCAAAGTAGAAGATAGGGGCTCAGGGCAAAGCTGGGTCCTCGCGGAGGGAGAAAGTAAGCGGGTGACTGTCGGTGGGGGCGCAGAGATCGTTATCTATGCTCGCGTACTGGACGCGGACCCCGGCTCTATTTATTTAGTCGAGGTGCTCTCGAAGCTTTCGGCTGTATCGAGCTTGGCGAAGCGGGTGCGTGTGATCGAGGTGGGTCGGGACACCGGAGTCATGAAGCTTTCAATGCAGGCCGGGTCCCCCGAGCGTATAGAGAATGTTTTGGATGCCATAGGCAACGCGTATCTGCGACAAAATATTGAGCGAAGATCCGCAGAGGCCCAGCAAAGTCTGAATTTCCTGAACGAACAGCTTCCCAGCGTACGAGGTGACTTAGAGGCCGCGGAAAACCGCCTCGCTCGGTTTCGAGAACTGAATCAGACAATCGATTTGAGTATAGAAACAGAATCTGTTTTGGACAAGATCGTCAGTGTAGAGAAAAGTCTTTCTGAATTAGAGTTGAAGCGATCCGAGCTCTATAGAACATATACGCCAGATCACCCGCTGGTACGGACCTTGAACGACCAGCGTTCTTTGCTACAAGATGAGCGCGATGAGCTCGAGAGTCAATCTAATGCGCTACCAGACGTGCAGCAGGAATTGCTTAGAAACCTAAGGGAAGTAGAGGTTTCTACGGATCTGTACACATATATGCTAAATAAAATTCAGGAGCTTAAAGTTGTGCAGGCTGGCACGGTTGGCAATGCACGTATAGTCGACACCGCAGCGGCATCACATCGGCCAGTCGGGCCAAACCGAAAGATAAGAAGTCTATTGGGGGGGCTAGTAGGGCTGGTCGTATCAGCTACCTACATTATATTTAGACGTCTCTTTAGGGTAGGAATTTCTGATCCTGAAGTCGTGGAAAAAACACTAGACCTTCCTGTTTACGCCGTGCTCCCATACACTAACCTAAGGGACGAAGGTAATTCCATTAGCTCGGGCAGTGGCCTGGTGACCAGTCACAGCCCAGACTCGATCATTAGTGAATCTTTTCGCAGTTTGCGTACGAGCCTTCACTTTAATCTTGGAAATTTTAATCGGGATGGTGCCGCAACAGTAATCGGATTTTCGGGCCCGGCGCCAAACGTGGGCAAAACTTTCGTAGCTGCAAACGTAGCGTACACGTTGTCTGATTCGGGCCGCCGGGTGCTTTTCGTGGACTGTGATCTTAGACGAGGCGATTCACATTCGCTCTTCGAAATGAAGAAAAATAGTGGCATGTCAGAATGCCTCGTTGCTGGCGAAACTGGTGACAGGGTAAAGCGGTTCAAGGAAAGCAATCTTTATGTCCTTACCCGGGGTTCCTCGCCACCGAATCCCGCCGAGTTACTAATGACTTCCAATTTCAAGAAATTAGTCGAATCATGGCGAAAAGAGTATGACTATATCGTAATTGACACCCCGCCGGCACTTGCTGTCACTGACCCGGTAATACTTTCAAAAAACGTCGATTGCCTTTACCTAGTAGGTCGTGCTGGCGTAAGCCAAATGCACGAACTGATCGAGTGCAAAACTCGATTCACGAGGGGGGGGAGAAAGATAGACGGGGTCATCATTAATGGGATGACTGAGAGTCTAGCAGCCGCGGGCGCACACGGCTACGGATATGGATATTACAACTATGCGTACAGCTCTGAAGGCAATTGAATGAGTTTAGAGGGTGGACTGATTAGGGTTTTTTTGAGCTTATTCGTTACGGCTTTAAGCGCGTGTTCTTTATCGGGAGGGCTAAGTCCGTCGCTCGATATCGAAAAAATTGGGGCGCCTAATGAATTGGGTGGCTTCGATTATTTTAACGTGTCTGCCGACTTGCTTTCTACGCTAGAGTCATTTGAGCCGCCTTTCAGATATGGAAAAAAAGTTTATAAGCCCGATGAGGTCATTGAGCGGGGAGCGATTAATGGAGAATACACCGTTGGCGCTGGTGACGTATTAAGCATCATAGTCTGGGATCACCCTGAGCTGACTAGTCCGACCGGTGACTTCAGAGACCCCGCAAGTTCCGGAAGGCTCGTTAGTCCGCAGGGAACTATATTTTATCCTTACGTAGGCGAGCTAGACGTGGCTGGTTTAACGGTAGGTACTATCCGTAGACTAATCGCTGCCCGCTTGGCTCGGGTTGTTAGGGATCCACAAGTAGATGTGAGAGTGGTGTCTTTTCGTTCGAAGAAAGTTACGGTGAGCGGGGCTGTAAACCAACCGGCGGTCATTCCTCTGACTGATAGGCCACTCAGTGTAATTGAAGCCTTGTCAGTTGTTGGTGGTCTTTCAGATGATGCGAGTCGACGTAGCGCCTTATTGAAACGCGGCGATGAGTTTTATCTAGTGAAGTTAAAGTCGGACCTACAGGGTGAGCTTTGGGGGGGGCGTGTCTTGTTGGAAGACGGAGATGAGCTTTATGTCGAGAGCGCAACCGAGCAGTCAGCGTATGTGCTTGGTGCTGCGAACGAACAGCAGGCCATTCCACTGCGTGATGGTGTAAAACCACTGGCTGAAATATTGTCAGAGGCGGGTGGTCTTAAAAATCCATCTTCTAGGCCCAGTGGGGTCTACGTAATTCGTAGTAGTGGACACAAAGATGGCTTTGAGCATACGAGACCAACAATATACAGAATAAACCTTGCTCGAATGGACGGTCTAATTCTTGCACAGAATTTCGAAGTCTGGCCTCGGGATATTGTGTACGTGGACCGAACAGGACTATCCGAGTTTAGTTCAGTTGTTAGCCAAGTTCTCCCTCTCGTCTCGACCGTGTTTCAGCTAGACAGACTGTTTGTGAGTGAATAGTTGCGGCTTTTCGGCATGCATTGAACGCTATGGGAAATAAATACTTGTTGTCCAGTAAGAAGAGAATTCTTGACATTATTGGAGCGTCTTTAATTCTGATACTTGTATCCCCGGTGGTTTTAATAATATTTCTCATTCTGTTGATGGATGGATTCGGAGTGTTATATGTCCAATCACGGGTTGGACTTGGAGGGCGTATTTTTTCTTGCATGAAAATTAGAACGATGGAAAGAAACGCTGATAAGTTGTTGGATGAATTGCTGGCGCGTGACGAAGGGCTTAGGCGTAAATGGGAGCAAGAACGTAAGCTAGACCCCGACCCGCGCGTGACCTCCTTTGGATCTTTTCTAAGAAAGACTAGCATAGACGAGTTGCCGCAGCTGGTGAATGTAATTCGTGGTGATATGAGTTTAGTGGGGCCGCGGCCAATCGTCGAGGAAGAATTAGCTTATTACGGTGATAACCAGGCGTCGTATCTCTCGACAAGGCCCGGCCTAACGGGCAGATGGCAAGCGTCTGGTCGGTCGGACGTGTCATACGAAAGGCGTGTGGCGATGGACGTTGAGTATGTGGCCAAAGCAACTCTACGCATGGATATTTTAATTATTTTGAAAACAGCAAGAGCAGTGATTTCCCGGGCTGGGGCTCGTTGACCCGGTTTGTGATTGCTGGTTTTTTTTGATTCCAACTTGAATAAGAGAGTCGCGCCCACAGTCGTTTCCCTTCTATCAAGGGTAAGCGTTACCTTGCTCGGGGTATGGATTGCGAGGCTTTTAGGCGAAAGCGAATACGGAGATTATGTCTCGTTCCTAGCGGCTCTAGCGATCATGGGTGTGCCTGCGAATGCTGGGCAGTCGACATTAGCTGTCAGGGTTTTTGCCCAGAATATATCAAGAGACCGGCATGAGTATGGTGCTTATGTGACGTTTAGCCAGTTCATATGGCTGATTGGCAATGGCATCGTAGTGCTCGCTCTTTGGGGCTACCATCTGTTTTTTTCTGACCCGACTACGACGAGAGATTGGTCGGCATATCTTCTATTGCCTTTTGCTATTTTTCTATCTTCGAGAATTGGTGTCTACGTCGGTTCTGTTCGTGGTTCCGGTAAGACGTTGCTAAGCGTTCTTCCTGAGGGAGTGATCGCCCCCCTTTCTTTATTCTTGTTGATAATCTTTTTCGATTCGTCCTCGAATTTTGGTATAGACGCAACTGTCACTGTTCTCGCTAAGGTGCTCTCAATAGCGGTCGTTTCTATCTTTTCCATTGCAGTGACACGCAGATGCTACGTACGGTTAGCAGTGGAGAAACATTGGGTAATTGACAAGGACAGATATAAGCGTTGGTTGCGCGCAAGCTTGCCTATGGCATTCCTCGCTATCATGACCACTTTGTCCACCCAAGTGGATCTATTGATGCTTGCATATTTTCGCTCGTCTCCAGAGGTTGGTGTCTACCATGCAGCCACACGCGGCGCAGAACTTCTGAGCTTTCCTCTTATTGTCTCTAGTATATTGATCCAAGCAGAGGTGGCGGCAGGGCTAAAGAGGGATAATTTCCCGGTGGTGAGCCGACTGCTAGTGCGTGCTGCACGAATATGTGCACTGTTGAGCTTGTTTGGTGTTCTACTCTACCTATTTTTTGGCTCTGAATTGCTGGCCTTCGTTTTTGGCCCCGGGTTCAGGACTGGATACGTGCCGCTGGTGATCCTATCTTGTGGATATTTAATCAGCAATATGTCGGGCCTGGTTGGAATGGCGCTGAATATGGGAGGGTTCGAAAGATACACCGCTCGCGCACTAGGTTTTAGCGCGGCTTTAAATATAATATTGAATTATCTTATGATTCCCGAGTACGGAGTTGTCGGCGCGAGTCTTGCGACTGGGTTTAGCATTATAGTCTGGAACTTGGCAATGCTTAGATATGCCAAGAAGGCATACCCGATGAGAGTGAGTATTTTTTGATGACTGTTCCAATCAATAATTCAAGTCGTAGTTCGATTCTATTGATCGAGTTCGATTTATCAGGGCATAGGCTTCAATATATCAATTCCGCTGCTCACGCTTTTATGGAAGACGGTTATGATGTTGTCGTGATAGCGCCAAGTACTGTAAGCCTCGAGTGCGTGGCGTCAGCGAGTTGTACAGTGCGCGCGCACAGTCTAAGCGAATTGTCTTGTTGGAGGAGTAAAAGCAAATCGTATAGGTTGCGCAAACTCTTGAGGCTCTCTGGGATGATAAGGAGTGTTGGCGATTGGCTTCTCATGCGAGATATATACCGTGAATTGAGTAAGAGTTATAGGCTGAGTGCGGTTTTCATCCCTTACTTTGATTACCTTGTGAACTCTATGGCTCTCTTCGGTTCACCATTCGGCTTGGCGCATGTTGGTGGGATCGTGATGAATCAGACTTGGCATTTAAAGAGTGTCGGCATCAAATGTTCTAAGCCAACAATCGGGTCGCATCTGCGGAAAGTGCTATTTAAACGGGCGATTCGTGATCCAACGATAAAAAAATTATTCAGTCTAGACGAGGAGTTGGTGGAATGCCTTGATTGCGAAAAGCTTGGTCATCTTGAGGAGTCGATAGCAGAAGAACTCCACGAATTATTTAGTTCGACAGGGCCTATTTCGGAATGGACCAGAGGCCGAATGGAGTTAGAGATAGTGGCAGTCGGGGTCATGGGTCGTAGAAAAAATATCGTTAATTTTCTCGATGCGGCTGTCAAAGCGAGGCAAGAGTACTCCATTTCAGTCAAGGTAAAACTGTTGGGTTCATTTCATGCGGAATATCTCCACGAAATTAAGAAGAGTGAAAGTTATTCAGATTTATCCCGTCTTGGTCTTATTGAACTTGAAGACAGGAAAATTGACCTGGACAGGATGGCCCGTGCGTTGCTATCGGCAGATGCTATATGGTTATGTTACGTAGCACATTTTACATCAAGCGGTATTTTGCCTATTGCAAATGCAGCGAACCGCCCGGTCCTAGCCTCGGATGAGGGCCTAATAGGTTTTAGAACTTCTCGTGACCGCTGTGGGATCAGCTGTAGTCCTCGTTCCGTGCAAGCTATCACTACTGCCATGGTAAAGCTAGCGCAACGAAATAATCAGTTTGAGTATCCAGTGCCTCCGACGGAGCGTGTTGCGTTTCGCGCGCTTTCCCAGTTTTCGACCGGAATATAGGGGGAGTCATGTCCTCTGTGAGGTTCCTGTGGAATAACTTTGGTCCAATGCATATAGATAGGATAGAGCGGGTATGTCTTGAATTGCCAAACTCATCTGTGATCGCGTATCAGATATTTCCCAAGGCGCCACTTTACTCTTGGGATAATCCATCGTTGCCAACAGATCATTTTCGAACGGTTTTATCGGGTGATGGTCGTACTAGTGGATTAAAAATATTCGTAGCATTGGTCGGCTTGTTGTTTAAGGACGGCGGAAAGAACTGGTTCCTTTGTAACTACGATTTAAAACCGATAATGCTGTTCTCAATTCTCCTCAGGATCGCGGGTAGACGTGTATTTCTGATGGCTGACTCTAAGTTTGATGATAGGCAACGATCAGCTTGTCAGGAGTTGCTTAAAGCAATTGCTCTCAGTGTCTACAGTGGCGTTATTACGTGTGGGGGGAGGGGGGTGAGTTACTATAAGTTCCTTGGTTTTAGAAAGCGGCTGGTATTAAGTGGATATAATTCAATTTCAGTTAGGCGTGTTAGGCGCCAGGCTGAAAGTGGAGAAGGTCGAGATTTAATATTTTCAGAAAAACCATTTATTTGCGTTGCTCGACACGTTGAAAAAAAAGGGCTCGATTTTCTATTATGCTCGTACGCGAAATATGTAGAAGACGTCAACGCACCTAGAAAGCTAATTTTATGTGGGGACGGGCCGTTGACACGTGAGCTAAAGGATTTAGCTGAACGCCTCGGGTTGGTTGATCTCGTGAATTTTAATGGTTTCGAACAAAGCGACGTTGTTTGTAAAAGGATATCGAGCTCTTGCTGTCTGATTTTGCCGAGCAAAGTGGAGCAATATGGTATCGCTATAGCTGAGGCGCTAAGTTTAGGGGTTCCGGTAATTGCGACTACGGCTTGCGGCGCGACAGATGCTTTAGTGCATAGTGGAGTTAACGGGTTTTTATGTGAGTATGGGAATGCTGATGGCTTAGCCTTCTACATGCGGCTAATTGGTGATGACGAAGTCCGATGGCAGAGCTTTTCAGAAAAGGCAAAGCGCTCTTCTTATGACATCGACACTAGACAATTTTTCAATGCAGTTTCGATATTGGTTAATGGTTGATGATACGATCGATTTTAAGCTCAGAGCTACGTGAGGCAACCGCCGAGTTTGTGGTCAAGCGAGTGCCAGGCTCGGCTCTGAGTGTATTGGCCCGGTACGCGGACTTCCCGGTCAAAAAAGTGGTTCTGAACGCAGGTGTTTTATTTATTCATGTTCCAAAAAATGGTGGGACTACGGTCTCAACGCAGCTCTATGGTGGCCATGTGGGGCATCGGAGTGCTCAGTATTATCTGGAGTTCAGTCGCTCTTGGTTTTATTCGGTCAAAAGTTTCGCGCTGCTTCGCGAGCCAATTGACAGATTCATATCGTCCTACTATTACCTAAAGCAAGGAGGTTCGCACAAAGTTCCTGCCTCGGATAGTGCGGTCAAGTTTATAGCGAATTATAGTAGTCCTAACGAGCTCGCGGAGCATCTCTCTGGCTTTAGTTTGGAAGATCTCAGGGTGCTTGATCCCGTGCTTCGTGATCAATCGTTTTATTTTTGCGATCCTCAAGGAAAAGTATTAGTGGATTTATTGTTCTCATTAGAAAAGGTAAGAGGGCACACTTTTCAGGTCGCAGATCGTGTGATTGACATGACGAGGCGCACCAATGTCTCACGCAAATTACCGAATAGTGTGAGCCAAATGGATATAAAGCACTTAACAAAGTCACTTGAAAAATTGTATGCGCTGGATATCGAAAAATATAGGGTCTTAGATGCGCGATAATGACCCGAATGAAGGGCAGTATCAGAAATTATCCTCGTTTACGGTGCCCGAGGGTTTTAGGGGCAGGTCTGGTGCATACGTTGCTATTTGGTGGTTTATACAGGCCACGGTGTTCCGCTGGAGCCCACAACCGCTTTACGCATTTCGCGCAGCGCTACTTCGAATGTTTGGAGCGAGAGTTGGCATCGGGGTTAAGATTCGGCAATCGGCGCGCTTCACGTATCCTTGGAAGATTGAGGTCGGTGACAACGTTTGGATTGGTGATCGTGCGGAACTGTATTCGTTAGAACATATCGTGATTGAAAAAGACGTCTGTATATCACAAGGGGCATATATTTGTACCGGATCGCATGACTACAGAGACGTTCAATTTTCGTACATGTGTCGGTCGATATTGATTAAAGAGCAGAGTTGGATCGGTGCTGATGTTTTCGTGTGCCCAGGTACTACGGTCGGAATTGGATGCGTCGTCACCGCGAGGAGTCTTGTTAAAGGCCGTCTCGAAAAAGGGTTTATATATTCAGGTGCGCCGGCATCGATCATTAGGCAGCGATGAAAAACAAAAGTATTAATCCGCATTCTAGGTCCTTGATTTTAATAGCACCCTTGCCTCCGCCTATCCACGGCTTTTCATTGATCATGAGCCGGCTCGCAACCTATTTGGAGCGCCCGCAAGGCTTCAGTGGTTGGACGGTTATGAGGTGCAACGTTGCGTCTTCAAGGCGGTGCGCGTTACTTAAACATGTATCACAGGTTCGCCGAAACGGTCTTGCACTTATTAAGATTTTGTTTAACCGGAGCGCGAGTCATGTAGTTATTGGCGTTAATGGGGGCTGGGGAGGGTGGTATACGCTGCTTCATGTGCTTGCTTGTCGATTCGCGAATAAACGCGCAATTTTACATCACCACTCGTATGGCTATATAAATTCTAAGAAAGTGGTGATGCAACTGGTCTCTTGGGCGTTGCATTTCGATCGCGGTGCTCACGTTTTTCTGTCGGATGCACACATGGATGACTTCGTTAATGTCTATCCAGCTTCGTTACGCGGGAATGCGTTTTCGGTTTCCAATCTACCGTTTCTTGAACTAAAGCCAAACCGGCAACCAGTTGAAATGGGGAGGGGTGCGATAATTAGGGTCGGTTTCTTATCGAATCTATGCGCTGCGAAAGGAATATTGGAGTTTCTTCGACTTGCAGAACGTCTAGCAACGAAATCGGAGGATCTAGAGTTTTTTGTCGCTGGCCCGTTTAGCGAAAAGGGAATCGCCGCTGACGTTTCAAGACTTGAGCATGCCGGACTACTGTCGTATCTAGGTCCGGTGTATGGTGAAGAAAAGAGCGCATTTTTCGACTCGTTGGATCTGTTTGTATTTCCAACGAATTATCTAAATGAGGCACAGCCTGTCGTCATCTATGAGGCGCTGGCCAGCGGAGTGCCAGTTGTATCGTACTTGAAGGGTTGTATCAGGGATCAACTTGATACGGGGATTACTGCGGTCGACAGTGGTTTTGAAAACTTGCTGTCGGCTGTGACTCGAGCAATTGAAGATATTCGTGGATTAAAGTGTGATAGTGGTCGGAGACTAGATATAAAGAAGAGTTTAGTGGCGATGCTCAAGAAGAAGGAACGTGAGTCGGTAGCAACTCTTCGTGAACTATATGGATAATTCTGTCGTTCTTTCTAAGCGCTCGTCTAATATACTGGGGCTTTCAGCTGAGTCCGATAAGTTCATTTGCCTTGACTACCTCAGGATATATGCGTGCCTGTTAATACTTTGGCACCATTCGCATCTATTCTTGTCCTCCCCGGAACTTCGCGCGGGAATAGCTAACCGTTCGCAGGCGCTTGCACTAGGGGTGGATCTATTTTTCGTAATTTCCGGTTTTTTCATATCCTTTATATTTGAAGGGCGAAACCGCTCTTGGTTGAGTCTGGGGGAGTTCTACAGAAGGCGAGTTTCCAGGCTTTATCCCGTGCATATTTTAAGTTTGTTGGTTGCGTCAGCTTGCTGGATATTTGTCTCCGTGGTGACGAACCAGCAGGTGAGTGGCATCGATACAAGCTTGGGCTGCTTCGCCAAGGCCGTGGTGCTTTCGCATGGTGTGGTGCCTTGCGACGGTGGAATGGCCCCTAATGGTGTTAGTTGGTCGGTTAGCGTGGAGGTGTCACTATACCTCTTGTTTCCTATTGTTCTCACGATAGCATCTACTGCGCGCAAAAGCATATTAATATTTCTAGTGTCTTTCTTAGCGGCTGTGGCTTTGGCGCATTACACGAAGTTGGAATGGGATGAACTGCCTGGCTTGCCGCGTGCTTTCCCGTCTTTCGTTTTAGGCATATGTCTTTTTAGGTATCGTGATTCATTAGGAAAAATAAGTTGTCCTGCGGCGTTGGTTCCATTGCTCTCTGTCTTGGTTGCTCTGTTAATGCAGGTCGGTGTGCATCAGTTGGTGGTCTTAATGCTTGTGTACATCTTGGTGGCTTCATCGGTTTGCGTTGATGCGAGAGGGGAGAGAAATGCCTTGCTATATATGGTCGCGCCTTTTGGTCAATTGACATATAGTATTTATATGTGGCATTCGATCGTTACTGTGTTTTTTCTTAATGCTTTATTGGACAAAGTGCTTGGGGTTGCTGGGGGTGTGATGTATTTAGGTTTCGTTATTTCTTGGGCTATTGTCATTGCTATTGCTTTAGCCTCTTATGCCCTTGTTGAAGTTCCTGCCAGAAAATTTATTAATGACTTGGGGGCGGGGGGCGGGCGTTGATGGCGATGGCCCCAGTCACCCGGTCCTTGTTCTCTGCGGCGGTTTTTGGGCTTGGTGCAATTGCTTTTCTATTAACTGCCGTAGATCACAAAAACATAGTGCCTTATTCAGGGCTTTCGATAGCGCTACTATCTATTGCATTTTTGTTTTCGATGAGCGCAATTGGTTGGATCTCGTCGGGAAGTCGTATTGCCCTGTCTATGCAAGTAATGCTCTTGTATTTTTCGGTTTACTTGATTTTGCCTGGAATGGTACATGTTGCCACTGGGCAGTACCCATTTTCTAGTATTGAATATGAACGATGGGTTACAGATCGTTCCTCCTTGATTTTGATCATATTTATTTTTGTTTCGTTATTTTCATACGCCTTGTGCGGGTTAAGAAGCGATTCGTCGAGGCCTTCGTTGGTGGTCGGTAGTTTGACTGTTCAACCGAGAACGTGGTTTCAAGTGTGCATGGTTGCGTTGTCTCTGTTCGCAATGATTGTCTACGTTATGACGCTTGGTGTTGGGCAGCTATTTTCGCTCCGTGGCGATATCCGTATTGCTCCACTTGTTGGAGCTTCCGGTACGGGGCTCTTTGTTAACCTGCCTAGAGTCTTCACCGTGGTTGTTTTTGTGTATTGTTTCTCGGTGGTCAGGTACTCAAATCGCTCATTTATATCTATGCTGCTGCTGCTCCTGTCCGCGATACCGATCATTGTTACTATGTGGCCTCTTTCGGTGCCGCGCAGCTCGTTCTTTGGGTTTATGTTGTTTCTGAGCGCGGTCGCTTTTTCGTTTCATGGTCATGCTAGTCGTGTATTGCTAAGCGGTTTGTATATTGTAGGTGCGTTCGTTGCCATGCCAGTGCTTGATGGGCTGACCAGGGCGAGAAGCGGTATTGGCTCAATCGACTTGAGCTCCTTATATGCAAAGTACTTCCAGTCGGGTGACTTTGATGGTCTACAATCGATCAACAATGCTGTCGTATATGTTGGTGAGCATGGTGTTGCCAATGGTATTCAGTTGCTGAGCGCTGTTTTGTTCTTTGTTCCAAGGTCGCTGTGGTTAGGAAAAGCGCAGCCCACCGGAACGGTGGCTGCTGACTTTGCCGGGTATGGGTTTACTAATGTCTCAATGCCACTTCCGTCCGAATTTTACTTCGACTTTGGGTTCCTTGGCGTAATTATTGGTGGTGCGGCTGTTGGTTGCGTGCTTTTTAAGCTTGACGGTTACTTTACGGCGAAGTGGGCCGGGTCAGTAAAAGCACGTATGCTCGCCGGCGCCGTTATCGGTTACACTATTGCTATATACCGAGGTACTTTGATCGGTGTCGTTCCGCCCATATCACTTCTCGTTTTAATATTGCTGATCATAATGAGATTTGGGTTTATTGTGGATCGAGTTGAATTATCTAGGAGCTGAAATGGCGTCTGTTACATCGGTGTTAACGAGAATATTTAAGTTGCTCGGACTTGAGGTTCATAGAGTTGGAGGCATGTTTTCAGGTGGTGGGGATCCACTTGATGCTGTTGAAAGGTTGTTGTCGACGACAGACGTGAAACATGTATTCGATGTGGGCGCCCACAAGGGAATGATGGTTTCTAGGTTACTTTCAGACTATCCCGGTTGTGTTGTTCATGCGTTTGAGGCCGACGGGCGATCTGTTTCTCACCTGGAGAGTAAGTACAGATCAGAACCTTCTGTTCGTGTAACGCCAAAAGCGGTTTCGTCCAAAAGCGGTTTTATCGAGTTCTATTCGAATTCAGTTGATTCGACAAGTTCTACACTTCCTAGGAACGCCGGTGGGAGAAGGTATTACAGTGCTTCGGCGGTGGAAAAAGATCGTATAAAGGTTGAATCGGTCGCGCTTGATGAATATATCTTGGCGGAAAATATT
>Ga0208330_1000628_pt1 | contig 14599 bp, 13 predicted proteins | sample DeeseametaMP1896_FD_184180 | JGI IMG/M metagenome (GOLD analysis project Ga0208330, IMG submission 184180) | Marine microbial communities from the Deep Pacific Ocean - MP1896 (SPAdes) | ecosystem: Environmental > Aquatic > Marine > Oceanic | place: East of Hawaii, North Pacific Ocean | collected...
GCCGTCGACCGCGCGGATGGTCGATCGACGAAGAATCCCTCGCACAGCTTATGCGTTAGCGGCCCGGAACTGTTGTGGTCGGTCCTGAGCTAGGAGTTTCCGACGAGCCTGATGAAGTGCCGCTCTCAATGGCTTTCTGTTGCTCCACCACTTCATTCAGGCGGCAGTTTGCCTCAAGAGGCCCATCGAAATTGAAAGTCTGCTGAGGATTCTGTTTCACGAGGTCAATGACGCGCTGTATCTCGGTGACGCAATCGGGTAGCGATGCTGGGCCTGGGAGATTATCGACGTAATACTGCTCTCCCGTGTAGGGATTCACGTAGGGATTGTCGTAGTAATTCCGGTTTAGACCAAAGCCGGTATACGAACCTGTACCGACGTTGGACTGCGTTCCTGGCGATGGACTTGGGCCAAAAAGATCCCTTGCGATGTCCCCGCCGGCAGCTACAAACGCGGCGAAAATTACTCCTACAGTGCCGATCAGTGCAGCACGCGAAGCACTGTCGAGGCGGGAAAATAGACCGGACGGGTTAGACCCGTTGGAGCCAGCCGCCTCCGTCTGGTGCATTAGCGCGCGGAGCAAAGCGGTTTCGAGCTTACGATCGACGGCCTTTTCCCCGGCAGACTCGGTGCCCAGGTCCGTGCGAAGATCCTCGATCGCCTTCGCGACGTTCGTCTGGATCCGATCAACAGAATCGCTGACGCTTTCGATTCGCCCCTGCAAGTAGCCCCAGTCCGCAGCCTCGCGGTCCCGGCCCTCTGGCGGAGTCACGCAGACTCCCTATTCGTCTGTGAATCCGCCGCCGCGGAAAGGGTTGCGATGGATCGCTTCAGCTGGAAGCGCGTTTCTCGAGCTTCCGCGGTAAGCCCCCAGAACCAGTGATAGACCCCAAACACTGCGGCCGTCATGCCGCCGACGATGCCGATGGATAAGAAAAGCGTGAAGGAAAGATCTGAGCCGTAGTAACAGCCGCACGAATAACGACTGGCCGCGGCATAGATCGAAAGCCCAAACGCGAGTATGCCGCCGACAATCGTCAGCAGCATCTTGATCCTGAAAGCGCGTAATCGTGGTGCGAGTTGATCGAGAGTATTCTTGAGACTATCCAACTCAACGTGGATAGCAGCTTCTCCAACCGAGAACGTAGCCCCCAAGCCCATAGCACGAAGGTTAACAGCGTTTAGGCCAGCCCCTCATGACCGGCGCCTTAAAGTGCCTTTGGTGTAAAAATTCACTGTCGAGTACGCGAGATGTGATATCCCAACTGATGGCTATTCCTGTTCGCATTTCGATCGCCGCGACGACGGCGGTGGCGAACACCGGAGGCAGCCCATCAGGTCATCGACGCTCGTTAACTCAGGCAGCAACGACCTCGACTAGACCGCCGCCCGATGCGAGGCCAACCTGACGGTGGAAGAGACCGCCCAAGCCGCGGGCGTCGGCGAGGCCGCGATCCAGCAGGCAGAGTCCGAACAGTCGGTGCCTGCCGCCGACGCCGAGGCCATCGAGGCGCTCGTCGCTCAGCTCAGGTGAGCTCGGTTCGGCTCAGCGCCGATCGCGGGTGCGGTCGTCCTGGCGGGGGAAGTGCTCGGCCAGCGCCGCACACACTTCGAGCAAGCGCGTGCGGGTGGGCCGAGACATCTCCGAGGTCCCGTCGATCACCCCGCCGGGGCGCAGGTGACCGTCGAACGGCACCTCGATGACCCGTTGGCCCTGCTTCGAGAATTGCTGCGCCAACGTCGACTTGGTGCGCTTGTCGGCGTGACCGTCGGAGTCGTTGAGCACGACGACGGTGCGGCGCAGCAGGCCGGTCATGCCGCGCGCGGACAACCAGTCCAGCGTCTGGCCCGCCGCGGCGGCGCCGTCCACCCACGGCGACGACACCACCACCAGCGCGTCCAGGTCGCGCAGCACCTCCTGCGTGACCGGCGAATCCATCGTCGAGCTGCAGTCGATGACCGAGACCGAGAAATGGCGGTCCAGGCGGGCAGCGGCTTCCCGGTAGATGGCCGGGTCGAGCACCCGGCGACGGGCCGGCGTGGCCTCCCCGGCAAGAACGAACAGACCGGCGGCGTTGCTGCCGACGCGGTGACGGATGTCGGCGAACGTCTCCAGATGTTGATCGGCGGTCAGTTCCCAGAACGACCCTTGGGCTCGCGGGTCCACCCGGCTGCCGAGCTTGCCGAACGCGGTGTCGGCGTCGACGGCGATGACGCGGTCGTCCTGACGGAGCTCGGCGAGCACCGAGCCGATGCTTGCCGAGACGGTGGTCTTGCCGACCCCGCCCTTGCCCATCACGCCGACTTTGAAGTGCCCGCGCAGCGGGCCTCGGATCGTCTTCTCCAGCTCTGCGATCCGGCGTTCCTCGGGGGAGGGGCCGAGGTTGATCAGGCCGAACGTGGCGGTGTACAGCGCCCGTCGCCAACCCCGGCCCGGGGCGGGCTTGCGGGGCGGAACGAGGTCGTCGCCGCGGATCAGCTCGGCATAGGAGTTGGGCTGGGGTGGTGCGGGGGGCTGCGGAGCGCCGCCGAACATCGGTGCCGGCTGCCCGGGTTGGATCGGCCGGGTCGGCGGGGACCAGGTCTGCGGACCCGGTGCGGCGCCCCATCCGCCCGGATGTCCGGGCGGCGCACCGTGCACCGGCTGCCGAAACGAGTTGCCGGGGCGCTCGGCCTCGAACGGCTGCGGGTGAGCGCCGGCGGGTGGCCGAGGGGGAACGGGTGGCCGCGGCGAAGGCGCCGGTTCCTGGTGCGGCGCCGGCTCGGCATCGGGGCCCCCGGGTCCGGTCCAGCCCGGCTCGTTCCGCAATGTCTCATCGCGGTCGGTCACAGCACGTCTCCTCCAGGTTGGTCGGTCGCCGAGACTAAGCGAACTCGCGCCACGAGCATCCGCCAGGCTAGCGGGCGACCGATCCGAGCAAATCGACGCTTGGGTGATCTGGTGCCGAGCCGGTGCTGGCGGTCGAAGCCTTCTCGTCACCATGGCCCGCAACGCAGAGGCGTTCCGCCCGCGTGCTGCTTCGGATGTTGCGGCGGTGATCCGCACGCCGAGCGCGCTCCGGAGGCGAAGGACAAGGTCGAGGGCGACGAGGGTGCCCGGGAGGAGTCCGGCGGGCGGCATCGGCCTGTAGCTCTGACTCCGTGCTTGGTTCCTGCCGGGCGACGCGTCGTCCAGTCTCCGTCAGCTGTTGATGTACTGGGTGATGGCGTTCATGGCCTTATCGGCAATCTGTGCCTTGAGAACCGTCACCAGTGCAGTCACCTCGAAGATGGCTGTCTGCAACGCCGCTCCACCACTTCCGTCGGTGGCCAGGTCGCTGACCACGGCGCCGTCGGTTGCCGCCGCGTCGGCGAGGTTCTCCTCACCGACGGCAATGGCGTTGGCCGAGCCGTTGACGCTGTCGGCCAGGGCAGCGCTCATGTTGCCGACGACGGTGGCGTCGGACCGGCCGGCGTCGGTTCCGGCCTGGGCGGCGGTGTCGCTGCCGAGGATGAAGCCTCGGCTGTGGCCGCCGTTGTCCGCCTGACTGGCGATCACGCTGTTCGCGCCGATGTTCGTGGCCGATGCAACGCTGCCAGATCCGTCGGCCTCAGCGACATTGGTCGAACTGCGGCTGACTGTGACGTACGCGCGTGCGCCGTTCTCGGCTGCCGCATTTCCTGAGCTGTTGATGTCGCTGGTGACCGTGGCGCGGCCGTCGTTCTGGGCATAGGCAAGGCCGTCCGAGCTCCTCCGCGCGCTGACGGTGGCTCGGCTGTCGTCGATTGCGACAGCGTTGCTGATGCTGCTGACCTGGGCGAGGGAACTGGCGTAACTTCCGTCTGCACCGAACGCGGTGGCGCTGCTGGTGTCTCGGGCCACGGAACGGGCCCAACTGTCGTCAAAGGCACTCGAGGTGGCGGAGCTTGTGTTGTTGGCCGAGGAGCTGGCCACACCCGTCTGGCTGGTAGCTTCAGCGGCGCTGCCGTCGGTGGCGACGGCGCTGGCCGAGCCGCGGTCCGCGCTGGCGGACGCGGCGCTGTCGTCATCGGCGAAGGCGTTGGCCAGGCTGCCGTCTGTGCTGTCGGCGCTGGCGACGCTGGAGTCGTAGGCAGCAGCCTTCGCCCAACCGCCATCGGTATCCGCCACCGCCGTGCTCCCGGAGCCAGCCGTGGCGCTGGCCACACCGTCCACCGCGCTCGCTTCCGCGGAACTGTCGGTGCCAACGGCCAGGGCACGGCTGAGTCCGCCGAAAGCGTCGGCGTCGGCGGTGTTGCCGTCGCCGAGAACCCGCGCGTAAGCGGCGCCGCCTTCAGTTGATTCCGCACCACCGACGCTGTCAGTGCCGCGCACGACGACCGCGGCACGTCCATCGGTGGCCGACGCAGTGCCAGCGTTGTCCTCTCCAATCAGAACAACTGTCGCCCCGCGGCCGAGGCCCCCGTCCCCAAATGCTGTGGCGACGGAGGAACTTTCCGCTCCGGAAACGAAACTGACGGCGTCTGCTCCGCCCTGGGCGAACGACAAGCTGTTGATGGCAGACCCCACAATCCGCGCGATCGCGGTTGAGCCCTCATTACCCACCGTGTTGGCGAAACTATCTGAGCCGATGATGACGGCTTTGCTCCGCGACCTTGACTGCGCGAACGCTGTCGCGCTGTTGGACTCACCGACGATGATTGCTTGGCTGAAACCTTCACCGCTTGTGGTGGCTGAGCTGACATCGCTGCGGAGGTAGACCACGCTGTATCCGTCAGTGGCCGTGCCGACGTTGCCGTGTCCGACGATCCGCACCGTGTTGAAGTTGCCGCCGGTGGCGTCGGCGTCGTTGTTGTCTCCGTAGACGCGGGCGGTGTTGAAGTTGCCGCCGGTGGCGTCGGCGGTCGAGTCGTCGCCGCGGACGATGGCACGGCTGAACCAGCCTTCGGCGGTGGCGGTGGCATTGCTGCCGCGCGCGATGGCGATGGAGCCGAAGCCGTCGGAGATCGCGACGGCGGTTCCTTGTTGAATAATCGTGGTGCCGTTGATCGAAACGCTGAAGTCGGCGAAGGACACCCCGATCTGTTGGCCGATCCAGCTGAGCACACCCACCAGCGCGGAGGTCTGCGCCGACGCCGGAGCGGGTTCGGTCATTGCGGCGACCTGCTGCGAGACCAGGGTGGTGGCGACCTGGGTGAAGGTGCCAGGAGCGTATTGGAACGCCACGGTCGGCGCGGGCGGGGCCTCAGCGGTGTCGTCTACCGGCGCAGCGGCAGCGGACTGCGCCGGGGCGGCCGCCGTGGGGGTGAGCACGGAACGTCGAGACGATTCGGTACTCACCGCTACCGGCAAGATGGGGCTCTCGCTGGGCGGTGCCGGCGTCTGTGGAGCGGGGGCTTCGTCGATGCCGACGCCATTGTCTAGACCGCCGGCATCAGCGGCCACGTCGGCAACGTCCACTTCGGCAATGTCGTCATCGAGTTCGCCGGCCAGGTCTTCCTCAACGTCCTTGTCGTCGGCCGCGTCGTCGGTCTCGTCGACGTCAGCGTTGAGCTCGTCGTCGGCGTCATCGAGCTCGTCGGCCTCCGCATCGAAATCGTCGTCATCGTCATCCGTGTCGGTGTCGGTGTCGGTGTCGGTGTCGGTGTCGGCACCCGACGATCGCTGGCCCGAAGAACTTGAATCGTCGGAGCTGCTGCCTGAGGGAGTCGACGACGAGGACGATGATGCTGAAGAACTGGCGCTGCTGCTCGATGATGAGGACTCGTCGGAGTCAGCGGCCGCGGTCCAGGGCGCGGCGAACAACACAGCCCCCACACCGAGTGCGGCGGCCAGCCCGCCGACCCGGCCGATGTTCTGGGAGTGGGCCCGCACCTGTACGCGGCGGTGGGCACCTTCGTGCGGTGTCTGCAGCCGATGTTTGCCGGTCGAACCCACCTGTGACCCCCTTGAATCGCCTGCCGAGCAGGCCGCCTGAAAACTTGCTGCGAATGCGCTGGCCTTCGACGCTATCGCCGTCGGCGACGTTTGGGATATAGGGAATTCCCTACACTTGACCCTCGCTGTCGTTGCCAGAGTCACCATCTAGCGTGAGAGCGCGGGCCGCACCAACCACCCGGCGGCTCTCCACATGTCTGCTTCTGACCCACCACGGAGCCGCGCCGAAGGATTCGACGGCCGGCGCCGGGAAGTCAGGAAGAAGAACCCAACGTTGGTGTGTGGCTCCGATGACAACCTGGAAAGCTGTCGATGCAATTTCAAGGTTGAGGTTCCTCCCGTGAAGTCTCGGGTACCAATTTCAAGGTTAAGAGGATAACCTTGAAATTGGAGTTAGGAATTTCAAGGTTGACGCTTCGGGGTTCGTGCAGTGGACATCGATTCTCTCCGTGATAGCCCGATCGGCCGGTTGGCGCCTATCAAGGGTCATGATCCGCGGATCGGGAAGGAGTACGAGTACGTCGCTTACGTGCCGAACCCACTTCCGGAGACGGTTGAACTGGCCGCAGACACCTATTCAGTCGTCATCGACGCTGCCGCAGCGATGGCTCGCGCTGATCAGTCGGCAGCGTTGTTACCGAACCCGGTTTTGCTCGCACGTCCGGCAACCCGCCGCGAAGCGGTGAGCACGTCCGCCCTCGAGGGAACCTACGCCCTGTTGTCCGATGTGTTCGAAGCCGATTTTCTGGCAGCGGAGGACTTGACGAGTTCTGTCAGTGAGGTGAGGAACTACGTCACTGCTGCGGAATCGGCGTACGACATGATCGCCGACGGTCAACCGATCTCTGTTCGGATGCTCGAGAGTTTGCAGGGCGTACTTCTGCGGGGGACGCCGAGCGACGGCCCGCAGGCTGGCAGCGTCCGGACCACGCAGGTCTTTATCGGCGTCGGCAATCGCAACGTGAGTTCGGCACGTTTCGTTCCACCGCCAGCTGATCACCGACTGCTGGACGGTCTGCTGCAATGGCAAGAGTGGATTCGTGAACCGGGTCCAGTGCCGACGATCGTGCGAGTTGCGTTGGCCCACTATCAGTTCGAGGCGCTGCATCCCTTCCACGACGGTAACGGCCGCCTCGGCAGGCTGGTCATGGTGCTGCAGCTGATGGCTGCTGGGGACCTGCGCTATCCCGTCCTGAATATCGCGCCGTGGTTGGAGCAACGCCGCACCGAGTACCAGGACGGGCTGCTGCGTGTATCGCAGACGGGACGCTGGGACAACTGGGTGAGCTTTATCGCGGCAGCCATCCATGCTGAAGCTTTGGAGGTCATTGACCGTGTGGAAAAGCTCCTGGCGCTCCGGGAGAGCTTCCGAGAAACGTTGCGAGGCGCGAAGGGGGTATCGCGGCGGATCGCCGACGATCTCATCGGTTACCCGATGATCACTGTATCGCTGGCCGCATCGATGTACGGGGTCTCCTACCAGGCGGCGAATACTGCAATCGCGAAGCTCGTCGAGAAGGGAATCCTTCGGCAGCGGACAGTGGGCCGCTATGACCGAATCTTCCAATGCGACAGTGTTCTTGCCGTGCTGGAACAATGACGGCTGCACGCCCGGATTAGGCAGGTGCCTCCGAGGCGACGGCGTCGTTCATGAGGACGCCGAGGTGTTGCCAGTAGATCCAGTCAGTGATGGCGCGACGCTGCGGATCCGGCTCGGCAGCGGTCTGCGCGCGGTGCAGCGCCAACTCCTGGGCATGGTTGGCGTAGGCGACGAAGGCATGCAGGTGTAATGCGTGGGCACCAGGGAAACCTATGGGTGCAGTCCCTTGTGTCATTTCACATCTTGCGCACCCTGCTACCCGAGCATCGAGCGGCAGCATGAACGCCAACCACTCGATGACCGCCCTCGTGACCAGGCCACCACCGCCTCCGCGGAGGGCTTCTGGAGCCACCTCCAATACACGATCGCCAGCGCCATGCGGCCGCCCTTAGGCATGCCGCAAGACGTGGTTAGCGTGACATCAAAGGGCGAATGGATGTGCTGTGGCGGTGGCGCGATATGGCCGGGCGCCGGCGGGTGTTGCGATGGCTGAGGCTCCACGGCGGGCTCCGGGTAGACGTGGAAACGCTTCGCACAGCCCATTCTCGCGCTCGGATCTCAATGGCGTTGCCGTCTGGCGCCACCGCAGTGCACGCATGCCGAAACCGGCGGACCCTACAGCGCCGTCCCGGATTGGTTACTTCAAGTCGTCATTGTCGGCGTGAGTGTGGCGGTCAGCTCCCGTCGTGGGCAGTTCGCCTTCCCAGGTCTGAAGTTCAGAGTCGGGCAGGGGCCCGTCGAAGCCCACCGCCACCTCGAGGCCCGGGAATTGACCGAACCGCCTCGGAGACGGGTGAGCGGTGCTCGGTGCTCTCTCGTCCGCCATATGCAGCAGTCTCCTCCACCAGCCGCGCTTCGAGCGAGCGCAATGCGCGGGTATCCCTGAGGCAGGTTCCGGCCGCGCCCCTACGCGTCGAGGTCCTTCTCCACCAGGTCGGCGACGGTGTTCATGGCGCCCTCGTCCTCGGACTCCACGGTGACCTCGGCGCCCTTGCCGGCGCCCAGCGTCATGATCATCAACGCCGAGCCGGCGTCGACGGGCTCACCGCCGTCCATCGACAGGGTCACGGGCACTCCGGCGTTGACGACGGCCTCGGCGATGATCGCGGCGGGGCGGGCGTGCAGGCCGATGGCCGAGCCGACGACGACGTTCTTGCTGGGCATGGATTCTCCTTTGTGTGGTGGTGAAAACGAGGTCGAGTAGATCAGGCGTTGACGAGTTCAGGCTCGGACTTGTCGGCGGGCTTGATGAACTGCTTGGCGACGATCACCGAGGCGGCGGCGGCGGCCATGCCGGCCAGGATCGCGATGACGAAGCCGATCTTGTTCTCGATGGCGAACAGCACGAAGATACCGCCGTGCGGGGCGCGCGAGGTGGCGCCGAACGCCATCGACAGGCCGCCGGTGACCGCGCCGCCGATCATCATCGACGGAATCACCCGCAGCGGGTCGGCCGCGGCGAACGGGATGGCGCCCTCGGAGATGAACGAGGCACCGAGCAGCCAGGCTGCGCGGCCGTTCTCCCGCTCCGGCTCGCTGAACAGCTTGGGCCGCAACACGGTGGCCAACGCCATCGCCAGCGGCGGCACCATGCCGGCCGACATCACCGCGGCCATGATCTCGAACGACGCGGTGGTGGAGGCGGCCAGCCCGGCGGTGGCGAACGCGTAGGCCGCCTTGTTGACCGGGCCGCCCAGGTCGAAGCACATCATCAGACCCAGGATGATGCCGAGGAAGATGGCCGACGTGCCGGACAGGCCGTTGAGCCAGTCGGTGAGGCTGGTGTTGACCCAGGCCAGCGGGCGGCCGACGAAGAAGAACATGATCAGACCGACGGCCAACGAGGCGAACAGCGGCACGATCACCACCGGCATCAGACCCCGGAACCATTGCGGCACCTTGAGATTGCTGATCCACAGCGCCGCGAAACCGGCGATCACACCGCCGACGATGCCGCCGATGAAGCCGCCGCCGATGAACACCGCCAGCGCACCGGCAGTGAAACCCGGTGCGATACCGGGCCGGTCGGCGATCGCGAACGAGATGTAGCCGGCCAGCGCGGGCACCAGGAAACCGAACGCCAGCCCGCCGAGCGCGAACAGCACCGCGCCCAGGTACTGCAGGAAGCCACCCGGGGGCAGGTCGGTCAGCGAGTTGTTCAGCGCGATGTCGTTGCCGGTGTCGGCGATCTCGTAGCCGCCGAACAGGAAGCCCAGCGCGATCAGCAGACCGCCCGCGGCGACGAACGGGATCATGTAGCTGACACCGGTCAGCAGGATCTGACGGGTGCGGGTGCCCCAGCCGACCTTGCCGGCGGGTGCACCCGCGGCGCCGGCGTCGGCGCCGGAGCCCTCGACCGTGGCGGCGTTCGGATTGTCCGCGGCGGCAACGGCTTCGGCGACCATCTTGGCCGGCTCGTTGATAGCGCGCTTGACGCCGGAGGCGACGACGGGCTTGCCGGCGAATCGGCCCTTGTCCTTGACGCCGACGTCGGTGGCGAAGATGACGGCGTCGGCGTTGGCGATGGTCTCGGCGGGCAGCGGGGTGCTGCCCGAGGAGCCCTGCGTCTCGACGGTGAGCTCGACCCCGGCTTCCTTGGCCGCGGCGGCCAGCGCGTCGGCGGCCATGTAGGTGTGCGCGATGCCGGTCGGGCATGCGGTGATGGCGACCAGATGCTTGGCCCGTTTCGGCTCGGCGGGCTTGTTGGCGGCAGCGGGTGCGTCGGCCGCCGGCTTCGGGTTCACCACATCGTCGACCAGCTCGACCACCTCGTCGGCGCTGCCGGCGTTGCGCAGCGACTCGACGAAGTCCTTGCGCACCAACGCCCGCGCCAGCGCGGTCAGCAGCTTCATGTGGTCCTGGCCGCCCGACTCGGGTGCGGCGATCAGGAACGCCAGATCGGCCGGGCCGTCCGGGGCGCCGAAGTCGACCTTGGGGGACAGCCGGGCGAAGCCAATGGTCGGGGTGTCGACATAGGGGGAGCGGCAGTGCGGGATCGCGATACCGCCGGGCAGCCCGGTGGCCGACTGCTCCTCGCGGGCCATCGCGGCGCCGATCAGGCCGTCGGGGTCGGAGGTGCGCCCGGCGTCGGCCAGCGCGCCGACGAGCTTGGCGATCGCGGCCTGCTTGTCGCCCTCGACGTCGGTGTCGAGCAGCACCAGATCACGGGTGATGATCGGCGGTGAGGTGGTGGAGCTGGTCATGGGAACTACTCTCGTCTCTCGGGGTCAGCGGGTGGCGGGAATCGGTGAGATCGGCGCGACCTGAACGGCATTCAGGTCGACCTGGGCGGGGGTGGGCAACGTGGTGCCCGGCAGCGCGGCGGCGGCGCTGCCGTAGGCGACGGCCATCTGCAGCCGCTGCGGCGGGACGGCGCCGCCGACTTCGGCGCGCACGTACCCGGCCAGCGACGAATCACCGGCGCCGACGGTGCTGCGCGGCGTGATGGGCGGCGGGGTGGCCAGCCAGGCGCCGTTGCGGTCGACCAGCACCGCGCCGGCCGCGCCCAGGGTGGCCAGCACCGCGCCGACGCCGCGGTCGATCAGCTGGCGGGCGGCGGCCACTACGGGTTCCGGATCACCCTGGGCGACAGCGGCTTCCAGTGAGTCGGCGGGCAGGCCCAGCACGCTGGCCAGCTCCTCGCCGTTGGGTTTGATCAGGTCCGGGGCGCCGCGGTCCAGCGACTCGCACAGCGCGGCCAGCGGCGCGTCGGAGGTGTCGACGGCGATGCGGCACCGGGGCGCCGCGAGCTGGGCGACGACGTCGCCGTACCAGGAGACCGGCATCCCCGGCGGCAGCGACCCCGACATCACCACCCAGTCCGCGCCGTCGGCGGCGGCCAGCACGACGTCGGTCAGCGCGGTCACGGTCGCCGCGTCCAGCGTCGCGCCCGGCTCGTTGACCTTTGTGGTGGTGCCGTCGGGTTCGGTGATCGTCAGGTTGATGCGCGCCGGCTCCAGCGTCGGCACCACCTGGAACGGCACGGCGATGGCCTGCAGCGCGGTGATCAGCGGGTCGTTGGCCGCGGCGGGCAGCACGGCCAGCGTGTCGACGCCTGCCAGGGTCAGTGCGCGGGCGACGTTGACGCCCTTGCCGCCGGCCTGGTTGGTGACCGAGGTAACCCGATGCACGGCGCCGCGGGTCAGCTGCGCGGGCAGCGTGACCGTGCGGTCGATGCTCGGGTTGGGGGTGACGGTGACGATCACGGAGTTCCTCCTGCGCAGATGACTTCGACGCCCTGTTCGGTCAGCTCCCGGCTGGCCTCGGCGCTGATCTCGGGATCGGTGATGAGGGTGTCCACACACGAGATGGGGGCGAAGCTGACGAAATCCTCGCGGCCCACCTTCGACGAGTCGGCGGCGACGACGACGTAGTTGGCGGCGCGCACCATGGCCCGTTTGACGGCGGCCTCGTCGCTGTCCGGGGTGGACAACCCGTGGCGCACGCTGATGCCGTTGGTGCCGACGAACGCGATGTCGACGCGCAGCGTGTCCAGCACGCGCAGCGCCTGCTCGCCGACGGCGGCCTGCGTCACGCCGCGAACCCGCCCGCCCAGCAGCTGCAGCGACACGGTCGGCATGGTGGCCAGCCGCGCAGCGATCGGCACCGAATTGGTGACCACGACCAGGGACCGGTCGGTGGGCACCTGCGCGGCGATCCGCATGGTGGTGGTGCCGGCGTCGAGCAGCACGCTGGCCCCGGACAGCGGGAAGAACTCGGCGGCGGCCGCGGCGATGGCGTCCTTGTATTCGGCGCGGGTGACGTCGCGTTCCCCGACGCCTGGCTCGACCAGGTGCAGCGCGCGGACCGGGACGGCGCCGCCGTGCACCCGCCGGACGACACCCGCCTTGTCCAGCACCGCGAGGTCGCGGCGCACGGTCTCGGTGGTGACCTCGTAGGCCTGCGCCAGCTCGGTGACCGAGGCCCGGCCCTTGGCCATCACCAGCGATGCGATCGCCTGCTGCCGTTCCTCGGGGTACATGGAGCTCCGTTTATGTGGTAATCGATCCGTTTGGCTGTGGATATCTTTGGTTTTACTCCTGAACGTGTTGACTTGTCAACGCTTTCTTGTAACCTGGTTCACATGACTGCGACGTCTTCGCCTACATCACCGAGCGCGGCCGGCACCGTCCTGCACGGGGTGCCCGTCGTCGCCGGAGTCCAGTACGCCCCGGTGATCCGCCCCGGCACCCCGCCGGATCTGAGCGCCGACACCTCCGCCGAGCTCGCCGAGGGGGAGCGCGCCGACGAGGTCCAGCGCTTCACCGACGCCGCCGCCACCGTGGCCGCCCGGCTGCGCGAACGCGCCGGCAACGCCAGCGGCGCCGCCTCGGAGGTGCTGGCCGCAACGGCCACGCTGGCTCAGGACCGCGGCTGGCTGGGTGCGGCGGAGAAGCGCATCAAGGACGGTGCGCCTGCGGTCGGCGCCGTCAACGCCGCCATCGACCAGTTCGTGGAGATGTTCACCAAGATGGGCGGGCTGATGGCCGAGCGGGTCACCGACCTGCGCGACATCCGCTCCCGCGTCGTCGCCCAGCTCAAAGGCCTGCCCGAACCCGGCGTGCCGGTGCCCGACGAACCGTCGATCCTGTGCGCCGAGGACCTCGCCCCGGCCGACACCGCCGGGCTGGACCCGACGCTGGTCGTCGCGCTGGCCACCACGCTGGGCGGGCCGACCAGCCACACCGCCATCATCGCCCGCCAGCTCGGTATCCCGTGCGTCGTCGCGGTCACCGGCCTCGACGACGTCGCCTCCGGGACGATGGTCATGGTCGACGGCACGCTGGGCACCGTGACCGTCGCCCCGGAGGAAGCTGCGGCGCGCGACGCGGTCGCCGCGGCAGAACGGGCCGCCGCCGAGGCCGCCAACTGGTCCGGCCCGGGCGCCACCGCCGACGGGCACGCCGTTGCGGTGCTGGCCAACGTGCAGGACGGCGCGGCCGCGCGCTCAGCGCGGGAGACCCCGGCCGAGGGTGTCGGGCTGTTCCGCACCGAGCTGTGCTTCCTCAACACCGACGCCGAGCCGACCGTCGACGAACAGGCCACCATCTACGCCGAGGTGCTCGAGGCGTTCGACGGCAAGAAGGTCGTGGTGCGCACCCTCGACGCCGGCTCGGACAAACCGCTGAAGTTCGCCGGGCACCCCGACGAGGCCAACCCGGCGCTCGGGGTGCGCGGTATCCGCATCACCGAGAACAACCCGAACCTGCTGGCTCATCAACTCGACGCGATCGCCGAGGCGGCCGGCCGCACCGGGAACCAGCCGTGGGTGATGGCCCCGATGATCGCCACCGCCGACGAGGCGGAACGATTCGCCGCGAAGTGCCGGGAACGGGGTCTGACGCCGGGGGTGATGATCGAGGTGCCCGCGGCCGCGCTGCTGGCCGAGAAGATCCTCGAGCACGTCGACTTCCTGTCCATCGGCACCAACGACCTGGCGCAGTACACGATGGCCGCCGACCGGATGTCGGCCGATCTGGCCACACTGACCGATCCGTGGCAGCCGGCCGTGCTGGCGCTGGTGGCGATGACGATCCGCGCGGGTCAGGCGGCCGGTAAGCCGGTGGGGGTGTGCGGGGAGGCCGCCGCCGATCCGCTGCTGGCCTGCGTGCTGACCGGGATGGGTGTGACGTCGTTGTCCGCGGCTGCGGCGGCGGTGCGCGGGGTGGGCGCCAAGCTCGCCCAGGTCACGCTGAAGCAGTGCGCCGAGGCCGCTGCGGCGGTGTTGGCGACGGGAAGCGCCGCGGAGGCGCGGGCGGCGGCGCTGGCGGTACTGGGATAGACGCGCGACGCTGGGTCAGGTCGTCAGGCACGGCCGGGCCACGAGGAGCAGTGTCCGCGAGCGTGCTGCCTCGGTAGTGAAAACTCGAAATCCGCTACAGGGGATGCACGTTCGCGGCCAGGGATTGGACGGGCCCGGGCCCTGGCTCAGACCAGCGGCGCCGGGTCAGACGGTCCAGCCGGTCGCCTGCGGCCATTTCTCGACGTCGCGACCGTCGCATCGCAGCGTCACGAAGTCGTATCCGGCCTCGGCGGCCCGGCCCGTCGTGTCGGCGAAGACACGACGGGCCTCCTCCTCACCGCCTCGGGTCACAGTGACCTCT
>Ga0208330_1000631_pt1 | contig 14567 bp, 14 predicted proteins | sample DeeseametaMP1896_FD_184180 | JGI IMG/M metagenome (GOLD analysis project Ga0208330, IMG submission 184180) | Marine microbial communities from the Deep Pacific Ocean - MP1896 (SPAdes) | ecosystem: Environmental > Aquatic > Marine > Oceanic | place: East of Hawaii, North Pacific Ocean | collected...
CGGCCTGCGGATGCATTATCTGGATGAAGGCGACGCCACGGCCGCGCCGGTCGTCCTGCTGCACGGTGAGCCGTCCTGGTGCTACTTGTATCGTTTCATGATTCCGCCCCTGGTCGCCGCAGGCCACCGCGTACTGGCGCCGGACTTGATCGGCTTTGGCCGGTCCGACAAGCCGGCGCACCGGCCGGACTACAGCTACGCCAAGCAGGTGGGTTGGGTCCGCAGTTGGATGGAGCAGCTGGATCTCACCGACGCCACCCTGTTCTGCCAAGACTGGGGGTCATTGATCGGCCTGCGGCTGGCCGCCGAGCAGGCATCGCGCTTTGCAGCCATCGCGCTGTCCAACGGCGGGTTGCCGACCGGCGATCAACGCATGCCGCAGGCGTTTCGGTGGTGGCAGCGGTTCGCCGCGCATTCGCCGGTGTTTCCCGTCGGCCGGATCGTCGCCTCCGGCACCCGTCGATCGCTAAGCCGCGCGGAGCGTCAGGCCTATGATGCGCCCTTCCCCGATCGCGGCTTCAAGGCCGGGCCACGCCAGCTACCGGCGCTGGTGCCGACGGTGGCCAGTGATCCGGCGACCGCGGCGAACCGCGCAGCCTGGGCTGCTTTGGGTGACTGGCAAAAGCCTTTTCTGACCTGTTTTTCGACGGGCGACCCGATCACTCGCGGTGGCGACCGCATCTGGCAGGAGCACGTGCCCGGGGCGCGCGGGTTGGCGCATCAGCGAGTGCCAGGGGGGCATTTCGTGCAGGAAGACCAGGGGCCCCAGCTGGCGGGGATCATCAACGACCTGATCGCCGGAAGGCTGTAGGACAAAGCCGACAGTCTGTTCAGTCGCCGCTAACACACCGTCCGTCAGTTTGCTGACCGACAGCGAGCCTGCTGTCTCCGACACTGAGCGCCTAACAAAAACTTAACGCTGGTGGAGACAGATCATGACATTCAAAGCATTCCGCTCAATCGCACTGGCCTTCGGGCTGGCCACGGCCGTAGGTCTGGCCGGTTGTTCCTCCGGCGAGGGCGAAAGCCAGCCGGTTGCGGAGCCGGTGGAGGACAACCTGGAGCTGCTGCTGGGCGGCGAACCGCTGGACCAGGTCCAAATCGCATTGAATCAGCTGCTGAACGAATTGCTGGCGACCTCGTTGCCGGAAGAAGCGGGTGGCCGGGTGGTGAGCGAACTGACCGCGGTGGTCCTCCAACTGGTCGAAGCGCCGGACGAACTGCTGGAAGCTCTGATCATGTCCGGTGGCCTTCTCGCCGAGGGTGAGACGACGCCGGCTGTGTACCAGATGATTCTCAGCGACGCGGGTTCCGAGATCCTCGTGCATGTTCAGACAGCAGCATTCGACTTGCTCGCGGTGTTACTCGGCTTGGCAGGCAACGGAGCCGGTGAACCGGTGACCGGCGCCATCACGCAATTGCTGGCCGTGACCGACTTGCTGAATGATCCGACCGCCATCACCGATTTATCGACCTTGGTCGATCCACTGAACAACGCAGTGCAGGCGCTGGGATTGCTTGATGCCGTCGACCTCGGCGTCCCGGAAGCGGGTCAGCAGGCCGTCGATACGGTGCTGGACATGGTGACCGGCAGTCTGGGGCGCGTCACGGAACTGCTGGCGGGCCTGGGTGACGACGAATCCGGTGCACCGGTCGACGTACTGCTCGGACCGATTCAAGGATTGCTCGACGGCCTGCTGGGCTCGGTGCCGTCGCTGCAGACCGTGTTGGCGCAGTTGGTGGACCGAACCGGCTTCGACCCTGTCACCGCGACGCTCGGGCTGGTCGGTCAGCTGTCGTCGTTGCTCGATGCAAATGGCGTCATTGACCGCGTCACGGCGCTGATCAGCCCGCTCGTGGCCTTGTTGGGGCCGCTGACCGGGCGGTTGTCCCCGGTTCTTTGCGGATTGCTACGCGTCTGCGGCTAATCGTTCCGGGGGCATGGCTCTACGGCTGTGCTCCCGAACTGCGCCGTCCGTCAGTCTGGCACGGCATCACGGACGGCAACGTCTAAAACTGTCAATCTCAACTGAACAAACTTGCCCAAGGCATGGAGGCTCGAAATGCAAACACCGGATCTGCGTCAATATGTGCTGGCCCTCGGGTTGGCGGTTACAGTCGGGTTGGCCGGCTGCTCCGGCGACGAGACGTCGGCCGCGAGTTCGGAGCCGGTGAACACCGCCGAGAACCTGGATAGCCTGGTTGGCGGTGAGCCGCTGGACCAGCTTCAGATTACCCTGGACAAGCTGCTGATTGGCGGACTGGCGAGCAATTTGCCGGAGGCTGCGGGGCGTGAACTCGTGGCGGCGCTGTCCACCGCCACACTGACGCTGCTGGATGCACCGGACGAGCTGCTCGAAGCGTTGCTGTCGGCACGTGATCTCGCCGATCAAGGGGAATCCGAAGCGGCCGTTTTCCAGACCTTGCTCCAGGACACCGGCGCGGAGATCTTCACCCACACCCGGGATGCCGTGGCGATCCTGATGGGCGGATTGCAGTCGCTGGTTCCGCAAGGCTCGTCCAAGCAACTGGGCGGGGCTCTGGATTCGCTGACCACGCTTGAAACCCTGCTGGCGCAGCCTGACGCGATCTCCGATGTGAACATGCTGGTCACCCAGCTACGCGCCGTCGCCACGGAACTGCAAACGCTGGATACCTCGGCGCTCGGCCTGTCCGCGCCGTCGGCGGCGGGTGTGGCAACAGCGCTCAGCGTGCTCACGCTGACCATGGATGAGACCGCCGGGATGATGGGCGGATTCAGCTCCCCTGCAACCGGCTTTCCCGATGCTGCGATGCTGGACTCCGTCGAAAGCATGTTGCTGGGCCTGGATGGCTTGATTCCCCTGCTGGTCGAAACATTGGAAGGGGCGGCTGAAGGCGAGCTGGACCTCGCCGTTGTGATCGTGGATCTGGCCGACGAACTCGATGCCCTGCTAGCCGATCAAGGTGTGCTCACGACCGTTGTCGAGGTGCTCTACCAGGTCTTGTCGGCGGTGCTCACGCCGGTAACGGGCGGCCTGTCGGCGCTGGTCTGCGGCTTGCTACCGATCTGCGATTGAACCGAGGGCCGGTGAGTTTCTGACTCGCTCACCGGCTGCTTTCCCGAAGCCGGCGGCGACGTGGTCCCGCCGGCTTCGTTATGCTCGTGGCCCGATCGCATTCAGGAGTGAGGCCTTGTCGCAGTCGACGCTGACCCCGCGTCCCGTGTCCGCGTCGGCGATTCGCGGGCACGTCTACAAGGTGTTTCCGAACGACATGAACGCTCACCGGACGGTCTTCGGTGGGCTGGTCATGTCGACCATCGACCGGCTTGCGTTGGTGGTGGCCGAGCGACATAGCGGGCGGGTTTGCGTGACCGTGTCGGTAGATGCGATGCATTTCCTGGCGCCCGCCGCGGACGGCGACACGCTGATCTACGCCGCTTCCGTGAACCGGGCCTGGCGCACATCCATGGAGATCGGCGCCCGGGTCGTGGCCGAAAACAGTTACACCGGCGAATCCCGCCACATCGTATCGGCCTATCTGACATTTGTGGCACTGGACGAACACAACCGCGCCATTGATGTGCCGCCGGTGCTGCCGGAGACCGATATCGAATTGCAGCGCTATGACGAAGCCGAGGTTCGGCGCGCGTTGCGTCTGGAACACGCCGAACGACTCACCGCCATGCGGGAGACCCGCCGATGATCCACCCGCTACGCATCGGAGTGGCCGGTGCCGGCAGTATCGGTGCCTATCTGGGCGCGCGGTTGGCGGCCGATGGTCACGGCGTGATTTTGCTGGGCCGCCAGAGATTGGCTGACGCCGTTGCTGAACAGGGCGTTCGGGTGACCGATCTCAACGGCTTGGATGAACAGGTACAGCCGGACAGCATCCGGGTGGTGACCGAGCCAGCCGGGCTGGACGGTTGCGACATTATCTTCGTGACGACCAAAAGCCATGACACGCAGGCCATGGCCGAGAGCATTGCGCCGCATGTGACGGACGGCGCCACCGTCGTCAGTTTTCAGAACGGTGTGCGCAACCCGGACACGCTGCGCAAAGCCTTGCCGCAGGCCCAGGTGCTGGCCGGCATGGTGCCCTATAACGTGGTCTGGGCCGGTCCTGCGCATTTCCATCAGGGAACGAGCGGGTCGCTGGTGCTGGAGCAACGCGAGGACGCCGAGCATCTCGCCCAGACCATCGCCGATGCCTGCAACGCGGCAGGGCTGCCCGCCGGCCTGAATCCACGGATCCAGGCGGTGCAGTGGGGCAAGCTGGTCATCAATCTCAACAATGCGACCAACGCCCTGTCCGGTATCCCGCTGCAGCAACAACTGGCTGACCGCGACTACCGGCGGGTGACCGCGGCGGCTCAGCGTGAGGCGCTCGCGATGATTCGCGGTGCCGGTCTGGCCGTGCGTAGCTCTGGCAAGTTGCTGCCCACACTGATGCCCACGGTGCTGGACTGCCCCGACTGGCTGTTTCGGCTGGTCGCCGGCGGCATGGTCAAGATCGACCCGCAGGCCCGATCTTCGATGTGGGAGGACCTGAACCGCGGGCGCAAGACCGAAATCGACTATCTCAACGGCGAGATTCTGCGGCTAGCCGAACAAATCGGCCGGCCGGCGCCGGTGAATACCGCCATTTGCCGCCTGATCCAGCAGGCCGAAGCCGATCGAGCGCCCCCGAATCTGACGGCGACGGCCCTGCTGCAAAAAACCGGACTCTCTTGAATCGACTTTCACATGACACGTGTTGGTCAAACGAACTTGATAGGTTGGATGCATGCGTAGACGGACCAAGATCGTAGCCACGCTCGGGCCGGCCACGGACGCACCCGGCCGGATCGAACAGCTTGTGCTGGCCGGCATGAACGTGGCGCGCGTCAATTTTTCGCATGCGACGCATGACGAACACCGGCGCCGCATTGCCGCCGTTCGCGCCGTGGCGGAGTCCACGGGTCGTGAAGTCGCGATCATGGTCGATCTTCAAGGCCCCAAGATCCGGATTGAGGGCTTCGCCGACGGTCCCGTGCATCTTGAAGATGGCGCCGAGTTCACGCTGGATACCGCCCTGGGTGCCCACGATGGCACCGCCGAGCGGGTGGGCATCAGCTATCCCGCCCTGACCCGGGATGTCGGGCCTGGGGACGTGCTGCTGCTCAACGATGGCGTGATTCGACTGGAGGTCGAGACCATCGGCGGCACTGCGGTGCAGTGTCGGGTGGTGTCAGGCGGCCCGCTCTCCGACCGCAAGGGGATCAACCGGCTAGGCGGTGGGCTATCCGCCGAAACGCTGACCGACAAGGACCGCGAGGACGTGAAGCTCGCCGCAGAGATCGGCGCGGATTTCGTCGCGGTGTCGTTCCCGCGTTCCGCCCAGGACATGGATGCGGCGCGGGCATTGTGCGAGACCCATGGTCTCGATGCCCATCTGATCGCCAAGATCGAGCGCGCCGAGGCCCTGGATGAGCTGGAAGCGATCACCGAGGCTTCGGATGGCGTCATGGTCGCGCGTGGCGATCTTGGGGTGGAGATCGGCGATGCCGAACTGCCGGCCGTGCAGAAACGGCTCATCGCCCTGGCGCGTGATCTCAACCGTGTGGTGATCACCGCTACGCAGATGATGGAATCGATGATCACCCAGCCGATACCGACCCGCGCCGAGGTGCTGGATGTGGCCAATGCGGTCATGGACGGGACCGATGCGGTGATGCTGTCGGCCGAGACGGCGGCGGGCAAGTATCCGGTCAAGGCAGTGGAGGCGATGGTGCGGGTCTGTCTCGGCGCCGAAAAGCACCTGGTGGCGCGACGACGCAAGTCCAAGACCAAGGATCATTTCGCCCGTACCGACGAGGCGATCGCAATGGCAACCATGTACACCGCCCGTCACATGCATGCGCAGGCGATCATCTCGCTCACCGAATCCGGCGCTACCGCACGGATGATGTCGCGCCAGGACATCGGCATTCCCATCTTCGCGATGACGCGTTTTGACAGCACGCGGCAACGCATGTGCCTGTGCCGCGGCGTCTATCCCGTGCAGTTCGATGCGACGAATCTCGATTCCTCGCTCAAGCCGATCCGCGAGGCAATCAACTGTCTGGTGGAGCGCGAGCTGATTGCCAAAGGCGACCGCGTGCTGATTACCAAGGGTGATTTCACCGGGCCGGGCGGGACCAATGCACTCAAGATCGTGACGGTCGGCGAGTACTGACTCCTGTCAGTGCTGCTCCAGGAAGTCGGTGACCAGCGCCGCGATGCGTGTCGGGTCTTCCAGGCCGGCGAGATGGGCGATGCCGTCGAGCACTTCGAAGCGGGCGCCGGGAATCGCCTCCGCCATCTGCCGGGTTTCCGCGACCGGGAAGGTCGCGTCTTCAGCGCCCGCGATCACCAATACCGGAATCGGAATGGTCGATAGCAGCTCCAGTTGATCAGGCCGGTTCGGCACCACACTGCGAATCGCCCAGTGCGCCGAACGGCCGTTGGTCTTGCGCAGTGTGTCTCGAATTCGCGCGATCACCTCGGGTCGTTGCTGGCGGCTGGTCGGGCCGGTGAACGCCGCGATCGCGATGGGTTCCATCTGCCGCGGGATGCCTCCGGCGAGTCGTACCACTGTCGAAAGCAGGCGATATTCCAGTTTTTGCTTGAGAGCGACGGCGGACCCCGTGCAATTCATGAGCACCGCGGCGTCAATCCGTTTCGGATGCCGCGCGGCCAAGGTGCCGCCGATCATGCCGCCCCAGGAGTTGCCGACGAAAACCGCTGATGACACGTCCAGATGATCCAGGATCGCGACCACGCATTGCGCGCATTCATCGAAGCTGAACCCTCGGGTGAGTGCGGTGCTGCGACCAGCGCCGGGTGGGTCGATCAGCACGACCCGGTAGTGCTCGGCGTGGATGGCGGCTTGATCTAGCCACATATCGCCGGTCATCAGCAGGCTCGGCCAGAACAGCATGACCGGACCGTCGGTGTCGCCGACCTGGATGTGTAGCCGGCCGAGGGGCGTCTCGACTGATCGGGGGCTCAGGTTCATGTGTCGTTCCTCTACTCGCCCGATGTCTGGTGGTCGAAACCTCCGGTCTCCAGAAAGTGATTGACCTGCCGGATCACGACATCGCTGCGCATGATGAAGGTATGGGTGGCGGGCACGACGAGAAAGTCCGTCATGCCGTCCAAGCGTGCGCTTTGCACCGACACCTTGCCGTCGTCGGGACCAGGAATCCAGCTCGAGAACAGCGGATTGAGGCTGCGATTTCCGGTGATGACGCCAGCCTCGAAGCCAGGAGCCTCCAGTCGGGCCAGCAGGCTGCTGTCGTCTGTGCCCAGGGTCAGACCGGCCGGCCCGTTCCACCAGCGAAACAGTGACCACCCGCCCATGTGGTCCACCAGCTCGCTACCGTGGTTGGGCGGACTGAGCATCACCACGCGGCCGATGGCGGGGGCGTCGTCATGCTCGGCCAACACACGGACCAGGATGCCGCCCAGGGAATGCGTGACGAAGTCCGCGACGCTGTCCTCGCCCTGCAGGCAATCGGCGATGGCGGGCAACAGGTATTGGTCCACCAGCACCGCGACCGGGGCCTCGGTGGATGGGTAGTCGAGGTTGCAGACGCGCCGCCCCTTGGTCTGCAATGCCTCGGCCAAGGGGTTCATGGAGCGCGCCGTGCGGGCGAGCCCATGGAGCAGGATAACGGGGCGATTGACCTCGGCGTTCGCGGCCTCTGCCGCGTCGGCTTGAGGTGGACTCAAGACTGCTGCGGCAAGTGCTAACGCGGCAGCCGCGACATGTTGCCTACAAATGCAGCCCGCATTCGGTTTTCGGCTTGCCGATCCAGCGTCCCGCGCGGCCGTCGCCCTTGACCGTGCAGTGAGTGCAGCCGATCGATTGGTAGCCTTCGGCGACCAGAGGATGGAACGGCAGACCATGGTCGCGAATATACGCTTCACGCTGTTCCTTGGTGACATCGATCATCGGATTGAACTTGATGATGCCGCGACGCTCTTCAAAGATCTGCATATCGGAGCGGTGATCGGTCTGCCAGCGCATCAGGCTGGAAATCCACAGGTGGTAATTCGGCTTCACGTTCTCCAGCGGCTCGACCTTGTTGATGGAGCAGCAGAAATCGGGATCATGGCTCCAGGTCTTGTCCTTGCGGGTGAAGTCGTGCTTCCAGTCTTCGGCCCGCAACGCCCGCACTTTCAGGCCGTATTCGCCGCTGAGAAAGTCGCGATACGAAATCGTTTCCTGGAAGTGATACCCGGTGTCGATGAAGGCGATCTCCTGCTCCGGGCGGATGCTGGAAATAATGTGCAGGAAGTAGGCCGAGGTCGCCGCAAACGATGATGTCACCAGCACCTTGTCCGGGGCAAAATCCTCATAGACCTTGCGAATCCGGTCACCGAATTCCAGTGGCTCGTAGGCGGCATTGAGCGCTGCGATGTCGCCAGGGCTCAGACCGGCCGAGTTGCCGGTGTCGTCCGCCTCCGCGGTATCGGTGTACTGACTTGCAAACGCGGTTTGCATGATGCAATCCCATTCCAACAGGCCACGGAGTGTAGGGGCGGCCCGCAACCGTCACCAGCACAACGCATCGATTGGAATAAGTTAAGAAGACCGGATGGCACCGGCACCATCCGGTCACGGGCGGCCGCGTTACTCGAACACGCGCAGCGACGTCAGGTTCGGGTCGGCCGTGATCTGCGCCTCGGTGAACCGCCAGGTAATCCACTCCTTGCGGGAGTAAGCCTCGGTCATGTTCTGAAAGTATGGGGACGCCGGATCGGTGGACTGCGAGTAGGTCACGAAGCCTTCGGCTATGGGATCGCCGTTGTCGTCCCAGGTCACGGTCTGGATGTAGCTGTTGCCGTAGGTGACCGGGTAGCCGCCGTCGACGAGGTTGCCGCGCGCGGCGATGGTGAAGGCGCCCTCGAAGCCATTGCCGCCGAATATCGGGATCGGGTTGTCCGGATCGTGCACGCCCGAGGTCTGCAGTGATCCCAGCGTGGCATCCAGCGCCACTCCGGCCTCGTTCAGGGCTTCCACTGCGTCGGCAAACGCCAGTAAGACTTGCGGATTCAGCGGATTCAGCGAGTTCGGCGTATTCACCGGATCGGCCGTATCGAAGGGGCTGAGCCACAGGGGCAGCGTCGCGTCATCCGCCCGCTTCCAGAACTCGCGCCAGATGTGCCCTCCGACGGAGTCCAGATTCAGTGATCCGTCCCAGGCTTCCAGAATGCTGCAGGCCTCCGACACGTCCACGGTCGCGAGCGACGAGGACAGTAGCGTGCCGAGCGGACAGAGGCTGCTCAGCACCGTTTCGCGGGCCAGACGTTCGGTCAGTACCGCGCTGGACAGCACCACGTCCTGTAGCTGCTGCAGGTCGGCGAAGCCGGTGCCTGGGAGGCCGTCGCTGCCGTCGAGCCGGTCCTGGATCTGCGCTATACAAAGCCGGGTTCGTAGGCTGCGTTCGGTCTCCTCGTCGCCAATGATGGCGGCAAAGCCGGTGATCGGTTCGTCCGGGTGGGTGAGCCAGTAGCTGTCGTTGCAGTTGTGCACCCAGTCATCCCGAATCAAAGACGGCAGGTTGCCGGCGCCGAAAATCCCGGGCGCGGGGGCGTCTGCATCCGTCCCCCAGTCGCAATCGGAGCTGGAGCCACGGAGCACCGGCAGGCCGGGCATGAGCGCGCCAACCACCGGCCCGAGGATGCTCTGACAGGTCGTCACCAGGCTGTCCGGCACATTGGGCACGACGGTAATGTCGGCGTAATACGCCGGCTCGTTCGGTCCTGTTGCCGCGGTGTTGACCCAGGGCACGCCCAGTATCTCGCGCTGCTTCGCCATAAAGTCGTCCAGCGACTCGGCGCGGTTCCAGGCGAAGAACTGGTTGATCAACCGCGTGTTCTCGGCGTTGGCGTCGCGCAGCGTGTAGGCCCGAACCACATCCCAGCCGAGCACGGGAATGCCCGAGACGCTGAGGCTCATCATCGGCCCGTAATGGCTGCGGTAAAGGGTGCGCGATTCCTCGGTGATGCTGCCGTCGTCTTCCAGCACGTTGATGCTGTAGGTCTCGGCCTCCATTTCGCGGACCTCGCCATCGAACAGGTAGCTGGTCGGGTTGCCCGGCACCAGCGTCAGCTCGTACAGGCCAAAGCGGTAGGCGGTGGAGACCGTGTGGCTCCACGCCACATTGCGGTTGAAGCCGATCAACGCGGCGGGCACGCCATAGAGCGACGCACCCATGATGTCCAGCTCGCCCGGAATGGTCATGTGGGCCTGATAAAGCCGCTCCGTGCCCTCCCAGGGAAAATGCGGATTGCCGAACAGCATGGACTGACCGGACTGCGTGGCCTCGCCGGACAGCGCATACATGTTGCTGCCGATCGGCAGTCCGTCGGACAGTGGAAACTGGTCACGGTCCACGGCCACGGCGGGACCGGTCGCACCGGGTAGCGGCGGTTGGGCGGCGCCGATCTCGGTCACCAATGCGGAGCTGCTGGCGATGACAGCCAGCCGAAAATAGCGGCGGTAGACATCATCGGCATTGATTTCGGTTAACCAGTCGGTATCACGACAGGCCAGATGCCGGCCCGGATGATCACCATTCTTCAACTCGCGGACGTAGCGCGAGTAACCGGCGGCAAAACCTGCCGTGGCGGCTGCTGCCTCCGGTGAGGCGTCAGCACGCAGCGCGGCGATCCGGTCGGAGGTGGTTACATGACGCCAGAAGAAGTCGGAATCGACGTTGTTCGACGTGTTGCCGTTTGATGGAATGCTGTAGGTGCCGCTGCGGCCAAAGTACCGTGCGCGCTGACCCAGGGTCGTGATCAGGTCTTCCGCGAGAACGCAGACATTGTCCTCGGCATGCGCATAGCCATAGCCGTAGCCGATATCACCATAGTCCTCGCCGCGGATATGGGGCACGCCCACGGAGTCACGGCGTATGGTTGCATCGTAGGTTGGGGTGGTGCCGGTCGGTGGCGTATTGCCGGCATCGGCGCCGAAGCGTTGGCCATCGCCACAGCCGGCCACGAGCAATACGCTGCAAACAGCCAAGCCGGCTGCGAGTGGGAAATACCGCATGTGTCTCCTCCTGCCCGCGGCGGTGAGCCGCCGCACGATCTATTGTTTTAATCGGCTCTGAATGAACCGTCGCGGCTATCGTACTCGATCAACTCCATGTCGAGGCAGCAGGTCGGCCGATGCGGCGAATCGCGGGCAAAAAAATAGCGGACTGAGCACTGCTGCAGTCCGCCAATTAGCGGTTGGTACCACCCCTTCGGCTCCCCAGCCGTCTGGATGGCGACCACTGTGCACAGCGGCATGTCAACGCCGCGTCAAATGACGGTTAGCAAATTGCAAACGGCGCTCCAACGGCGCGAACGGGCCGATGAACGTATCCGGTCTTTGCGAAATGCATGGCGATAGCTGACGAATTCAACCGGAATCGACTAGGGTAAGCGCCCATTTCCATCGACCCAGGCGCAGGACTTCGATATGGCTCAGGAACCCGAACTGCCAGAATTCAAGCTAGATGAATCCGACCTTTATCGCGAAGATGTCGTCACTGATCGCAAGACCGGCGGCATTCGGCGCATGACTCCGGTGACGGCCAGCGGTGAAGACGATCCGACACGGCCGGTTCTGTTCGAGGGCCAGGCCAGTCTCCTGACACCGGGCGGAGCGCTGCCACTGAACTTCGAGCTGCCCGGCCCCGGTTTTGAAGATGCGCTCAAGCAGTTCCCTGACGCTGCGCGCGCGGCGCTGGAGCAGACCATCGAAGAGATCAATCAGATGCGCCGCGAGCAGCAATCCTCCATCGTCGTGCCAGGCCAGCAAGCGCCGTCAGGCGGGCTCATCGACCCCACCGGGGGCCGCGGCGGCTCGTTCCGTTAACTCGCCAGCGCAGCCCAAATAAAAAGCGCGCCGGGGCAGATAGCCCGGGCGCGCCATGACGATCGCAGCGCAATCTAGTAGGTGCTGCCACCAAACTGCAGATCCAGACCGATGGCGGCCAGATCAACGTCGGTGTCGTCCAGAGCGTAGCGTTCGTAACCGAGGTTCAACGCCACAACCGAACCCAGGGGCAGGTTCAGGCCCAGGCCGTAGAACACGTCTTCGCCGTCGGTTTCGCGGGTCGCGCTACCCAGCGCGCCGCCATCGGCTGTTGCCTTGGCATCCCAGAACAATTCACCGAGCTTGCCGTAGACCGAAGCGCGCTCGCCCAACGGGATGTGCAGCACACCGGCCAGGGTCAGGCCGTCGGCGGTGTAGTCCAGCGCGCCATCTTCGTAGTCGCCAAAGTCCACATACCCACCTTCAACGCCGATAACCGGGGTGAAGCGACCGCCGACACGGATGCGGTAGCTGGTGCGGTTGTCTTCCACATTGTCTTCTTCCTCGGGGAAATCTTCCGATTCAACGCGGAAGTAGCCAATGTCGGCACCCACGTAGCCGTAAGGGTCAAAGTCGGTTTGAGCCAAGGCGGCGGGCGCACAGAGTGTGGCGGCCAGTCCAGTGGCACAGGCGGTCTTGAACATCATGTTCATGGATCACTCCTTCAGGGGGGAATTCGTAGGGTGGGCGACCCGACGTGTATTGCGCGTCGAGCCGCCCAAAAATGCCCGGCTTTCGGGGCAGGGAGCCGAGCTGACAGCAGGCTGCGGGGAAGCGGGGGGCGAAACAGCCTGCCGTGCTCAGGTCGTCGCGCTTAGGACGTTTCGACCGTGAGTTTGTTGACCACGTCGATCACGCCGTCGGTGTTCATCGCGATTTGGGTGGCGAGGTCAGACTCGGTCGCGGTATCGACCTGACCGCTCAGCGTCACGACGGCCGAGTGGGTATCCACATCAATGGACAGACCGCTGGTTGCGTCATTGGCGAGCAGACGGGTTTTCACGGCCGCAGTCGTGCTGGCATCGTCGACCCGGTCGCCCAGGCCGCGTTCGCTCTCGTCGACAACATCGGCCTGGATCTTGATCTCGCTATCCACATCGGTGATCGCGTCGATGCCGGAGGCGATTTCCACCGCCAACGCCCGCTGGGCTTCGGTCTCGACCGCGCCGCCGATGGTCGCCTTCTGGTTCTTGACGTCCACACTCAGATCAAACGGGTTGAGATTGCGGTTCACCGTGTAAGCAGTGACCAGACGGCCTTCGAGAAAGGCGTCGTAGGCGGCGCCGGAGAAGCTGCGGTCTTCATCGCTGCTTCCACCCGCCGTTTCGGCGGCTGCCGTCTTGATCATCGGGTTGTGTTGGTCGGCCACGCCGGGGGCGGCTAGCAGCGCAAACGGGGCCAAGCTCAAGCCAGCGACGGCGAGGCCGCGGCGAATTCGGCGAGTCGTGTTCGGCTGTTGAATCTGATTCTGCTGTGTCATCTGCATCGTCCTTAGATGGTGGATGAGAAACCGGGAGCTCGTCCCGGCAGTGGCTCATAGCGCAATGCCGATGCCAGATGACTTAAGCAGTTGATACGAAAGAATTATTTTGTTCGTGCTTCCGGTGGGAGCCGTACAATCGGCGATCGGGCAGGGTTTTGTGTTGCTCGCGGGCAACGCTCCCGCCAGTCATATCCGTAAGTGATTGATATTTATGGGGCGGGAGTGTCGCATGGCAGCGACATTCCCGCCGCGTGGGAACCAGTTCCGGGATTTCAGGCCTTGTCGAACACGACAGCCGTTTGACGGCTGACTACGGCGAGCTGACCGTCAGGTCGCCATAGTTTTGCGTCGGCCTGCACGAAGCCATTGGCGGCGCCTTGCGTGTTCACCTCGTAGAACCACCAGTCATGGCCATCGGCGGGAACGCCAGGGTCAATGAGATCGAAGGACCAGGTCAGCGAACTACCTGGCGCTGGCCGCTTCAGCAAGGGCAGGACGCTGGGAGGCCATACATCGAGCAGGCCGATCAAGGTGCTTTCGTCGTCGCCCGCAGGCTCCTTGTGGCGGCACCAGCCGCTGAAATCCGGTTTGTCGGCGCCGGAAAACGGCGGTAGGCCGTGCGTCCAGCGCAGGTCGAAGTGTTCCAGAAACGCCGGCGTCACACCGGGCACGTTGGGCAGTGCTCGGACTGTATCGGGTGCTGGCGCGTCGGGTCGCGGCGCGCCGGGCACGACGATGCTGGACTGGCGCGACGCGCCGAAGCTGGCATTGGCCGTTGCCAGAATCTGGTCGTGCTGCATCAGCCGGGCTTCGACCTGGGTGACGGATTTTCCCTGCCGGAGCACGGTTGCCGTGACGGTTGCCGGCTCGGGCGCGACCGGGCCGATGAACGCCACGGTCATGGCTCGCAGTTGGCGATCGGTCGGCACTTGGCCGCGCATGGTCTAGTAAAGCGCCGCACCGATCAGGCCGCCGTAAATCGCGCGGCCCTGGCCCCAGTCAGAGGTGAAATGGAAGGTCCTCTGCCCAGCCGAATCCGTGCCGCGCAACAGCGCGGCGAAACTCGTATTGCTCATGGCCCTGGGTCTACCGTGCGCGTTTCAGCGCGGACTGATCGAAATCACGGTCATCCAGACCTTCCTGGAACGCGTAGTTCTCGAAGCCCAAGGTGGTGGACTTGCCCGTTTGATGGTTCACCATTTCC